>Ga0306926_10010010_pt1 | contig 10460 bp, 7 predicted proteins | sample flu12Cox44000178_FD_203759 | JGI IMG/M metagenome (GOLD analysis project Ga0306926, IMG submission 203759) | Lab enrichment of tropical soil microbial communities from Luquillo Experimental Forest, Puerto Rico - flux8day.12C.oxic.44.000.178 (v2)... | ecosystem: Environmental > Terrestrial > Soil... | reverse complement strand
GACCGGGGCGCAGGCCGTGGCGAGCGCGGCGAGCACCTGGCCGAACCGGCCCCCGCCGAACAGCGCCGCGAACCTGGCCGCCATGACCACGACCGCCCCGCTGGCCAGCGCCGGGATGATCCGGACCGCTGTCGGGCTGACGCCCGGGATGCCGGTGATCCGGGTGAGCAGCGGGACGATCGGCGGCTGGTCCACGTAGCCGAACGCGAGATGGCGCCCGGCCACGATGAAGTACAGCTCGTCCTGCTGGAAGCCGTACCGGCCGCTGACCGCGAGCTCGACCGCCACGAATGCGGCGCCGATCACCCACACGAGAACCGGCACACGGCCGGAGCGGGAATCCGGTGAGTGCTGCGCTGGTGTGACCACAGGGACGACCCGGGGGATAGGGGCGGCGGAGGTGCCACCAGGCTGGTTCATGATGCCTCCCGCGGTGTGCGGTCAGGAAGTCCGGCAGGCGGCGTGGATGCTCTTGCTTACTTAAATTGATATCACTATGCTAGACGTGTGGTATCAGCCACGTCAAGCGGAGGTGGTAGCGATGACCGCACAGGCCCCAGCCAGACAGGGCCAGCAGCTGGCCCGGCCGCCAATGGCCGAGCGCCAGGGACGGTCACTGCCCGGCGTCCCGGTGCTGGCGGCCGGGATCGTGCTGCTGATCGTAGGGAGCACGCTGCTGGTCCGGGGCATCAATCACGCCGCGGGTGCAGCCCACACGGTTCTCATCGTGGTTGCGGTGCTCATTCTGATCGTCGGTGTGCTGGCACTGCGTGGCCTGACGCCGGTGGTCGCCGGCGAGGGGCGTGTGGTGCAGCTGTTTGGCAACTACCGCGGCACCGTCCGGGCCCCCGGCCTGCACTGGGTCAACCCGTTCGCCCACCGGCGGAAGGTGTCGGTGCGGCTGCGCAACCACGAGACGGCCATGGCGAAGGTGAACGACGCCGACGGCAACCCGATCGAGATCGCCGCCGTGGTCGTCTGGCAGGTCGCCGACACCGCCCAGGCGCTCTATTCGGTCGACGACTTCCCGAAGTTCGTCGCCATCCAGACCGAGACCGCCGTCCGGCACATCGCCTCCAGCTACCCCTACACGAGCCACGGCGACGGCCACCTGTCGCTGCGCGACAACGCCGAAGAGATCACCGGCCGCCTGTCGGCCGAGATCGCCGACCGGGTCAGGCCGGCCGGGGTCATCATCATCGAGTCGCGCCTGACCCGGCTCTCCTACGCCGCCGAGATCGCCCAGGCCATGCTGCGCCAGCAGCAGGCCAATGCGGTGGTCGGCGCGCGGCAGCGGATCGTCGAGGGAGCGGTCGGCATGGTGCAGCTGGCCCTGAACCGGCTCGAGCAGGAGGGCGTCGTCGAACTGGATGAGGAGCGGAAGGCCGCGATGGTGTCGAACCTGCTGGTGGTGCTGTGCAGCGAACAAGCCACGCAGCAGGTCGTGAACACCGGCTCCCTTTATCAGTGACGGCGAGCGCGGTAACGCGGTGAGCGAGCGCAAGGGCATATTGCTGCGCCTGGACCCGGCCGTCCACGACGCCGTGGCCAGGTGGGCCAGTGACGAGCTGCGCAGCACCAACGCCCAGATCGAGTTCTTGCTGCGCCGAGCGCTGGCCGACGCGGGGCGGCTGCCAGGCCGGGTGGGGGAGATGCGCCGGCCCGGCCGGCCGCCGCGCGGCACCCGGCCCGGCTAGCGTGCCGCCATAGCGAACGCGGCCAGCCAGGCCTGTCGCGGGCCAGCGACAGACGGTGGGCCGGCGGCCCACGCACTCGCTCTGGCACGGTAACGTCACGGGTGGCGATCGCCCCCGTCGGCGCTTGCCTAGGTACGGCGAGTCGAACTATTGTTCGTTTTGTATGGGTCTTCCAGCAGGTTTGTAATGTATACAATCGCGACTGGTGTACAGGTGCCTGGCGTTGGCAGTGTGCTCCACGGTCATGGACTGACAGAAGTGATCACTGGGTCCCGGAGCGTGCCGCTGCGGCCCGGCTGGGCCCGCCCGTCCACCCCTGCCGAATCATCTCAGGTCAGCCGCAGTGTTCGAAGCGTATTCGGGGCAACCACAACGAGTTATCGCAGGTCGGTGGCCGATCAGCCCGCGATGACGCACAATGGTGCCTTGACGGACTGCGCCGCAACCCGGCATGGTCTCATGACAGGCAAGGACTGCGCCGCAACCCGGCGCATTCGCGGTAGCCGGGGGCGGAGGTGCGATGGTTCGTAGGTCAGCCGTAGATCGCAGTCCGCAACCAACCGAGTACGCGGACTACGCTGCGGGGACCGGGGACCTCGCACCGGGGGGCGGGAAGAAGAGCCGCACCACCCCGGGCTGGCGTGGTGCCGGTGGGCGCTGGATGGTCTGGGCGTTCCGGATCGTGGTCTGGGCCGTCCTGCTGCTCATCGGCTACCGCGGTGTCACGGCGATCATGACGGGAGAGACGAGCAACAGTCCCGCTCCCGCGCCCGCGGCCAGTCCCAGCAACGGCTTTCCCTCGGCGCTCGCGGGCGCCTACGCGCTGCAGTTCGGCCAGGTCTACCTGAACGCCGACCCCGCCACCGCCAGCCAGCGCGCCAGCCAGCTGGCCACGTTCCTGCCCGCCGGTACCGATCCCCAGCTCGGCTGGAATGGGAGCGGGTCGCTGCAGCTGCAGTCGGAGCAGGTCGCGAACATCGCCGTCTCCGATGCCCACCACGCGCTGGTGACGCTGCTCGCGCGGGTCAACGGGCAGCTGATGGAGCTCGGCGTGCCGATCTATTACTCCGGCGGCGCGCTGGCGGTTACCGGCGAGCCGGCCTGGTTGCCCGCGCCGGCGAAGGCATCGGTGCCCACGCCGTCCGCGCCCACCTCCGATGCGGCCACCCAGTCGGAGCTGATGAGCCAGCTGCCCGCCTTCTTCCAGGCCTATGCCAGCGGAGACCAGGTCACGATCGACCGCTTCCTGGCCCCGGGCGCCCAGGTGACCGGCCTGGACGGGACGCTGACCTTCGGATCACTGACGTCGGTCACCGTCCCGACCGGCGGGGACACCCGCCACACCGTCGCCACGGTGCTATGGCATGTCCCGGGACAAGCCAGCCCGGCCCCCACGGCCAGCAATGCGTCTTCGCCCGCCGGGCTGGAGATGAGTTACGCACTGACGATCGTGAAAAGGAGCGGGACCTGGTACATCAGCGCTATCGGCCCTTCGCTCCAGCCCGCGGGGTCGTCGTGACCATAACCTGGCCGGCTGCCGAGCCACCCGCACCCCTGCAAGTCCTCACCCCGGAGTAGTCCGATGTCCCATCTCCTGACCGCGGCGGCGCCTCTGTCGCTGAGCACTTCCGGTCTCGTGTCCTACTTGCAGGGCCTTTTCGGGCCGCTGTTCCTTGGGATCGTCGGGATTGTGGCGCTTTTCTTCCTGTTCACCCGGGAGATCATCCGGTTCGTGCAGTTCTTGGTGCTCGCGGTAGCGATTGCCGTGGTCTTCTACACCCCGAGTATTGTGCAGACCCTGGCTCAGGGCATCGCCAAGGCCTTGGGCGTCCACTGACCTCCGCCCCAGCGAAGGAGAAATAGCCGGTGGAGCTGCCCACCTATACCAGCATCTGGCGGATCGAGAAGCGGCTGTACAAGCTCTACGACTTCCGGCTCCCGATGCCTCTGCCGGTGGGCCAGATTGCCGTCTTCGCGGCCATCACGGTGCCGTATGTGATTCTCCTTACGCTGTTCGGGCTGCCCTTCAATCACAATCTGTTCTGGCTGTACGTCCTGCCGCCCGGTGTCCTCACCTGGCTGGCCACCCGGCCCGTCCTGGAAAGCAAGCGCCTGCCGGAGCTGATCATTTCGCAGGTGCGCTACATCGGTGAGCCGTCGGCCTGGTGCCGGATGACCCCCCACGTTGAAAAGGACGAGATCATCGTGGTCGGGCAGGTGTGGCGGCGCAGCCAGCCCCAGCCAGCCATCGGGCCTGCCGCCCGGCCCGCCGCCGTGCCCGCTGCGCGGCCCGCCGCCGTGCCCGCTGTGGCGGCGGCTGCCGTGCCCGCCGCAGCGCCGACTGCCGGGACCGCTGCCGCTCCGGCTGCCGTGCCCGCTGCTGCGTCAGGGACCGCTGCCTCGCCGGCCGCCGCCCGGCCGGGCGGATGGCCCAGCCGCCGGTCGGCTCCGGCGCCCGTGTCCAGACCGGCCTCCGGCCGGGTCCGCGTTCCTGCCCCCGCGGAGCCCGGTGCCGGCCGGTCGCAGGGGACCCGGGTTGCCGCGGTCGCGCCTGATCCCGGCGGTTCCGTGGGCCGGGGGCCCGCGCCCGCCTCGTTCGGCGCTGCCGCGGCTGCTGTGCCCTCCGCTCCAGCCCGGCCGCCAACGCCGGCCCGTCCGACAACGCCGACCCGTCCGACAACGCCGACCCGTCCGACAACGCCGACCCGTCCGACAACGCCGGCCCGTCCGACAACGCCGACCCGGTCGCCAGCGCCAGCCCAGCCGCCAGCGGCAGCCCGTCCGCCAGCTGCGGCCCGTCCGACAACGCCGGCCGGTGCTCCGGCGCCCGCCAGCGCCACGGCTGCCGCCAGCGCTCCGGCAGTGCCCGGCACCGCGGTGCCGCCCAGCGCTCCGGCGCCCACCAGCCCGAAAGCCCCTGCCGCTGCCCCCGCCAGTGCTCCGGCCGCGCCCAGTCGTCCGGCGCCCACCAGCACCGTGGCCCCGGCTGCCCCGGCCCCTGCCAGCGCTCCAGTGCCGCCCAGTGCTCCAGCCGTGGCGGCGCCCGCGGCCCCGGCACCACCCGTTCGTGAGGCACCGAAGCCGGGTTCCGGTGACACGCCAGGGTCCGGATCCGGGCGGGCAACCGGGACGCCGCCGGTAGTCGTCGTGCCCGCACAACGTGGCCCGGCGGGACCGCCCACCATGCGGCCGCGGACGGTCGAGCGGGCGGTGAGCGGCCCGGCTGACCAGCGCAGTACGCACTGGCGCGATCACATCGCGCTCGTGCCCGGCGGGGCAGGGCCGGGCCGTCCCGATCACGACAAGCGTGACCGGGCGCGGGCTGTCCTGCCGGTCAACGGCTCCCGGCTGGTGGCGGTGGTGGGCTGCACCGTCGGCGCCGGCCAGACCGTGACCACGCTGATGCTCGCCGACCTCCTCGCCAGCCTGCGCGGGCAGCCGGTGGCGGCGCTCGATCTCAATCCCGCCCCCGGCTCCCTCGGCGAGCTGGCCGCGCCCCGGCCCACGCGGACGGTCAGATCGCTGCTCGCCGGGCAGGTTCCGGCCGGGCGCCAACCTCACAACGGGCACCAGCCGCGCGGCCGGGCCCAGCTCGACGTGTTCGCCGCCGAGGTCCGCGCCGACGGCGCGGCGAACATGGGCGATCAGGAGTACCGCCAGATGTTCGACGCCGTTGCCGCCGGCTACCAGCTCACCCTCGCTGACCCGGGCGCCACCGCGGTGGCCCGGGTGCTCAACGCGGCCGATCAGCTGGTGCTCGTCGCCCCCGCCAGCCCGGATGCTGCCCGCGCGTTTGCCATGACCCAGGAATGGCTGAGCAACCATGGGTACGGCGCGCTCAGCGCGAACTCGATCGCCGTGGTCAACGGCCTGTCCAAGCGCAGCATGCCGCACGCCCAGCAGGCCGAGCTGGTGGTCAGGGGCAAGTGCCGCGCGATCGTCCGGGTGCCGTGGGATGACCACCTGGCCCAGCCGCAGACCGGGCCAGGCCTCAGCGACAGCATCGACCCGAACGCCGCGGCGTCGCGCCTGGGCCAGCTGCGCCCGCCGGTCCTGCAGGCCTACGTCGCGCTCGCCGGCGTGCTCGTGGCCGCTCTCAGCGCGAGCCTGCCGCGTCGGAGGGTGGCCAGATGAGCGGCCGCACCCGGGGCCGCAGCCGTCTGAGCGTCCGCTACTTCGATGACCGGATCCTGCTGAGCGAGAGCCACGCCTGGGCGTACTACCGGCTGCCGACCCACCCCTATGAGTTCACCACCCCGCTCGAGCGGGAGGCGGTGGCGATCAACGCCACGGTGGCGCTGGCGGCCATCAGGCTGCCCGACACCGAGGCGCACCTGCGGATCGTGCACCGGTCCTACCCGGCGGCGCCGTGGGCGGCGCGGCTGGACGCCACCTCCGACGGAGGGCCCGGCTGGCGGGACTACCTGGATGAGATGTACCGCCACGTATGGGCGAAAGACTTCTGGACAAAAGAGGTCTACCTGGGCGTGCGGCTGGGCCAGCGCGGCATGCGGGGCCAGTTCTCGAGTGGCATGTTCTCCCAGTTCATCAACGCCTACCGGGGCAGCGAGCAGGCGCTGGGCCTGGTCGACGAGGCGGTCTCCGACAGCGAGCTGACGCGCTGGACGGACCAGTCCGAGCGGCTCGGCCGGGCGCTGTCGTCCAGCGCCCTGCGTGCCCGCCACGCGACCAGCGACGAGATCGCCTGGCTGTACCAGCACTCGCTGGCCGGGACGGTGGGCGACCCGCCGCCGTCGGCTGCCCGCCGGCGCACGTGGGGCGCGGGGGAGATCGAAGCGCTGCTGGAAGGCCAGGTGCAGAACGGGCGCACGATGCTCCGGCTGGAGCACCCGGCCGGCGAGTCGTTCGTGGCGTTCCTGTCGTTCTCCCGCTTCCCCGACGTCATGTCGTTCCCGGAGGGGGAGCCCTGGCTGCATTTCGCCGACTCGCTGCCGTTCCCGGTCGAGGTGAGCTCCCGGATGCGGCTGATCCCGCCGGCCAAGGCCAGCAAGGACGTCGGGCGCAGGCTGGCCCACGCCCGGGACATGGACGCCCACATCCGGGAGGCCGGGGTCGACCTGCCGCTCGCGCTGGCCGAACAGCTCGAGGCGGCCAGGATGCTGGAGCACGGGATCACCAAGGAGCGGCTGCCGTTCGTGTACGGGTGGCACCGGCTGTCGGTGATCGCGCCGACCCGCGAGCTGTGCCAGCGCCGGGTCGAGGCGCTCGTGGAGCACTACCGTGACATCGGCATCGACGTGGTCAACTCGACCGGCGACCAGTTCTCCCTGCTGTGCGAGTCGCTGCCCGGCGACCACGTGCGGCTCTCCTCGTACACCCAGCGCCAGCCGCTGTACACGATCGCCGGCGGCGTGCCGACCGCGACCGTGGGCCTGGGGGACCTGCCGGTCGGCGGGATGGACGGCAGCGACGAGACCTGGGTCGGCCCCTACATCGGCGAAACCCTGGGCCGGGCGCGGTCCATCGTCCACTTCGACCCGCTGCTGGCCGCGACCCGCAACCGGCCCACCGCGGTCGCCATCACCGGGGAGCCGGGCGGCGGCAAAACCACCCTCGCGCTGCTGCTGATCCTGCAGCTGGCGCTGCGCGGCGTGACGGTCGCGGTCATCGACCCCAAGGGGGACGCCGAGTCCCTGGTGGACGTCCTGCAGGCCCGCGGCCGCAAGGCCCGGGTGCTCCCGCTCGGCGGCGCCGCGCCGGGGCTGCTCGACCCGTTCTCGTTCGGCGACGACCTGGCCGAGAAGCGGACCATGGCCACCGAGACGCTGCGGCTGCTGCTGCCGCGGATGAGCGAGGAGCGCGAAAGCGCCATGATCCAGGCCGTGGGCGCGGTCGCGGGCCGGGACCGTCCCAGCCTGGGCAAGGTCGTCCGGTATCTGGAGCAGGCGGAGGGTGCCGCGGCCAGGAACCTGGGCGCCGTGCTGCGCTCGATGTCGGAGATGCGGCTGGCGCGGCTGTGTTTTTCGCCCTCGGGCGGCCAGCGCATCGACGCGGCCGGGTGGACCACGGTCTTCACCCTGGCGGGCCTCACGCTGCCGGACGCCGCGGTGAGCCGGGACGACTTCTCCTACGAGCAGCGCCTGTCCGTTGCCCTGCTGTACCTGGTCTCCCAGTTCGCCCGCAGGCTGCTTAACGGGATGGACCGCCGGCTCCCCAAAGCCATATTCCTGGACGAGGCGTGGGCGATCACATCCACCCCTGAAGGGGCCAAGCTGGTGCCCGAGGTGTCGCGGATGGGCCGGTCCCGCAACACGGCGCTGATCCTGGTCTCCCAGAACGCCGGCGACCTGCTGTCCGAGCAGGTCACCAACTGCATCTCCGGTGTGTTCGCGTTCCGCTCCTCCGAACGGGTCGAGGTGGCGAACGTCATGGCGCTGCTGGGGGTGGAGGCGTCCGACGAGCACCAGATCGCGCTGCGGGGGCTCGGCAACGGGGAATGCATCTTCCGCGACCTGGAGGGCCGGGTCGGCCGCATCGGCATCGACCTGATCTCCGACGAGATGCGGCAGTGGCTGGACACCAACCCCACCCACCACCGGCCAGGTGCAGAAGCCCCGCGCATAAGCGCCGAGCCGGGGGCGAGCGGGGAACCCAGCACCAGCGCGCAACCCGGCAACGGTCAGCAGTCAATGTCCGAGGCCGGCCAGCCGCCAACGTCGGCGGCCGCGTCACCGTCAGCGTCGGTGCCGGGGGAGCTGTCGGCGCCGGGGGCCGCACAGCCGTCCGCGCCGGTGGCCGGACCGCCGTCAATGTCCGGGACCGGGGAGCTGTCGGCGCGGGGGGCCGCACAGCCATCCGTGCCGGGGACCGGGCCGCCGTCTGCGCCGGGGGCAGCGCAGCCGTCAATGCCCGGACAACCGTCAGCGCCCGAGACCGGCGCCGCACCGGACCGCCCTGCCGATCGTCCACATGCAGGTGAGCCAGCGCCCTGATCAGAAAGCCCCCGATGCCCAGCCCGATCCGCCTGACCCGCGCGAAGTCAGGCCCCTCCGCGCCCTCCGGAGCCCCCTGATGTCCAGACCGCTTTCCCGGGTGCCGCTGCCCGTGCGCCGGCTATTGCTGCTGCTCGGCGTCATCGCGGCCGTGGCCGGCCTGCCGGGCACCGCGCAGGCGGCAGTGAACCCAGCCGGCCCGGCCAGCGCCGCCATCCCAGCCACGCTGACGGCGCGGGTCCTGGTGGCGAGCCCGGCCCACCCGGCGAGCCCGGCCCACCCCGCCCGCCCGGCCAGACCCGCCCGGCCAGCCCATCCCGCCCGCCCGGCCGTGCCCGGCGGCGTCTGCCAGGTGCCCGGGATCGGTGACATCGGCGGCCTGCTCGGCTTCTGCACGTCCGGGTCCAGCGGCCTGATCGGCGACCTCAACAACATCTGCCAGCAGTCCGCGCCCGCGCCCGAGTCCGCCACCGGCGGCCTCGACGCCCTGATCAGGCCGCCCACCTCGGCGGTCCGCCGGTCAGCCACCCTCTATGACAGCTACGGGATGGCCGGGCAGTCGTGGTCCGCCTACGGCCTCCAGTGCTCCGACTTCGCTTCGATCATCGGCAATCAGGTCGCTGGGGTCGTTTTCACGGGGGCGAAAGCGCTCGACCGGGTGACCATCACGGTGTACCAGTCGGCGGCGGGTGAGGGCATCCTCGCCTGGCTGAGCAGTGTCGTGGACCGACTGATCACCAGCCTCGGCAACGCGATCTATTTCCCGTTCCTGGCGCCGGTGGTCATCATCGGGGCGATCTGGCTGGCCTGGCAGGGCCTGATCCGCAAGCGCGCCTCCCGCACCATCGAGGGAACCATCTGGATGGTCCTGGCCTGCGCGACCGCGATCTGGCTCATCGGGCGGCCGGCCGACTTCACCGGGGTCGGCAAGACGGTGTCCGACGGCATCACCCAGACCCTCAACATCGCCTTCGCCAAGCTTCCCGCCCCCCAGCAGGGCAGCTGCGTGCCGCTGCCAAAGGGCGACCCGCAGGTGCCGGCCGGGACCAATTTCGCCTACACCGCGGGCAACGGGGTCGTCGACGCCAACGCCAACGAACTGTGGACGGTCCTGGTCTGCAAGCCGTGGCTGGACGGCGAGTTCGGCACCACCACCTACGCAACCGGGGGCGGCCACCCGACGGTCGTCAACAGGTACGGCCGGCAGCTGCTGTGGGCGCAGGCGATCGCGGCGAACGAGAACCCGACCACGGCGGTGATCACGGCGAAACAGAACGCCTACGCCGGGATCGCCGCCTCGATCAAGCAGAACGAACCGGGTGTGTACCCCCTGTTCCAGGGCAAACTGTGGACCACCCGGCTGGAGATCGGCTTCGCGGCGCTGTTCGCCGCGCTGGCCGCGGGGCTGCTCGTGCTGCTCATCGCGATCACCCTGATCGTCTTGAAACTCAGCTTCCTGCTGCTCCTGGTGGCGGGCCCGTTCTTCCTCATCGTCGGCACCCATCCGGGGTTCGGGCGGATCGTCGCCCTGCGCTGGGCCGAGATGCTGATCGGCGTGCTGCTCAAGACGGCGGCGATCGCGCTGGTGCTCAGCGTTTTGCTGTACGCCTATTCGCTGATCATGGGCGCCAGCGACGCCGCGCTGCCGTGGGGCCTGAAGATCCTGATGATCGCGCTGGTCACTGTCGCGGTGTTCATCTACCGCAAGCCGTTCGCCCACCTGTTCTCGGCCGTGGGGTACGGGGTGATCGGATCGCACGAGCGAGCCGAGGCGAGCCTGGCCAAGGCCGGTAGCACGGCGCGCCAGAAC
>Ga0306926_10010007_pt1 | contig 10462 bp, 10 predicted proteins | sample flu12Cox44000178_FD_203759 | JGI IMG/M metagenome (GOLD analysis project Ga0306926, IMG submission 203759) | Lab enrichment of tropical soil microbial communities from Luquillo Experimental Forest, Puerto Rico - flux8day.12C.oxic.44.000.178 (v2)... | ecosystem: Environmental > Terrestrial >... | reverse complement strand
CAGAAAGGCACCGATCTGCGAGGCGGTGGCGTTCCCGCTCATGATGATGTCGAACGCCGCCTCGGCCTGGGCCTCGCTCAGGCTGCGGCCCGCGGCGACGTGTGCCAGCAGGGGTTTCAGATCGGCGCAGTCGATCGGCGGCATGGGACCCTTATACCAGCCTGCGGCGGCCGACGGAAACGCCGGTAGATCGGTCACGGACTGCGCATAGGCCGCAGATCGAGCCCGACCCGCTAAACTTCGTCGGCGTGCTCACCCAGCGCCAGGTCGCGCTGCTCTTGCCATTCGCGGGCGACCCCTCAAAAAAAGGAGGCCACGATCGCCGAGTCGGCGGCGGCGACGGCGCCGAAGGGGCGAAAGACGGCAGGGTAGCGCCGCCCCTCCCTTTCCCTGCCGCTGCGGGAAACTCAGGGTAAAAAATTTCTTCTGAACGCGACCGCACCGAAAAGTCCTTTCTGACCAATATCTTGCACGCAAATTGCCGGCCGAATCGATGTCGCGGCAGGGAACCGGCAGGGAAACCCGAAAACCGTCGGATCGCGGTTTTGCATCCGTTCCGGTCAGTGCTGTTATGGTAATTATGTATTGACTTTTTCTCATAGACGCAATATGGTACGCATCTCTGCTTTGGCAAGCGGGGCGCCGCGCGGGCTGGCAAGGATGGCACGAGCCCCATCTCCGAGACAACGCGCGATCGCTAGTGCTAGAATCAAACAGATGATTCACGGGCAATTGGCTCGATACCGCCGTCCAAACCGCCCTGACGCGGATGGGCTGAATCATCTGACTGGATCTGAGCACTAGGTCGGCCGCGGCAAGCCGACGGTGCATAGCCGTTTCAAGAAAGGCCAGTCCGGCAACCCGCGCTGACCGCGTCCGAAAAACGTGACTGCGCCGCTGGTCGATGCGCTCGACGGGAAGGTGGTCGTGACCCATTTCCCGACGCGTCGGCAGGGAAGCCTCTGAGGGACGAAAAACGCGGCCTGAGGGAGCGAGCAGGGAGAGCGGAGGCGCCCGCTCGGCACCCTGATCCGAACCATGACCATACGCCTCGATCGTAGCCCCAGGATGGTCGCCGCTCCTCAACGAACGTTGCGTTGCTCGCGGGTTTGCGGTCGAATCACCGGTCCTTGACGGGCAGGGGGCCGATGGCGGCGTATTTCCGCGTCTTTCTCTCGGCGGTGACGAGCGAGTTCGGCGCGGCGCGCGACGCGGTCGCGAATGACCTGCAGGCGCGCGACCTGCAATTGCGGGTGCAGCGCAGCTTCCGCCAGGAACCGGGCGCGGATACGTTGCTGCGGCTGTCGCACGACTATATCCGCGAATGCAGCGCCGTCGTCTGCATGATCGGCAGGCGCAACGGCGCGTGCCCGTCACCGACCGCGGCAGCGGCGTTTGCGCATCTGCTGCCACCCGGCATCACCGAGGCATCCTACACCCAATGGGAGTTCTTCTTCGCCCGCGCCTATAAGCGTCGGCTGCCGCTCTACATCGCCGCCGCTGACTACCCGCCGGACCGGGACGCGCCGACCGGCGACGATTTTCCCGAATTGCAGGCGGCCTTCATCCGGCACATCAAGACTGAGGGGCTGCACTACGTCTCTTTCTCCAACCGCGATCAATTACGCGCCGAGGTGCTGAAGGAGCCGTGGCCCGAGGAACGGAGAGCCAAGCCGATCGTGCTGCCTTATGCGAGCCTCGGCAATCTATTCAAGGGCCGCGAGGCGTTTCTGCGCCGCCTGCGCCAGAGTCTGACACGCGCGAATGGCGGTGCGACGGCGATCGTCAGCAAGGCGCTCTATGGGATGGGCGGCATCGGCAAAACGCGGGCGGCTGTCGAATATGCCTGGGCCCATCGCGAGGACTACACCGCCCTTTTGCTCGCGCAGGCCGATTCACCGGAGGAATTGCGGCGTTACCTGGCGGGTCTCGCCGGGCCACTGCTGTTGGCGGAACGCGAGGTGGCCGAGGAGGAGGTGCGGCTCAACGCCGTGCTCTCCTGGCTCGGGGCCAACCCCGGCTGGCTGCTGATCCTCGACAATGTCGACGCGCCTCCCGCACTGGCGGAGGCGAACCGGCTGATGGGCCGGCTCGCCGGCGGGCATGTGCTGCTCACCGGCCGGCTCGACCGTTTCGCGCGGCAGGTCGAGCCGCTTGAGATCGATGTGCTGAGCCGGGAGGCGGCTGCCGCCTTTCTCGTTGAAGCGACCGATTCGAGACGGCGCAAGGCCGCGGATGATGATGCAGCGGCAGGCGAACTAGCCGACGAACTGGGGCGGCTGGCCCTCGCCTTGGAGCAGGCGGCAGCAACGATCGAGAACTCGTTGCGGCCTCCGGAGGTATCTCGAAATCTGGCAAAGCAATCGCGAGCGGGCGGTCGGCTGGGCGCGGCCGGAGATCACCGGCTACCACCACGCCGTCGCCGCAACCTGGCAGACCTCTGTCGATCAATTGACCGAGGCCGGAAGGCATCTGCTCGAGCGGCTGGCATTTCTCGCGCCGGACCCGGTGCCGATGTTCCTGTTGGACGTGGCGGTTCCCGATGCAGAGGCCGAGGACCAGTACGGCGCATTAGCCGATCTGGCAGCTGTTTCGCTGGTGACGCGCGAGATCGAGGGCGAGCGTTTCTCGGTGCATCGCCTGGTCCAGGACGTGACGCGGCGCAGCCTTGACTCCGGGGCCTTGAGGCAGCGGGTGACCGAGACGCTCGGCTGGGTGAACGCCGCCTTCACCGGCGACCCGGAGGATGTGCGGAGCTGGGCGCGGCTCGATCCGCTCACCCCGCATGCGCAAAGCGTGACCCAATGGGCCGATGCGGCTGGAATCGCGGAGTCGACCGCACGGCTGATGAGCCAGCTCGGCACGTTGCTTTACACGAAATCGCTGCACGCCCAGGCTGAACCGCTGTTCCGGCGAGCGCTGGCGATCGACGAGGCGAGCTTCGGCCCATCCCATCCCGAAGTCTCTAGAGACCTCAACAACCTCGCCGAATTGCTGCGAGCCACAAACCGACTAACCGAGGCAGAGCCGCTAATCCGCCGCGCGCTGATGATAGACGAGGTGAGCCTCGGGCCGGATCATCCCGCCGTCGCGGTTCGCCTCAATGTTCTCGGGCTATTACTGCGAGACACCAATCGGCTGGCGGAAGCGGAACCGCTGTGGCGCCGGGCGTTGGCAATCTCCGAGGCGACTTTCGGGCCCGACGATCGCACCGTTGCGATCCACCTCAACAACTTCGCCGAATTGCTGAGAACCACCAACCGGCTGGCTGAGGCGGAACCGCTCTACCACCGTGCGCTGGCGATCAACGAGGCGAGCTTCGGGCCGGACCATCCCACCGTCGCAAACTGCCTCAACAACCTTGCCCTACTGTTGCAAGGTGCCAACCGGCTGGCTGAGGCGGAACCGCTCTACCGCCGAGCGCTGGCGATCGACGAGGCGAGCCTCGGCCCGGAGCATCCCACCGTCGGGACCCTCCTCAACAACCTCGCCGCATTGCTCGGAGACGCTGGCCGACCGGCCGAAGCAGCACCGTTGATGCGTCGCGTGGTGGCCATCTTGACCGATTTTGAGCGCAGGACCGGGCACTCGCACCCGCGTCGCGGAGCGGCATTGCGTCAGTACGCGCACCTGCTGACGGCGATGGGCAAGAGTGAAGCCGAGATCAAAGCGGCGATCGCCAGCCTGACAGCGGAGCGCGGCGCCCGAGCTCCTTAGTAGCGCGGCCCGTAATAGCCCTGCGAAGGATAGTAGCCTGGGGCCGGGGCGTAAGCCGGCGCCGGCGCGTAATAGGACGGTGGCGGGGGTCGTCGGGACGCCATGCACTGGGCATAATAGGCGTTGTATTGCTGCGGCGCGTAGCTCGCGGCGTTCTGAGCATTCACGACACCTGTGGTCCCGCCCAGGATTGCTCCCGAAGCCGCGCCGATGCCGGCGCCACGGCCACCGCCGACCGCGCCGCCGATCGCGGCTCCGAGACCGGCGCCGAGAAGGGTGCTGCCAAAGGCCTGGGCATTCGCCTGGCCCTGCAAAGCGGCGACCTGCTGGCCGGCATATTGCCGGCACGCCTGATCATCGTAGTAGGATTGCGCCATCGCGCCGGTGCTCGCCGTCAACACCGCTAAGCCCGCGGCGACGAAACACGTCTTGACCGGCCTCATCGAAATTCTCCTCGGCAATACCATCCAGAATTGTGCCGCTGGGTCGTTAACATTCGATGAGGCTCGGTCGATCCCGAGGAACGGTTTGCGGCGCTTTATTCGCCGTGCCGGGCGGCGTAGCATCGCTCTCCGAGCATTCTGGCGGGGTTAATCCATGGAATTTGGCGCGTCGATTTTCTTTACCGACTATTCGATCTCGCCGCCCGAGCTGGCGGTGGCCCTGGAGGAGCGCGGCTTCGACGCGCTGTGGGCGGCCGAGCATTCGCATATCCCGGCCTCGCGGCGCACCCCGGCGCCGGGCGGCGGCGAGCTCGCCAAACGCTATTACGACGTGATGGATCCCTTTGTCACACTGACCGCGGCAGCGGTGGCGACGAAGCGGCTCAAGGTCGGCACCGGCGTTTGTCTCGTGATCCAGCGCGACACGATCCAAACCGCCAAGCAGGTAGCCTCGATCGACCAGATCTCGGGCGGGCGCTTCCTGTTCGGCATCGGCGGCGGCTGGAACGCCGAGGAGATGGAAGACCACGGCACCGTGTTCCGGACCCGCTTCAAGCGGATGCGCGAGCAGATCGAGGCGATGACCGAGATCTGGGCCAAGGACAAGGCCGAGTATCACGGCGAGATCGTCGATTTCCCGCCGATGATGACCTGGCCGAAGCCGGCGCAGAAGCCGCGCCCGCCGGTGCTCGTCGGCGGCGCCTTCCCGTGGGCCGCACGCCGCGCGATCCGCTATGGCGACGGCTGGTTCCCGATTGCCGGCGGCCCGCGCTACGGCGACCCGCTCGACTATCTACCGCGCTTCCGCCAGATGGCTGAAGAAGCCGGCCGTGACCCGCGTTCTCTGCCGGTGACGCTGGGCGGCGCTCCGGAAGATCCGGATACGTTAAAGCGCTACGGCGATCTTGGCGTGGTGCGGGTGAATTTTCCGGTGCCGCCGGCCAAGGCCGACGAGGTGATGCCGATCCTCGACCGTCTGGCCAAGCTGAAGCGGCAACTGCAGGCATGACGCGATCGTACGCGGCGACATAAATGCAAAGGAGGAGAGCATGGAACCGATCGTCGGCAGCGGCAAATATACCTATCGGGTCAACGAGGAATGGCAACGGCCGCCGGCCGGACTCGATGTTCGCGCCTGCGCTGTTTCGGTCGATTCGCAGGACCGGGTCTACTGCTTCAACCGCAACGCCGAGCACCCGGTCGTAATCTTCGATCGCGACGGCAATTTTCTGTCGTCCTGGGGTGCGGGACTGTTCACCTTTCCGCACGCGATCCGCATCGTGCAGGAGAATGGGCAGGACGTCGTCTGGCTGTGCGACGAGCACCATCAGCAATTCCAGAAATTCACTACGGCCGGGAAATTGTTGCAGACCGTCGGTGAAAAGGGGGCGCGCTCCGACACCGGCGTGCCCGCAGACGATTTCACTTCGCAGGCTTGGCGCAAGGTCACGCACGGCGGCGGCCCGTTCAACCTCCCGACCGACATCGCTTTCGCTCCCGACGGCTCGATGTTCATGACCGACGGCTATGGCAATGCCCGGGTGCACAAATTCTCGCCCGACGCCAAACATCTGTTCTCCTGGGGCGAACCGGGGACGGCGCCCGGCCAGTTCAACCTGCCGCACGGCGTCTGGATCGACCGGCGCGGCCGGGTGCTGGTGGCCGACCGCGAAAACGACCGGGTGCAGATCTTCGATCAGAACGGCAAATTGCTGTCGGTTTGGGCGACCGAATTGATCGGCCCGGCGTTCTTCTATGTCGACAATGACGACGTCGTTTACATCCCCGAGCACAATGGCGGCCGGATCAGCATCCTGACCCTCGACGGCGAGCGTCTGGCGCGCTGGGGAGACGGCCCGGTCCATCGCTCCTGCCATGGGATCTGGGTCGACTCGCACAGCGACCTCTACGTCGTGCAGCCGGGCGAGTGGGGACGGGTGCGGCGCGTCGTCAAATACGAACGGCAATAGGTCTTCGGCCAGGACGTCCTTAAAGACTTCTGTGGGGCCTTAGTCAGTTGCAACTAAGGGAATCGGGAGCCGGCCGATGCGATTTTTCAGCTTGGGGCTTTTCGTCATATGTGCGGGGTGGCCGATCCTGGGAGCTGTTCAGAACCCCGCCGAGATCAACCGGATCGCCGGTACGATGGTGCGCCTCTGTGTCGGAGGCGGCCATCCCGAAGCGACTAGCGGGACTGGAGCGGCGGAGCCGACGTGTCGCTGCGCTCCCTCGATGTAACAGGGAACCTTAAGGGCGAGTTCAAAATCGGCAAATCGAACGCCGAGGGTCTGGTCAACGGCCTCGACAACGCCCTCGGCCAGGTCGCGGCGGATCAGGCGGACAAGGTGCGCGTATGCCTGCAGCCGGTTCGCGAGCGGCTCTTGGATGTCATGCTCCCGCCGAAGCAGGGGACGGGTCAGACGGTGACCGCCCCGGGCGGCGTGGCTGTGGGAGGGGATGTCAAGAACTCCCCGATCACGATCGGTCCTCCCGCACAGACTCCCGGGAAATGATCCGTTGATCGCCTTAGGCCCGGGATCGCGAAACTGGTCGCGGTCGGTCCGGACCACGGGGTCAACTGGCAGATCAGGGCGAAGTGGATCTGGCAGCAATGCGACAGGCTTTCACCAAGACAAAACAAACAGGGAAGGGCTGGCCCCGGCTTACGCCAGGCCATGTCGCAGAACTTGAAGCTATGTTAGCCCGCGTGGAGCAAGCGAATAAGCGAGCCACCAGGCCGCGGTCCAAATGATTCGGCGGCCGGCCTCAGCGGGAGCAGGCCAGCCAGGCCGGCGAAAATCCGGACCAAACGGCTGCGGTTGCTAACATTTAACCATAAATTTATTTGTAATCTTCGTTCAAAAACGGTAAGTTTCAACGTACGGTAATTATCGGTGGCGACGACCCGGTAAGAGTTTCTTAGGCATCCGGAGCACGACGGCCGTTGCCTTTACTGTGATTTGCTGAACAGCCCGCGCTGGTCATGAGGTGCACCCAAGGAGGGATGATGATCTCGGATCTCGACATCTTGCGTGCCGCCCATCTAATGATGCACGAATTTGGCGGGGACGCTGAACTCGAAGCCGCAAACTGCATCGATCGCATGCGCGGGCAAGGTGACTGGGATGCGTTGCTCACCTGGGCGAGAATCCGGCGCACGATCGCCATGCTGGATCTGACGACGACGCCAACAGGCCTACCAAACTAACTGGCCGCCGGAGCTTCGAAGGCCCAAATATAGCGTTCCGGAGTTTAGCTTACACCAGGTGTTGCGTAGCACGCCTGTTTGCGATCTAATCCGCATCATGGCGACGATCCGCAGGCGCAGCACCGACGCCGGGGAATGAAGTTTCGACCCGGGCCGTTCGCAAAGGCACGGTGGCGGGGTCTCCAACGCGCGTACCGGCGACACGTCGTGGCGCATCGTCGTGCGGCCATCATCGGGCTGATGGTGTTTTGTACCGGCGCCCTGCTCCTCGCGACATTGCCGTCCCGTCACCGCGAGAAATTGCCGGGACCGAATGCCGCTCGCCCGGAGGCGCCGTCGGCTGTCCCAGCGCGGCCGTTTGCACAGCCACAGAAGCCGGTGCCGCCAGCCAAGCCGACCGAGGAGGCGGGAGTGCGGCCGCCCCAGCCGATGCCGCCACCGGTCGCGGCGAACCCGACTTGGTTACGTTACGCAGTGCCGGCCCTACCGCCCGGCAATCGGCCGCTCGTCGCGATTGTGCTCGATGATCTCGGCCTCGATCGCGTTCGCACCGCCGAAGCGATCGGTCTCCGCGGGCCGCTCACTTTGTCCTTCATGACCTACGCGAACGAGCTGCCGGCACAGACACAGGCGGCACGCCACGCCGGTCACGAGCTCCTTCTGCACGTGCCAATGGAGGCGGTCGACCGGCAGGCGGATCCTGGCCCATACGGGCTTTTGACCGCGCTGCCGCGCGAGGAGATCGTCGAGCGGCTGCGTTGGGGGCTCGACCGTTTCGACGGGTTTGTCGAAATCAACAACCACATGGGCAGCAAATTCACGTCGGATGAGCGCGCTATGGCACCGGTCATGGAGGAACTGCACGCTCGCGGCCTGGTGTTCCTCGCTTCGCGCACTTCGCCGTCCAGCACGGGGATCCGCTTGGCGACTGCCTATGGGGTTCCGCACGCCGCTCGCGACGTGTTCCTTGACGACGACCCGACGCCCGCGGCGATCGCCAAAGAGCTCGCCAGGGTCGAGCAGCTCGCACGAAAGCACGGCAGCGCGATCGCCATCGGCCATCCGCACGATGCGACGATCGCCGCCCTCCGCGCTTGGCTGCCGCTGGTTGGTGAGAAGCGGCTCGCGCTTGTTCCGCTCAGCGCTGTCGTGCAGCGCCGGATGGCGGAGGAGGAAGAGGCGATACGCTGACAGGCGCTCGTCAGTGGCCCGTAAATCCCGGATGGTACGCGTGGGCACCACTCAGAAGCGAGCGGCCCGGGGACTACCGGTTGCTCTTTATTTGGGCGCGCAGCCGCCATCCCGGATTGACTCCTTCTCCGGTGTAGGCGCCGCGGAAATAATGGCCGTCTTTCCCGACGCCGTTAAAATCGCGATCGAAGTCGAACTCGCCGGCAAACGGGGACAGATCGAGCGGCGACCCTTTCGCCTTGCCCGGAAGCGGGTAAAAATCCAGCGCGCCAAGCGGCGCTGATGGTGCCCTGACATAATTGCGCGCGTCCGCCGGCGGGGCGGTGAGATTGTCGTGCGCGGCGACATCGAGGCCGGTGATTGGAATCTCGGCAAAGATCAGATTGCCGAGGACTGCATGACCTTCGCGCGCAGGACTGCCGAATTTGATGCCGATTTGCGGTGAGTAGATCGTGTTATTGAAGATGTGCGCCAGCTTGAGGGGCAAATCATGATCGCGAAGGACGACACCGGCGATTTGCCCGCCGACGAGGATATTGTCGTGGAAACTGATGCGGCCAGAGCCCTGAAACAACGCCTCACGCGGATTGCGCAGAAGTAGATTGCCGTAGATTTGATAGAGGTCGCGCGAACCGGAGCCGGTATCGGGGAAGCCCCCTACCAGCAGGTTTGGCCTGTCGCCGTCGGGGGATGGGCGATCGTCCTTGATGAAGACGTTGTTCCGAATGACCGTCGATAGCGGTCCCTCCGGCATGCCAGCGAGGGCTGGGCGATCGAGTTGGTGCTTGATCTCCATGCAATACCCGAGAGGGTCGAGGACAAGATTGTTTTCGATGATCCCGGCGACGAACGGGCTGCTGCCGTCGCCATCCCCGAGATAAATCCCGGTTCCGGCACCGACGATTGCATTGCGCCGGATGATCCAATTCCAGGTCGGTGTCTTGGTGGAAATCCCGTCCGTCTGCTGGCTGGCTCCCGTACCGATTATCAGGTTTCCATCCAAGACGATGTGATGCGTTGCAGTATGCGTCGCATGCGGAGCCTTGATCCCGTCTCCCCCCATGCCGAGGCTGTCGATGGCGAGGCCGAGGAGGGCGACATAGCTGGAATCGACGATCTCGACGGTGCTGTGTCCGATCTGACCGGCGATTACCGGACGAGGCCCCCCGGCTGGGCCAGCGACAATTATGCAACGACCGGGCTCGCCCGTGAGGTTGGCGATAGTCAGCCTGGGATATCGGCCGGAGGCGAGCAGCAACGTATCGCCGGCCTGCAGCGTGGCAACCCGTTCCCGGTAGTTGGAGGGGTCGGCGCGCAGGACCCTCCCCGGTCCTTTTGCCGCACAAAAATCTGCCGACGGCACAGCAGTCGCGTCTTGCGGCGACATCGCGGCCGCCACCCCCTTAGCGAGATCGGTACCGAGGGCCCCGATAGACAAGATGACAAGGAGGATTTCGCCTATCCTGTGCAATCCCTGGCAGCGGCTGCCTCGCTGATCCCGGTTCCTCCTCATGAGCCCGATCCAGTGAGCCGTTTTTGACCCGACCAAGCATGCGTCGATGTCTCGTCAGACGGCGGCGATTGCGGTTCGGAGAGCGATCTGCTAATCCTCGGCTGATGGCTCGCTTCGTGCAATCAGCAGCTTGGTGGTGGCCCGTCTGAAGCCGGCGGCCATCGCTTTCGTCTTTCCGATATAGGCCGCCGCGGAAGTACCGGGCGGCCTTCGCAGTTTCAGAGCGGACCCTCCCACATCTTCCGCGGCGCCGCTGGCCCAAGGGAGAACCGCATGCAGCTCATGAGCTACCGCACCGAGGGTGGCATCGGCATCCGGCGAGAAATCAGCAATCAACCCTATCGCCCGGCGGATAATGTGCTCGCCGGCGAGCTCGACACCCGGCGTGGT
>Ga0306926_10010005_pt1 | contig 10462 bp, 6 predicted proteins | sample flu12Cox44000178_FD_203759 | JGI IMG/M metagenome (GOLD analysis project Ga0306926, IMG submission 203759) | Lab enrichment of tropical soil microbial communities from Luquillo Experimental Forest, Puerto Rico - flux8day.12C.oxic.44.000.178 (v2)... | ecosystem: Environmental > Terrestrial > Soil... | reverse complement strand
CGGATGAATGATCAGTTGTTTCCGCGTCGCTTCACCGAGGCGTTGCGGCCCGGGACTTACTTGCGAATCGTCGTTGAGGGCGATGTGGGGGCCGGAGATGAGATCCGGGTGATCGAGAGACCCAATCATGATCTCACCGTTCGACATGTATTTCGCATTTACACCCGTGATCGCCATGAAGCCGACCGGTTGCTTGCGGTTCCCGGAATGTCTGAGAGCTGGAGGAGCTGGGCGAATGATTTTCTTCAAAGGACAAAAGGCCGTTCCCTGGACAAGTGCAAACCGGGATGTGGCTGACCAGGGTTTCTCAGATCTACAGGTTCCAAGATGGGCGTGATCGTTTCGGTTAATGTCGGACTTCCTCAGGACGTCTCTTGGCAGGGCAGGACCGTCCGGACGGCCGTCTGGAAGAAGCCGGTAACCGGCCGGATTTTCGCCGGTCGATTGAATCTCGATGGCGACGGTCAAGCGGACCTCCGCGCTCATGGCGGCGAGCAACGTGCGCTCTTGGTATACCAGCTCGAATCCTACCGCTACTGGGCGAGCTATCTTGGGCGGTCGGATCTCGTGCTCGGTAACTTCGGCGAGAACCTCACAGTGGAGGGTCTCGCCGATAGTGAGGTCTGCATCGGCGATCGCTTCAGGATCGGCGGTGCCGTCGTAGAGGTCAGCCAGCCACGCGACACCTGCTACAGGGTCGGCATCAGGCTGCAACATCCGGAGATACCCGCGCTGCTGGTTGCGCACCGCCGACCCGGATTCTATTTACGAGTCGTCCAAGAAGGCGAGATCGGCGCCGGCGATCGCATCGAGAAGCTCTCTGACGGCCCCGAGCGCATGACGGTCGCCGAGATCGACGCCCTCCTCTACTCGGCAGAGCACGCGCTCGAAGCCTTGCGCCGCGCAGTCCGAATTCCGGCACTCAGCTTGGACTGGCAAGGCTCGATGCATGCGCTGCTCGCCGCTTCCGAGGCGGGAGGCACAACTGGCAACGCTGGCCTCGGGCTCGGCGCGTCGGCGCCCCTTGCGTGGCGCGGCTTCCGCCCGGTTGTGGTCGCGGCGTCGCGCGAGGAAAGCGCGGACGTCCGATCGTTCGAATTCGCCGCAGAAGACGGTTCGTCGCTACCACCGGCACTACCCGGCCAACACATCATGGTCCGTATGAGGCCGAGCCCGAATGGTCCCGCCGTCACTCGGAACTATTCGCTGTGCGGTTCGACCGGCACCCCCAACTATCGGATTGCCGTCAAGAACGAGCGCGGCCTCGCAAGCGGCTTTCTCCACCAAAGCGTCCGCGCGGGCAATCGCCTGGAGATCACCGCTCCTCGCGGCTCGTTCACGCTCGCGGCCGGTGCGACTCCTGTCGTCCTTATCAGCGCCGGTGTCGGTGTCACGCCGATGCTGGCGATGTTGCATGGTGCGGCCGCTACAAACGCCGTGGTGTCTCGACCGGTTTGGTGGCTGCATTCAGCCCGCGATCGGGCGCACCATTCGTTCGCCAAGGAAGCGGACGATCTGCTCGTTGTGCTCCCGGCGTCCCATCGCTGTGTGATTTACAGTCGGCCTGCACCAGGTGACAGGCTTGGCCAGGACTTCGATCGACCAGGCCATCTCACGCTCCAGCTGCTCCACGAGCTTGGCATTCCCGAGGATGCCGATTTCTACCTGTGTGGTCCGCCCCGCTTCCTCGAAGATTTTCAGAAAGGCCTGGCGGCATGGGGCATTCCCTGGCCTAGGGTCCACGTCGAACTGTTCGGGTCCGCGCCCGCTCTCACGCCAGGCATCTCCGGTGTGACCGCAACTTTGCCTCATCGTCCTGACGGTCCTTCGGGCGGCGGGCCTATCGTGACGTTCGTGCGAAGCGGTCTCGCTGTCCCATGGGACTCCCGCTTCGGCAGCCTGCTCGAGCTGGCGGAAGCCTGCGCCGTTCCGGTGCGTTGGTCGTGCCGATCGGGCGTATGCCACAACTGCGAAAGTGGCTTGATCGGAGGCGAACTCACCTATGCGCCAGAGCCGTTGGACCCGCCAGCCGAAGGCAATGCGCTCATCTGCTGCGCAACGCCAAAAACCGCCGTCGAGCTTGACCTCTAGTGGATTCTGCTGAGAAATGCTTGCGGAATGGCGGACGGCCGCGGCGAAACTGCCGGGCCTCATTCCAACCCCACACCGAACCGGCGGTGGAAAAAGAAAACTGCGCGACCCGCGACTCGAGCCCGCAGATGAGGGTGGCGCGTATCGCGCCGGAAGCCCCTGTGTCCGGCCGACGGCCATTGGATGCAGTTCGATCAATAGCCGCACGCGACTTCATCATGGGGCTGTCGATTTTGCTCATCTCACCCGCTGACGAGAGATGTCGGATGAGTCACGCAAGGTATACCTGAGGTGAGCCGGTCCCGCTCATAGAGTTGCGCTGATCTCAAATTGCGCCGCAGGCACCTGAGCCGCGTCAATTGGGCCACCACTTTCGTTGCCCAACATCTCGATTCGACGATCAATCGCTGCGATGACCTGACGCGAAAACGGACCGAGATGGAGGTAGAGCACCAAGTGAGCCACGACGATCCGCACTGATGCCGGGCTGTTCTTTGCGCAATTCATGAAAGTCCGCCAGAATACCTCGCGCGCGTGCGGAATCTCGGTGACCACCCGGTGCACGGACTCCATAGCGCTCACCTTGCCGCGAATGTCGCCTGCCGGCAAATCACGCGCGCGTCCGGAGCGATCGAGCAGTGTTATCAGCCGATCGAGGCGTGCCGCATAGGCTGCGGGATCGTAGACTCTCTCCAGAATCTGTCTGTAGTCCTGCAGAATGTCGCGCAGCGGCCGCTGCGTATCGAAATTCAAACCGGTTATGCACTGGTCACCGCCGGTCGTCGCCGCGATATCGTGGTCGAGGTGGAGCCGGCCCTCGTGCGCCAGCCGTCGCGTGAGCTGAGTATTGGGAAGGGCATAGAGCAAGCCGACCATGCAGACTGGAATGGCGCTATCCTCAATGAAATCGATCATGGCCTGGGCGACCGAGACCTTCTCGCTGTCGAAACCCACGATGAAGCCCGCCGTCACGAAGATCCCGGCGCGGTAGATCCTGTGGATGCTCTCGACGAGGTCTCGACGCGTGTTTTGTTTCTTTCTCATCGCGACGAGCGAGTCGGGATCCGGGCTTTCGATACCGACAAAAACCAAGAAAAAGTTGGCCGCCTTCATCATCTCCAGCAGCGCCTGATCGTCGGCAAGATTGACCGATGCCTCGGTCGAGAATTCAAACTGCTGATCGTGGGCGCGCTGCCATTCGGCGAGCTCGGGCAGGAAGGCCTTGAGCGCCTTCTTGTTGCCGATGAAATTATCGTCGACGAAGTCGACATGGCCGCGATAGCCGAGCGCGTAAAGCGCGTCGAGCTCGGCGAACATCTGCGCCGCCGTCTTGGTGCGCGGCACACGTCCGTAAAGCTCGATGATGTCGCAAAATTCGCAGGTGAAAGGACACCCGCGCGAATATTGCACGCCGATATAGAGATAGTGATCGAGCTTCAGGAGGTCGAAACGGGGCACCGGTGTCTTGGTCACATCCACCTGGAATTTGGGTGCGGTGAACAAGCCGGACCGCGCGCCCGCCTCCCATGCCGCAATGAAATCATGGATGATGCCTTCGGCCTCGCCCAGGACCCGAAAATCGGCTGCCGCATAGACATGTGGGCTCGACGTGGCATCCGGCCCCCCAACCACCACCGGCTTGCCGTTCGCGTGGCAAAGCTCGATCAGACGCAGCGTGTCGGCCTGTTGCGGCAGCATCCCGCCGGTGAAGATCACGTCGGCCCATGCGATGTCAGCCTCGTCCACCGGCTCGGTATTGCAATCAATGAGACGAACTTCCCAACTGGTTGGCAGCATCGCGGCCACCGTAATCAGTCCGAGCGGCGCCGTCGGACGACGAGCGCCCATCAACTTGCAGGATTCGATAAAGCTCCAAAAAGTATCCGCAACGAACCGCGGATACAGCATGAGCACACGATTGGAACATTGCCCGCCCATTTTCCCCTCCGGCCGACCATTATCTTTACATATTACGCTGGACTTGAAGTCCCTCGAAAGAGCGCGACTTCTCCAATGCGGCGCTCTCAGCTCAAATTGCCATTGCGCGGCCGGGCAAGCTGGCGGTGCCGGGCTCACCGGCGCGAGAATGCGCCTCGAATTGGCGATCCGCAAGGGCCTCGTTGCCGGAACTCGATCTGACTATCCGACGATCCAGACGAGCCGATCGAAATAAAGACACCTTCTTTGCTGCGGTGCATGGTCCGGTTTTGATGTTCTGGATGGCGCCCGCTCCCGGCGACGAACCGCCGCAAGGGATCGTTGCTGCAAACCACATCAGAAAGCCGTCCACATGCGGATTACCACAATTCGGTTTGCATTGAGCGATCGGATCACAGATGTTGTGATAGACGCAAATGCATTTACGACTACGAGCATTACAAAGACCTTGACAAAACGGATTGCCTCTCAGCGCTCACTCCGGCCCGCGATGAAAAGATGATGGAGGCCATGGAGGGAAATGACGAAGATCAACAGAGCGCGCATCGCGCTTCCTGCTCCGGAATGCGCGGGCATAACCTTCATGGTTGCTCGCAGCCAAGACAGCCTTTTCCAGTCAAAAACGCCCACGGCATCCGTCACCGTCTTTGACAACAGATCAGCCGCCCATTCAGAGCGGAGGATTTCGCCGACGGCCGCAGGCGGGGCGAGGAAGAGCTGTTTTCTCTTTGTAAGCGTTTCCTGTGGCAGCCGCTGCGCGAATGCCATCCTGATGAGGCGCTTTCCCGCGGCTTTCCCCACAAGGGCTTCGCCACGCAGCGTGCTGGCGAAGGCAACAACCTTGTCGTCGAGGAACGGAACGCGGCCTTCGATGGAGTGCGCCATTTCCTCCCGGTCGGCCAGAAAGTTCAGAATATAAGCCGGCAGGTCGTATTTGATGGCGAGGAGGCGATCGATATTGGTGGGTGTCATCGCTTCGCCGTTGATCGACAGGAGCTCCTTGGCGACTGATTCAAGGGCCGCAATCGGTGAGAAGCAGGGCCGAAATTCGGGATTGAGCAACCGTCGAACCAGGCGACCATAGAACAGGCTTCGCACGCCGAGATACGGCGCACAACCGAACAAGGATCGCAGGCGAGCGACATCTTTTGGTCGCACCATCGGCAGAAGCCCGGAGATGAACTGGTTTGATCCGAACAGTCGCCACCAGTTGGTGAGACTCTGCCTGTCTTTGCTTTGACCGGGTTCTTCCTCGTTCCTGCCAAAATACGGATAACCGGCGAAGAGCTCATCCGCGCCCTCGCCTGTCATCACGCCCTTGATGTGTTCCGACGCAGCTCGCGATAGGAGGAATTTGGCTGTGCCATGGGCATTGATTACCGGGATCTCGCAATGCCAGATGGACTGCAGGAAATTTTGCGCAAGGTCACGGTTGCTCACAGGGACGAGAATGTGCTCGACCCCCAACCGCGAGGCGACGTTCTTCGCGTCCGCGCTTTCGTCGAGCCTCCGATCCTCGAATTTTATGCTGAAAGCCTTGAGCGACCCGGCCCCGGCGTTCACCATCGAAGCAAGCACGGCAGACGAATCGATGCCTCCCGAAAGGTAAGCGCCGATGGGACAATTGCCGTGCAGCCTGACACGGACCGCCTCGTCGAGGATATCCACCAATTCGTGTGCCAGCTCTTCCAAAGACCTTGTCTGCCCGGTGACCTGCATGGTCGGTGACCAGTAGGGGTGCTCGGAAATTTTTCCCGCACTGACTTCCAGGTAGCAGCCGGGCTTTACCTCGCGAATACCGGAGAAGGCAGTACCGCCGGGCAAGGTGATCCCAAACAGCTTCGTTGCAATCGATGATTTGTCGAGCTCCCGTGGAACGTCTCCATGAGCGAAGATCGCCTTGATTTCCGAAGCAAATAAAATCGAGCTTGCCGCGGCACGGAAATAAAGCGGCTTGATGCCGATCCGATCCCTAACCAGGTACAACAATCGCTTTGCGCTGTCGAAGAGCGCAAAGGCAAACTCGCCTCGAAGCAGCGAGAAGCTGCTCGGTCCGCGCAATTCATAAAGGTACGGAATAATCTCGATGTCCGAGCTCGTCGCAGGCTCCACACCCGATTGACGCACCAGATCGGCGAGCTGTTGATGATTGTAAATCTCGCCGTTACAGACCATGGAAACTGAGTTTCGCGCATTGCCGACCGGCTGCGCTCTTGCTCCCTTGAAAAATGAGAGCCGGGCGTAGGCCAAAGCAATTTCGTCTTCCGCGCTAAACCAGCAAGCCTGCCCTTCCGGTCCTCGATGCCTGAGCGACTGGATCATCGCGGCGACGGCACTTCGCTCGCGCGGCCGACTGGTCCAGTCCCATTCACCGGCAATGCCGCACATCAGAATTCCCCAGAGCTGGCACTATGAGCAAGGTCCGCGCTCATCCGCCACCAATGACATTGTTGGCCTCGCTATCCAATTCGGAAAGCCGATGTAAAGCAGAGAATGCCGCTCGATCAAGAGTGACGTCGCACGCGAGATTTCTATCGACCTGAACGGGGCTTTCCGGCTTGCGCGTCTTGTGCTTCAGGCATTTTGCCTCCGTCGACTGGCTCATTCAATATGAGAATCAAGCTGCGGCTGCTGCGAAGGCTTGTGCGCGTGCATAGATTTCAAATCCGAGCTCGTGCAAGGGAGCTCGCGCTGGGTCCCTATCTCTTTGACGAACTCCAAACAACCCGACTCAAACGAAGCTCTCTCCTCAAAAATTGACAGGTGTGATGTGTTCGGTAGGTGCAACCCCTTTAGTGTTTCTAAACTCCACACGGCGGTTCATGGGGCTGTTAGGCTCATCCGGCAATAGCAGCTTGCTCTTGCCATATCCGGCTGCTGTCAATCGCTTGGCATCAATACCTTTCTGCACAAAATATGATTTGACAGCCAAGGCTCGGCGCTCCGAAAGCTTCTGATTAAGTTCTACCGGTCCCTGCGCATCCGTATGACCCGAGATAATCACGTCAGCATCTTTGACCTTGGCGTCTTTCAAAACATCGACGACTTTCTCCAATTCCCGTTTGGCATCCCGAGTTAATTCTGCAGAATTAAGACCGAAGTTGACCGTTGCGTCAAAAGACAAAGCGGGTCTCGGAGCCGCGGTCGTAGTTATCCCTCGAACTCTCCTATCCACAAATGGCGCTCCACAATCCCCGGTAAGAGCACACACCATTTCCTCATGGTTCAACTCCTCCGCCTGAGCCTTTGGCAAAAGAAGCATCGAGAGCAGCATCACTGCCATGCTGTGCCAGATTGTATCTCTCAATTGCATTTCCTCCTCCTTCGTTTTCAGGTGACGATACCACAGTGCCATTGCGCACGGTAGACGTTCGGCAACGCTTCCCCGCTCGTTACGATAAGGAGTCCTTCACACAGGAGCTGTCCGGCCACTGGCCTTCATTCCACAGGCCATCGCTCGAAAATCGGGCTGGCCGAAAACTCTTGCTGGCCAAGCAAACCCTGTTGGCAAATTGGGCTTAGAAAAAGGACGGCTCCCGACCTTCTCGGGTGTGGTGGTCAGATCGAGGGCCAATAGTCGCCGCTCGCGTCCCGCCCGATGGCTGGCGAGCAGCAAGGAGCGCGCTCTCAGTAGTCGCGCGTCGCATGCTTTGGACGGAGTAATTCGCGCTCAGCGTTCACCCGGCCCCAGCCCACCGGATGCTCCTTCCTCGACACCCATTGGCCGGGAAATTTCCACCTCTTGGGGTTTCCTCCTGCGTGGGTCGCGCTTCGGGCACGTCCGGCCTGCGTTCCAGCCCCTGCGGTATTAACTCTGACAAATGCAGCCGGTCGCGCCATTTAACCACGACCAGAAAGTTCTGTTGCACGGCACTATCACGAGCTCTCAAAATGCATGATCGTGAAATCGTTAATTATCAAGCGCTCGATTGTCCTTGAACATCAGAGAACGAGCGTCAGTCTTGAGGATGCTTTCTGGAGCGCTCTAAGGCAAATTGCAGCGGAGCGGCGCGAGGCCTTGCCGCAGCTCATAGCGAGCATTTCCGCTAACAGGCAGTCCGCCAATCTTTCATCTGCCATTCGACTGTACGTTCTCTGGTATTACAAGGATAAGGATGCTCGACAACGCGCACTGCTCGAGCAAAGAGCACGGAAGGGCCAACATCGGCGGGTGAGTAGCCCTCCCGTGGCTCCGCGTGATCACTAGTGTGGCGGTTCAGAAGTCCGCATCATTCTTGCAGCGACCCCGAGATGCGGACTTCTGAACCAAAGCCACACTAGATCAATAAGTTGCCAGTGTCCTGCGATTCCGAAGTTCGCAAACGAGAGTGCCGCACAATGTGGCGAACTTCGGAATCGGGACACTAGCGGGCTACACTATCTCTGGCTCCGCGCCGCGCTCGGGGTTCACTCAACCAGCCCGCCGTCGACTTTCCGATACGGCGCCGCCGCCAGGCAATAGTCCCTGAGTCATGCGGGAACGGCGGAGCTGTTATGAAACCAGCCCCGAATGGTTTGCCCTGTGATCCAGATCACAACTATTCACCGCGCTATCGGCCATATATCCCGGATGCTGCGTCGGATCATCCAGAATTCCGCATTCGCCACCTTGCTTGGGATGGCCGCAACCTACGCGCTCACCGTCACAGTCGCTGCGTTGCTCGCGGCTGACGGCTTGGCGCGCAAGTCAATCATCGTGCTCCAGCTCCTTGATTGATCCCTTCGGCTATAATCCTGCCGATACAGCCTTCCCAACCGGCCGGGCCAATCAGGGCGGTCAACCGCGCAGCGCCGCTATAATGCCGCTCTTGGAGGGTGAGCTGACTCCGCGCGGATCACGCTCTTAAAGCGTGCTATCGTGCCTCCATTGCGCGGGCATCATCGGTCGGTGCGTTGCATGACAATCAATATTGCACGGCGCAGGCTCATCACCCTTCTCGGTGGCATGGCGGCGTGGCCGATTGCTGCAAGGGCGCAGCAGTCTAGTATTCCCGTTATCGGCTTTATCAACGGATCATCGGCGACGGCCTACGCCGCATATGTGCAGGCATTCATCCGCGGACTTGCAGAAACTGACCACAGGGTTGGCGAAAATGTCGCCATTGAATACCGCTGGGCCGAGGGCCAATACGATCATATCCCTGATATGGTCCGCGACCTTGTCAGTCGCCGAGTTGCCCTCTTGGCTCCGAACACACCAGCAGCGCAGGTTGCAAAGCGCGCCGCTGGGAATATCCCAGTCGTCTTCTTTACCGGCGAGGATCCAGTGGCGAGTGGCCTCGTCGCAAGCTTGAACCGGCCCGGCGGCAACGCCACCGGCGTGACCTCGTTGGCTGGAGGACTTGCAGCAAAGCAGGTCGGGCTTTTGCGCGACTTGGTTCGCCCCGCGACGTTGACCGCCTATCTCGTCAACCCGCGCAATCCGATCACTGATGGGAATGTGCGGGATGCGCTCGATGCCGCGCAGAAGCTTGGTGAGAAGATTGAGATCGTCCATGCGAGCAGCGAGCCCGAGATCGACGTCGCGTTCGACACATTGCGCCGTGTGCGACCCAGCGCGTTGCTCGTGCAGCCTGATGCTTTTCTCGTCAACAAGCGGATCGTGGCGCTTGCCGCCCGGGATTCGCTGCCGACCATGTATCAGATCCGCGACCTGGTCGTTGCTGGTGGGTTGATGAGCTACGGGCCGAATTTTGCTGACATATACCGCCAGATGGGCGTTTATGCCGGCAAGGTTCTCAAGGGCGAAAAGCCAGCTGATTTGCCGGTACAACTGCCGACTAAATTCGAGCTGGTCATCAATCTCAAGACCGCCAAGGCACTCGGCCTCGAGGTGCCAATTGGATTGTCCGCCGCTGCCGACGAGGTGATTGACTAAGGCGATCCTTGCTGCACCTGCTCAGGTCTGGAATTGGCACATCGCGTCGGTTGCTCCGGCGCGCCCAAATCGGTTGCAATCAGTGGACAGCGGATGCCAAGGTGTAAACGGTGGCACCCTGCGCGCGGACAACTGTGCCCTTGTCCGGCCTGCTTGCGGATTTTGCCATTTCGAGGCGCTCCTTCTTACAGTGATTTACAGGCGTGTTCGCGCAGCATGCCCTGGGGTTGGCCTGCAATCTGCGCAACGATAGTCTGGGTGGCGCCCACCAGTCCGAAGATACAATGCTAGCTCTTTCGACAGTCTTGTCCGCGTTCCTGATCGTGACACCCGTGCACGCGCAGGACAGCTGGACCCCCAGCAAGCCGGTCAAGCTGATCGTCACCTATGCGCCGGGCGGCTCGGCCGACGTGCTCGCGCGCCTCATGCAGGAACCCATGTCACGGTCTCTAGGGGTGCCGATCGTGATCGAGAACCGCCCCGGCGGCGGCGGCAATGTCGGCGCCGCGGCCCTTGCCCATGCCGAGCCCGACGGCCACACCATCGGCATCGGCG
>Ga0306926_10010004_pt1 | contig 10463 bp, 11 predicted proteins | sample flu12Cox44000178_FD_203759 | JGI IMG/M metagenome (GOLD analysis project Ga0306926, IMG submission 203759) | Lab enrichment of tropical soil microbial communities from Luquillo Experimental Forest, Puerto Rico - flux8day.12C.oxic.44.000.178 (v2)... | ecosystem: Environmental > Terrestrial >... | reverse complement strand
ATGGATCACCATCCGAGTGTGTCCATAATTGTTTCCACGTTCGAGAGATCATCAATCAGAAAATCCGGGTGATGCCTTGCAAGCTCGTCCCGGCCCCATCTGCCGGTTGCGACCGCGATCGTGCGCGCGCCTAGCGCTTTGCCACACGCGATGTCGCGCGGCGTGTCGCCAATGACGTCGATCTCGGACGCGGCGAACTCCCGCCCGTGCTTCTCCTTCGCCCGGGCGCGAGCGAATCGGCCGAGCTCGTTTCGGTCGCGATGATCATCGGCAAATGCGCCGAATTCGAAAAAATGCCAGACGCCATAGTGCTCCAGTTTTAGTCGCGCGCCGCGAGATACATTCCCCGTGAGAAGCGCCAGCACCACGTGCGAACGCGATTTTAGCCGTTCGAGTAACTCCAGCACTCCCGGAAGGAGTTTGCCTTTTCGGCGTGGCAGTTCCAACGAAAGAAAATGCACGTAGCTGTCCAGGAAAGCGCTCACGTTTTCATTAGTCGCGGGAATTTTGTGCTTGTTCAGAATACTCAGGACGATGCCCGAATCCGTCATCCCGGCGATCTCGATACCGTGCAGATCATCGTTAACCCCGAAGCGTTCTTTGAACGCGCGTATCAGCGCCTCGACGCCCGCGCCGCCCGAGTGGATCAACGTGCCGTCAATGTCGAAAAGCAACAAGCGTTTTTGACTCTGTGTCATATCGAACAAATTACGAACTTTGAATGACGAATGACGAAGGCATAACGAAGGTCAAACGACGAAGTTTTCAGCGAACTGCAGATCATTTCGGATTTCGTCATTCGGGCTTATTTCGGCATTCGACGTCATTAGGCATGAAGACATCCGGAAGCGCGAAGCGTTCGACGGATTCGTGCGACTCAAAAGCTTGGCGCGTGCATCATTAGCACCCCAATGATACTTCCGAGAAAGACGAGCAGCACAATCCCCAGGCCGATCAAAATTCCAGTGCGCACAAGGTCGTTCCGCTGTTGCTGGCGGCGAAACGGAGACGCGCTGGTCAGATGGGGCGACTCCGCGCCGGCTTCCGCGAATTGAGCTTTAATCTCTTCAGGCTTTGGTAATGGCTTTGAACCGCCGACTTCCGAGGACTCATATCTCGCTTCGGCTGCGCCAAATCGAATCCGATCATCAAACCGCAGCACGGTTTCCGTTACAGGCTTTCCGTTGACGCGTGTGCCATTGGTCGAATCGAGATCCTTCAATCGATATGTGTCACGTTCCAAGAGCAACTGCGCGTGATGCGTTGAGATGGACGGATCGTTGACGACGATGGTGTTATCAGGTCCGCGCCCGATGGTGATGGCCTCGTCCACCAGCTCATGTGTCACGCCCGAAATGATGAGCTTTGGCATGCTGCTGATTTTAGCCGAATTAAGAGAGGCGGACAAATAGAGTGGCCATGGTGATTGACCGCGCACAACCAGACTCGGATAGTGGCGCTTCCATGGTCATTGAGTTGACGCGCAATTTTTGCATTATCGCGCACATCGATCACGGCAAGACGACGTTGTCGGACCGATTGCTAGAGCGCACGGGGACGATTCAGGAGCGCGAGAGGCAGGACCAGCTTCTTGATTCGATGGACTTGGAGCGCGAGCGGGGGATCACAATTAAGGCGCATCCGGTCGCGATGCATTACACAAGCAAGTCGGGTGAAAGGTACCGGCTAAATCTGCTCGATACACCTGGGCACGTCGATTTTTCCTACGAAGTTTCTCGCAGCCTCGCTGCGTGCGAGGGCGCGCTGCTTATCATTGACGCGGCGCAGGGCGTGGAGGCCCAAACCGTGGCAAACGTCCATCTCGCGCACAAGCAGGGACTCACAATAGTCCCGATCATCAACAAGATTGATCTGCCGAATGCCGACGTCCCGTCAGTGCTAAGACAGTTGGAAGAAATCCTGGCAATTCCTGCAGAGGAAGCGATTCAGGCGAGCGCGAAGCTCGGCACTGGCATTGATGAAATTCTCGAAGCCATCGTGAAGCGCATTCCGCCGCCGCAATCGCCGCCAGACGAAACGTTGCGCGCGCTCGTGTTTGATTCGGTATTTGATGTTTACCGCGGCGTGGTCGGCTATGTGCGCGTGGTCTCGGGAACAATGGAAACGGGCCGCGGGATCATGCTGATGAGCAACAACGCGCGATATGAAATCAAAGAAGTGGGCGTGTTTACTCCGAAGATGCGTGTCCAGGAACGGTTGAATCCCGGTGACGTCGGTTATTTCATCGCGAATATCAAATCAACTGCCGACATGAAGATCGGCGACACGATCACCGACCAGCGGCATTCGGCGCGAGAGCCGCTGCCCGGTTTCCAAGAAATTCATCCGATGGTGTTCAGCGGACTCTATCCCATTAATACCGGTGATTTCGAGCATTTGAAGGCTGCGATCGGGAAGCTGCGACTGAATGATCCGGCGTTCGTTTATCAGCCGGAAAGCTCTGTCGCGTTGGGTTTCGGATTTCGCTGCGGATTCCTCGGGTTACTTCACATGGAAATCATCCAGGAACGGTTGCGGCGCGAGTACAACATGGACATCATCGCGACGAGCCCAAGTGTCGTGTACGAGGTGTTAACGACACGCGGCGAGAAACTCCTGATCGATAACCCAGCGCATCTTCCCAACCCCAGCATGATCGCCGAAATCCGCGAACCGATTGTGAAGGCTTACGTACTCTGCCCGAATGAAAATATCGGTGACATCCTGCAATTGATTCTGGAGAAGCGCGGCCAGATGGAACGCACCGAGTCGCTCGACACGCGTCGAGTGATGTTGCATTGCGAACTGCCGCTCAACGAAATTCTCGTCGATTTTAACGACAGGATTAAGAGCATCACACGCGGCTACGGTTCAATGGATTACGAGCACGCGGGTTACAGGCCGGCGAAACTGGTAAAGCTGGATCTTCTCGTGAACGGCGAACCCGTCGATGCGTTCTCTACGATCGTGCACAAGGACCGCGCCGAGGCACGCGGCCGCCAGTTGGCGGCCAAATTGAAGGAAGTGATTCCGCGTCAGCTTTACGCTGTGGCAATTCAGGCGGCGATCGGCGGCAAAATTATTGCGCGTGAAACCGTTTCCGCTTTACGAAAAAATGTCACCGCGAAATGCTACGGCGGCGATATCACCCGCAAACGGAAACTACTTGAAAAACAAAAGGAAGGAAAGAAACGGATGAAAAGCATTGGGAAAATCAATATCCCTCAGGAGGCGTTCATCGAGGTACTCAAAGCGCAATAAACTGCGCTTTGAAATGACGAAGCTCGAATGACGAATGTCGAAGGAATGACGAAGCTCGAAATCGCAATGCAATATCTGTATCTGTTTTCGTCATTTGGATTTTGTCATTGTTTCGTCATTCGTCATTCGTCATTCGTCATTTAATTCATGTTTACCTCCCGCCACATCAAACACAGCCGGCTGCTTGTGCGGCACGCTCGAAAGTACCTTCGTTACAAGCACGATAAACTCAGCGATGCAGACCGAGAACAAATCGTCGCCGAGATGCAGATGCTTCGCGAAGCTTTGCGCTCGAGGGATCGGCAGAAAATTCACAGCGCAGCCGAGACACTTGACAAGACGCTCCACAAACTCACACCAGTGACGTGGGAATCGCATTGGCGAGAAAACTGCGAAGTCATTTTGGTCGCGATCGTGATCGCGGTGGGAATTCGCTCCTATTTTCTGCAGCCGTTCAAAATTCCGACTGGCTCGATGCAACCGACGTTAAATGGAATCATCGGTCATCCGAGCACCGAACCGCCGCCAAACATTCTACGACAGATCGTCGAATTCGTTGTTCGAGGTCGCAATTACATCGACGTGGTTTCGCGCGAGGACGACCAGATTTTCGAAATCGTACCGAAGAAGGTAGCCTTCTTTTTTACCTTTTCGCGACTGGTATGTGAGCGGCAAAGTTTTCTCATCTACGCCCCGCCGGACACGCTCCGTCAGGATTTTAATGTCTTTCCTGGTCGGCTTTTCCATCGCGGCGAAGTTATCGCGCGAGGTGCAATCGACACCGGCGACCAGGTGTTTGTAGATAAATGCAGCTACAACTTTGTTAAGCCGCGCAACGGGGATGTTTTTGTCTTCAGAACAAATGATATTCCCGCGATTCGCCCGGATCCAATCGCCGGACCACCTTTTTACATTAAGCGATTGGCCGGTCTGCCTGGCGACCAGTTGCGCATTGACCCGCCATTTCTTTACATCAACGGCAAAAAGGCCCAGGGCTACGGCTTTGAACGAGTAATGTCGGCGCGACCGCCTTATCGCGGTTATGCGTTCGGTCAACAATATTTATCCAAACCTGATCAAACCTACACGGTGCCGCGCGACGGTTTTTTCGCCATGGGTGACAACAGTTATAACAGTTTCGACAGCCGCTACTGGGGACCGGTTCCGGTGGAGAATTTGGTGGGCCGAGGGTTATTTGTTTACTGGCCGTTTTACCCACATTGGGGACTTATTCGATGAATGATGGAGTGATGGAGTAATGGAGTGTTGGAGTAATGTTCTGAGTTGCACTACTCCACTACTCCAATATTCCATTACTCCCGCCCGAATTATTGCTGAGGCGGGGCAGGCCATGCCCGGTGTTTACGGCTGGCTGGGGCTTTGCGGTGGTTACGCGCTGGTGATGCTTTTTGCGCCGGTGCGGCGAGCACTCGTTGACGGTGTTCACTGCCTTGGACGTTACCAGAGGATCTGGATCACCTTTGCGGTCCTTGGATTCGGTTACTTCGTCTTTCAGTTCGTCACTTTTACGCCAATCCGGAACTGGGCGGACTTGGAGCCGAGCCAGATCACTTCGTTGCCGCAATGGGTTTGGCCAACATTGAGTGAGATATGGACCGAGACCCTATTGCCTGCATTAGAGGGTGTGGCGGGGATTTTCGACAACGCCACGACCACGTATCCGCTCTCCGTCATCGCGGCGGTTTTGATGATTGTGAACTGGCGCGGATTGCACCGCGCGTTGATGCTAGCTTTGCGGAAAAGGTACGGCTTCTGGGGTTATCTGGTTTATTTGATTCTGTTGCTGAGCGCCCTGGCGTCGCTGCTGAAGCCCATCGTCTTCTGGCAATTACCGGAATGGAGTGGTCTTTTGCCTGCAGCCGGTCTGCTGCGCGTGTCGGCTACAGTGGATGCGACCGCATTTATCTTCGAATACCTTCTGGGCGTTTATATCCAGGTTTATCTCATCACCGTGTGTCTGGCTTGGACAAGGGGCTTGAGCTTTGAAGAGGGTGAATTGTTCCGGTTCGCGATGCGGCGGTTCAGTTATGTCTTGGAATGGGCGGGCATCGTGGTTGCAGTCAGTACGTTGATCCTCCGGCTGCCGCTCGTGCTTGCCTATTTCATCAATATCCCGCGAGTCCTCGATTACCTGCCTATTGCGCGCGTTCTTATGAGCGGGTTGATCATCGCGTTTTGTTCGGTCCAAATCTCGCTCGTGCTGCACAACGAACCACTGATCGAAGCGATGCGCGCTCACGTTCATTTCATCCGAAGGAATGCCGGTCGTCTGGCATGGTTTCTCGTGATTTGCGGCATTCACTTTTATGTCATCGCGGCGTGCGATGCCATTCTTCGCGGGGCGATCGCAGATCGACTTGGCGCGCTTTTACTGTGGAAATTCAGTTTTGCGTGTCTGCGAGGCGCAGTCACGGGCTGGCTCCTGGCTTCATGGGTCTGTCTGTTTCGACAATGCGAAAGACGCAGGATTCACCATGAGAAATGGATTCAATATTGATCATGCAGGTTGCTAGAAGGCGGACGTGAATGCGGCCACGATTACGCGCCAGAGCAAATCGAATCTGGCCCTGGCTTTTGTCTCGTTAGGCCGTGAGCGCAAACGTGACATCACGATCTTTTACGCATTCTGCCGTGTTGTTGATGACATTGCCGATTCCGCGGAACTGAGCGTTATCGAGAAACGAGTGCGCTTGGCAAATTGGCGCCAGATGCTTCGCGCGGGCGCTTCGGACGAGCCGCTGCTTGCTCGGGATGTGAGGGAATTAATGCACAAGTATTCGCTTTCACCCGATATGCTTGAGGAAATTATTGCCGGAGTAGAAATGGATTTGGGTATCGCGCGATATCCCACCTTTAAAGAGCTTCGTGTCTATTGTTACCGGGTCGCCAGCGCAGTTGGGCTGGTCAGCATCGAGATCTTTGGCTATCGCAACCCGCGCTGTCGGGAATATGCGATTGACCTCGGACTTGCATTGCAAATGACCAACATCATTCGCGACGTCTGGAAGGATTATCAAGCCGGGCGCATTTATCTCCCGCAGGAAGATCTGGCGCGGTTCCACTATTCGGAAGCTGACCTGGCGAAGCGACAATACAACGAGCACTTCCTCCACTTGATGCAGTTCCAAGCGTCTCGCGCACATGAATTCTTCAGCCGCGCGGTAGCTGAACTCCCGCCCGAAGACCGCCGCCCGATGGCACCCGCGGAGATCATGCGCTCGATTTACAGCGCGCTGCTTCGACGAATTGAACTGGACAAGTTTCGAGTTTTCGAAAAAGAATATCGGTTGAGCAAGCCGGAGAAGGCAGGCCGGATCATGGCGCAGTTGTTCAAATCTTTTTTGAATTGGCCGCGTCGAACATCCGTCTGAGTTCCTCGCTGCGAAATATTACCAAGGACAAACCTATGAAAAAGACATCTCTGAAAATTCTATTGGCGATCACGATTGCATTGGGTGTGCTCGGCACATCCTTGTACGCACAAGGCACGGACTCGCGGATAGGCAGTATATCGCGTGAACGTGGGGAAAAGGGGGCGTCTGAAGCCAAAGCGATCAGCAAAGCAGACGCTGAAAAACAGTACCCGTCGCACGGAGGAAACTACCCAGTCGGTCAGCGGGATCCTCATGATCCATCCGGTATTGTCGTCAGCCCATATCCGCCACATGAAAGGTACGAGTGCTCCAAAATTGCACACGGTGCGTTAGTGGTTGACACAAAAGCCAACAAGGTCTTCGTAAGACCATAAGTCGCCCCACATCTTCAAATTACGCAATCGCTCGGGCCGGAGCGGGGGATTGACGCGCAACAATTCTGTCCGCGCGCGGTTCATTGGTTAACAACGTGATTCTATGAAAACCAATGTTCTCCTGATTGTTTCAGGAATTTCGCTGAGTTCTGTTTTTTTGAGTTCCTGTGATACGCCAGTAGGTCAGGGCGCAGCATGGGGCGCTGCGACGGGCGCGATCATCGGTGGAGCCGCAACTGGGCAGAGTCGCTACGCGGCGATTGGCGCGGCCGCAGGGGCGGCAGCTGGCGCTTTAACCGGCAAGATTGTGCAGGAGAACCAAGTTGCGCGATATGGCCCGCCGCCACCCGGCGGTTATCCTTTTGCGCGATGGGCGGGGCCACCGTCGTTTTACTACAGCCCTTATACAGGACGTGTTTACGATCTGCGCGGTGTGCCGCCCGAGGGACTTACTCGCGACGTTGATACCGGTCGCCTCTTCCGCAGGCCATAGTTGGAGACGCCGCGATGCAGCGCATCAAGTGCTTCAATTCGCTTGCGCTTGGAGTTTGTCGACCAACGCTCGCGCGTCGTCTGTCATGTTGAGTAATTCCGGCCACGGTCGGTGATAGTTTTCGCCGGGTAATTTGCGGGTCGCATCAAAGCCCATGTGGGAACCGATGTTCTGTTCGCTCGGTGCGTGATCGAGCGAGTCGCTTGGGTTTTTGATGGCGGTTGTGTCCCGGGCGGGATCGGTGTTTGCACACAATCGAAAAAGCACCTCGCTCGTGTTATGGACGTCGCAATCTTCATCTACTGCGATGATATACTTGCTAAACATCATTTGTCCCATCCCCCAGAGTCCATGCATCACTTTGAAAGCCTGATACGGGTATTGCTTCCGAATGCTCACAAAAACCAGATTGTGAAATACTCCCTCTGGCGGCAACGTTATGTCCACAATCTCGGGAAAATTCATCTTGAACACCGGCAAAAGGATTCGCACAGAGGCGTCGCCGATATAGAAATCTTCCATTGGCGGTTTGCCGACGATCGTTGTCGGATAAATTGCATCCCGCCGGTGTGTGATCGCGGTCAGATGGAAAACGGGATAGTTTTCGACTGCGGTGTAAAATCCTGTATGGTCGCCAAAGGGCCCTTCCGGGCGCATATCGCCAGGCTGCACATAGCCTTCTAAAACAAAGTCGACGTCCGCCGGCACCTCCAGGTCTATGGTTTTGCAGCGAACCAGCTCGATTGATTTCCTTCTCAGGAACCCGGCAAATAACAGTTCGTCCAAACCGTCCGGCAGTGGTGCGGTCGCCGCAAACGTGTAAACCGGATCGCCACCCATTGTGACAGCCACCGGCATCCGCTCGCCGCGTTCGTAGTAGCGTCTGCCGTGGCGCGCGCCGACCTTGTGAAGTTGCCAATGCATCCCGGTCGTGCGCTCGTCGTACACTTGCATTCGGTAAATGCCCACGTTGCGCGCGCCGGTTTCCGGATCGCGCGTATGGACATTTGGCAGAGTGATGAAACGCCCGCCGTCTTTCGGCCAGCATTTGATGATGGGCAGATCGCGCAAGGAAAAACCGCCGCCACGTTCGATTTCATGCACCACTTCCTGGCACGCCGCGTCGCGCACTGATTTCGGCCGCGCATGCAGCAGATGAATTCCTTGTTTAAGTAAATTCCAGCCCTCGCGCAGATCTGTGGGCGGTTTTGCTTTCAGAATGAGCTGAATCTCTCGCGCGACATCTTCAACGTCGGAAACCTGTAACGCCATGGCCATGCGACGGCGCGATCCCATCGTGTTGATAGCGACCGGGAATTCCGATTTTTTCCCATCCACAATCGGTTGCTCGAACAATAGAGCTTTTCCGCCGCCGAGCGATTTCATCTCGCGATCTGCCCATTCTGCAATGAGCAGTTCAGTATCGACTGGGATTGCGATGCGTTTCAGTTCGCCCGCTTGTTCCAGGGTATCGAGGAACTGTCGAAATGAGCGGTAAGCCATGGATCAGACCCGCTTGAATACTCATCCGTCGGACGTCGCAATGCGACAAAATTTTGACGGTCCTAGGGCGACGTCACGTATTGGAAGGACGCAACCCTGCCCTTAGCGAAAGTCACGATTTTGCCAGGATAAGGGATACTTTGCGGAAACCAGGAATAACAAAACGGATCGTATAAAGGCGCCCCGAAATAGATGTCCAACGGGTTGTAATACGGATAGTATGGGTAACTAGCGTAATAAGTGTAAATCCAGGTTTCTGTCGGACCACCGCCCATGTTGCCAATAATTTTTCGATCGGTCGTCCCCCACGCCAGCCACACGGCGGTTCGTGACATCCCGATGCGAATTTGTCCCTGACTTACGAGCGCCTGGTCTCTGTGCGAAAGACTCTGGTAAAGGTCTGGATGCTCAGAAATTCGCGTTTCCGGCGTTGAACAACTGGCGAGAATTAGCGTGGCCGCAATGACAGCGAGCGCCAATGCACAACGGCCAAACCGACGCTTCATGTCGTGAGGAAATCACAACTGCCACAAGTTTGGCAAGCCAAACTAGGTGCTCACGGCGGCGCCAGGTATCCGAAGTACGCGACTCTACTGTTGGAGAAAGTGACCGCCCTTATGGGGTAGATGAACTTCGGCGGAATATATGACCAGTCGAATGGCCCGTAGTAGTAAGGTCCACCGTAGCTCGGAGGTGTTTCGTAACGCAAATAAACCCACGTTTCAGCGGGGCGATCGCGGATGCTTGCTGGAATTTTTTGATCGGGTGAACCCCAGGCTAGCCATACCGCGTCCGTCGACATGCCTTGACGAATCTGCCCCTGGCTAACCAGTGCCTGGTCGTTCGGCGAGAGGCGCTGATACATTTCCGGATGTTGTGAAATGCGGCCTCCTGTAGTTCCGCAACCGCTGAAAATAAGCGCCCCGGCGGTTATCGAAAATGCCAGCGCGACGCGCGCTACCCAACCCTGCATGCGGAACGATGATGCGTCCGCCATGTTGAGTCAATAAATGGGGTCGGTTGATTCACTCTCGGCTTCCCGGTAACGTGTCACTGCAATGCAGGATCGTTACGGCCATCGCATTTCCTATTTGCGCGTCTCGATCACGGACCGCTGCAACGAGCGCTGTAGCTATTGCATGCCGCACGAATTACAGGAGTGGTTGCCGCGCCACGAAATCCTAACGTACGAAGAAACTCTGCGGCTCATACGCATCGCCGCAGAGCTCGGCGTCTCGAAGGTGCGGATCACCGGTGGCGAACCGCTGACGCGTCGCGGCATAGTCGACTTCGTTGCGCAGATTCCCTCGATCCGCGGTATAACGAGCATCGGTCTTTCGACAAACGGCACCTTGCTCGCGCGCGAAATCACGCCCGGCAAGACAATGGCGCAAACGCTTCGTGATGCCGGTGTGCAATCGGTCAATATTTCGCTCG
>Ga0306926_10010003_pt1 | contig 10464 bp, 7 predicted proteins | sample flu12Cox44000178_FD_203759 | JGI IMG/M metagenome (GOLD analysis project Ga0306926, IMG submission 203759) | Lab enrichment of tropical soil microbial communities from Luquillo Experimental Forest, Puerto Rico - flux8day.12C.oxic.44.000.178 (v2)... | ecosystem: Environmental > Terrestrial > Soil... | reverse complement strand
CCTGGGTGCACGGGTACGACATGCGGCTCCTCGTGATCTGCCACGAGGGGTATACCTCCAGCCTGGCCGCGGCCGCCCTGCACGACCTCGGCCTGCGCCGGTCGACCGACGTGATCGGCGGCTACCAGGCCTGGGCGGCCGCCGGGCTGCCCACGGCGCCGGCCGCCGATCGCACGGCCGTCCTGGCGGCTGGCGCCTCCCCTGCGCAGGGGGAATGGGGGGCGGCCAGCCCCCCATGCGCGGGGGGCCTCCGGGGGGTCGTCCCCCCGGGCTAACAGCGCTCAGGCTTGGGCGTCGAGCTGGGAGAGGCCGTTCCAGGCAAGGTCGATCAGGTTCGCGGCTACCTGCTCGAGCTTCGGCTTGCGAGCGTCTAGCCACCACTGGCCGGTGAAGGCCACCATGCCGACCAGCATCTGGGAGTACATCGGTGCCAGCTTGGGGTCCCGGCCGCGGGACTTGAGGAAGTCGGCCATGATGTACTCCACCTGGCCGGCGATGTCGCTGAGCAGGGTGCCGTACGTGCCGCGCGCGCCCGGCTGCGAGTCGCGCACCAGGATGCGGAAGCCGTCGGCGTTGTCCTCGATGTACCGCAGCAGTTTGACGGCGGCCGCCTCGAACTTGGGCCGGGAGTGGTTGCCTTCGAACAGCATGGAAGCCACCGTCGTCAGCCGTTCCACCTCGCGATCGACCACGACGGCGTACAGCCCTTCCTTGCCGCCGAAGTGCTCGTAGACCACTGGCTTGGAGACCCCGGCCTGCGCGGCGATCTCCTCGATCGACGTGCCCTCGAATCCCCGCTCCGCGAACAACCGCCTGCCGATGTCCAGGAGCTGCTGGCGCCGCTCTTGCCCGGTCATCCGCCGCCGGTTGGTTCTCGGGGATTGCTCGGTCACCGGAACATCATGGCCGTTACGCTGCCGCCCTGTCAGCCGGCTTTGTCGCTTTTTCGTTACGCTTCGTCATGCCGCCGAGGCCGCGCGTCGCCGTCGCGGGGCGCTTGGCGGCGAGCCGGGCCTCGTCCGGCCAGCGCACGTCGGATGCCCAGCCGAGCTTCTCGAAGGCCCAGATCACCCGGGCGCTCTGGTCGATCTGGCCCTTGAGCGCGCCGTGCCTGGCGCAGGTCGGGTCGGCGTGGTGCAGGTTGTGCCAGGATTCGCCGAAAGAGGCGAGGGCGAGCCACGAGACGTTCCGCGAGCGGTCGCGGGCCTCGAAGTCCGTGTTGCCGAACGTGTGGCAGACCGAGTTGATCGACCAGGTCACGTGGTGCAGCAGCGTGATACGCACCAGCCCCGCCCAGAAGAACGCGGTGACCGCGGCTTGCCAGGACATCCCCCACAGGCCGCCGATCAGGGCGGGAAGCAGCAGCGTCAGCCCGACGATCGGGCCGAACGCCGCGTCCACCTTCCTGATCTTGGAGTCGGCCAGCAGGTCCGGCGAGAACTTCTCCTGCGAGGTCTTGTTGGGGTCGAACAGCCAGAGCATGTGCGCGTACAGCAGGCCCTTGAAGAGCGCTTTGGCGTCGTCGCCGTAGCGCCAGGGGGAGTGCGGGTCGCCGTCCTTGTCGCTGTACTTGTGGTGCCGCCGGTGATCGGACACCCAGGTGATGACCGGGCCCTCCATCGCGAGGCTGCCCGCGACCGCCATCGCGACCCGCAGGCCCGTCTTGGCCTTGAAGGAGCCGTGCGTGAAGTACCGGTGGTATCCGACCGTGATGCCGAGCCCCGAGACCCAGTAGAAGACCGCGCCGATCACGACGTCGTGCCAGCCGAGGCCCCAGCCCCAGGCGAACGGGATAGCGACGGCGAGTGCCAGCATCGGGACGCCGACGAACACGCCGACCAGGATGCGCTGGAACAGGCTGGACTGCTCGTCTTCGAGGTCAGGCCGCGCCGCGCGGACCGTCGTGACCGTGGCCGCGGGGGCCTGGACCGTGTCCGCGGCAGGCTCCGCCGCGAGGGTTGTCGTGCCGCTGATGCCGCTACTACCGCGTGCTGCCGGCGTCGGTGACATGCTGCTCCCTGTGGTGAGGCGCCTGCGGGCGAGGTCTGTACGCTTACGTAACCGTAGCCTACGACACCGTAGGTTGTACAAGGGCCGAAGGCGAATTCTTGCGAATCGCCGCATGGAAGCCGTATGCGTCGAGGTGATCCGTCTCAGATTCTGAGACGGCTCTCAGCGTCCGCTCAGGGTTTGGTTGTCGAGTCACGTGGTGCTCCGAGCCCGGTTACCGCTGCCCAGCGCGGCGCGAACTATGCGCGGCCGATCGTTGCCTGCCCGGTGGCACGGCTTCGTCCCCTAAGCGCAGGCCGATTCCCGGTACAGTTGCCTGTGGCAGTCCCGGGTCGTCTAGCCTGGCAGGACAAGCGCCTTTGGAGCGCTGAACGAAGGTTCGAATCCTTCCCCGGGAGCTATGAAACTAGGTTCGATACCTGGCCGAACCGGCCCGGTTGCCATGGCTGCCAACGCCCAGCCTTCAATCTTGCGGTACAGACCGCTGCTACGGTGGACGGAAACACGGAGACATCCGTGATAGTCGTCGCCGATATTTTTTCTGTTGGTTTTGGGATTGTGCCGTTTAAGTGCTGGCTTCCTGAACTGACCTGACGAGGCGCCGGTAACCTCCTGCCAGAACCGCTGTGCCGCTTGCGTGTCGGCACTCTCGTGAATGTGCAGACAAAACGCGAGATCGCTCTGCTGGACACCCGCGGCAGCAAGGAAGCGAAGGAAGAAGCGGATCAGGCCCGCGTCGCTGTTGACGAAGACAACCCGTTCCAGATTTAGATAGGCCTTTCGCTTCGTGCCCTCGCACCAGTAGGCGATCGCACCGGCGATGAGAATCTCGCGGTTCGTGAGGTCGCCAATCTCTGCAGTGGCGACGGCCACCTCTGATGCACGCTGAGCTTCCCGGGCTTTACGCTCCTGCGCCCAGTACCGACGCACTCCCTCGGCGGATCGTCGCCTGTTCTCTTCGTAACTGAGCTTCGGCGGGCGAGGCAAGTCCCGCACCCACAATGAAACTGAGCTCTTGGACACCCCCAAGCGCTCGGCGATCTCGTGATATGCGAGTCCGTTCGCCCGGAGCTCGCGAGCTTGGGCGCGCAACTCATCCTTCGCGTTCGGGCGGCGCGTCCAGTCGGGCGGTGGCGCGCCTTGCAGGGCGTCGTTGAGAGTGCTATTGCTCATGGGGCCGAGGATCTCTTTGATCTCACGGCGGGATTGCCCTCGCAGCGGAGCGCGATCGCTCGCTCGCGCAGCAAGTCAAGCTCTATCCGTGTTCTCATATTCGAATTTTAGTACGATGGTATGACAATCGGGCGTCACGCGGAATGCCGGCGGCGCGGGTTCAGCGGCGGTGGCGTGGTGGCTCTCGGCGCGGGTTGCGGGTCATCGAGGCCATGATCTGGACGTAGCCGACGTCTTCGTCATCGTCCTCATCGAGCAGGTTCGCTCTCGACTCGAGGTTGACGTCGCCGACCACGTGGGCGTGAGCGCCATGCGAATCCCGGGACAGGGCCTCGCCCCGGACAGCCTCTCGCCGTTCGGCGGCCCGCTGGGCGGCCGTGTGCTGTGCGGCGGCCCGCTGGGCGCCGGTTAGCAAGTGTGGCTTGATCCACATGAAGTAGCTGATCCATGCCGAACCTGTCGAAGCGGACCAGTCGTGGCCGCTGAGGTAATGCACCGTCTGGACCAGCGCGTGCGCGACGTTCGCGTACTGCGCGTCGGGAAAGCCGTCGTACCAGTTCTGCGCGCCCACTTGGCGAATGGTGTCGGCCACCACGTGCGGCGACTCGTCGGTCAGCGCCGCCCAGAGCAGCAACCGCACCATCCGTTCGCAGAACAGCCACGTGTCGAGGGCGGGGGGAGTGGCCGAGTCCGGCATCAGCCTGTTGACGTCGTAGCGCAGTTGCCGGATGAACGCGTTCTCGTGCCTGGCCAGTCGGTCAGCGGACTGGCGGACGGCCGGCCAGGCTCCTGGGCCGTGTGGCTGTGGCCACGGCGTGGCCGTGGGCGCGTTGTGGCTCGGGTCACTCGCCATGTCGACGTCATTCCCCTCCGTCTCAACGTTAAGCAGTCGGCGCACCAACCACACGTGAGGAGAAATCCCGGCTGGCCCGCACGGCTTCATAGCCGTCGGCGTTTCCGCGCGGAGGTGGGCTCGCGGCCGTGCCGGCGCTCCCGCGATTCGGTTGAAACAGAGCCATACCGGACCCCTCTCTGCGGGAGCCACGCTATATCAGGTCTCTTGGTCACATATGAGTATTTTGTGTAAACGAATAGATGTGTTGATGCTCACTATCACGATTGAGGTTTAGTTGGCCAAATACCAGTTCGATGAAATGCTCCCCGGAGCGGGGTGCGGAGTTCGGGCCGGGCGGCTCGTGAGTTATGGTTAGTTGAGATCAAGCAAGTTATGAAGGTTTCTTGAGGATCTGGGGGGCTTATCCGCCCATGACGGTTAATTCCGAGCTGGCGGGCGCGCCCGCGGAGCCTGGTCGCACGCTCGGCCCGCACTACAAGTGGATCGCGCTTTCCAACACCACGCTGGGCGTGCTGATGGCCACGATCAACCAGTCCATCGTGCTGATCGCGCTGCCCGCCGTGTTCCGCGGCATCGGGCTGAACCCGCTGAGCCCGGGCAACACCAGCTACCTGCTGTGGATGTTCATGGGGTTCCTCGTTGTCTCCGCGGTGCTGGTGGTGTCCTTCGGCCGGCTGGGCGACATGTTCGGCCGGGTCCGGATGTACAACATGGGCTTCGCGATCTTCGCCGTGGCGTCGGTCTTCCTGACCGTCACCTGGATGCACGGCGCCGCCGCCGCGCTGTGGCTGATCATCTGGCGCATCGTGCAGGGCATCGGCGGCGCGTTCTTGTTCGCCAACTCGACCGCGATCCTCACCGACGCGTTCCCGGCTAACCAGCGCGGCACCGCGCTTGGCCTGAACTCGATCGCGGCGATCGCCGGGTCGTTCATCGGGCTGATCCTCGGCGGCGTGCTCGCCCCGGTGAACTGGCACCTGATCTTCCTGGTCTCGGCCCCGATCGGCGTGTTCGGCACCGTCTGGGCGTACTTCATGCTGCACGACATCGGGGTCCGCAAGCACGCGCGGATGGACTGGTGGGGCAACCTGCTGTTCGCGGTCGGCCTGATCGCCATCCTGGTCGGCATCACCTACGGCCTGCTGCCGTACGGCGGGCACCCGATGGGCTGGACCAACCCGTGGGTCCTCGTCTCGCTCTTCGGCGGCGTGGTCCTGCTGATCATCTTCGTGTGGGTGGAGACCAAGGTCGCCGAGCCACTGTTCAAGATCTCGCTGTTCAAGATCCGGCCGTTCGCGGCCGGAAACGTGGCGAACCTGGCGATGGCGATGAACCGGGGCGGCCTGCAGTTCATGCTGATCATCTGGCTGCAGGGCATCTGGCTGCCGCTGCACGGCTACGGCTACAGCCAGACCCCGCTGTGGGCGGGCATCTACCTGGTGCCGCTGACGATCGGCTTCCTGGTGTCCGCGCCGCTTTCCGGCATCCTGTCCGACAGGTTCGGCGCAAAGTCGTTCACCGTGGGCGGGCCGATGCTGGCGGCGGCGACGTTCCTGGCCCTGGCGTTCCTGCCGGTGAACTTCGCCTACTGGCAGTTCGCGGTCCTCATCGCCATCAACGGCTTCGGAACCGGCCTGTTTGTCTCGCCGAACCGCGCGGAGATGATGAACTCCGTGCCGGCCGGCGAGCGCGGTGCCGCGGGCGGCATGATCGCCACGTTCATGAACTCCGCGTCCGTTCTCTCGATCGGCATCTTCTTCTCGCTGATGGTGGCGGGCCTGTCCAGCGCGCTCCCGGCGAGCTTGTTCAGCGGACTGACCGCGCAGGGCGTCCCGGCTCACTCGGCCGCGCCGATCTCGCACCTGCCGCCGATTGGCGTGCTGTTCGCGGCGTTCCTCGGCTACAACCCGATGCAGCAACTGCTCGGCCACCTGCTGACGCACCTGTCACCGGCGCACGCCGCGTACGTGATCGGCCGGGAGTTCTTCCCGCACCTGATCACCGGCCCGTTCCACGACGGGCTCGGGGTCGCCTTCGGATTCGCGATCGCGACCTGCGTCATCGCCGCCGTGGCGTCGGCGCTGACCGGCCGCATCCCGTCGCCGCGCGCCGCGCACGAGTCAGTAGGCTCCGAACTAGCCGCCGTAGCCGCCGAAAGCAGCGGAATCGAACCAAGCGAACTAGTCGCCCCTAACATGGTGACCGACTCCCGGGACCAGCACCACGCTGACTAACCCGCGACCCGAAGGGTCGCATCCCCCGCGAGCCAAAGGGCGCGCCGGTGCCTGGACTGAGGAGCGATGAGCGAGGAACGAGCGAGGGAGCGACGAGGGAAGGCACCGGGTTAAGCGCCCGGAGGCGAGCGGGGAAGACAGGGAAAGCGAGTATCCTGCAGGTGAGGAGCAGGTAAACAAATCGTTCACCTCTTCACTCAGTGGGGTTCCCGGGGATGATTAGCCCTGGTAATTGTCCAGCGCGATACCCGAGGAGACGTTGCGCGTGAGCGAAAGTCACCCGGCCGCAGTCATCATCCTCGCTGCGGGCGAAGGCAAGCGCATGAAGTCCCGTACCCCCAAGGTTCTCCACCAGCTATGCGGCCGTAGCCTGCTCGGGCACACGCTGGCAGTGGCCGGCGAGCTGACACCGCAACGACTCGTGGTCGTCGTCGGCCACGGGCGAGATCAGGTGGCCGCGGAGGTGGCCAGCCACGCGCCGGAGGCGCGGGTAGTCGTCCAGGACCAGCAACTCGGCACTGGCCATGCCGTGCGGATGGTCACCGAGGCGCTCGGGGTCATCCCCGGAATCGTGGTCGTGACATACGGCGACATGCCGCTGCTGCGCGGCCAGACGCTGCGCGCGCTGATGGCCAGCCACCGCGTCGTCGGCAACGCCGTCACCGTGCTCACCGCCCAGGGCGACCCCGCCGGCTACGGCCGGGTCGTGCGGGACGCCGACGGCACGTTCCTGCGCATCGTCGAAGAACGGGACGCCACCCCGGCCGAGCTTGCCATCAACGAGTACAACTCTGGCTGCTATGCCTTCGACGGCCTGCTGCTGGCGGACGCGATCAAGCGCGTGACGACCGACAACAAGCAGAACCAGGAATACCTCACGGACGTCGTGGAGATCGTGCGCCGCGACGGGCACCGGATAGGGACCGTGCTCGCCGCTGACGCGGCGGAGATTCAGGGCATCAACGACCGTCTTCAGCTGGCCGCGGCGCGCCGCGCTCTCAACGACCGGATACTCGAGCACTGGATGCGCGCTGGCGTCACGATCACAGATCCCGCCAGCACGTGGATCGACGTCACGGTCACGATCGGGCAGGACGCGGAGATCGGCCCGCAGACCCAGCTTGAAGGCCGGACCGCGATCGCCGAGGGCGCCAAGATAGGTCCTGGCTGCCTGCTCGAGGACACCACGGTCGGCGAGGACGCCGCGGTCCTGCACGCGGTCTGCCGTCAGGCCGAGATCGGGCCGGGGGCGACCGTCGGCCCGTTCGCGTACCTGCGCCCGGGCGCCAGCATCGGCGCCGGCGCGCACATCGGCGCGTACGTCGAGCTCAAGAAGGCAGTCGTCGGGCCAGGGGCGAAGGTTCCGCATCTGACCTACGTCGGTGACGCGCACATCGGCGAAGGAACCAACATCGGCGCGGGCACGATCTTCGCCAACTACGACGGCGTGGCCAAGAACCACACCACCGTCGGGGAGCACGCCTTCATCGGCAGCAACTCGGTACTGATAGCGCCGGTCACGGTAGGCGATGGCGCCTACACCGCGGCGGGTTCCGCGGTCGCCGAGGATGTGCCGCCGGGCGAACTCGGCATCGCACGCGGGCGGCAGCACAACGCCCAAGGATGGGTGGAACGCAACCGGGCAGGGACACGGTCCGCGCAGGCAGCAAGCCGCGCCCGTTCGGAAAATGAAGAACGATAATACGGCGCGAAGGAGAGTATTTCCAGGTGAGTAGTGAGAGGACGGCGCCCAGTCAGAAGAAGATGATGTTGTTCGGCGGGCGGGCTTACCCCGAGTTGGCCGCCGAGGTCGCCGACTGCCTGGATATCGAGCCGACACCGGCGCGGCTGTATGACTTCGCCAACGGCGAGATCATGGTCCGGTTCCTCGAGTCGGTGCGCGGCTCCGACGCCTTCGTCCTGCAGAGCCACACCTCGCCGATCAACCAGTGGATCATGGAACAGCTGATCATGGTCGACGCGCTCAAGCGGGCCTCGGCGAAGCGGATCACGGTGGTGATGCCGTTCTTCGGCTACGCACGGCAGGACAAGAAGAGCCGGGGGCGCGAGCCCATCTCGGCACGGCTGGTCGCCGACTTGTTCGCCACCGCTGGCGCGGACCGGCTGATGGCCGTCGACCTGCACACCGCCCAGATCCAGGGCTTCTTCGACGGGCCGGTGGACCACCTGTTCGCGCTGCCGATCCTGGCCGGCTACCTGGAAGGCAAGCTGAACGTCCCGAACGTGACCGTGGTGGCGCCGGACGCCGGCCGGGTGCGGGTCTGTGAGCGGTGGACCGACCGGCTCGGCTGCCCGCTCGCCATCATCCACAAGCGGCGCGACCCGGATGTCGCCAACCAGGTCAAGGTCTTCGAGGTCGTGGGGCAGGTCGCTGGCCGCACCTGCATCTTGGTGGACGACATGATCGATACCGGCGGGACGATCGCGAAGGCCGCGGATGCGCTGTTCGAGCAGGGCGCGGAACGGGTCATCGTCGCCGCCACGCACGGCGTGCTTTCCGGGCCGGCGGTAGACATCCTGAAGAACTCCCGGATCAGTGAGGTGGTCATCACCAATACGCTTCCGGTTCCCCAGGAGAAGAGATTCGACAAGCTGACCGTGTTGTCCATCGCCCCGCTGCTGGCGCGAGCGATCAATGAGGTCTTCAGCGACGGCTCGGTAACAAGCCTCTTCGACGGCCAGAGCTAATACCCGCGCTAGCGTCCCCCCGCGAGCCAAAGGCGCGCGCCGGTGCCTGGACTGAGGAGCGATGAGCGAGGAACGAGCGAGGGAGCGACGAGGGAAGGCGCCGGGTTAAGCGCGCCGGAGGCGAGTGGGAAAACACGGCCGCTGGTCCAGGAGTGGCCCACACCCTGGACCAGCGGCCGCAGGCCCCGCCCCGCCATTCCCCGGTTCGGCGGGACGGGGGGTCGTGCGACGTGCCGGGACCGCCCACTCCACGGTCCCCGCCGTCAGCTGTAAAGCCCCGGCTGTGCCCCGTGACGTGCCGGACGGTGCCCCTGTCTACCGTCCGTCACGACACGGGGCACAAACCCGACCCCCCGCTGCCCTGTGGCACTGATAAGAGGGTGGCAGCCGGCGCTTGCGCGCCGGTTAAGCCGGCTTCGACCGCTCCGGAGCCCGCCGCTTAATCACCGCCAGCGCTGTGACCTCGCCCTCTACGGCCCGCTTCGACCCTTATGCAACTGCGTGACATCCTGACGTGTCCGATTTACGTCACGCTTTACTCGTGATTAAGTGGGCATACACAGCCCGGGGATTTCACCCGCAGCCCCAGATACCCGGCGGGATCCTGCCGCCTTGCCGGACACCGCCGATACCCGAAAGGGAGGGGATCGTGAGTTCGGACGGGCCGGCCTTATGCGTTTTCGCATCCTGGGTCCGCTGGAAGTCTGGTCCGATGGACGATGGATGGCCGTCAGCGCGTCAAAGTGGCGGTCGCTATTGGCATGCCTGCTGTTGCGGCCCGGCCATCTGTACTCGACGGAGAGCCTGATCCTCGAGCTGTGGGGCGACAGGCCGCCGGCCAAGGCCAACAACCTGGTCAGCATCTACGTGCACAAGCTGCGGCGGCTGATCGGCGACCCCGAGGGCCGCCTGCTGGTATCCCGGGCGCCCGGCTACCTGCTCCGCGTCGGGCCGGGCGACGTGGACTTCCAAGAATTCGAGTCGCTCGTCGCGGACGGCAGGATCGCCCTGGCGGGCGCGGATCCGGAACGAGCCGCCGCCCTCTTGGCGCAGGCGCTGGGGCTGTGGCGGGGACCGCTGCTCGCCGATGTCCAGCCGACCGTGCTCATCACGACGGAGGCCGAACGGACAGGCGAGCTTCAGCTGGCGGCCGCCGAGCTGCGCGCTGAGGCGGACCTCGCGTGCGGCCGGCCCGCCGAGGTCATCCCGGAGCTGCGTAAGCTCGTGGCCGAGAACCCGATCCGGGAGCGGTTGTGGCTGCTGCTGATACGGGCGCTGAACGAGTCGGGGAGGCACGCCGAGGCGCTGGACACATACGCCCAGGCCAGGCACGTGATCTCCGATGAACTCGGGGTGGATCCTGGCGTGGAGCTGCGCGAGCTTTACGCGCGGTTGCTCGCGGCGGACGCGGCGGCAGTCCCGCGACAGGACAAGCGCCCGCGCGGTCGGCCCGCCGAGACGCCTGCCGCGGCCGATGAGCCG
>Ga0306926_10010002_pt1 | contig 10464 bp, 9 predicted proteins | sample flu12Cox44000178_FD_203759 | JGI IMG/M metagenome (GOLD analysis project Ga0306926, IMG submission 203759) | Lab enrichment of tropical soil microbial communities from Luquillo Experimental Forest, Puerto Rico - flux8day.12C.oxic.44.000.178 (v2)... | ecosystem: Environmental > Terrestrial > Soil... | reverse complement strand
CTGCGCATGCGCAAGGGATCAGCGCGATCGAGGCGCTCGCGCGCAAAGTCCAACGCCTGCACCGGTTGACCGACTACGATCTCGGCACGACGGTCAATGTCGGGCTCGTGCAGGGCGGCACCGCCGTCAACACCGTTGCCGCGCGCGCCACTGCGGCGGTCGATGTGCGCTTTCCGACCTTGAACATCATGGAGAAAATCCTCGGCGAGGTGCGCGAGATCTGCTGCTGCTGCGAATTGCCGGGCAGCGACGCCCGCATCCTGCGCGAGGGCCGGTTTCTGCCGCTCGAGCAGGACGAGAAGAGCCGGGAACTGCTCGATGCCTATAGCCGCTCGGCAGCGGATCTCGGTTTTCAGGTCTCTGCCGAGGCGACCGGCGGCTCGGCCGACAGCGGTTTCACCGCGGCGCTCGGCACCCCGACCTTGTGCGGCACCGGGGCGGTCGGCGGCAACGCCCACCGAGACGACGAGTGGTGCCGCATCGACACAATGGTGCCGCGCGCGCAAGCCTTGGCGCTGACGATCCTCGAAGTCGGGGCGGGGTGAGGGGCAAACAGGAGAGCAGTCGAGATGACCAATCGGGTGGAATTGTCGATAAGCGAGCGCTTCACGTTCGCGGAGGGGCATGAGTTTGCTGCGGTCGGGGCCTATGAGCGGCTCGTCGGACGCGCGCGGTTCGCAGTCGACCCCACAGCCCCGCCGGAGCGTGGTATTACCGATCTCGACAGGGCGCCGCTGGACGCCGACGGGCTCGTTCGGTTTGCCGCCGATTTCTCGATCCTGAAGCCGCTCGACCCGGGGCGCGGCAACCGGCGGATCTTTTTCGACTACGGCAACCGCGGCAACAAGCGGATGCTGCAATTCTTCAACGACGCCCCGGCCTCGAACGACCCGCGCAGCTTGGCGCATGCCGGTAACGGCTTTCTGATGCGCCGCGGCTATACCATCGTGTGGCTCGCCTGGCAGGGTGACCTATTGCCCGGCAACGGGCGGATGGTGATGGATCTGCCGGTCGCTCGCGGCCCCGGCGGGCCGATTACCGGCGCCGTGCGGGTCGAGTACATCGCCAACCGGGCCGGCGTCACGACCTTCCCATTGAGCGGCCACGCCTCGACGCGCAGCCACCCGACGATCACACTCGACCCGCGCGAGGCGCGGCTGACACGCCGCCGCTATGCTCATGACGAGCGCATTCCGGTGCCGCCCGAGAGCTGGTGCTTTGCCCGGGTCGAAGGCGGGGTCGGGCTCGACAATCAGGGCGCCGAGCAGGCCGTGATCCCGTCCGACACGCATCTCCACATCCCCGGCGGGTTCGAACCCGGCTGGATCTACGAACTCGTCTACACCGGCCGCGATCCGCTAGTGCTCGGCCTAGGGCACGCCGCAGTCCGCGATTTCATCAGCTTTCTGCGCTATTCGGCCGAGGACGCCGCTCGCCTAGGCGCAATCGATCGCGCCTATGCCTGGGGCCGCTCGCAGACGGGCCGTTGCCTTCGCGACTTCGTCTATCGCGGGTTCAATGCCGATGCCGAGGGCCGCAAGGTGTTCGACGGCATCCTGCCGCATGTCGCCGGCGCCGGGCGCAAGTGGCTCAACCATCGCTTCGCGAACGCCAATGTCTCCGGCGGCCAGCAACATGAGGATCACTTCAACATCGCCGACAGCTTTCCGTTTTCGTATGCCGAAAGCACCGACCATTTGACCGGACGGCAGGACGCGATCCTGAAGCGGCCCGAAACCGACCCGCTGGTCATCCACACGCAGACCTCGACCGAGTATTGGCAACGCCGCGGCTCGCTTGTTCACACCGACACGCGCGGCAACGACTTGCCGCAGCAGCCCGGCGTGCGGGTCTATCTGTGGGCGAGCTCACAGCATTTCGCCGACCCGATCCCACCGCCACTCGAGCGCGGGCTGCGCCAGAACTATCTTAACACGGTCGCGACTTCGATGCTGTTCCGCGCCATGATCGAGGCGATGGATCGCTGGGCGACGCATGGCATCGCCCCACCCGACAGCCGCGTTCCGCGGCGCGCCGACGGCACTTTGGTCACTTTCGAAGAATGGCGCGGGCAGTTTCCCGCGATTCCCGGGGTAGCGATCCCGTACGAGCCGAATTCGCTGCCGTTACTTGATTTCGGGCCGGCGGCCGAGCGTGGAATTCTGAAGGAGCCGCCGGAAGTCATATCGGGAAAAGACTATGCCGTGCTGGTACCGGCGGTGGATGACGACGGCAACGACATCGCAGGGGTCCGAGCACCCATGGTGGGGGCGGCGCTCGGCACCTATTGCGGCTGGAACCTGCGGGCGCGCGACTTCGGTCACGGCGCGATGCACGAGTTCTCCGGCAGCTATATCCCGCTGCCCGAGAGCCCGCAGGAACGGCGCATGACCGGCGATCCGCGGCCCTCGATCCTTGAGCGCTACCCGGATGCCGCCGCTTATGTCGCGGCAATCAGGTCGGCGGCGCTAAAGCTCGTCGAAGCGGGACTGATGCTCGAAGAGGATGTCGACCGGGCGGTCGCGGCAGCCGCGAATTGGGGCCGGCCGCGCCATGATGTGAGGCTCAGGCGAGGGTGACGCAATGCCGGACGGACCGCGCTACGAGGATGATTTCTACGCCTGGACGCAATACCAGGCTGAAGTGCTGCGCACAATGGCGGTCGCCGACAACCGTTTCGACTGCGAGAACGTCGTCGAGGAGATCGAGGCATTGGGGAGGAGCGAACGCGACGCGGTGCGCAGCCAGATCCGCCGTATCATCGAGCACCTTCTGAAACTGGCCTATTCCCCGGCCGAGCAACCGCGCTTCGACTGGATCGAAACGATACTGGATGCGCGTCAGACGCTTTCCGACAAGATCACCCCCACTCTCCGTCACGATGCGGAGCAGGTTTTGGACAAGCTTTACGCCGACGCACGGAAGCGTGCCGCACCTGCCCTTCGCAGGCACGGCGAGCCCGATACGGCTGACGCGTTGCCGCAGAGCTGCCCCTATTCGCTCGACGATATCTGTCGGGAGGATTGGTATCCCGATCGACCCGGAGGAAAGCCATGACACGCGATTTCGTCGGATACGGCGCCGAACCGCCGCATGCCGGATGGCGCGGCGGCGCCCGCATCGCCGTCAACTTCGTGATCAATTTCGAGGAAGGCTCGGAGCTCTCCTATCCCGCCGGGGATGGCGTCAGCGAGGGCGGACTCACCGAGATGCTCGGTGCCGATCTCGGGGTCGCGGGCCGCGACCTTGCTGCCGAGAGCATGTTCGAATACGGCGCCCGCGTCGGATTTTGGCGCCTGCACCGGATTTTTACCCGCTTCCATTTGCCGGTAACGATCTTCGGCTGCGCCCGCGCTTTCGAGGCCAACCCGCCAGCGGCTGCAGCAATCGCCGCCAGCGACTGGGACATCTGCAGCCACGGCTATCGCTGGACCAACCATCCGGGCCTCAGCGAGGCCGAGGAACGGCGCCAAATCTCAGAGGCCGTCGAACTGATCCGCAAGACCACCGGCAAAACCCCGTTGGGGTGGTATTGCCGCTACGCCCCGTCGGAAAATACCCGCCGGCTGCTGGTCGAGCACGGCGGCTTCCTCTACGACAGCGACACCTACAACGATGAGCTGCCGTATTGGGTGCGGGTTGGCGAGCGCCCGCACCTCGTCGTCCCCTACTCGCTGACCACCAACGATTCGAAGTTCGGCCGCGGCGTGTTCGGCTCCGGCGAGGATTTTTTTGCCTTTCTGCGCGACAGCTTCGATATCCTCTACGAAGAGGGTGCCGACCGACCGCGCATGATGTCGATCGGATTGCACATGCGGCTGACCGGTCATCCCGGTCGGGCGAAAGCGTTGATCCGCTTTATCGAGTACCTGCTCGCGCAGCCGCAGGTCTGGGTGTGCCGGCGGGAAGACATCGCCCGCCACTGGATCGCCCGCTTTCCCGCCCCTGTGTGAGCCCTGTCACAAAAACGAAATCGCGGTTCGAGTGTCGTCCGGGCCAGGTGCGTCCGATGAGAACGGGGTCAGATGAGGAAATGGATTTTGTTGCCGGCGTGGCTCGTGGCGGCAGCAACCGGATCGGCTCGCATCGCGAGCGGCGCGGGTATCGAAAGCATCGAGAACATCGTCGTGATCTATGCCGAGAACCGCAGCTTCGACAACCTTTATGGTTCGTTTCCGGGCGCTAACGGCCTGTCTGGGATTACGCCGGCGCAATACATCCAACGCGACCGCGACGGCTCGGTGCTGAAGGAACTGCCGCCGATATGGGGCGGATTGACGGCAAAGGGCGTCCTGCCGGCAGTGAACCAGGCGCAGACAGAGCATCTGGCCAATGCACCCTTTGCAATCGACGAACCCGAAGGCTTCAAGCTTCCCATAGGCGTTGCGACCCGCGATCTGTGGCATCGCTTTTATCAGAACCAGATGCAGATCGACGGCGGCAAGAACGACCGCTTCGCTGCCTATGCCGATTCCGGCGGGCTCGTCATGGGCCATTACGCGAGCGCCGGATTGCCGTTGTGGGACGTGGCGAAGCAGTATGTGCTCGCCGACAATTTCTTTATGGGCGGCTTCGGCGGCTCGTTCTTCAATCACTTCATGCTGATCTGCGCCTATGCACCGGTTTATCCGAACGCCGATCGGAGCCCGGCCCAGAACTCTATTTCCGCGGTCGAGGCTGACGGAGTGACCCTCAAAGCCGCGGCCGCTTCGCCGAAATCAGCGCTGGAGGGACCGCCGAAATTCGGCAATGACGGCAATCTCACCCCGGATTTCTACGCCGTCAACACGATGGAGCCGCCTTACCAGCCGAGCGGCAACAAACCAGCGCCGGGCGGCGATCGCACCTTTGCCGATCCGGCGGCACCGACCACTCTGCCGGCGCAGACCGAACAGACAATCGGTGATCTGCTGAGCGCCAAAGGCATCACCTGGGCGTGGTATGCCGGGGCTTGGCAGGCGGCGCTTAACGGCAAAGACGCTTTCCCGATCCCCAATTTCAAGACCCATCATCAGCCGTTCAATTATTTCGCCAGCCTGGCGCCCGGCACTGCGGCGCGCGCCGAGCACCTTCGGGACGGCGGGCTCGGCGGCGGCGAGTTCATTAAGGCGATCGACAGCGGCGCGCTGCCGCAGGTCGCGTTCTACAAACCGCAAGGCGACCTCGATGAGCACCCCGGGTATACCGATGCACTGGCTGGCGACCGCCACATCGCCGAGGTTGTCGCGCATCTGCAGAGAAGCCCGCAATGGCAGCACATGGTGGTCATCGTTACCTATGACGAGAACGGCGGTTTCTGGGACCATGCCGCGCCGCCCAAGGGAGACCGTTGGGGCCCGGGAACGCGCATTCCGGCGTTGATCATCTCGCCGTTCGCGAGGGCGGGGTTTGTCGACCACACGCTCTACGACACGACGTCGATTCTGTCTCTGATCACCCATCGCTTCGCCTTGCCGGTGCTCCCGGGTTTGCAGCGCCGCAACGCGGCGATTACCGCTAACGGCAGCTTTCCGCTCGGCGATCTGACCGCGGCGCTCGCGTTCCCGCCCATGTGAGGCGCGAGAAGAACGCTCAGCCGCCGCGGGGCCGAGCGTGCGCCGCTCGCAACCCGGCGTTAAATAAACCCGCGGGCGGAGATCCCGCTCGCGATATGATTTAAAGGAAAAGGCCCCCGCCGCCTTTTTAAGCCCGGCGGCGCTCGTTTTCGGGATCATTAACGGATGGTTAAATCGGTAGTAAATCGTGTTATTCTTTAAGAAAAAATTTCCCTCTCTCCCAAATAAAAACCTGTGTGGCCGCAACAGCCCACTCGACTACGATCGGAGAAATGAATAACAGACAGGGTTGACAGCGGCAATTTCCGCTGTTTAGCCTCGCAGTTCCTACCTGTCCTTCCCGGGTTCTCCGGGTGGGCGTCGATCTGCATTTTCACGTTCTTCCAATAACTTGGCAAGGCGGCGGGGACCGTTATTGCCGAGACAACAGGGGTCCACAAGAAGGGGGCGATGCAATGTCAGTGCGTCGAACGATCGGTATTTCACTCGCATCTCTGGTCATCTCCGCCGGCGCGGTCGCCAAGGCCCCGAGCAAAGGCTCACTGTCTGATGCAGGCCAACTCCAGGGGAAATCCGCAATAGCCGAAACACGTCACGGCAAAGCCCGATTCCTGTCCTGCGGCGCGCGTGCTCACCAGAACGCCCGCTCGCAGTCGCGCGACGTCGACTCCGATTCTGCCGAGCCGGGCGGAGGTCCGGCCGATACCTACCTGGGCCCCGTGCATACGATCGGAAAAAGCGAGATCGGCAAAGCGGCTTGGTACAATTGGGTGGGCTCCCGTACCGCGAGCGGTGAGATTCTCGATTGGGTCACGCCGACGGCTGCCCACCGTTCGCTGCCGCTCGCTTCCTATGCAAAAGTCACAAACCTCGACACCGGCCGCGCAGTGGTCGTCAAAATCAACGACCGCGGGCCCTATCGGCGGCGTTTCATTATCGATCTTTCGCCCCGTGCCGCCGAAGAGATCGGTGTCGTTCGCAGTGGCATCGCGGCGGTTAGCGTCGAACCCATTGCCAGTCGGCGAGCGCCGAACAGTGGGACTGCGGCAGCCTCCGAGACGCAAGTCGCGCCCGCCGATTCCAACGCAATCCCTTATAATCAACCGGCCTGGGTCGATCCGCGGCTCGAGCAGCCCGCTTCGAGTGATCAAACCGCCCCGAGCACCGAGGGGCGCGTCGCGCGCGCCGATTCCGGCGCGACCCCCTACAATCAACCGGCCCGGGTCGATCCGCGGCTCGAGCAGCAGTGAGGCGAGGTCGATGGCCCGCCCGAACGGAGGAATAACCGCGCGGGCGGGATCCTACGCTCCTGGGTTACGGCCGAAATACGCGATATCCTGAGGCCGCGGCGTCCAGTCCGGGTTGGTCGGCCACTCCTTGGTGCGGCCCGACATCTCCTCGCCGTAGCGGACGCGGAACAAGAGCGTGCGTTGCGGGCCGTTGACGTATTCGTGCAGTTCGCCGCGCGGATGGACGACGAAGGTGCCGGGCGTAATCGCGACGGTCCCGGTCGGGGTGCGCATCATGCCGCCGCCGTCGAAGCAGAAATAGATCTCGGTCGCATTGGGGTGGCAATGATAGGGGCTCGTCTGCCCTGCTTCCCAGCAAGCGATTGCGATATCGCCCTCGCCGATCCTGCCGAGCACCCGTTCCATGTGCTTCTTCGGGTCGAAAGCCTGCTCGGCCTTCAGATTGAAAACCTGCATTTGCCCCTCCGCCAATCGCGCTCTAGCCTTATCTTAGATTGGCATTATCGGAGGATTAGATGACCCAGGCGAGGCGTTTTCGTGCGCTGCTGGAGCGGGGCGGAATGGTGGTGGCGCCCGGCGCCTATGACTGCATCACTGCCAAGCTCATTGAACAGGCGGGGTTCGACGCGGCCTACATGACCGGCGCCGGCACAGCGGCAACTCTGGGCTACCCCGATTTTGGCCTTGTCACGATGTCAGAGATGGCGGCCAACGCGCAGCGCATCGCCGCTGCGGTCGGTCTTCCCGTTATCGCCGACGCCGATACGGGCTATGGCAACGAGCTTAACGTCTTCCGCACGCTCGGCGAATTCGAGCAAAGCGGGGTCGCCGGGATTCACATCGAAGACCAGGAATTCCCAAAGAAATGCGGGCATCTCGACGACAAGCAGATCATTCCGCGCGAAGATTTCACGGCAAAGATCCGCGCCGCCGCAGCCGCCCGTCGCGACCGCGATTTCGTGATCATCGCCCGGACCGATGCTCGTGCCGTTGCCGGCTTCGAGGAGGCCATTGCCCGGGCCAACGAAGCGCTCGCCACCGGCGCCGACATGGCGTTCGTCGAGGCGCCGCAGACCCTTGATGAGGTCTCGGCGGTGCCGCGTCTCGTCAAAGGGCCCTGCCTTCTCAACGTCGTGCGCGGCGGCAAGACACCCGACCTCGATCTGCGCGAAGCCGAGACGATGGGCTACAAGCTCGCTATCGTGCCGGGAATGCTGCTCCAGAGCGTCGTCGGGATTTGTGATCGGGTGCTCGCCGAGCTCAAGGTGACCCACCGTCACCCGCCCCTGGTCGAGGAGATGACCGTAGCGGAGATGTTCAGGCGCTTCGGCGCCGACGAGTGGGACGCGCGGCGCACGCATTTTCGCCCCGCCCCCAGCACGCGGCAGGCAGCAGAGTAATCCGCTGATGAGCCCACGCTCGACGCTTGCCCCTCACCCTCCCGCTGGCGCGGGTCCCTCCCTCTCCCCGCGGGGCGGGGAGAGGGCTGGGGTGAGGGGCATCCTCCGACAGCGGCTCGCCGATCGTGTCCTCTACAGAGACGGGCTGATTCTCGTCATCGACAAGCCGACCGGAATCGCCGTGCATCCAGGCCCCGGCGGCGGCCCCGATCTCGAAAGCCGGTTTGACGAACTGCGCTTCGGTTTGCCGCACCCGCCGGCACTCGCCCATCGGCTCGATCGCGATACCAGCGGGTGCCTCGTCCTGGGCCGTCATCCCAAGGCACTGCGCCGGCTTGGCGCATTGTTTGCCAATGGCGAGGTGGAGAAAGTTTATTGGGCCATCGTCGACGGCCACCCTCCCGAAGCCGAAGGGCGTGTCGAGACCGGCCTTCGCAAAATCAGCCGTGGCGCCGGCTGGCGCATGGTCGTCGACCCCCGCGGGCAGAAAGCGATCACCGAGTATCGGGTTTTGGGCGTTGCAGATAATCGTGTCTGGCTCGAATTGCGGCCGCGCACCGGCCGAACCCACCAGCTGCGCGTGCACTGTGCCGCGCTCGGCTGCCCGGTTGCGGGTGACTCCATCTATGGCCACCCTGCATCCGAGGAGCCGCTGCAGCTCTATGCGCGTTCGATCAGGCTGCCGCTCTATCCTGCACGGCCGTCGTCGCTGGAGGTCACCGCGCCGGTGCCGCCCCATATGGTGAAGACGCTTAAGAAGCTGGGTTACGAGGAGATCGCAACCGTATGATCCCGCGTTACAGCCGGCCGGAGATGACTAAGATCTGGTCGCCGGGGAATTACTTCCGCATCCAGCTCGAGATCGAGACATATGCCTGCGAGGCGCAGGAAAAGCTCGGCGTCATTCCGAAGGGCGTGGCACAACAGGTGCGCGAGCGCGGCGCTTTCGATGTCGATCGCATCCGCGAGATCGAGCGCGACGTCCATCACGAGACCATCGCTTTTCTGACCAACCTCGCCGAGCACGTCGGCCCCGAGGCGCGTTTCGTGCACCAGGGCATGACGTCGAGCGATGTGCTCGATACATGCTTTGCGGTACAGCTGAGAGAAGCGGCCGATATTCTACTGGCCGACCTCGATGCGCTGCTCGTGGTGCTAAAGCGCCGCGCGTTCGAGCATAAGCTGACGCCGATGATCGGGCGCAGCCACGGCATTCACGCCGAGCCGGCGACGTTCGGGCTGAAGCTCGCCGGGCATTATGCCGAGTTCGCGCGCAACCGAGAGCGGCTCACCGCGGCGCGAAAGGAGATTGCGACTTGCGCGATCTCAGGTGCCGTTGGCACCTTCGCGAACATCGACCCCCGGGTCGAAGCGTATGTTGCCAAAAAACTTGACCTCGATCCCGAGCCGGTGTCGACACAGGTAATCCCGCGCGACCGCCACGCGCAGTTTTTCATGGCTTTGGCGCTGACCGCCGCGGCGGTCGAGCGGCTCGCGACCGAGATCCGCCACCTGCAGCGCACCGAAGTTCGCGAGGCCGAAGAGTATTTTGCGCCCTCCCAGAAGGGCTCCTCGGCAATGCCGCACAAGCGCAACCCGGTTCTCGCCGAGAATTTGACCGGCCTTTCGCGGCTGATCCGGTCGGCCGTGGTCCCGGCGCTCGAAGACGTTGCGCTCTGGCACGAGCGCGACATCTCCCATTCCTCGGTCGAGCGGGTCATCGCGCCCGATGCGACGATCACCCTCGATTTCGCGTTGGCGCGACTGACCGGGCTCGTCGACCGGCTCGTCGTGTATCCCGAGCGCATGCGTCAAAACCTCGAAGCGCTCGGGGGTCTTGTCGAGTCACAGCGTGTGCTGCTCGCCTTGACCCAAGCCGGCATGAGCCGCGAGGACGCCTACCGCGCCGTGCAACGCAACGCCATGGCGGTGTGGGCTGGCGAGGGGCGCTTCTCCGATCTGTTGAAGACAGATCCGGAGATCACGCGTTTTCTCGACCGGCGGACGATCGACGGCCTGTTCGACCTCGGCTACCACCTCAAACACGTCGAGACGATCTTCGCCCGCGTGTTTGGCCGGTCCGGCAAAGCCGCCTCCCGCTGACGCGAGTCCCTCCCTCGCCCGTTTGCGGGAAGAGACCAACGTGAGTGGCGGCGCTGTATAACTGGGATTGGGCGATAGAATGACGCGGTTTGCGCATCATGGACGCCATGGACCAGCTGGTTCACCTGATGCGCATCGGATTGCACGGGGTCGCGC
>Ga0306926_10010001_pt1 | contig 10464 bp, 14 predicted proteins | sample flu12Cox44000178_FD_203759 | JGI IMG/M metagenome (GOLD analysis project Ga0306926, IMG submission 203759) | Lab enrichment of tropical soil microbial communities from Luquillo Experimental Forest, Puerto Rico - flux8day.12C.oxic.44.000.178 (v2)... | ecosystem: Environmental > Terrestrial >... | reverse complement strand
TAAATCCAGGCTGAATTCGACAGAATGCCCGGCCTCGTGCCGGGCATTCTCATTTGCTTCAATCTTCCAGCTATGACCGCGAGTTTTGGATCGGCTTGCGGGCTTTGCGCTATTTTTTGAATTTTGGCATTTTCGAGCTCGACATTTGATGGCCAAGCAATCCGCTCCGCCCTGCATCGTCTGGTTTCGCGATGATCTCAGGCTTTCCGATCATCCTGCTCTGCATGCCGCCGCGAGTACCGGCGCGCCGGTCATCTGCCTTTTTGTCTTCGACGAGATATCGCGATCGCCTTACGCGCGCCCGCTGGGCGGCGCGTCACGCTGGTGGCTGGCGCAATCGCTGCGAGCCTTGCAAAAACGCCTCAATGTGGCGGGCTCGAACCTTGTGCTGCGCAAAGGCTCTGCGGCCAGGATCATCGCCGAGACGGCGCGCACAAGTGGTGCGAACCTCGTCTTCTGGAACGAGATCGCGCAGGCACCGCGCCAGACCGAGGCCGGCGAGGTCGCCGCCGCGCTTGGGAAGATTGGCGTCACATCGCAAAGCTTCGCGAGCGACCTTCTGGCCGATCCCGCCGATATCCGTAACAAGGAAGGCCGGGGCTTGCGGGTGTTTACGCCATTCTGGCGGCGCCTTCAGGCGCGTGGCGATCCCCCAAAACCGTTGGCAGCACCCGAGGCGCTATGTCCCGGCCCTGACCTTCAAGGCGCAAGGCTCGAGGATTGGCGCCTTGAACCGATACGACCGGACTGGGCTGGTGGCTTGCGCGAGACCTGGACGCCGGGTGAATTGGCCGGCCAGCGGCGGCTTGAAGCTTTCCTGACAACCGGGATCGACGGCTACTCCAGCGGGCGTGATCGGCCCGATCGCGATAACACTTCCAGACTCTCGCCCTATTTGCGCTTTGGCGAGGTTTCACCGCGCCAGGTCTGGCACGCCGCCCATTTTGCAGCATCCGAGCACCCTGCCCTTTCGGCAGACATCGACAAGTTCTTGAGCGAACTGGGCTGGCGGGAATTCTGTCATCATCTGTTGTTTGACGCCCCGGACCTGGCAACGCGCAATCTGCAGCCCTCCTTCGACGCCTTCTCATGGAGGCACGACGATGCCGCGCTCGACGCATGGCGCCGCGGTCGAACCGGCTACCCCATCGTCGACGCCGGCATGCGCCAATTGTGGCACTCGGGGATCATGCACAACCGCGTGCGGATGGTGGTCGCCTCCTTCCTGGTCAAGCATCTTCTGATCGACTGGCGCGAAGGTGAAAGCTGGTTCTGGGACACGCTGGTCGATGCTGACCCTGCCTCCAATCCCGCCAACTGGCAGTGGGTCGCGGGCGCCGGCGCCGATGCGGCACCCTATTTCCGCGTCTTCAATCCCATCCTCCAGGGCGAGAAGTTCGATCCCGAAGGTGCCTATGTGGGGCGCTGGGTTCCTGAACTTGCGCAATTGCCGGCAAGCCTGATCCACCGGCCATGGAGCGCGGCGCCGATCGAGCTCAAGAGCGCCGGCATTGCTCTGGGCAAGACCTATCCGGAACCGATCATCGATCACGGCAAAGGTCGCGAACGAGCGCTGAGAGCCTATGCCAGGCTTCGCGCGAATTGAGCACACATCGTCGTCGCTTTGACAGTACCAAGAATCCCGCTATCGTTGTCGCGTCGATAAAACCTGGGGGATGACATGGACGACGAAAAACCCGTCAGTAGCGAACCGATGCCGGAAGCGATGAGCCCTCCGGCCGAGCCACCGAAAATGGCCGCCACGCCAACGGTCAAAAAGGCAAAGAAGAAAACCGCAAAAAAGGCTGTGGCGAAGAAAAAGAAGGCCGCCAAGAAATCCAAGAAGGCCGCAAAGAAGGCAGCCAAGAAATCGTCGAAGAAGTCCGCAAAAAAGGCCGGCAAAAAGGCTGCCAAGAAGAAAAAGAAGGCAAAAAAATCGAGGCGCTGACGCTTCTCTCGACAAGGCCCCCGGACCATCCACGTCGTTGGCGCCGGGGGCTTTTGCTTATGCATTCATTCGTCCATCCGCGATGCGCCGGTTGGCCAAAAACACGGCCGCGGCGCAAGCGATCATCCCCGCGATTGCCAATCCGTCGAGCCGTTCGCCAAACAGCACGTAAGCCATCAGCGCCGTCGTTGCCGGCACCAGATAAAACAGGCTCGCGACCGAGGTCGCCGCCGAGCGGCGGATCAGCCAGTACAACAACCCGATCGATCCGATCGAGAGCATGACCGAGAGCCAGGCTACCGACAGCACGAACTCACGCGTCCAGTGCACCACACGATCTTCGAACAGGAATGCCCCGATCGCGAAGAAGATCGTCACCGCAACAAACTGGACCAGGTTTCCACTCCGCCAGTCGATCTTGTTGCAGTAACGGCGCTGGTAGAGCGTGCCCAAGGTAATGCCGACAAGCGACACGCCCGAGGCAAACCATCCCCAGCCGGCATCGCCGCTCATCGGACGATCGTGCAGGATCAAAACGACGCCCGCCAGCCCGAGCAGGAGCCCGGCCCATTGCGCCGGCGTGACGCGTTCGCCGAGCCAGCGATTGGCGAGCGTTGCCGTGAGGACCGGCTGCAGGCCTGGAATGAGCGCCGAGAGACCGGCCGGTATGGAATGGGCGATCGCGACCGCAGTGCCGCCGAGATAGAAGCCGTGAACCAGAATTCCCGCAACCGCACTGTGGGCCATGCCGACGCGATCCGGCCATTGCGGCCTTGCGAAGACAACAATGATCGCCATCAAGCCCACCACGACTGCCATGCGAATGGCGAGATAGGTCAGCGGTTCGGCGTTGTTCAGCACGTATTTCGTGGCGATGAAGCCGGTACTCCAGAGCACGACAAAGATTGCCGGCGCCGCGCGCGCGGCAAGTTTTTCACTTTCCAAGTGGACTAGTTTTGACATTCGCTGCCGCACTACCCGCGAGTCTGAAAAGCAAATGTCAAATCCAATACTCCACTCGGGGACCTATATTTGCTAATGGTCTTTTGACGCAAAAGTGGCTGCCGGACGGGATGCGAATGTTGGAAGCGGACCATTAGCTCATTTCGCGGGCCTGATTGCCTGAACATGCGCCATCCGGCAATGCTGAAACTATCGGGCCGGCCACCACTTGATGCATGGCCTGGCTCGGCAACCAAGGACCATCACCCAATCTGCCGCACCTTCTTCAATACAGGTCAAAAACTTCATGAAACTGAATTTCGTGACCGTCGATGTTTTCACAGGCACGCAGTTTGCCGGTAATCCGCTCGGTGTCGTCCTGAATGCGAAAGGGCTGACGGGCGGGCAGATGCAGGCGATCGCCGCCGAATTCAATCTGGCGGAAACGACCTTTGTGCTGCCGCCGAAAGATCCGGCCAACACTGCCGAGGTGAGAATCTTCACGCCGCGCTATGAGATGCCATTTGCCGGCCATCCCAATGTCGGCACGGCCTTCGCGCTGGCGCGCGCCGGGACAAGCTACGGCCGCGCTGTCGATGGCAAGAGCGTCACCTTCGAGGAAAAGGCGGGGATCGTTCCGATTTCACTTCTGAAGGATGCCGAGACGGTCACGGGAGCGCGCCTCGCCTCACCTCAATTGCTGACCTTGGGCGCGGAAATTTCGGCTGAACTGATCGCGTCGGCCTGCGCCTTGTCGGTCGACGACATCGAAACCAAAAATCACCGTCCGATCATCGCTTCCTGCGGCGCGCCGTTCGTCCTGGCCGAACTGAAGGATCGCGCGAGACTGGCGGCGGCTTCCGCGCGCTCCGACGTCTTCACGCGTGAAATCTCAAGACTTCCGGTCACGAGCATCTTCATCTACGCGCAGGTTGCGGAAGATGGCCTCGATATCAGGGCGCGTATGTTTGCCCCGCATCACGGAATTCCCGAAGATCCCGCGACCGGCAGCGCCAATGTCGCCCTCATCGGACTATTGGCCAAGCTGCGGGGTGAATCGGATTTGCGGATTTCAAGGACAATCGCGCAAGGCGTCGAGATGGGTCGGCCAAGTCTTTTGCAAGCCGAAGCCGAAAAGCACAACGGAATTGTGACCGCGACCTATATCGGTGGGCGTTGCGTGCCAGTGATGTCAGGAACGCTGGAACTCGCCTGAGAGGGCTCACCATTCATCCGGACAGGGATCGACGATCTTCCAGAGTTCTTCGCCGTTCTTGATCTTCTTCATTTCGGTGGTCAGTCCGCCGTTGCGGCGGATCCATTCCTTCACCGCATCCGGATAAAAGGACATCAGGTCCGACGTCCCCTCCGCACTGGTGACCTTGATGCCGAAAGTGAACGCCTTGTCATAATAGGCCTGGTGGAAGCCGACGCTGGCGCGCGGCGTCACGCAGATCTTGTTCATCGGCACGATACCGAACACCAGCGTGCAGGCCGAGTTGCAGATGCCGTCAATGATGACGCGCTCGTGGCGATCGCGAATGCGCGCATACTTGGCTTTGTATTCCTCGACATAGCCGCCATGGTCGCGCGTGATGTGCAGGTCGGCCCGCGCCGGACCTGCGGCTACACAGAGCAATAACAGGGCAAGGGCCGTGATGCGCATGAGCAGTCGGATAGCCGAAAGCCTTGGTAGCGGAAACCTTTGCAAGACTGGTGCTTAAGCGGACCAAACGGCACAACTCTGGCCAGACTGTGTTTGAATTTCGTTAAGTCAGGCTACAGGGCAAAAAACCGGTTCATGTGGGGGATTTTCCGCAACTTTCCAGCGATTCCCTCTGGATGGGAAGGCGAATTCGCCTACAATGTTCCCGTTTTCTTCCGGAGGACCCGATGACCGTACTGAAGCTCACCTCGGCCGCAGCCCTTCTGGTTGCGCTGGCGGCGATCCCCGACCAGGCGCAGGCGCGTCGTTACCACCACCATTACGGCTATGGTTATGGACTGCCGTACTCGATCAGCTACCGGCATAATTACGGGCCCGGTCCGGTGCCCGGCACCTTCGCCTATTATGACGGGCCCTCCAACAATTCCTGCTATCAGGGGTCAGCGGTATATCGCGCGCAAGGCGGACGTTATCCCTGCTTCTGAGCCGATTCTGGCCTTGCGCGTTGCGGCGATTTCAAACAGCAGTTTGCGGCTTTTGGCGAAATGGCGATCGCTGGTCCTGCCCGGCCAAGTCTGCTAATCGGACGCAACGCGCTCGTAGCTCAGCTGGATAGAGCATCGGACTTCGAATCCGAGGGTCGGGAGTTCGAATCTCTCCGAGCGCGCCAGCACAACTCCCTGCAAATAAAGCACTTCTTCGATTTTCCGTTTTGTTCTGCCAACCGAATTCGTGTTGCGCGTCACCACCATTCGGATTCAGCATGGTTCGACGGCAGCGAGGGTTTGCTGGCCTTCCATGAAGAAGCCCGCCGGCGTTGAACCGGCGGGAACGAATGTCGCCGAGAGGCGTTAGGCAAACGCTCTACAAGATGATGACTGGCCCCGGACTCGATGCCGGGGCCTTCTTTGTGTTCGGCGCACTCCGGACTCGCCATTGCCTGCGCGCATCATATCTTCACATCATGCAGTTCCAGCCCGCCATCCCAACGCGCGGCACCAAGGTGCCCGCCACCCCGGAGTGGATTTAAGGGAAGGACAACCGATGACGCATGAAACTCCTCCATTCAGTGCCGATGCGGCACTTCGCCACTTCAGGTCCTATTTCACCGAACCAAAGGACGTTGTTGCGCATCCTCAGCTATCGCGGGATGAGAAGCTGGCGATATTGCGAGAATGGGAACAGGATGCCCTCCGCCTGTCTACGTCCGAGTCAGAAGGCATGGGTGGCGGAGAAGAGAGCATGCTTGGACGGGTGGAAGAGTCCATAGGGATCCTGGAGCGATCGCCACGATGATGCACGCCGCAGCCGCTCTGTAATGCAATTCGGCCCCGATCTATTCCGCGCCGCGTGCCGGATGGGACTCGAGGGTCTTGTACTGCAGTGATCCAAATCGCGAATTACGTAGTCGGCGAAAGACGGTTTTGTGCCACCGTCCAGCGTGATCCTGAGGACGGATACTTACTGTCATCGGCCGGATTCTTTTTGGCCCCTCCGACAGCACCGATCACCATAAGGTCCGCAGAACATGGTTGGCGACCGCGAGCCTGACGCGCACCCTCGATGGATGAAACGGGCCGTCCGCTCCGGGGTCATCGTCATCCCGGGGATCAGAACCAATTTCTCATGACGATCTGCCTGTGCTTCGGAATGGCAGGCGTCTGACGTGACTGAGGCAATGGAGCCTGGGGCCGCAGGCTCTCCTCGGAGCCCATGGCGAGCACACCCGCCATATGTCCATGGCCCTCTTCAAGCGGCTCGGTGGGGCCACGAGCCATTTGCGTCAGGGTCTTGAGTTGCTCAGCAACCAACGCATTGTCTTGAGCCATTTGTGTCCGTATCGCGCTGAGCTGCTCGGCAAGCTCCGCGTTGTCTCGCTGGATCCGCGTCATAGCGTCTTGCAACGCGCTCAGGCGCGTCGACAGCGCTAAAAACAGGTCCTCGGCTGCAGGGCTATTCTTGATCGCCTTCGTCCCGCGCGTTTGCGCTAAAGATTTTTCGGCGGCAGCCCGGTCGTTGATCGCCTCTGTCCCGCTCGTTGTCTGCTTCTGGCCCGCCCGAATATATTGCAACGTGGCACTATCTTGAGGATCGACGTTGTCGGGCCAGAAAAATATAGCCAGCGCGGCGACTACTGCGAGAGTAGCGACCACCGAAAAAACTTGGCCTGGATGTGCTTGCTGATCACGAGTTGTCGAAATCGGCATGATACTCGAAGCCATTTTGACGAAACTTAAAGCATTTTGACGAAAAAGGTTATCAAGAAATGGGGGCTTTAATTTCGCCCGCGTTTAGCTTGCAGACAGAAACCCAACGTCCCGAAGCGTGGCTGTTAAGAGCTGGGCTGCCAACACGCGGCAGGCGAGGCGCCACGCCGGATTTTCACTGAGCAAGCCGGGTGCGCTCGGCAAGGGATATCGATCCGGCGTGCGATCGAGGATTTGGTTCCTCTCTACGGGTCTCCTCGTCCAGGTCTCCTCCGCACCCGGTTTCCACGACTAGCCTATATGAACAATGGTAAGCCGACGCCATTGTCGGTCTCTCAGCGAAGACAAAATACCCGCGAGCGGAACGAGATCGGTCGGGTCGGGATAGACTATTTTTGCTCCTGGGCAGCCCAACTTCATAAATCCGGGGAGTAGAGACCCCAAGCAGGTTGCGCGGCCTCGGCGCCGCGCCACCCCACCGATTTTATTGGGAAATGAGAAAATGATCGAGCTTTTTGCCCGCCCTGAGCTGCGTCTGCAACCAATGCGGTTTCTTTCCACGGCCGGACCATTTCTCCGCGGGATTTTTTGGATTCTGGTATTTCGGAAGGACCTTGGAATAGGCACGGCGCAACCTATTGGGGCCAATCGCGCTACTGGAATTTTCAAGAAAGCGCAGACGTTCTTCGAGCTTGGTCTTTTCCTCGGCTATCTTCCGAGCAAGCGTCGACGTCACCTCTTCGTGCAAATGCCACAGTTCATCTGCGGACATGGATTTGAAAGCTTCCATGAAACGAACCCTCCCTTGCTATTCCTCCCATCGGCCTAAAGGAGACCCGCCGAAGTTCCTCCGGCTAACCAATTCGATTATCCCGGCTTCCGATTTGGAACAATCAAGAAAGGTAATAGCTGGGTTGCCTCAGTGCATGCGCCCGCCACCGCGCAAGGGGGAGCCGTAGCCTTTTTCTTGTTTACGACCCTGATACCGCCATGCGCGAACAGCCTTCGCTTCGGCCCTTCGTACCCGGTCTCGAAGTTGCTGAAGTTCCTCAAACTGTTGGGTCAGTGTCTTCACACGGAGATAAAGAGCTTGCGAATGATCGCAAGCTGGGATGCGGTTACTCATACGCCCATCCAATATAAAAGCCGCTGCAATGCCACAACTGTGGCCGAAACCGCAGTAATTGTGGAGTCAAAAACATTGTTCCGATCAACGGAACAATATTAATGTTGCTGATTCAGCACAGTCCGAAGTAAAAATCCAAATCATCCACATAAGCCTGCTACGCACCTCTTGATCTACTTTGGTGCTCATGAACGTGGCCTGAAGGTCAGCCTCCTTTTCAGCTTCCCAACCTGGAAAGCGCCGTGACGTCGGACGTAAACGCGCGTTCGGGGTGGCGGCGGCGAGGCCGTTTTCCTGGATGTCGACGGCATCTCCAATTTTGATGCGCCACATTCGGGCAGGCACGATGAGGTGCGCGACTGCTCCGCGGCTGTCCGGATGGCATCTTCATCAGCGATTTGAGTAGGAAGAGATTGGGCCTGATTTTCTTCTGGGCTGACTGCGGATGGATTGGAGAGCTCGGTCAGCGAGCATCGCGACCGACCACGCCGCATTGGCCGTCAGAAAATCTGAAAAAAAATAAGAACCGGAAACATCCAGTGATGAACCACGTGTTGGACGCGCGGTGAACTTATGTTGGGCTGGTGACCAAGACGGCAATGAGTTGGGAGATGGAAGCGCCGGGAGAGCGGCAGCGAACTGGGAAGCGGCAGCTACCTTTGTCTATAATGGTGAAGCCAACGCGCGAGGCGCGCGCCTCTTGTCTTGAAATATTTACGACCACGTCTGGCAAGCGACTCTAATCTGCGCCACGCTTCCGTCGCCTTTAGCCAAGCCATGGCCTGGCTATACCATCCATATAGCCTCGCAAAGGCGGGAATCCTCAGCAACTTTTCCCGTGTAAGGCTGAATAGTCTCTCTACCAGCACGAGCTTCAGCAGTTCGCCGACAATGAAAGTCACGGCTCCGCTCAGAAATTGGCCCGTAGCCGCCAGATAGGCTGCAATAGGCTTGATCGGCTCGAGCACGATCACCGGTACGGAGAACAAGGCGAGAGATGGATAAGGCGGCAAAGATCTGATCCAGTCCCGTAATTTCCTTAGCGGCAGATGCTTGTCGATCCAGTTGGCAATCGGCTTGGCGACCGTCATAAATATCGCATCGACCAGCAGATAGAGCCCGGCCGCAATGTAAGCGAGCACCTTCAGGATTCGCTTCACCGCCTTAGCCATGCAGCCGCGACCGTCTCTAAATTATTTGTCCCAAATTTCTCATATCGGTGGCAAGATCGCGATTCAATCATGCTGTCCGTTATTCGGGGAATGGCCGCGGCACGCGATGATATGCCTGCGACCGCGTGAATTTTTTCGAATTCGCGGGATTATAATTCGAAATTAATTCGTCGGCGACACGATCCAACTCGCCCTTAGCGGGACCGCGCGGGCGGGGTGGTGTGCGCGATTTAAAATCTCGCGGCGCTTGTTGTACCCGCTTCCATGCGCGTTTGTACGCGTCGTGCAACGCGAGGCCCTCGGGCGTTTTTTCGCCGCGAAGCCGTACTCGAAAAGCATGAAGCCAATGGCATTGCCGCCCGGCTTTGCAAGGTTGTCCACGAACCCGGCATCAGCCGGATCGGTTACACAAACGAACACGACTGGCGGCGGTTGACTGACGGCCTGTATCGTGGCGACGCACATCATGCCGCCAGCGAGGAAACGCGGAGAAACTCCTGAGCGATTTCATCGGGTTGCCGGATAGTGTGAAGTTTTCCGAGCGCGCCACCGATTCAAGAATAATTTAGAAGTCATCCCACCCCAACGAGCTCGCCGTAAGCGTGCTGATATCGTATGTTTGCAACCGCATCCAATTGAAGGAAGACGTGATGAAATTCAAAATGCTCAGCGCGGCCGTGGTTCTTGCCTTCGCCACAGGACCTGCGATGGCACGAAATGTCCACCATCCCGTCCACCCCGCCAAGAGCCTCTATTGCGCGACCATCGAACCTGGAAATCCGTTCAGCCCGGTTTACGATTACATCGCCTGGAGCAAATGGCGGCAACGAGGCGGTTGGGACCCCACCGGCGACGACCGTTGCTTCTTTAACCCGCTCTATTCGCCCTACGGGTCGTACGTGCCTCATTAGGCTCGTGGCCAAGCGGGCACACAAGATCTGAGAATGGAAGCGAGTTCAAACGTGGCGCGCTGCAATCACCGAGCACTGGGCATTGCTGGCATTGACGTTGACGAAACCGACATGCAACCGGGAGAAGGTCTTGCGGCTCTTCATGTTGACGGTGTCGTGAATCGATCGCGTCCGATCCGTCAAACGACGGCCATCCGGACGGGTGAAGGCACAGGAAATCTCGATATCTTTGACTGCGTAGTCACTGTCGTTGCGCAGCGTCAGCGTAACCAGCGCATTGGATCCCAGGCCGCCCCGGCGCCAGGATTGCGATGAAATGCTCAGCCCGTCGACCGGTGCGCCTTGTCCGGGCGCGATGGTCTCGGAGGGATTGAGGGAAGCGCCCCTTGCCAGACCGATTGTGGCGTGCTCGCGCGATGGTGTGGCGGTGGCTGCGGTCAGGTGGGCCGTCCCGACGGGGGCCCGTCTTCGGGCATGGTCGGACATCAATAG
>Ga0306926_10010000_pt1 | contig 10465 bp, 12 predicted proteins | sample flu12Cox44000178_FD_203759 | JGI IMG/M metagenome (GOLD analysis project Ga0306926, IMG submission 203759) | Lab enrichment of tropical soil microbial communities from Luquillo Experimental Forest, Puerto Rico - flux8day.12C.oxic.44.000.178 (v2)... | ecosystem: Environmental > Terrestrial >... | reverse complement strand
CGTCTAGAAGGTGACCTGCATGCGCTTGATGCCGTTGGTCCAGTTCGACGTCAGCCGCTCGACCGGGCCGTCCGGACGGAGCCCGGGGAGACGGGTGGTGAGCTCTTCGAGCATCGCCCGGATCTCGAGCCGCGCCAGGTGGGCGCCGAGGCAGAAATGCGGACCACCCGCGCCGAAGGTCACGTGCTCGTTGGGGGTCCTCCCGATGTCGAACTCCAGCGGGTCGGCGAAGACCTCCTCGTCGAAGTTCGCCGACGCGTACCACAGCAGCACCTTGTCGCCGCGCCGGATGGTCTGGCCGTGGAGCTCCACCTCCTCGGACGCCGTACGCCGGAAGTGAAGGATCGGCGTGGACCAGCGCAGTACCTCGTCGACGGCCGGGTCGAGCAGCGACCGATCGTGCACCAGCCGGTTCCACTGATCGGGGTGCTCGAAGAAGGCCAGCATGCCCTGGGACAGAGCGGTGCGTGTCGTCTCGTTCCCGGCGACGACGAGCAGCAGGAAGAACCAGCCGAACTCGTCCTCCGACAGCTCGTCGTCCCCGACCCGGCTCAGAAGTGTGCCCACGATGTCGTCCTCGCCGGCGCCGGCGGACCCGCTCCGGTCGGCCGTGACCGCCCGTCGGTCCGCGGCGAGCGCCGCCGCGTAGCCGAACATCTCGCCGATCGCCTCGTACGCCGGGGCGCCCGCGGCCGCACCGAACTCCTCGTCCCCGTGACCCATGATCCGGTTGCTCAGACGGAACAATCGGCCCCGGTCCGCCGCGGGGACACCGAGCAGATCGGCGATCACCTGCAGGGGCAGAGGCGAGGCGATCGAGCCGACGAAGTCACAGGACCCCAGAGAGCACACGTCATCGACCACGGCGGTCGCACCGGCGCGGATGCGCTCGGTGAGGCGGGCGATCTGCCGGGGGGTGAAGCCACGATTGACGAGGAGTCGGTACCGGGTGTGGCGCGGCGGGTCCATCTCGATCATCATCCGCGGCGACCCGGGATCGGCCAGCTCGGGTTGGTCGAACACCATGATCCCCGCCTCGGACGAGAAGCGGTCGGTGTCCCGCCCGATGGCGGCGACATCCGCGTGGCGTGTGAGCGACCAGAAGCCGGCGTCTGCGTGCCACCGTGCCGGGACGTGGCGGCGCAGCACGGCGAAGGCCTCGTGGGGGATGCCGTTGCTGAACGCGATCGGGTCGTCCAGACGGACCTCGTCGACCCTGATGACCACGTCAGCCCACCTTGGCGATCACGTTGTCCGCGTACCACGCGATGGCGGCCAGCTTCTCATCGAGCGACTGCGGATCGGGGCCGGCCACGTAGGGGTCCCGGAAGCCGACGAACAGGTCGGTGACCCCCTGCTCCTCGAGCCGTTTCACCCCGTCGGGGTCGAAGCCGTGGATGGTACCGAGCATGATCCGGAACGGCACACCTTCGCGGCCGTACTCCTTGCGCAGCTCCTCGAGCCGCGCCATGGCCCGCGAGAGGAACTCGTCATCCCCACCCGCCGCCGTCCAACCGTCGCCGATCCGCGCCGCCCGCCGCAGGGCGGCGTCACCGTGCCCACCGATGATGATCGGGACGGCATCGGTCGGTACGGGACAGAGCTTGATGGCCGGAAAGTCGTAGAACTCCCCGTGGTGCTCGACGTACCCGCCCGTCGCCAGTGCCCGGATGATCTCGATCTGCTCGTCCATACGCCGCCCTCGCCCCTCCCACGGCAGCTCGACGACTCGGAAGTCCTCCGGCCACGGACTCGTGCCCACGCCGTACACGAGCCGGTTGCCGGTGATGACGGCCACGCTGGTGACCTGCTTGGCGACCAGCACCGGATGACGGAGGGGCAGCTTCACGACGGAGGTCACGAACTCGAGCCGCTCGGTCACCGCCGCCAGCCACGGGATGAGCGACATCGGCTCGACGAAGGGCTTGCCGTCCAGGAACTCCCGCTCACCGTCGCTGTTGTAGGGGTAGCGCGTGTCGGCGGCCTCGGGGTAGCAGATGCTGTCCGGCACCATGAAGCCGGCGAACCCGTGCTCCTCGGCGGCGCGCGCGAGCGCCGGGTAGAAGGCCGGATCGGTCATCGATTCGGTGAAGCAGAAGCGCATGGCGTCACCATAGGGCGGCGGCCCTCGGCCGTGCCCGGGCCGGCGTGCCCCGCCCGGCCGGCTAGTCCGGGTCGGTCAGGTCGTCACCGCCGTGATCGTGCTCGTGATCATGCTCGTGGTCATGGTGGTGATGGTCCGGTCCGCCCTCACGGGGCGGATCGGCGCGGACTCAACAGCCGGGCTGGCCGTGGTTGCCGCAGCAGTCGCTGCGGTTGCGCAGCTTGCTGAGGTTGTTGGACACGACCATCCGCAACTTGGTGGCGAACGGCGCGTCGTAGGTGGACCAGTTCGAGAACGCCGCGCTCAGGCTCGGCCGCGGCCTCGGTCGGGGTTCGGGATCGGACATGGCCAGAAGGCTACGCCCGCCGGTGCCGCCCGTCCTCAGCGGGGCCGTCGCGCCGGACCGGCTACGCCTTGGTTGACGCGGGCTTGCGGCCGGTGAAGCCGGCGATGGCGATCTCGGCGCGGAACGGAAGGCCGTCGCGCGCATGCGGGCGGGCCTCCTCGATGGCCGCGGCCACGAACTGCGCCTCGCCGACGTTCTGGATCGCCTCGAAGGCGGGGCCGGTCGACGCCATCGCCCGGGCGAAGATCTCGGGATCGGCGAACTCCCACACACCGGGGACGGCGATCCGCTCGATGTCGACGAACCCGTAACGCCCCAGGAGGTCCTCGCCGACCCCCGGGCGGCCGAAGGCCACCATGGCGGCCTGGTTCTCCACCTTGGCTTCGGACGCCAGCCGGAACGGCGCCAACGCCCACGCCCCGGGCGAGGCTTTGATGTGGCCCCAGACCGTGATGCCGACGCGGCCGCCGGGGACCAGCACCCGGCGGATCTCGCCCAGGGCGTCAGCCGTCGTACCCCAGACGCCCCGGAAGCTCGTCACGACGTCGAACGTCGCGTCGTCCCAGGGCAGCGCCAACATGTCCCCGACCCGGATGTCGGCCGCCGGGCTGCGGTCGCGTGCGACGGCGACCAGCCGGGGGGACGCGTCGATGCCCGCACACCGGGCACCGAGCAGTCCGGCCAGCTCGAGCGCGAGGCCGCTCCCACAGGCCACGTCGAGGAGCCGGTCCCCGTCGCCGACCTTCAGGTGACGATGGACGGACAAGTACTCCCTCCAGTTGGACGGCTCGGCGAGCGTCGCGAAGTCCACGGCCTTGCGGCCCCAGCCCTCGTCGACGAGCGTCCACTGCGGCGGTGGCTCGGCCGTCTCCGTCATCGCACCGCTCCCCGGATCCGCTTCTCCGTCTACCGCCCGACCAGCGGAGGCTGGCTCCGCGGACGCGTGATCTCGAAGAAACCCGGCTCGGCCGAGATCACCTGGACGGCGTCCCACAGGCGCACGGCGCCGTCACCGGTCGGTGCCGGCGCCATCACCGGTCCCTTGAAGCCGTGGGGCGGGTCGGCGCGCACGACGATCGTCGGCGTCTGCGTCCTGGGTCCGCCGAACGCGTAGGCGACCTCCATCGACTCGACGATCGGCGCGTCCCACTTCTCGTCGTCGGCGGCCTCGATGAGCTCTGACGGCACGCCCGCCCCGGCGATGCAGTCCACGAGCAGGCTGTCTCCGGCAGCGCCCTCTCCGGCCGCGGTGCGCTGGAAGAAGCGACGACCCCACTCGGTGTACAGGCCGTCGACGGCGGACTCGCCGAGCTGGGCGCGGGTGGCTTCGAAGATCCGGAGCATGCGGTGCGACAGCGCATGGCCGGCGAGCGCCGCCTCGTGGAAGCGCTCGGGGACCCAGGGTGCGACGCCGTAGTCGTCGCGGATCTCGAGGCAGTACGACCGCCACGTCACGTCCAGGTCGCGGTGGGGCGCCACCTCGACGACGCAGCGGGATGTGACCCAGGCCCAGGGGCAGCTGGGATCGACGAAGAACTCGACACCGGTCATGGGCCAAGGCTATCGGGCGCCCCGGGCCCGCATCCGACGAGCCCGGACCGGGGCGGTCAGAGCGTTCAGCTCTTGAAGCAGCCGTCCAGGAAGTCCATCAGGGCGGGCGTCACCATCGTGTCGCCCGGCGCCCCCACCAGCGTGGTGAGATCGGCGTGCTCCAGCTCCGTCGCGTCGAGGACGGTGGTGTCGACGCCGGCGTGCTGGAGGGCGGCGATGAAGGCGGTGTGCTGCGCCAGCCGCCAGTCATTGCCGCGGGAAGCGATGAAGTAGCGGGGGATCCCCTTCCCCGCTGCCACGTGGTTGATCGGCGAAGCGGCCTCCCAGACCTTGGGGTCGGTCCCGAAGGCGTCGGTGTAGACCTTGCGCCACTCCGGGGGCTCGGCCGTCGTGGCGCCGGCGGTGATGTCGTAGCCCTCTCCGTCCATCGAGCCGGCGCACACGATCGAATCGAGCTGCAGACCGTCCTTGCCCAGGAACTGGCCGTCGGTGGTGATGGCGGCCACGATCCCGCCGCCGGCGCTGTGACCGAAGACGGCGACGTGGTGGGGGTCACCACCGATCTCGGCGGCGTGGTGGATGATCCACGCGATCGCGTCCGCCGTGTCCTGGTTGTGGACGGGGTACTGAGGTGAGGGCGGGACCGCCTCCTTGTTGGTGACGCGGTAGTTCACGGTGGCGAAGACGTAGCCGGCCCCGTTGAAGAGCGGGATCTTGTCGGTCATGAACTCGGCCTTGTCCCCCCCGGCCCACCCGCCGCCGTGCACCCACACCACGATCGGGCGGTCCGTGCACCCGTGCTCGCCCGCGGGCGGGATGTAGACGTCGAGACTGTTCAGGTTGGGGTCCACCCCCGGATAGGAGGCGTACTGCACCGTCCGCTTGGTGCCGCAGGGGACGGCGGGCGCCGCCGCCTTGGACCCGCCCGATCCGCCGCACGACACGAGGAGGGCGCCCACGAGCGCCAGTGGGGTCAGTCGGCCGTACCGCGTGGATCCAGGTTGGTGGGACGTCCGACCTCCTTCATCACCCGGGCCGGGTGACTTTGTCGCCCCGTCGCCGTACCGAGATCCTGACAAAATGCGCCGCCGTGTGGCAGGAGCGGAGGGAACCGGCGGAATCGTGAGCGCGGCTTCGCTGCGGCGCTACTTCGACGCCGCCCTCGGGGATGACGTGCCGATCACGGTGACGCCCATGGCCGGAGGGGGCTCGTGCGAGGTGTTCGAGGTCGGGCGGGGACCGGCGCGCTGGGTCCTGCGGCGGGCACCGCGCCACGCGAGCTCCGCGACCGCCCACGACGTGCTCCGCGAGTTCAGGATCCTCGACGCCATCAAGGACGAGGACGTCCGGATCGCGCGGCCGGTGCTGTCCTGCGCCGACCCGGCCGTGTTCGAGGCCCCGTTCTACGTGATGGCCCACGTCGACGGCGTGCCGATCCGGTCGTCCGTGCCGGCGGCATGGACGGGCGCACCCGAGACACACGGCCGCGCCCTGGAAGAGCTCGTGGATGCGCTCGCCTCGATCCACGCCGTGGACTGGGTCGCCTGCGGCCTCGGTGACCTGGCCCACACGGGGCCGTTCCTCGCCCGCCAGGTGACGCGCTGGCTCGACCAGCTCGACTCCTACGGCGGGCGCGACCTCCCGGCCGCCCGCCGGATCGCGGCGTGGCTCGACGAGCAGCGACCGGCCGACGGTCCGCTCGCCCTCTGCCACGGCGACTACAAGCTCGACAACGTGCTCTTCGCACCCACCGCCCCACCCCGTCTGCTGGCGGTCGTGGACTGGGAGATGGCGGCGATCGGCGATCCGCTCGTCGACCTGGCGTGGGCGCTGATCTTCCACCCCGGGCCCGAGGGCACCATGCCGCTGGGCCGGGCCAAACCGCCGACGTTTGCGGTCGGCGACCTCCCCGCCCCGACCCTCCTGGTCGAGCGGTACGCCGCCCGATCAGGGCGCGGGACGGGCGCGATGGCCTGGTACGCCGTGTTCGCACGGTGGAAGCTGGCGATCGTGCTCGAGGGAAGCTACGCCAAGTATCTCCGTGGTCAGTCGGACAAGCCCATGCACGAGTTCTTCGGGCGCCAGGCGGACCTGCTGCTGGAGAGCGCCATGACCATGGTCGAGAAGGGAGTCGGGCTGTGATGCGCGCGTGGCAGGTGCAGGACAAGGGGGAGCCGATCGAGGTCCTCCGCCAGGCCGTGGTGCCCGAACCGGAGCCGGGCCCGGGCGAGGTGCGGATCGAGGTGGCCGCCGCCGGGATCGGCCTGCCCGACGTGTTCATGTGCCGGCACACCTATCCCCTCACCCCGTCCTCGCTCCCGTTCACACCCGGACAGGAGGCGTCCGGGGTCGTCACCGCCGTCGGCGACGGCGTCGACATCCCCCTCGGCAGCCGGGTGATGGGGGTCACCGCGTTCACCCGCGGTCACGGCGCCTTCGCCGAGCAGTGCCTGCTCCTCGCCGGCTCGACCTTCGCCGTGCCCGAAGGCCTGACCGCGGCCCAGGCCGCCGGATTCTGGATCCCCCACCTCACCGGGTGGATCGGGCTGGTCGATCGCGGGCACGTGGCCGCGGGTGAGCAGCTGGCCGTGCTGGGGGCGGCCGGCGGCAGCGGTATCGCCGCCGTGCAGCTGGGTCGTGCCCTCGGCGCCAGGGTCATCGCCGTGGTGGGCGACGACGAACGCGCCGCCTTCTGCCGTGGGCTCGGTGCCGACGCGACGGTCAACCACCGGGAAGGGCCCCTCGGCGAGGCCCTGAGGGATGCGTCGTCGGGCCGCGGCGTCGACGCGGTGTACGACCCCGTCGGCGGCTCGCTGGCCGAGGACGCCGCCACCGCGCTGTGCCGCGGCGGCCGCCTGCTCGCCGTCGGGTTCGCCAGCGGCCGGTGGCCGCGCCTCGAGACCCACCAGCTGCTCGTGACCAACACCTCGCTGGTCGGGGTGTTCGCAGGCGGCTACGGGCGCGACGAGCTCGACGCCATCCACGCCCAGCTGTCCGCGCTGATCGCCGACGGCCGGCTGCGCAACGCGGTCACCTCGGAGGTGCCCTTCGACGAGCTCCCCGCCGCGCTGCAGCGCATGGCCGACCGCGCCGTCGTCGGCAAGCTGGTGACCGTGCCGTGACCGGCTGCCCTGCCGGCGACCGGGCCGGCCGTCTCTCACGCCGGGGAGAAAGGTGACCGTCCCGACCCTCCGGTCCGATGGCAAGGTCGTGGTCGTCACCGGCGGGAGCAAGGGCCTCGGACGGGCCATGGCCCTGGGCTTCGCCGAGGCGGGGGCCGACGTGGTCGTCGCCAGCCGCAAGCTCTCGTCGTGCGACCGGGTGGTCGCGGAGATCGAGGCCCTGGGTCGCCGGGCGTTGGCGGTGAGCTGCCACGTCGGCGACTGGGACCAGTGCGCGGCGCTGGTCGACGTCACGGTCGCCGAGTTCGGGCGGATCGACGTCCTGGTCAACAACGCCGGCATCGCGCCCGTGCCCCCGTCGCTGCTGGACGTGACCCCGGAGCTGTTCGACAAGACGATCGCGGTGAACCTCAAAGGCCCCCTGCGGCTGACCGCCCTCGCCGCGCAGCACATGGCTCCCGGGAGCGCGGTGATCAACATCAGCTCCAAGGCGTCGTTGCACCCGACGTCGTTCACGGTCGTCTACGCCGCGGCCAAGGCCGGTCTCAACGCTCTCACCCGGGCGGCCGCCACCGAGTTCGGCGCACGCGGCATCCGGGTCAACGCCATCGTGTGCGGCACCTTCCACACCGACAGCTTCCACGTCTCGGCTCCGACCGCCGAGCTGCAGGCGGCCGCCGCCGCCGGGACCAGCCTCGGGCGGATCGCGTCGGCCGACGAGATCGTGGGAACGGCGCTCTATCTGGCGAGCGATGCATCGACGTACCTGACGGGCGAGCTGATCGTCCTGGACGGAGGATGAGGAGGTCATCGTGCACGACGTGATCGGTCCGGGACGGGTGGCGGTGGTCACCGGAGCCGGCAGCGGCATCGGCCGTGCGCTAGCCGAGGCGCTCGCCGATGCGGGATCGGCGGTCGTCGTCGCCGACATCGACCGGGACGCCGGGGAAGCGGTCGCCGCCGGCATTCGCTCGGGTGGGGGCCGGGCCGACGCCGTCGTGGTCGACGTGGCCGACGCCGGGTCCGTCGAGGGGCTGGCCGACGCTGCCGTCGCCGGGCACGGGCGGGTGGACGTGCTCTGCAACAACGCCGGCGTCTCGACCTTCAACCTCATCGCCGACCAGACCCTCGAGGACTGGCGGTGGGTCCTCTCCGTGAACCTGTGGGGGGTCATCCACGGCGTGCACGCCTTCCTCCCCGTCTTCCGTCGCCAGGGCACCGCGGCCCACATCGTCAACACCGCGTCGATCGCCGGTCTCCTGAGCGGCGTGGCCTTCATCGGGCCGTACTCGGCCACCAAGGTCGCCGTGGTGTCGATCTCGGAGACCCTCGTGAAGGAGTTCGCCATCGCCCAGCTGCCGATCGGGGTCAGCGTGCTGTGCCCGAGCTCGGTCGACACCCGGGTGATGGAGTCGGAGCGGTCACGTCCGCCCGCGCTCGGCGTGGAACACCGGACCGAACTGGCCGAGGCGGTCCGGCTCGGCATCCGTGACTCCTTCACCGGTCCGACCGGGCTCACCCCCGCGCACGTCGCCCAGCGGGTGATGGACGCCATCCGTGAGGACCGCTTCTGGATCGTCACCCATCCGGGGGAGCGGCCCCAGGTCGAGGAGCGCTTCGCCGCCGCGCTGGCGGCCTTCCCCTGAGCCCTAGGGTGCGTGCGTGGACTTCTGGCAGGCGATCTCCTTCACCGAGACGGACCAGCTCATCGACATCGCCAAGATCGCCGAGGAGGTCGGTTTCGCCGGGCTCGGGGTCTCCGAGCACCTCGTCACGCCGGAGACCATCCGCGCTCCGTACCCGTACACACCCGACGGCAAGGTCTGGTGGGACCCCAACGTGCCCTGGCTCGAGCCGTGGGCGCTGGCGTCCGTCCTCGCGTCCCACACCCGCCGCATCCGGCTCCTCACCAACATCTACGTGCTCGCGATGCACGACGTGTTCAGCGCGGCCAAGGCGGTCGCGACGGCGGCGTGCCTGTCGGGCAACCGGGTCATCCTCGGGGTGGCGGCCGGGTGGATGAAGGACGAGTTCCTCCTGACCGGCCAGGACTTCCACACCCGGGGCCGGCGGCTGGACGAGATGCTGGACGTGATGGCCAAGTTCTTCGCCGGTGGCATGGTGGAACACCACGGCAGGTTCTTCGACTTCCCCCCGATGCAGATGTCACCGGCGCCCACCAAGCCCGTCCCGGTGTTCATCGGCGGCGAGTCCGAGCCGGCCCTGCGCCGGGCCGCCCGGCATGACGGGTGGGTGGCCGGAGGGCCGTACCCGCCGGACCACGTCCTCACCCTGCTGGCCCGGCTCAACGAGCTGCGGCGGGAGAACGGCACGGCCGACGGGGACTACGAGGTCATCGTCGGCCTCTCGGTCCCTCCCGATCTGGACACCTTCAAGCGCCTGGGCGAGGCGGGCGTGACCGGGATCACCAACGTCCCCTGGTACTACCAGGGCACACCGACCTCCAGCCTGGACCACAAGCGTGCCTCGCTCGAGCGTTTTGCGGAGCAGTTCATCGAGCCGCTCCGCGACTCGAGACGACCTAGCTGACGACGATCCCGTACATGTCGTTGAGCGGGTAGGTCAGGAGCTCGAGCCGCTCGCCGTCCGGTCCCGAGAAGTACGCCGATTCGCCGTTGACGATATGGGTCTCGATGCCGGCCGCCTCGAGCTTGGCCACGAGGCGGTCCCACCGTTCGCGGGTGACCGAGATGGCGATGTGGTGCAGGCCTCCGAGCACTTCGGCGTAGTCGCCGAGATCGAGGCCGGGGAAGTCGAAATAGGCGAGATAGTTGTCGTGCCCGATGTCGAAGAACAGGTGAGTGGAGCCCCGGTAGTCACGGTTCTCGAACAGCTCGACCAATGGGAACTCGAGCAGGTCCTGGAAGAACTGAATCGTCCGCTCGACATTGCTGCAGAGCAGGGCGAAGTGATGGAGACCCCGCCCGGCCGACGGAGGGCGCTCGCCCCGGGGCCGGAGGTAACGGGCCTTCAGCTCCTCCCACTCGGCCCTGCGGTCGATGTCGCTGCCGTGTTCGGTCATCCGCGCTCCGCCGCCACTCTACTCACCGGCTGCGCCTCCTGGATCCCGCGCCCACGTCGAGGACGGCCCCTCGTAGCGTGAGGATCGATGGCCGTCGCCGCCGTGCTCGCGATCTTCGCGGGCATCCTGGTCGGGGCGCTGCTGCTCGCCGACGTCGCCGGCATCGCCGGACTCGGCCCGTTCAAAGCCGTCCACCTCCTCCTCGCGGCGGTGGCCGCCACCCTGGTGTTCGTCGCCGCGTTCACCTCCAGTGCGCCGTTGGCGTGGCTGGCCGCGCTCGCCGTCATCGGCGCCGGGTC
>Ga0306926_10009999_pt1 | contig 10465 bp, 10 predicted proteins | sample flu12Cox44000178_FD_203759 | JGI IMG/M metagenome (GOLD analysis project Ga0306926, IMG submission 203759) | Lab enrichment of tropical soil microbial communities from Luquillo Experimental Forest, Puerto Rico - flux8day.12C.oxic.44.000.178 (v2)... | ecosystem: Environmental > Terrestrial >... | reverse complement strand
GGCTGGATGAGATCCAACTGTTGATACAGTCGTTCGGCTCTTCGCCGCAGGCCCGGCACGGCTAACTGTTCCAGCCACTGCTGGCGGTAACGCGGGTGATACACCCTCTGGCCAGCACAGCGGATGGCCATGCTGCGATACACCGCTTTGATGCGGTTCAGGACCCGCGTGACATCCCGCGTCAGTACTACATAACTACGGGCCAGTTCCTTCAGGGTGCGAACCCCCCGGTTGCCATGGTAGACCTGCTTCAGTTGCCCACCCCGCAGCAACTCGGCCAGCTTGCGCGCATCGATGCGGTCATTCTTGTTGCCCGCCTTCAGCAGCGCATTTTTCCGTGGATCGCAAACCACGATCTTATCCACATCTGACTTCAGCACACCATAGAGCCATTCCGCCGCGACACCTTCCTCGAATGTGAGGTTGAGCTCGCCGCGAATTCCAGCGAGAAAGTCGCGTAGGGTCGAGGCGTGCGTCTCGAGAATCGATTCCATTAGCAACTTGCCGTTAGCATCCAACACCGCCGCTGCCGTCGTTGCTTGGTGAACATCCAGACCGATATACTTCGCGCTAGTCATGTAAAGGCGCTCCTTTGTGTAAGCTGAGTTGCGAGCTACAACTTACCCCATCGGGGCGCCCTTTCATAATGCGTGTAACGGGAATGTTACGCCAGAGATTCGACAATGCTAAGATTCTTGCAGCGCGGAGGTGAAAGTGATGTATCGGCCTCTCGTTGTTCCCCTCGCTGCCTTCGTCCTCATTTCAGTCCCTCAATTCCTCAGTGCCCAGAATTCCTGCGACAAACAGTTCGTTGTCTCGGAAGTGAGTCTGTCCCCGACGACCCACCTGCCAGCGAGCGAACAGGCAGCAATTCGGGCGCGGTTGATAGGTCGCTGTTTCGACAATCAGCAGCTTGGTGAACTTGCCAGCGCCGTCAGCGACGTGCTCCAGAGCTTCGGTTATCTCCAAGCTGCTGTCCCTGAGCCTTCCATAACCGCTTTTGACACAAGTCGCCATCCTCAGCCCGTTTCGCTCAATGTCGAAGTCAAAGAGGGTGAACGTTATAAAGTGCGGGAGATCCAGATACATGGGTACAAAGCGGTTTCGCCCGAGCAAATTATGGCCCTTTCACAAACTCAACTTGAAGACTTTTTCGACAGGAACAAGATGCGAGAGACGGCGCAAGCAGTGCGTAAACTTTATGCCGCGATCGGCTATCTCAATGCGTCGATTGTCCCCTCAGTTCAAGTCTTGGGCGGACGCGGGGTATGTGTGAGTTTCACAATCATCGAAGGGCCGCAATCGCCCTGACATTCCTGTCGTGGCTGGCGAAATCAGGCCGTTACACTCACAATCCTGCACCCCGCGATTGGTTGTGTAAAGGCAATCCAGTAACCGCTCGGATCTTGCGTTGCGGCCCGGCGTATCCCGCGTTCGCTATTTTGGGCCGAAGTTGGATCGAATGTCGTGCACAATCGGTGCGTGACCCATGCTGGAAGTAACGAAGTTGAGTGCGTCCTGATTCTGGGGTGACAAGGTGGCACGATACGGCTGTCGATCGTTGACAAACAGAATGTCGAGCACACGTACATGCAGGCGCTGCTGCATTGCCACGAATTCTGGAGTCGTCAGAGCAATATGTGTATGAGAGTCGATGGGTTCGAGCGCCACGATTTCGGTGAGCCTGAGCTTGTCCTGGTCATCGCTAGCGAACATGCGGCCGAACATATGCCGGGAACCGGACCAGCTCATAAAAGGATATTGTCTTGAGCCCCGGGCCGCGCGGGCCCAAACAGGAGAATGCCCAGGCAGGGCACCAGAAGGACAGCACACTTCGCGGTAGCGATCGCCAGTCTCGATTTCGCCCTCGCTTCCGTCACATCTGGTTACGGGCACTGGAGGCCAGAAAAGAGTCCCCTCGAGGAGAACTAGTACTGAATTGAGGCCGGCGACGAGGAGGCCGCATTTGAGAAGAGCGTGTCAGTCATAGCTGAGCAGATCAAGCTCGCGATCGCGTACTACACGATGTTGTTTTGCTGTGCTGGAGTATAGCGGAAGATTTCTAGGTCTTGAAACTATCTGGAGGTGTGAAGAGCCTTTGCGTAGGTGTCGTGGCACCGATGGGCTCACAACACAGGAAGGGTGAATGTGGCGCGATTCAGGCGCCTTCTGGCCGGTAAAGACACGGAAAAGAGACGCTTCGCGCTATTGGCCTGAGGAGCGCGCTTCGACGGTCGTAAGCCGGGCGGTAGGACCTTCGCTAAAGGTCCCGACGTAGGCGCTGCGGCGACCGTGGTTCGACCACTGCGAGTCTAGGCCTTCACCCTGGAATTCGTCGGTCAATGCGACAGCGGACATGGCGTGATCGACGTTCGTGAGCGGCGGATAGTAGTTGGTCTCGTTGCCGCAGATGTGGTCGTGATGGTTGAGCGGGCGGGTGACGATCGTGGCCAGGTGTCCGGCACGAAGAACCGCGTTACCGGTATGGAGATCGTCGGGGACGTCGAGCATGGTCGGGACGTAATCGACGCGCACGATGTTTTCGAGCAGGCGCCCGCCTTCATGCTGGGCGAGCGCGACGAGCGCTTCGCGCTGTGCGAGATTGGCGGCATCGTCGACCATCAGAACAGCTTGCGCCGGGTAAGGATCACCGTAGGGATCTCCCAAGGTCGCGCGTGCGCGCACGGCGGCGGCAACAGTGAGGCCGTCGAGTTTGACGCCGTCCCACGAGCCGCTTTGCACATGCCAGGCCATAAGCGCGTAGTTGCCGGTGAGTCCGACTTCGCCGTTGGCGAAACACTGCGCGACGTAGACGTCGGTGGAACGCGACTCGATGTAGTCTCCGCGGAGTTGCTGGGCTTGCAAAAGCGCGGCCGAGAACAATACGAAGCCCACGGACAGGATAACGGCTTTGCGCATGAGGATACTCCTTGCCCAGTTACTGTCCTTATTTTAGATGAGATCCAGGGTCCACTGGCTTCGTCGAAATTCGTACGAGCCCGGAGGTACTGACCTGATGGGAAAGGAGTATTCACCACTGAGGCACGGAGGACCCGAGGAAACTCATCGTTTGTCATCAGTACCGAAGACAGTCATCTTCGTTGCAGCTTGGGATTCGTCAGTTTGTGGAACTTGCTGCCAATTCGACATTCATGTGATCTGGTCTAGTAACGAAGTGTGTACTTAGCAATTGACACTTCGCCTTTTGTTCGCTCACAATTAGCCCAGGAGGCTGATGCGATTATGGCCCTAACCCGCCGCCAAAAACAGGTATATGACTTTCTCGCCCGGTTCGTCGAAGAGAAGGGCTATTCGCCATCGTTCGAAGAAATTGGCGAAGGACTTGGATTGAGCTCGCTGGCGACGGTGCACAAACACATCAGCAACCTCGAGCAAAAAGGACTGCTGAAGCGCGACTACAACCGTAGCCGCTCCATTGATTTGTTGAAACCGCGCGGACGCATGCGGCAAGTGCTCGCGGGACCGGCATCAACGGTCACGGGAGCGGGTCTCACGTTGCCGCTCATGGGACGCATCGCTGCCGGGCGTCCGGTGGAGGCGCTGGAAAATCCGGAGTCGATTTCGCTAACCGATTTCACGCGCTCGAGGGACGTTTACGTTCTGCAGGTTACGGGCGAAAGTATGCAGGACGAGCACATTGTGAACGGCGATTATGTGCTGGTGGAGAAAACGAAAATCGCGCGAGACGGCGAAATCGTGGTGGCGCTGGTCGATGGATCGGATGCGACGCTGAAGCGGATTTATACGGAGGGCGACAAGATACGGCTGCAGCCTTCGAATGCGACGATGCAACCGATTGTAGTGCCCGCAGCAGCGGTGCAGATCCAAGGCCGTGTGATTGGGGTGTTGCGGAAGTATTAGAGAAAGAGCGGTTAGTGGCCAGTGCATAGAAAAGCCGCAAATCGGGGGCACACCATCGTTACCCGCGACTGTCCTACGGCAAGGTCAAGGGTGTTCCGCTCGGGGACGACAACAACAAAAGGCGCGCATTGAAGTCGCGCCTTTTCAAAACTCTTCGAATTTCGTAGATCGCTAGAGGTTCTTCTCGATAGCCTTCTCAATCACATCACGGGAGACATAACCGACGATCTGCTCCTTCACCTGTCCGCCCTTGAAAATCAGCAAGGTCGGAATACCGCGGACGTTGTAGCGCTGCGGGGTGGCAATGTTCTTGTCGACATCCATTTTGCCAATCTTCACCCGGCCGTTGTAGCTATGGGCCACTTCATCAACGACCGGCGCCAAGGCGCGGCAAGGGCCACACCAAGCTGCCCAGAAATCGATCATTACCGGCTGGTCGGATTTGAGTACTTCCTGGTCGAAATTCGCGTCCGTCACTTCCATGATTGCCTTACTTGCGGTTGCATCACTTGCCATTCATCCTCCTGAAGGATCGCCGCTGACTGCACGGCACAAACACCGGCCGCAAGTTCCATCGTAACACCCATCGTCTTGCTGACCGGCATGGTCCATTTGATGCAATTGTGGGGGAGGAGATGCAGTGAGCGTCGGACGAGGCGCAGTCGTAGCTAGCTCGACTGCGCGTCAGCAGGTCTAAATCAATGACGAAAATGACCGTAAACGAAAAGCGCTCTGCGTAAGCGCAGAGCGCTAGAAGGCAGCCCTCCCCCAGAACTGCCCAACTACGCCTGCGATTGTGCCGTCAAAGAAAAGCGATGTAAATACGTCTTCCGTAACCAAAAAGTAATCAGAGGTAACCAAGCGCAGGTGACATAACCGGAAGAAAATATTGATCTTATAGCAGCGAGTTTTGAAAGGGTTTACAATTTGGCCCTTTTTGGCTAGTTACCGATCAATCTTGTAGTCACATCTACAGAGTACTACGTAGTACTTCGGTGGGATGCCGAGCAGCCCTTCCCATTCCGGCTAGCAGTTGTTCATGGCAGGAGGTACCGCTGGCGACAAGCACTCTCGCGGTGCCATCAGCCTCACACTGCCGTATTTGAGCAAACAGATCCTCGCCTACGGCCATACTGAGATCTTGTAGCCGAAGCTACCGGCCATACCACAGCACTCGACGCAGGAAGTGGCGACATCAAACCCAGAGGCGCGCAGGACCTCGATGGTTTGCGATGCAGCGTTGCAGGTACGTTGTTGGCAATGCGAGTGATAGAAGAGCTTCGTTCCCAAATGCGACTTGCGTGCGGGAAATATTTGAGCAAGGTTAATTCCCTGCTCTAGCGCAATGTCCCAGACGATCTCGAGCGGTTCGAAACTGTTCGCGAGGGCGGTGATGAGGTCGTGATCGTCGAGCAGATGCTTGCAGTCGAGTCGGAGCATGGCGAGCACGCTGGGCTCAACCACGGCGATCTTTCGACCGCCGTCTAAGTATGGCCGCAACATTTTCGCCAGCGCGCGCGCCTGTTGACCGGCTGTGTCAATCATGCCCTGCGACAGGGCGGCGCGGCCATCGGGAATGGACGGCGTGAGGACTACGTCGACTCCGATGGCGCGCAAGACCCGCACGGCAGCCATTCCACGCTCGGGGGAACCGTAGTTGGTGAAGGCATCGGCCAGCATGGCGACGCGGGTGTGGCGGTCGGGAGTGGTTGGAGGAATAGGCTCTTCGCGGAAGAGATGCTCCCGCGTCTTCTTGGGGAAAGGCGGCAGCTCGCGACGAGGATCGACGCCCAATACGTCTGCCATAACCCTGCGGGCTGCCGAGGTGTGGGCCGAATCATTCGCCAGCGATGCGAAGCGTGCGCTCCACTGGGAGAAGGTGTGATAGTTGGCGAAGAACTGCCTGGGTAGAGAAGCGGTTCTGTCATCAGGAGCTACCGGTTAAGCTTCCGAAAAGTGACTTGGAGAACGAAGCTCCGTCGGCCTGGTTCATGCGATGACGCAGGTTCTGATTGAGCCAGGGGATGTCGATGCGGACCGGACATTGCGGAAGGCAGCGCTGGCAACCCGTGCAGAGTTCGCTGAAGCGGGCGTTCATCAGCTTGCCGGTTCCAGCCTCCCAGGGGCCGCCGATCCCGCCGGAATAAGTTTCGCCGCCGAAGGCGTGTCCGTCGACGGTTTCGAAGTTGGCACATACGTTCAAACATGCGCTGCAGCGGATGCAGTAAAGCGCCTCGTGGAGTACGGGATCTTCGCGCATGGCGGAGCGTCCGTTATCGATCAGTACAAGATGGAACTCGCGCGGCCTGGCGCTCTTGCCCGGTGCGGCGAACGGCGGCGCGGGGAGCGGCGGCCGCAAGATGCTGACATAGGAAGTAAGCGGTTGTCCGGTTGCGCTGGCGGGAAGCAGCTCGATGAAGGGCTGGAAATCGGCGCGTGATGGTACGACTTTTTCAATTCCAGCGATGGCGATGTGCACGGGCGGAAGCAGCGTCGTCATGCGGATGTTGCCTTCGCTCTCAACGAGCATGAGCGATCCGTTGTCGGCGGCAATGAGGTTGGCACCGGAGATTCCGGCGTCGGCGGCGATGAATTGCCGGCGCAGGATTTCGCGGCCGAATCGGGTCAGCTCTTCGCCGGTGTCGAGGGGAAGGCCGGTTTGGAATTTGCGTTTGAAGAGCGCGGTGATGCGCTCGCGCGAGTAATGGAGAGCCGGAGCGATGAGGTGCGACGGTTGCTCGTCGGCCACCTGAAGGATGAATTCGGCGAGGTCGCTTTCGGCGACTTCGATTCCGACTTCTTCCAGGGAATGGTTGAGGCGGGTCTCGTCCGACGTGATGCTTTTGCCCTTCACCACGAGCTTCACGTCGTGCTTCAGAAACACGTCGCGGATGTAGTGGTTGGCATCGACGGCGGTTTTGGCCAGGAAGAAGTGTCCGCCATTGGCGCGAACGCTGGATTCGAGCTGGCGCAGCAGATCGGGAAGCTTGGCGATGGCGTTTTCTTTGATACGGCGAGCGCGGTCCTTCATCGCGTCGTAGTCGGCAATGCGGGCCACGGCGTTATAGCGATTGCGATTGAAGGTCTGGGTGTTGTGCCGGATGGCGGCGCTCTGCACGCCCAGCGTCATCCGAATGGCTTCGAGCAACGCCTTCTTGTCGCTCTTGTTGGCTACCTGACGGGGCTGGATATCACCGGATTAACTGTAGCTGCCATGCTTACCTCAGGGCTTCATCTGAGAACGATGACGTGCAAACGATGCGGGCCGTGAACTCCGCGGACCAGCGGGCCCATGTCGGCGGTGGCGCTTGGGCCGGTGATGAAGACAAAACTGCGCTGTAGCCCTTTGCCGGCGAGGAGGTTTTCGCGAAAAAGATCGCGTGGCTGAGGAACGATGGTCTCGGCTGCGACAACAGCGATGTGCAGTGGCGCAAGCAGGCTCGCCATCCCGGTATGCTGGTAGCCGACGTCGACACATACGGAGCCGGTACGGGCGACTCCGGCGAAGGCTTCGGTAACGCCAGCGGGCGAGTTCACCAGTTCTTCGGCGGTGGGTTCGGCGATCACGCGCGGATCGCGGGCGAAATCCGCGAACAGCCCGGCAGGAAGATCCTGCGGCGAAGCGAAGAGGATTCGGTTGGCGTCGCCGGCGACACGAAGGATGGCGTCGCGCAGGCCTACGGGTGTGCGGTCAATCATTTCGACGGTCGGCACGGCGGCTTTCGCTGCAGCTTCGAACTGATCGACCAGTGTCTGGCTTGCAGTTATGGTTGCCATGAACCGTCCTGCTCACAAGATGGCGGAAATATTAGCACTTATGGGCGGCGCGGCTTGTGATTCGCCGCACCATTCGAGGAGCTCACGCATCACATATCCGGAACGGTTTCTTTTACAATCGGGCTACGATGGCTCGGTTATTCGGCAACAGGTCGGTTTCATCATGGCAGTACCAACCCGGCGGGAACCCCAGGTTAACCGCCTGAATCGGCTGCTTGTTACCCCTTCGCTGATGCTGGCTCTGTGCTTTTGGGGAATCCCAGCCCGGGCGCAATCCGACGTAAGTTCAGAAACTGCGCCACCCGGGCAACAAACAGAGGGCATGGCTGGCATGGACATGGCGGAGCACCATCAAATGGCCGACAGCCTGGCGGCTGCCGAGGTGTTTTTTATGGGCGAGTCGTCGGGGACGGCGGTGCAGCCGTCAGCCTGGCCGATGCCGATGGTAATGACGGGTGTGGGACGGTGGAGCCTGATGTGGATGGGACAGGCTTTCCTGGTCGATACGCAACAGACCGGCCCGCTGGGGACGGACAAGCTGTATTCCACCAACTGGGGCATGCTGGGCGCGACCCATCGGCTTGGAAGCGGCGCGGTCTTATTACGGACCATGCTGAGCCTGGAGCCGGCGACGGTCACGGATCGACGCTATTCACTGCTGTTTCAGACGGGCGAGACGGCCTTCGGGGAACCCATTACGAATGCACAGCATCCGCATGATTTGGTGATGGAGCTAAGCGTGCAGTACTCCCACAATGTAGGAGAGCGTACCACGGCGGCGTTGTATTACGGAGTGGTGGGTGATCCGGCGCTGGGGCCAGTAGCGTATCCGCATCGCGCTTCGGCGATGGAGATTCCGCAGGCCACGCTGGGCCACCATTGGGAGGACTCGACGCATATTGCGAACAACGTGGTGACCGGGGTTTTCGAGTTTCCGTGGATTCGCTTTGAGGCTTCGGGATTTCATGGCGCGGAGCCCGACGAGAACCGGTGGAACTTCGATTTTGGGCCAATGGACTCCTATTCCGGACGAATTACGTTTACGCCGACGCCACGCTGGGCCGCGCAGGTATCGGCTGGGCATCTGACCAAGCCCGAAGCGCTGGAGCCGGGCGACGTCGTACGCACCACCGCATCGGTGGAGTACGTGGTGCCGCGGCCGCACGACAACTGGTGGGCGACGAGTTTGATCTGGGGGAGGAACTGGAAGACGGCTCCGAAATATGGATCGAATGCGGTGCTCGCAGAGACGGTGGTACCTTTTCGCGATAAGAACTTCATTACCGCACGCTATGAATGGTCGCAGCGTGACGAGCTGTTTGCCGACAACCCGGCTCTCGAGGAGCAGCTTCTGGCATCGACAGGAGCGCGATGGTTCGATGTCAATGCCTACACCATCGGCTATACGCGTGATCTGTTTACCTTCCGCGGCGCGGAGACGGGATTAGGTGCAAACCTGTCGCTCTATGGCATTCCCGACGCCATCAAGCCGTATTACGGGAACCACCCGATGGGTGTGAATGTGTACTTGCGGGTGCGGCTAAGGTAGAAGTCCAGGGCTTGCATCGTGGCGATTTAAGCAACCCTTCATCAACCCTGCATTACCTATGGTATGAATTCTCCAATCGCCGCACATAGCAAAAGGGGAACCTGGCAAGTCGATGCGTGTACTCATTGTTGAAGATGAACAAAGGCTGGCGGAAAACATCGCCCGCAGCCTGCGCGAAAGCGCAAGCTATGCCGTTGATGTGGCGCTTGACGGAGAAGATGGGCTCTACATGGCGCAATCGAATCCGTACGATCTGGTGGTCCTGGACCTGATGCTGCCCAAGGTTGACGGACTGACCCTGCTGAAACGCTTGCGGACGGGCGGCGCGGAAACGCCCGCCCTCATTCTGACAGCTCGGGACGACAAAGAATCCGTTGTCACGCTGCTCAATGCCGGGGCTGATGATTACGTGGCAAAACCGTTCGATTTGGGCGAGCTTCTAGCGCGAGCCAAGGCGCTGATACGGCGTGGCAAGGGGCAGAGCGCCGCGGTTCTTAAAGTCGGCGACATCGAGATCAATACTGCCAATCTCAGCGTGCGCCGCAAGGGCGAACTGGTCACGCTGACGGCGATGGAGTACCGTGTACTCGAATATCTGGCGCACCGTCCGGGTGCAGTTGTGTCGAAGACGGAAATGCTCGAGCACTTGTATGACTTCAACTGGGAGCGCTTTAGTAATGTTATTGAGGTGTACATCTCCGGCTTGAGAAGAAAGCTCGAAGACAACGGCGAGACCAAGCTGATCCATACGCTTCGTGGCCAGGGGTACATGCTGCGGGCCTGATATGCCGAGGACTTCCATCCAACGGCGGCTGATCGCCGTCATCGTCATCTCGCAGCTGGTGCTTGCTATCGGGCTGATCGATGTAGCGGTTTTCGTCACTCGCGGGCAACTGCGACGCGGTTTCGACGTGGCGTTGCAGGGGCGCGCCATGAGCATCGCAGCGTTGGTGCGTTATACAGAGGACGAACCGCACAAACTAGAGTTCGAATCTGAACTTGTGCCGCCTCCTCTCGAGCCGGGCGCTCGAGACATGTACGAAGTTTTCGCCAATGACCATACCTTAATTGCGAGGTCTTCCAACTGGGCTCAAAAAACGGGGATACTGCCGCCCAAGGTCGACCGCTGGATCGCGACCTACGTCATCAACGGAACTGCATATCGGGCCGTCCGTCTTGAGCACATACCAGTGCTCGACCGGGAAGGAGATGTTGCGCCCACCGATACCCTGACTGTTACATACGCATCGCCGGTCG
>Ga0306926_10009998_pt1 | contig 10465 bp, 8 predicted proteins | sample flu12Cox44000178_FD_203759 | JGI IMG/M metagenome (GOLD analysis project Ga0306926, IMG submission 203759) | Lab enrichment of tropical soil microbial communities from Luquillo Experimental Forest, Puerto Rico - flux8day.12C.oxic.44.000.178 (v2)... | ecosystem: Environmental > Terrestrial > Soil... | reverse complement strand
ACGCGCGAGATCGGGAACGATCTCCGCGGCGTTGCCAAGCAGGCCCACGGACATCGGCTTCTTGTCGGTGCGCGAGCGCTCGATCATCGCCAGCGCTTCGTCGAGCGAGTCAGCCTTGGCGTCGAGATAGCCGGTGCGCAGGCGCATCTCGATCCGGCTCGGCTGGCACTCGATTGCAAGCAGGGAGGCGCCAGCCATGGTAGCGGCCAGCGGCTGCGCACCGCCCATGCCGCCGAGTCCGGCGGTGAGTATCCAGCGGCCGGCGAGGTTGCCGTCGTAGTGCCGGCGGCCGACCTCGGCGAAGGTTTCGTAGGTGCCCTGCACGATGCCCTGGGAGCCGATGTAGATCCATGAGCCTGCCGTCATCTGGCCGTACATCATCAGGCCCTTGCGATCGAGCTCGTGAAATTTCTCCCAGGTAGCCCAGTGCGGCACCAGATTGGAGTTGGCGATCAGCACGCGCGGCGCGTCGCGATGGGTACGGAACACACCGACCGGCTTGCCGGACTGCACCAGCAGGGACTCGTCGGCTTCCAGCTCGCGTAACGACGCCGCGATGCGGTCGAAGCTCTCCCAGTCGCGCGCCGCACGGCCGATGCCGCCGTAGACCACGAGTTCGTGGGGCTTCTCGGCCACCTCCGCATCGAGGTTGTTCATCAACATGCGCAGCGGCGCTTCGGTTAGCCAGCTCTTGGCGCTAAGATCGCTGCCGCGCGGCGCGCTAATCGAACGACTGTTGTCGAGACGCTTTGACATTTTGTCCTTCTTCAGCTGAGAGACCGTGCCGTACATCATAACGGGCCAGGGGAAGCGTCGTGAGCGCTGCTGCGCATTCGGCGGGAAACCCTCACGCCGGTGTGCAGGAACACCATAAGCGATGCCTCACTGTGGCTCGGCTTCGTCATGCATCTGTTGCCTCGATGCCGGGCAAATTCACGCCGACCGCGCCGGCAAGCGCGCCGGAGCGCACGAGATCGGCAGCGGCAGCGATATCGGGAGCGAGATAGCGGTCGTGGTCGACCATCGGCACGCGTTCGCGCAGCCGCGCGCGCACACGTTCGAGCGGGGCGCTCGACGCCATCGGCGCGTGGAAGTCGCAGCCTTGCGCCGCCGCAAGCAATTCGATCGCCACCACATTCACTGCGTTCTCTACCATCGCGGCGAGGCGCCGCGCGCCATGTGCCGCCATCGACACGTGATCCTCTTGATTGGCGGAGGTGGGGATCGAATCGACGCTAGCCGGATAGGCGCGTTGCTTGTTCTCCGCGACCAGTGCCGCTGCAGTCACCTGCGCGACCATGAATCCAGAATTGAGGCCTGGCCTCGGTGTGAGGAAAGCCGGCAGCCCTGATAGCGTCGAATCGATAAGCATCGCAATGCGCCGCTCGGCGAGCGAGCCGATTTCACACACAGCCATCGCCAAGACGTCGGCGGCGAACGCCACTGGCTCGCCGTGAAAATTGCCGCCGGACAATGCCTCGCCTGTCTCCGCGAAAATGAGCGGATTGTCGGAAACGCCGTTTGCTTCCGTCGCAAGCGTCGCCGTTGCCTGGCGGGCAAGGTCGAGAACGGCGCCCATGACCTGCGGCTGGCAGCGCAGGCAATAGGGGTCCTGCACGCGGTCGTCGTTGACGAGGTGCGAGGCGCGTATCGAGCTGCCCGCCATCAGCGTGCGCAATGCTGCTGCGACATCTAGCTCGCCGCGATGGCCGCGCAGCTCGTGAATGCGCGCGTCGAACGGCGTGTCGGAACCCTTGGCCGCGTCAGTCGACAGCGCGCCCGTGACCAGCGCCGCCCGGAATACGCATTCAATGGCCAACAGGCTCGTCAATGCTTCCGCCGTCGAAAACTGGGTGCCGTTGAGCAGCGCGAGGCCTTCCTTCGGTCCAAGCACGATTGGCGCGAGCCCGGCCCGCGCCAGCGCGGCCTTGGCCGGCATGACCTTTCCGGCGAACTGCACTTCGCCGATGCCCAGCATCGCCGCAGTCATGTGCGCGAGCGGGGCGAGATCGCCGGAGGCCCCGACCGAGCCCTGGCTCGGTATCACCGGGATCACCTCGCGCGCCAACATGGTTTCGAGCATGCCGATTGTGGTCGGCCGCACGCCTGAAGCGCCACGGCCCAGACTCGCGAGCTTCAACGCCATCATCAGTCGCACGGTCGCCGGTCGGATCGGCTCGCCCACGCCGGCCGCGTGCGATAGCACGATGTTGCGCTGAAGCGTGGCGAGCTCGCCGGACGCGATGTGCGCGCTCGCAAGCTTCCCAAAGCCTGTGTTGATGCCGTAGACCGGCTCGCCCCGGGCGATGATGGCGTCAACCGCTCGTGCGCCGGCATCGACTGCAGGCATCGCAGCGGGATCGAGCCGGACGGCAGCGCCATTGGCCACGGCGCGCCAGTCGGCGAGTGTAGCACGTCCTGGCGTCAGGGTGATCGCGGCTGTCATCCGCCTCTCCACACCCGCCGATACAAAGGATTGAACCCGATGCGGTAGACCAACTCGGCCGGTCGCTCGATATCCCATATGGCGAGGTCGCACCACTTGCCCCGCTCGAGCGTGCCGATCTCGCCCAGCCGCCCGAGCGCGCGTGCCGCTTCCCGGGTGACGCCGGCGACGGCCTCGTCGACAGTGAGCCGGAACAGCGTCGCGGCCATGTTGATGACCACAAGCAGAGAGGTGATCGGTGAGGTGCCCGGATTGCAGTCGGTCGCGATCGCCATCGGCACACGCTGGCCGCGCAATTCATCGACCGGCGGCACCTGTTTTTCCCTCAGGACGTAGAATGCGCCGGGAAGCAGCACGGCGACCGTGCCGCTACGCGCCATCGCGGCGACGCCGTCCTTGTCGGTGTATTCGAGATGGTCTGCCGACAGCGCGCCATGCTCCGCGGCGAGTTTCGCGCCGTGCAGGTTGGATAGCTGATCGGCATGAAGCTTCACCGGGAGTCCAGCCTCCTGCGCGGCAGCAAACACGCGTGCTGTCTGCTGGGGCGAAAACGCAATATTCTCACAGAACGCATCAACTCCATCGGCCAGCCGCTCACGCGCGATAGCGGGAATCATCGAACAGACCTCGTCGATATATTGCTCCTTGTCACCGTTCGCCTCCGGCGGCAGGGCGTGTGCACCGAGAAAACTGGTGACCACATTGACCTCCCGCTCCTGCGCCAGCCGGCGCGCCGCCCGCAACATTCGCATCTCGGTTTTCGAATCGAGGCCATAGCCCGACTTGATCTCGATGGTCGTTACGCCTTCTGCGAGCAGGCGATCAAGCCGAGGGAGGCTTGCACGCACGAGATCATCTTCGCTGGCCGCACGTGTCGCCTTCACCGTCGAGACGATGCCACCGCCCGCTCGCGCAATGTCTTCATATGACGCGCCGGCGAGACGTAGCTCGAACTCGTGCGCACGCTCTCCGGCATAGACTAGGTGAGTGTGGCAATCGACCAGGCCGGGCATGACCCAGCGGCCGTCGAGGGCGACGCGATGCCTCGCGTCCCAGCCGGTTGGAAGGTCGGCGGCCGGGCCAGCAAAGGCGATCCGTCCGTCCTTGGCCGCGACGGCGCCGCGCTCAACGACGCCTAGCCCGGGCCGGCCGGGCGCAAGCGTCGCAAGACACGCATCGAGCCAAATCTTATCGAACCGCATGGAGTCATCACCGGGTCGAGGAGGTCAGTCAAATTTCTATACTTATTGGCGTAAGGACGCCTATTGTCGAGCAATATCGGGCCGCGGCAAATGCTGGCCTGAGCGGAGAGCGCGATTTGCGACGCGAGTTCTTTTTTGATCACGCTCTGCTGCCAACCGGCTGGGCGAGCGACGTTCGGATAGCCGTCTCCGACGGCACTGTCTCCGCGGTCACCGAAGGCGCGACCCGCGGCGGCGCTAATCACATCGCCGGCATCGCCATTCCCGGGCTTCCCAACCTCCATTGCCACGCCTTCCAGCGCGGCATGGCCGGGCTCGCCGAACGCCGCGGTCCAACCAACGATACGTTCTGGAGTTGGCGCGAGGTCATGTACCATTTCCTCGGAGTTCTGAACCCGGATGATGTCGAGGCCATCGCGGCATTCGCCTATATGGAAATGTTAGAGGCGGGCTTCACTTGTGTGGGAGAATTCCACTACCTCCATCATGACGTGGACGGCCGGCCATACGCAGATCTCGGAGAAATGGCTGCTAGAATTGCCGCCGCGGTCAGACGGACCGGCATCTGTTTGACGTTGCTGCCGTCCTTCTACGCCTATGGCGGATTTGGCGAGGCGCAACCTGGGAGCGGGCAGAAGCGCTTCCTGAACGATCCGGAGAGATTTTCCCGCCTGGTCGAGCGTAGCCGTGCCATCGTGGCCGAGTTACCGCATGGCCGAATCGGGATCGCGCCGCATTCCTTACGCGCGGTAACGCCGCGCGCTTTGCGCGCCGTCGTCGCCTTGCAGCCGGACGGCCCAATTCACATTCATGCTGCCGAGCAGGTGAGAGAAGTCGAAGAATGTATCGCAAGCCTAGGCTCACCACCGGTGCAATGGCTGCTGGATAACTTCGGCGCGGATCGACGGTGGTGCCTCGTACATTGTACGCACATGAACGCGGATGAGACACACCGGCTTGCCGCATCCGGCGCAGTGGCAGGCCTCTGTCCAACAACTGAAGCCAATCTCGGCGATGGCATCTTCCGCGCCTCGGACTATCTGGCAGATGGCGGCATCAGTGGTGTTGGCACCGATTCCAACATCCAGATCGATGCGGCGGCAGAATTGCGCCAGCTCGAATACAGCCAGCGTCTGCACCATCAGTCGCGAAATGTACTGGCCCGATACGAGGGTGAATCGACTGGCCATCGCCTCTATACAGCGGCGCTTACGGGCGGGGCCCAGGCCCTTTCGCAGTCGATCGGGGTAATCGAGCCCAACCGGCGGGCGGACATCGTGATCCTCGACCCCGATCATCCCGATCTTGCGGCTGGCCCAGGATATTGGCTCGACTCGTTTTTGTTTGTGGGAGGCAGGCGTCTGATCGGCAGTGTGATTGCTGGTGGAGAAATCGTGGTCGAGGGCGGCCGCCATCGGCAACATGACGCGATTTCGGCTGCGTATCGCCGAACGATTGCGCGACTATTGGGAGCATGATCGGAGACCAGAATCAGCGCATGAAAAGGCCCGAATCGCGCCAGCCACCACTTGTGCATAGCCGCAATCAACCGAGCAGGAGAACATCGTCAGCGAGTTCTTCTCCCTGATCACGACGAAAGAGGTAGAGAAGATCGGTCACGGTCATGGCGGCACGTTGCTCTCCGTCGACGTCGAAAACGATTTTGCCACGATGAAACATGACCGTCCGATCGCCAAATTGAAGCGCCTGTGCCATCGAATGGGTAACCATCACCGTGGTCAGCGACAGCTGGCGCACTATTTCCTGGGTAAGTTCCATGACGAACTCGCCGGTTCTTGGATCAAGGGCGGCCGTGTGCTCATCGAGCAAAAGCACGTGCGTTTCGCCGGCGGTTGACATCAGCAGACTGATCGCTTGCCGCTGCCCACCCGAAAGCAGACCCACTTTGTCGTCGAGGCGGTTCTCCAATCCAAGCTTCAGCAGCTTCAACCGCTCACTCACCCGACTGCGAAGCGAGCGATCTATGGCGAACCGAAAACCGCGAGGATTCGTGCGTCCGTGGGCGATGGCAAAGTTTTCCAGGATGGTCATATCCTCGCACGTGCCCATTTTCGGATCCTGAAAGACGCGAGAAATGAGGCGCGCGCGCGAATGGATAGGCCAATCCGCGATGTCGTCTCCGTCGATCAAAATACGGCCTCGGTCGGGCAGTACGCCTCCTGCAATCACATTCAATGCAGTCGACTTGCCGGCCCCGTTCGAGCCAATCACCGTGAGAAACTGCCCGGAGGGCACCGCTAGGTCGATGCCCCCCAGCGCCCGTGCTTCGAGTGGCGTACCTCGAGCAAACGTCACATGGACGTCTTCAAGCGTAATCATCGTGCCGGCTTTCGAGTGAGAAACCTGCCTATGCCGCCTCCCGAGCGGCTTATGAGGGTGAGCGCGACAAGAACCGCGGTCACGACCTGAAGGTCAGAGGCCTGCAGCCCGAGAAAATCGGCGTTGAGGGCCAACGCTACGGCGAATCGGTACAGCATTGCGCCAGCGAGGCATGCCGTTGTGGCCTGCATGATCGTTCTTGCGGGGAATATCGCCATGCCCACGATGACGGACGCAAGCCCGATAATGACGACGCCGATGCCCATATAGGCATCGGCGGCGCCGAAAAGCTGCGCGAACAATGCGCCGGCAAAGGCCGTCAGCGCATTGGCGAGCCCAATTCCAAGGAGCTTCATCCTTCCGACATTAATTCCATTCGCTGCCGCCATGGCCGGATTGGCTCCGGCCGCTCGAATGGCCGTGCCCACCCCCGTCGCAAGGAAAAAGTCGAGAGTAAGCTTAAGCAAGACAACAACGCATCCGAGGAAGATCGGATTGACGATGTACGATGGGATGCCGTGCACCTCCAACAGGGTGAACACCGTCGGCGCGCCGAGTAGAGGCTTATTCGGCCCGCCCATAATGCGCAGGTTGATGGAATAGAGCGCGATAGAAACTAGAATGCCGGCGAGGATATGAAGTATGTTGTATCGGACATTGAGAAACGCCGTGATGAGGCCAGCCAAAAATCCGGCGAGAGCCCCCACTCCAGTCGCGGGCCAGGGGTTCCAGCCCAAATTGACAATCATTACCGCCGTGATGGCGGCGCCCAGCGGGAAACTGCCTTCAACGGTCAGGTCGGGAAAATCGAGCACGCGGAAGCTGAGGAAGGCTCCAAGCGCGACAATTCCGAAGATGAAACTGATCTCGACCGTTCCCAGAAATTCATAAAGGGTCATGGGGCCGGATCGCTCTCTCGTGCGAAGCCGTCTTGAGCGCGTCGATGATAGTCCTTGACAGGGCTGCCAAGCCCGAGCAGCGCCTCCGAGTTACGCTATTCAACGACTTTGGTGGCGCGCGCCAGGACCGTTTGCGGAATAGCAACGCCCATTGCCGAGGCGGATCGCTTGTTCACGTATACATCCAAATTCGGCAGCTTCTGATAGGCAATGATTGCATCGATATCGCCCGGCTTTTTTCCACTGAGCACTTCCGCGACCATGTGGCCGGCGAGCCGCCCGACCTCGGTGTAGTTCAGGCCGACAGACGCAATGCCGCCCCGCTCCACCCCGCGCGTTTCGCCGGTGAAGATCGGAGTTTTGGTCTCTTCGCCAATTTTTACGATCGCCTCGATCGAGGCTACGACGGTAGTATCGTTGGGAATGAAGATGGCGTCGACTTTGCCGACGAGCTTGCGCGCGGCTGGAATAATTTCATTGGCAGTTGGCGCCGGTGACTCGACGACTTCGATGCCGAGAAGCTTGCCCTGTTCGTTGATCCATTCGAGCGTCGCCTTTGAACTATCCAGGCTGGGATTGTAAATGAAGCCGAGCTTCTTCAGGCTCGGCAAAATTTCGCGAATTAACCGAAGTTGCTGGGCGATAGGCGGCGCGTCGGACACGCCAGTGACGTTACCCCCTGGCTTATCGTATTTGCCGATGACTTTAGCCTTAACGGGGTCGATCACAGTCGCAAATACTATGGGAATGTCTTTGGTCGCCGCAACCATTGCTTGGGTGGTCGGGGTCGTGATCGCGACAATGACATCGGGCATCTCCCCGACGAACTTGCGGGCGATCTGCTGCTGGGTCGGCATGCTGCCGTTCGCAGTTTGGTACTCGACCGACAAATTTTTTCTGTCGCTGAAGCCCCGTTCGGATAGACCGGCAAGGACGCCGTCCTTTGTTTGAACAAGTTGGGGAACCTCGACGATCATCGAGACTGCGATTTTTTTGGTATCCGCGGCATGGACGGCACTGCAGGTTGCCAGGATCAGGCCGAGAGTCGGCGACATTCGGATCAGCCGGTGCATATTTCCCTCCTCGAACGCAATCGCGTCCTATTGCCACGATGTGGGCTATTGTTCCACAATTGGAGCAAATGGCGAGCCTGCCTGTCAACGCTCAGCGAACTCGTTCGTCGCCCGGTCCGAAAACCCCAGCCGGGGTCGGACTCCTGCTGAAGGTCTTCCAGATCCTGGACCTGTTCTCGGACGAGCACCCCGCCTGGACGCAGGCCGAGATCGCACGCTCAACCGGCCTTCCACGCTCGACCCTGAGCCGTCTGGTGCGATTTTTATGCGGCCGCAATTATCTGTTCGAGCAGCATGGCCGATATACGCTCGGCTTCGGTGCGATCGATCTCGGCCGCCGGGCGCAAGTTCAATTCAACCTTGTCGATTTATGCTCCGATCTGCTTGACGAGCTTGCACAGGCAACCGCCGAAACCGTCATTCTCACCGGCTATGACGATGCGCGAGGTAGCGTGGTCTGTCTTGCGCAAATTCCCAGCCGCCAGGGCGGGTTGCGCGTTTTCGAGAATATCGGCACCGCATATCCCCTCCATTCGGGCGCGACCGCCAAGGCGGTCCTCGCTTTTCTACCGGAAGACCAATTGAGCACCGTCGTCGCCGGCGACATCACGCCTCTCAATCCGGCATCGAAGACCAGCCGCGAAGCCTTGAGAAAGCACCTCGCCGAGATCAGGAAGAGCGGCTACGCGGTCACGCGAGAGGAAACTTATCCCGGCGTGATCGGCGTGGCCGTTCCGATTCTCACAGCGCGGCGTCAGCCGCTCGGGTCCATTGCGGTCGCAGCACCATTGCAACGGATGCAAGAACGTAAAGTTGCTGACCATGCGCGGCGGCTGCTCAAGCTTAACAGCCGGATCGCGCGACGGCTGGGCGGGTCATTGTGAGCGCAGATGTGCGAGCGAATTCGACCAAGCATGCCGCCGCGATGCGCGGTTGGTTGTCGGTTGCGCCAGGTCTTGCACAAATTGAACTAAGCCAATTGCCTCGTCCAACCGCCGGCCCTGGAACAGCCTTGGTGCGGGTTCAAGCCGCGGCGCTCAACTTCTCCGATCTCTTGATGATCGATGACCATTACCAGGTCCGCCCGCCACGGCCCTTCGTTCCCGGCCAGGAGATCGCGGGTACTGTCGTTTCCGCCACGGCGAATTCTGGCCTCGCCGAAGGCGACCGGATCGCGAGCAAGGTCGAATGGGGCGGGTTTGCCGAATATGCGGTCGTGCGGGGTGACATGGCGATGCGCGTTCCCGGCGGGATGTCCGCCTCCCACGCTGCAGCATTGCCTGTGGTGTATACGACGGCGCTGGTCGCGATGACCGAATCGACCATGATCGCAGCCGACGAAACGGTGCTTGTGCTTGCGGCCGCCGGTGGAGTTGGACTTGCGACGGTGGAAATCGCAAAACATCTGGGCGCGCGCGTCATCGCCGCGGCGGGAGGAGCCCAAAAATGTGCGATCGCTCGCGCCCGCGGTGCAGATGAGACAGTCGATTATCGCGATAACGGATGGGGTGACCAAGTCAAGGCGCTGAGCAACGGTCGCGGTGTCGACGTGATCGTCGACCCAGTTGGAGGCGAGGTTACCAAACAAGCGCTTCGGCTGCTGGATTGGGGCGGCCGGCTGCTTATTGTGGGCTTCAGTTCGGGACAAATTTCCCAGATCCCCGCCAACCGTTTGCTGCTGCGCCGTGCCTCGGCCATCGGCGTCTACTGGAATCACGATCGCGATGGGCCAATGCTTGCAAGGATTGCGCGGCAGATATTCGACCTATCAGCCGGCAGCGTCATTCGCCCTCATATCGGTGCGACCTTTGCATTCGAGGATCTGCCGGTTGCCCTCGCCGCCCTTAGAGCACGGGAAACCACGGGCAAGACGATTCTCAGCATCTCGAAGGAGACGACATGATCAGTCCGCCGGCCCATCTGTTCACTGGAATTCGAGTGCTGGATCTTACACGCGTAATGTCTGGCCCATTCTGCACGGCCATGCTTGCGGATCTCGGAGCCGACGTCACGAAGATCGAAATGCCGGGTTTCGGTGAGGAGAGCCGTCATTTCGCGCCTCATGTGAACGGCGAAAGTACTTATTTCGCTCTGCTCAATCGAGGGAAACGCAGCATCACCGTCAATCTCAAATCACCAGAAGGCCTTGGGATTATTCGCGCTCTTGCGCAGCGGACGGACGTGTTGGTGGAGAACTTTCGGCCAGGCGTGATGCAACGGCTCGGCCTTGGTCAAAATGCTTTGCGAGAGCTCAATCCGCGCCTCATCTACGCTTCAATATCAGGATTCGGTCAAGAAGGCCCATTTAGGGATTGGCCTGCGTTCGATCTGGTCATCCAGGCAATGAGCGGGTTGATGAGTCTCACCGGCGAGCCCGACGGGAGGGCTACCGCAGTGGGCGAGAGCATTGCCGATGTGGCAACCGGCATCTTCGCGGCATGGGGTATCGCGGCCGCGTTGTACGCCCGCGAGCGAACCGGCCAGGGTCGCTATCTCGAAGTGGCG
>Ga0306926_10009996_pt1 | contig 10466 bp, 8 predicted proteins | sample flu12Cox44000178_FD_203759 | JGI IMG/M metagenome (GOLD analysis project Ga0306926, IMG submission 203759) | Lab enrichment of tropical soil microbial communities from Luquillo Experimental Forest, Puerto Rico - flux8day.12C.oxic.44.000.178 (v2)... | ecosystem: Environmental > Terrestrial > Soil... | reverse complement strand
CCGCGCACTGGATATCCAGGCCCACGTGCCCATCCAGAACCTCGGTCACGGTCACGACCCGCTGCGACATGGCGACCACCTCGGTGCTGAGGCCGCAGCCACGGCACCACCGGCACCAAACGGGCATTCGCGGCGTAGCCGCGACCCCTGAGGCCGGCGTCGGACCGTTCGCAACCGCGCTCGAACCGCCGCTAACCAGCCCAAACCAGCCATCCGCCTCGGCGGTCCGAGGCTGGCCTCACTACGTCTCAGGGCGCCTGCACACGACCCATTCGGAACTGATCGCTGAGAACTGATTGTTGTATCTGGCTGCGCAAGCGGTGGCGGTCGACCTCCGCTTCTTCCCGACCCTGCGGCGCAGACGCCGACGAGCGGGCCGCTTGGTAAATCTAGCGACTGCATGTTATAGTTAGCAGCGTTAGTTCCGGCTACATATTAGGAGAAACATGACTGGCACCTCAACCACCAAGTCAACTGCTACTGTCGACATCGTCGACGCCACCCAGAAGCACATGACCGGCACCCAGAAGCACATGACTGGCACCTCAACCGCCAAGTCAACTGCTACGGTCGACATCCTCGACGCCACCCAGAAGGTCGGTGAGCAGTGGGTTTCGGCGGTCAAGCTGAGCCAGAGCATTGCATTGGACGTCGCTCGCGCGTTCGCGCAGCCGGTGGTGCCGGTGCCCTCGCGTCTGTTCGAGGCTCGTTCCGCGGTCGGCTTACCCGACGTCTCGGCGCTCACGGCCTACGGCTTCGACCTCGTAGCCGAGTTGCTCGCCGCGCAGAAGGATTTCGCGGTGACATTGGCGAACACGTTCGCTCCCGCCAAGAGCGCGTGAGTCCATAATCAGGTCGGGTACCGCGCCAGCGACGAGGGGAGCGTGGCGATGCCGGGCGAGCCAGCAGACAGTGGCAACTTGTTGGGTGCGTTCATCCGTGCGCAGCGACAGATGGCCAATCTGTCGCTGCGCCAGCTGGCGGCGATGACCGAGATATCGAACCCGTATCTCAGTCAGATCGAGCGCGGACTGTCCGAGCCCTCGGCCCGGGTGCTCATGTCGATCGCCGAGGCGCTCAACCTATCGGCAGAAGCAATGTTCGCGCAGGCCGGCTTGATGTCCGACTCGCGTCCACGCGACGACGACGCGACGGCGAGTGCGATTCGAACCGATCCCCAACTGAGCGAGCCGCAGAAGCGGGCGCTGCTGGCCGTGTACCGAAGCTACATTGAGGAGGGTCACGAAGCGGCCAACGGTGCCGAGGGCATCTGAGGTCATCATCAGTGAGACAGTGCAAGCGGCGGCTGCAGCGCTTGTTGTAGCCGCCACTGCACACGGATTTCACAACTATCTGCGTTCGCCTTTGTGTCGCCCGTGGCCCGAGTCATGCTTGGTGTCAACAATGGAAAATTCACTCGTCCGAACAAAACTGAAGGAGGACCATCATGTCTTCAGATGCGCCCGAACGCTTCTCTTCGCGACCGGTTCTGGACCTGCCCGGGATCGCCGAGAATTTCACATTCCAGGCCGATCCGGTTGGGCTGTTGCGTGAGCTGCAGATCACTGCCGGGATGACCCTGAAAAACCCCGCCGGCATTATGGCCGCGAATGCCCGTCTGCTCAGGGGTTCTGCGGCGGCGTTTCGGGCGACGGTTGAACGCGCTCTCGGCTACGACCGCCCAGGGCCAATCGCGATTCCCCACGGCGATAAGCGTTTTTCCGACCCGGTCTACCAGCAGAATCCGGCCTACTTCCTGCTGGCGCAGCAGTATCTGCTGTTTAGCCAACTTGTTGCCGACCTCCTCGACACCGCTGGAGTTAGCGGTTCGCGAGAAGCCAAGGCCCGCTTTGCTGCTAACTTCCTGGTGGATGCGCTGGCCCCGACTAATACGCTGGCCGGCAACCCCGCTGCGATCCGCAAGGCTTTCGACACGGGCGGCATGAGCATCGTCAAGGGCCTGAGGAACATGGCCGATGACCTTCGCCACAATGGCGGATGGCCGTCGCAGGTCGACAAGTCAGGGTTCGAGGTCGGCGTTAACATGGCCGCCACGCCGGGCAGCGTAGTCTATCGCAGCAATCTCATTGAATTGATTGAATATTCGCCGCAAACGGCGGAGACCCACTCGGTTCCGTTGCTGTTTTGCCCGCCGTGGATCAACAAGTACTACATCATGGACCTAGCACCCGGCAAAAGCCTCATCGAGTGGGCCGTTCAGCACGGCCATAGGTGCTTTGCGATCAGCTATCGCAATCCCGATAAGTCGATGAGCGAGTGCGGATTCCGCGACTATCTCTTCCAGGGACTCCTGGATGCGCTGCGCGTCGTTCGTGACATCACGGGCGCGCGGTCGGTCAACACGCTGTCGGCGTGTCTCGGCGGAACGCTCACCGCGCTGGGACTGGCTTACAACGCGGCGCGAGGTGACGAATCGATCAATTCCGCGACGTTCCTGAATACCCATACCGACTTCACCCAACCGGGGTTGATGGGCGTGTTCACCGATGAAAAAACGGTCGCCAACCTTGAAAAGCAGATGCAACAGAAGGGTTTCCTGGACTCGTCAACCATGGCGCGTACCTTCAGCGCGCTACGGCCCAATGACCTGATCTTCCAGTACGTCGGGAACAACTGGCTTTGCGGGAACAAGCCGCCGTCGTTCGATCTGCTGGCTTGGAACGAAGATTCGACTCGGATGCCGGCCAAGATGCATTCGGAGTACCTGCGCTCCTGCTTCTTACGCAACGAGTTCGCGCGGGGAGAGTTCGAAATCGACGGCGATCGACTCGATCCCGGGCTCGTTAACGTCGACACCTACTTCTTGGCGGCCGTGGACGATCATATCGTTCCATGGACCTCCGGCTACAAGACCACGCAGCTGCTGGGTGGCAAGAGCAGATTCGTGTTGAGTTCGTCCGGTCACATCGCGGGAATTGTCAATCCTCCAAATCCGAAGGCCAAGCACTGGGTGAACGACAATCTTCCCGCCGATCCGCATGAATGGAAGGCGAACGCGCAGCTGGTGGACGCCACCTGGTGGCAGGACTGGACTGCGTGGATCGGCGAGCGTGGCGGCCCAATGGTTGCCGCGTCGGATCACCTGGGTAACGAGGAATACCCGCCTATCGAGACGGCTCCTGGCACTTACGTGCGGGCCACCGCGTGACGCGGTTGTCACCGCCCATCGACTCCAACACACTCAGCCCGTCGATTCACCATCTGCGCATCGTCTGGCCACGGTCCGCGCCAGACGATCTGCAAAAGCCCCGTCCCACCGCGACTTTGGCTCGGCATGGGGAGCAGTTGCTCGATTCCCACCGATGACCCGCAAGCCCCGCTCGCCGCGATCATCCGAAGGCGAGAGCCACATCGGTCCCTGCGGGCGTGGTGAGCGATTCCGCGGCCATGGTCGGTGCGCCGGTTGATGCCACCTTTTCGTCGGGAGCGATAACAGCGGGATCGACTCGCAGAATGGCATACCCGGCAACTGCGCCGGCGCCGAAACCCGGGGCGAAGACCCGGGTGGGCTTGCTGATGATGCCGTCGCGGACCGCGTCGTGGATCGCCAGCGGGATGCTCGCCGAGGAGGCGTTGCCCACCCGTTCGATGTTGAAATACAGCTGAGCGGGCGACACCCCGGCAGCGGTGGCCAGCTCGACCACCATCGTCTTGTTCGCCTGATGCGGAATGATGAGTTCGATACTGGCCAGAAGCGACTCGGCGATTCCGTCGGGGTCGGGCAGCGCCTTGATGTCGTCGAGCATCTGCACCAGATAGCGTCCGGCGAGTGCCTTGACTTCGGGGCCGAAGACCGTGATGTTGTTCGCGAAAGCGGGGTTGGGCCACAGGATCGAGTTCACCTGGCTGATCGGACCGCTGGCATAGGTCTGGATGAACTCGATATCCGGTGGTGACCCCTCCGGTGTGGGGGCGACGACGATCGCGGCCGCCCCGTCGCCGAAGATCATCCGGGACGGCCGGACGTTGCCGATCTTGTCGGAGAATTTTTCCGCGCATACCAGCAGGACGGGCCGCCGAACCGTCTGCAGGACTCTGGTCGCCTCCGCGAGCCCGTAGCTTAGTCCGGCGCACGCGGCGACCAGATCGACTGAGCAGTGCGTCTGCTGGATGCCTAACTGCCCCGACAACCAGGCGCCGATCGACGGAATCAGCCGCGTGCTGGTGCAGGTGCAGACGATGACCGCGCCGACTTGGTCGGGACCTAGCTGCGCGTGGCCTAGCGCGGCGCGGGCCGCGCGCAAGGAGAGCTCCTCGAGGCTGTCCCAGGTGTAGCGACGTTGCTCGATGCCGGTTTTGGCACTGATCTCGTCGGCCGACATGGGCGACCAGTTGTAGGCGCTGTTGCGGATAAGGTCCTCGTTTGTGCACACCTGTTCGCCGTGCACCGCGGCGAGCGCCTGGATGTGAGGCCGTACGGTCAGGTCGTTACGCACGTCGATGGGAGCGTACGGGCGAATGGGTGCGGTGACTTCAGGGGTGGCCGCGACGGTCTCTTTCTTCTTCGGGGGGTGCGTTGAACCGACGCGGGACAGAAACTGCCCAACCTCCCGATCACGCGGATGAAAAACCACCACGTAGTCGTCATCTCGCAATTCGCTGACAGTTGCCAGGCCAGCGTCACTACGCGACCACGGATACTGATTGTGTAGCACCATCGACCAGCGGCGCAGTGCCTCCAGCTCGGCCACATCCTCATTGCAGTCGATGATTTCGGCGTAGCTGTATCGGCGGAAGTCGGGGTCATACCGGTTCAGTCGGAGAGTCTGATTGGAAGGCTCAGACAATAATTCGGCAACCGTCGGGATGACCGGTGACAACTTGGTCGCGTGATTCCGGCGATGGCCGAACACGTCGAAGAGGATCTCGAAAATACTGTCCTCGACCTCCTCATCCCATTTCGACGGAAGGTTCGGGAAGGCGGAAGACACCGCGGAGACCTTCGTTTCGCGATCTTGCCAGGGCGTTTGGATCGGCACGAAGACGTCGTCGCGGTGACGCGGCACGTCGGCGCACCGCGTTGGCTGGACGTCATACATCGTTATTTTGAAGCGATTGGCCCAGAACAGGTTCAGGGCCATGTCTCGCATCAGGTCAAACTTGGTTCGGTACTCGCCGGCTTTGATGCGCTCGAAAATGTCGGTGCCCGAAGGCGCTTTCGCGTCGAAGTCCCGCTGGACCAGCGCGTGCAGCTGTTCAAGGCTGTCCATGGTGGAAAAGTCAAGATCGGGGAAGCAGTTTGCCGGAAAGACGAGCTTGTCATGCTTGTTCAGTTCAAACGCACGCATTTGTCATCACCTTTTTGGATGGAAGAACCCGCGGGCTTGGGCCATGGCAGGCCCGCGAGAAATCAACACGTCCGGACCGCCGCTGCGCTTGCAAACCTGTCCGGTGATCTATCACGAGGCACCCGCGGCCAGGAGATGCCCGCCCGCGCGTTCCCCTGTGGCCGGCCAACCGGCCGCAGACCATAGTGACTGTCAGCATGGTCCTGCAGCCGACCTTGTCGACCCGATTAGCCATAAAGGGTGTCATGATGATGCCTCACCATCTCGACCTGGTGACGATTATTGTCGGCACCGTGCGGGCCGACTGCCAATTGGCAAATCTGTTAGTCGCGCCTCAGGTGTACGCGCCGTGCCGCGCTGACACCGTTGGCGGCGCCAACCGGCCGAGGTCGCGGGCGGGGGTAAACATCTGATAGGCGAGTCGCAGCCCATCTGCGTGGTCGACGATGGGGCCGCAATGCTCGAATCGCTTGTCGCCGAAGCTGTATGTCACACGCCCTGAGGCTCAGGTGAAGGCGCTCGACCCAGTGATGTGTCGACCGACGAGAAGGGTTTGGATGGTCTCTGTTCCCTCGAAGGCGTAATGGCTTCGATGTCGCACGTGTGACGCATGACGTGGTTCGAGTAGTCGAGATGCTGCGGCCGACGACGCGCGCTGGGGTGAGCTAGGTCCGGTGCCAACCTGCAGGGACCGGTAGACGGCGACACGCTCGACCTGGTTAGCGAATTCCGAAACACGTCGCCGGGTATGCCCAGATTCGCTGTCGGCGTTATCTGCCGATGGAGTGCTTCTTGACGGCTTTCGTAGATGTGGGGGGCAAGACCACGCTCGGTGAGCTGACCATGCAGCTTGAGCCGCATGAACGCACTGGTGGTGTAACGGTGCACGCTTTCGTAATGGTGTTCGGCAAGGACGCAGGCGGCGGCGACGTATGCGTCGGCGAGGTCGGGGGCGGGATAGAAATTGTCGTAGTTGACCACCGTCAGTGTTTTCCTGCGACGGCGTGCGCTTTGCGAGGTCCACTCTGCTGCGGGTGTGGAGCGGGTGTCGATAGCTGCCCGGGCAATGCACCCGCTAGTCTAAGATGCTGTGGCACAACGGATCCCGATGCGTGATTGTGATGGACGGATAGCATAGTTATAGAGCACGACGCCGTTCACCCAGCAGATTACGCGTGTCGGCGAGCAGCTTCATCCGTATGCTCGGTGCCGTGTGCGGCTCGTCCTACCCGTCGGCGCCAAATTTGGCAGCACTGGCATCCATTCTGTTGGAGCGGTCGCCGGAGATCGCCGATGAGATGATCGACCGGACCCGCAAACGGTTGAGTGCATAGGGTCTGATTCCTCGAGATAAGTCACGCAGGGGCAACATCAAATTCACGTCTCGGGCCGACAACTACTACTGCACCGCGACCCTGGCCAGGCAGTCGGCATGAGCCGACGCTGGGCCACCGCGGGTTCGATTAGCGTGGAGCCGTGAACAACCAACGGCCACGGAGTGTGTTGGGCGCGCTCATTCGCCAGCAGCGTGAACTGGCCGAGCTGCCGATGCGGGAACTCGCCAGGGTGGTGGGAATATCGAATCCGTATCTGTCTCAGATCGAGCGCGGTCTTCGTGCGCCGTCATACGCCGTGCTGGAGGCGATTGCCGAAACACCGATGTCTCGGCCGATGAGTTGTATCGAATGGCGGGTTTCGTCGGCCGCCCCAAGCCGGCCGACGAGGAGTCCGCCGACCTCGTCGCCATCGAAGCCGCGACCGAGCTGACCGCAGCGCAACGACTCGCAATGCGCGAGATCTACCGAGGTTTCCTGGACGCCAACATTGTTCGTCATGCCCGCACCGAGTGACGGCCACGCAGATGGGACCCTCACCGTGCTGGAGGGGGCCAATCTGTCACTGCGTCATTTCAGGGCTTCGCGGGCCGCGTTGATGTAATAGCCGGTGAGGTCCTGGACGAATTTCGCATGGGTGTTCGCAAGCCCGGTGACCCAGTCGAGTTGGCTGCTGCTGGCCAGCGACTTTTCGAAGTCGACCAGGCTCTGCAGCGCCTTTTCGTATGTATCAAGGGAACTTTGACCGGATTCCTTGGCCAGCTGGATCAGCTTCTCGTTCAACTCCCGGATTCGGGTAGCGGTCTCTTCGAAGGCACTCGTGTCGGCGGCGGTGTTCGAGGTTGCCATATCAACTCCTTCAATTTGGTGTTCACCTAACGGTCGGCGATTCGCAAGTCTCGGCTGAGGAAGCAGATGGACCTCGCAGATCAGACGAATTCCCAGGCGGCGCGGGCTATCGCCAGCTCTTCGTTGGTCGGCACCACCAGAACCGTGGTCCGTGAGCGGTCCGGTGAGATGACCCGCGCACCGCGGATCCCGGAACGGTTGCGCTCGGGATCGACTACGATGCCGTGCTCTTCAAGACCGGATAGCGAGTCCTCTCGCACGTTGGCTGCATTCTCGCCGACCCCGGCGGGGAAGGCGATCGCGTCGACGCGGCCCAAGACGAAGACGTACGCGCCGATGTACTTGCGCAGGCAGTGCACATACACATCGTACGCCAGCCGCGCGGCTTCGGAACCCGCCTCCACCTGGGCGGACAACTCACGGAAGTCGTTGACCCCACACAGTCTCTTAAGCCCGGAATTCTGGTTGAGTAAGGCATCGGTCTGCTCGACGTCCATTCCCGCGCTCCGGTGAAGGTGCATCAGGACCCCCGGGTCGATGTCACCGCTGCGGGTGCCCATCACCAGACCTTCGAGTGGGGTGAGCCCCATCGAGGTCTCCACCGCGACCCAGCCGCGCACGGCCGAGGCTGAGGCCCCATTACCCAGGTGCAGCACGATCGTGTTCAGCGTCGCCAGGTCGCGGTTCAGAACCCTGGCTACTTCGCGGGAGACGTATTCGTGCGAGGTGCCGTGGAACCCGTAACGGCGGATCCCGTATTGCTCGGCGATGTCCCAGTGAATTGCGTACGTCGCCGCGGCCTCCGGCAGTGAATGGAAGAACCCGGTGTCGAACACCGCCACGTGCGGGACGTCCGGGAAGTCCTTACGTGCGGCTTTGATCCCGATCGTGTTCGCCGGATTGTGCAGCGGGGCCAGCGTGCAGAGCCGCTCGATTTCTGACAGTGTCGCGTCGTTGATCAATGTCGGCTGATGAAACAGCTTCCCGCCGTGCACGACCCGGTGACCGACGGCTTTGATCCCCGCCGCCTCGAGGTCTGGGCCGTAGTCGGTAAACATCTGATAGGCAAGCAAGAGCCCATCTGCGTGGTCGACGATGGGGCCGCAATGCTCGAATCGCTTGTCGCCGAAGCTATATGTCGCACGCCCGTCCGGCTCACCGATCCGCTCCACCAAACCAGAGGCCACAGCCGTGCCGGCGACTGGCTCCACGAGCTGGTATTTGATCGATGACGATCCCGAATTGAGAACAAGGACCACGCCGCTCATGTTGTGCCTCCCTGGGCTGGGATCTCTTGCGCTGCGCCACCTTGGGCCTGGATGGCGGTGATCGCGACGGTGTTGACGATGTCGTTCACCAGCGCGCCGCGGGACAAATCGTTGACCGGCTTGGCCAAGCCCTGCAGAACGGGCCCGATCGCGACCGCACCGGCGGTGCGTTGGACCGCCTTGTAGGTGTTGTTGCCGGCGTTCAGATCCGGGAACACCAGCACTGTGGCCTGGCCGGCCACCGGCGATCCGGGCAGCTTTGAAGCGGCGACCGTCGGTTCGACCGCGGCGTCGAACTGAATCGGGCCCTCCACCAACAGGTCGGGGCGGCGTTCACGCACCAATTGCGTTGCCGCGCATACCTTGTCGACGTTGGCGCCCGACCCGGATTCGCCGGTCGAGTATGACAGCAGCGCGATCTTCGGGTTCACGCCGAACTTGGTGGCGGTTACCGCCGAAGAGATCGCAATGTCGGCCAACTGCTCGACCGTCGGGTCGGGCACCACAGCGCAGTCGCCGAACACCAGCACTCGATCGGATAGGCACATCAGGAAGACGCTGGAGACCGTTGATACACCAGGTGCGGTTTTGATGATCTCGAAGGACGGGCGAATCGTGTGTGCGGTGATGTGCGCCGCGCCGGAAACCATTCCGTCTGCGAGGCCCATGTGCACCATCATGGTGCCGAAATACGAGACATCGTGCACGATTTCGCGGGCCCGGTCCTCGGTCATCTCCTTGTGCGCGCGGAGGTGGGCGTATTCAAACTCGAACTTGTCGAGCGGCCCGCTGGCGTCGGCATCGAGCACCTGCGCATCGGAAAGGTCGACACCGAGTTCCGCGCCACGGCGCCGAACCGCGGCCTCCTCACCCAAGATGGTCAGATCGACGATACCGCAGGCGAGCAGCCGACCGGCCGCGAGCAGAATGCGATCGTCGTTGCCCTCCGGCAGCACGATGTGTCGACGGTCGACGCGGGCGCGGTCGAGCAGCCGGTACTCGAACATCTGCGGGGTGACCACCGACGGGAACGGAACTTCGATCCGCTGCAGCAGCGCGGTCGCGTCGGTGTGGCGCTGCACGACCTCGATCGCGGTGTCGATCTTGCGCAGCGCGCCCAAGCGCATCCGACCGCGGGTGTGTGACGCGAGCTCAGCGGTCCTGTAGGTCCCGTGGCCGGTGGCGATCAGCGGTACCGTCGGCTGTATGCCCTTGATCAGCTTGTCGATCGCCGGGTGCGGCAAAAGGCCGCCATTGAGGATGATCCCGGCCAGCGACGCGAAACCCTGTGCCTGGTGGGCGGTCACCAGCGCCAGCAGCACTTCCGGGCGGTCGGCAGGCACAATGACCACCTGTCCCTCGGTGAGCCGCTCAAGGATGTGTTCGGCGTTCATGCCGCCGACCATCACGCTCAGCGCCTCGCGGCGTAGCAACTCCGGGTCGCCGCTGTAGAGGGTGCCGCCCAAGGCCTCGCACAACTCGGCCATCGTCGGTGCCGCCAACAGGGGCACCTCCGTCGTGGCCATTGATGGCCAGCAACACCGGTGCTCCCAGACTGGCGGCGATGCGTGCGTTGAAGGTCAACACGCTTGGGTGGACGACGTCGCTGTAGTCGCCGCCAACGACCACCACCGCGTCGCGCTGACGGGCAACCTCGTGGTAGTCCGCAACGATCTCGCCCAGCGTGGCGTCGGGATCCTCCTGGA
>Ga0306926_10009994_pt1 | contig 10467 bp, 7 predicted proteins | sample flu12Cox44000178_FD_203759 | JGI IMG/M metagenome (GOLD analysis project Ga0306926, IMG submission 203759) | Lab enrichment of tropical soil microbial communities from Luquillo Experimental Forest, Puerto Rico - flux8day.12C.oxic.44.000.178 (v2)... | ecosystem: Environmental > Terrestrial > Soil... | reverse complement strand
TTTACCGTAATTCCGGAAAAGTCGGGCGAGGACAGACGACCGCGCCCTCCGCTTTGCTGTCGAGCGGGCTCCGGTAGAGACCAGGGGTTGCTCCCGAAGTGGTTTTGCCCACCGATGAAATCCGGCGGTCCGTGGAATCTCAGAGGCCTTCGTCCGGAAACGTTGGCGGCCGCCCGCGACGCCGCGCGGCGATCCGGCCTCTCGGTCGGCGAGTGGCTCAACGAGCTGATCGAGCAGAACGACTATTATGGCGGCGCCGGGCTACGGCCAGCCGATCCTTCCGAGGACGATGGGTATGGCTGGCCGCTGCGACCATTGCGCGACGATGACCGGGCCCGCGGCAGCCCGCGTCCGCCGCGCCACTCCGCTGGGGCACGCGATGAACTCAGCGACGTATACGCCCGGCTCGACCGGCTGACCGATCAAATCGAGCAACTGGCGCGCCGCAAGCCGGTTTCCGGCGCTTTCGATCACCCGGACCTGCCACCGCCTGTGACCGCACCGCGCCTTGTCGATGCGGCAAACCAAGGCGAACTGCCGGTCGAATTTCCGGAGCTGGAGGACCAGCTGCGCCGTATCACGGCGCAGATCGAATCGCTGCGATCGACCGGCCTCGACAAGGTCATCGCCGCGTTCCGCGGCGATCTTGCCGAGATCAGGCGACAGCTCACCGAAGCACTGCCGCGCCAGGCGGTGGAGTCGCTATGCGTCGAGGTCGAGACGCTGGCGCGCCGCATCGATCGTTCGCGCGAGCGCGCCGGCGACTCCGACGCGATCGCCGGGATCGGCCGCGGCCTGACCGAGGTCCGCGATGCGTTGCGCGGCATGACCACGGCCGAGAACCTGGTGGGGTTCGATGATGCACTCAAAGCGCTGGCGCAGAAGCTCGATCTCATTATCGCCAGGGAAGATCCCGCGGCGCTGCGGCAACTTGAAACCGCGATCGGCGCGTTGCGCGGCATCGTCTCGCATGTCGCCTCTAACGATGCGCTCAACAAGGTGGCCGAGGATGTGCGCAAGCTGACTGCCAAGGTCGACGCTCTCGCCAAAGGTGCCAGCAGTGGCCATGCGGTTTCGGCGCTCGGCAGCCCCATCGATGCGCTCACCGATGCGGTCAATGCCTCGGCGGAAATCAACGCGCCACGTGGCCTTGAAAAGCTTTTGTCCGAAACCATGGAGAAACTTGAATCGGTTCGGCGCGCGACCGATCCGGCGGCTTTCAAGCGCCTCGAAGAGCGGATCGCACAGCTGATCGGCCGGCTTGACACCTCCGATGCGCGGCTCGGCAAACTGACCGCGGTCGAGCGCGGCGTCACCGACTTGCTTTCCCACATTGATGAGCTTCGCAGCCCCGAGGCCGTGCCTGCGGCGGAAGCCGGTGCGCGACCCGCGGTCGCGGCGATTGCGCGCGACGTTGCCGAAATCAAACGCAGCGAGCAGCGCACTCAAGACTCGCTCGAGGCTGTTCATGACACCGTCGAGCAGGTGGTCGGCCGCCTGGCGATGATCGAGAGCGACATTCACGATGCCGCCATACGGGTGCCGCGCAGCCAAATGTCGGCGCCGCCTGCCGCCGAGCTACCCGAGCCGGCGGTCACGCTATCCCGAACCGGCGGACCCACCGCACCGGCGGAGGTCATCGCCGCGGCCGAGCGGCAAGACTTCATCGCCGCAGCGCGCCGTGCCACGCAGGCTGCCACGGCGCCGACGAGCGACGATGAGATACGATCGAGGTCGCGGCGGCGCCGCTCGCGAATGAGCGCAAGCGGTGAAATGCCGTGGCGCAAACCGGTGCACTTTCGCAAACTCCTGGTGGCGGCAGCGATCGTGCTGTTCACGGTGAGCTGTTTGCAGATCGCCTGGCATGTCTTTCAGGACACCCGGCCTGCCGCAGAAGCTCCAGCGCTTTGGCAACGGCCGGCGCCGACCGCTCCGCCGGAAAAAAATCCGAACGCGCCACAGCCGCAAGGCGGATCATTGGGCAAGGCCGAGCCATCGCCGGCCGCCAGATCGGCACCGCTGCCGCTGGTCACGCCGGCTCCGAGCGCGGCGCCGGATGCGGGCCCAGCCGGACGCGCCGGCGGCAACTCCTCGCCGAATTCCGCCACCGAGCCGGCAGCCGCACCGCGAGCCGCAGCACCGTCGCCAGCTGCACCGAGATCGCCGAGCGCTGCAGCGCCTGTCGTCGCTCCGCATGCCGCGCCGGCTGTGAGCCCTGCGCCAGTCGCACCGCAGTCGCCGCCACAATCGCCGTCGCCGAGCGCCGCCGATCCCACCGGCTCGCTGCGGCCGCACTCAATGCCGCTAGTGTCGTCCCCGCCGGCTAACGCGAATAGCGCTGCAATGAATGCGCCCGAACTCGCAACCGACATATTGCCGCCTGCGATCGGCGGAGCGACTTTGCGCGCCGCTGCCGCGGCCGGCGACATGGCGGCGCAATACGAAATAGCCGTGCGCTTTGGCGAGGGGCGCGGCGTTGCGCGCAACGAGCGGCAGGCCGCCTATTGGCTCGAGCTCGCGGCCAAGCAAGGACTGGCCCCGGCGCAATTCCGACTCGGCGGCTATTATGAAAAAGGCATCGGCGTGAAAAAGGATCTCGCCGTTGCGCGCGACCTTTTTCTCGCCGCTGCCGCCAAGGGCAACGCCAAGGCGATGCACAATCTCGCCGTGCTCTACGCCGAAGGCGTCAACGGGCGGAGCGACTATCACAGCGCGGCGCTCTGGTTCCGCAAAGCCGCCGATCGGGGCATCACCGACAGCCAGTTCAATCTCGCGATTCTCTACGCGCGCGGCACTGGCGAGCCGCAGAACTATACGGAAGCCTACAAATGGTTTGCGCTTGCTGCGAAAGCGGGCGACACCGAAGCCGCGAATAGGCGCGACGAGATTGCGGCGGAACTCGATGAGCGAACTTTGGCCGCCGCGGAACTCGTCGTGAAAAGCTTCAAACCTGAGCCGCAGCCGAATGAGGCGGTCAGCGTCAAAAGCCCGCTGGGCGGATGGGACGCCACCGCGCCAACGCCCAAAGCGAAGCCGCGCACCAAGAGCGCAGGGCTCGACGGCCCGGATTCAAGGACGAACTAGCTCCGATCGGATTTCAATCCGACAGGCAGCGCGCGGCCGGAATAGCATAGAGCCGTCCGGCGCCAAGCAGGTGCGCGGTGAACGACAACGCGCCGAACAACGCGACAAACGCACGATCGCGGATGTTCACCCCGCCGGCATAGGCGCCGAAAGCCGGCATGACCATGCGGTTACTGTCGGCGGCGAAGCAGCGCCGCGCCACGCCACGGCCGCGCTGCGCGACTCGGGCGGCCGGATGCAAGTGGCCGGCAATCTCGCCGTCGGCGTCTTGCAAAGAAGGCTGGTGACGGAAGATCAGCCCGCCGATCGCAAGTTCGGCGGCGACGCGGCCGCCGACGCCCTGCGGCGGATCGGGATCGTGATTGCCGGAAAGCCAGAGCCAGTCGCGGCCGCGATGCAAGGCGGCAAGCGCGGAGCGCGAAATCTCCGGCATGCGCGCCGGACCGCCGCCGTCATGAAAGCTGTCACCCAAAGCGACCATCAGCGCCGGCTGATAATGCTCGATGAGCTTAGCCAGGCGGGCGAGCGTCGCCGTGGTGTCGTAGGGCGGCAATAGCACGCCGCGGGTCGCAAAAGCCGAGCCTTTTTCCAGATGCAGGTCGGCGACGGCCAAGAGCTTTTCATCGGGCCAGTACAGTGCGCCCGCCGGATCGGCGACGAGTGTCACGCCGGCAATGATGATCTCATGAACGGCACGGCCGCGCGCCGGGACTGGCGGAACTGCATTGGCGCCGGTGCGGACATGAGCGACGGCACGAGTAGCGCTCATTGCATGGCCTCCTTGACCAGTTCCGCCTCGGTCTCGGCGAGTAGTTCGTCGGCGGCCTCGCCATAGACCTGTTCGCGGCCGATCTCCAGCATCACCGGAACCGCGAGCGGAGAGACGTGATCGAGCGCCTTATGCACGATTCGGCCTTTGATGCGCGAGAGCATTTCGCCAAGGCGGCGCACATCGAGCAAGCCGGTCGCAGCATCGGCCCGCGCCGCGCGCAACAGCACGTGGTCGGGCTGATGGCTACGCAAGACGTCATAAACGAGATCCGTCGAGATCGTCAGCTGGCGCCGCGATTTTTCCTCCCCCGGGAAGCGACGCTCGATCAAGCCGGCAATGATCGCGCAGTTGCGAAAAGTGCGTTTCATTAGCGCCGATTCGGCAAGCCAGGCTTCGAGATCGTCGCCGAGCATGTCCTCATCAAACAAAGCGGCGAGCGAAAGCTCGCCTTTCGATAATCGCGCGGCGATGTCGCCGAGCCCCCAGACCGCAAGCGCGTATTCGTTGGCGACGAAGCCTAACGGCCGCAAGCGCGCGCGTTCGAGACGGCGCGTCAGCAGCATGCCCAAGGTCTGATGCGCGAGCCGGCCTTCGAATGGGTAGCAGATCAGGTAATTCTTGCTGGCGCGCGGAAAGGTCTCCACCAAGAGTTCGCGCCGCCCCGGCACCTGCGAGCGCCACTTCTGAATCTCCAGCCAATCGCGGACCTGTTTGGGCAGCGGGCGCCACGTCAGCGGATCGGAGATGATGCCGCGCACGCGGTCGGCAAGATGTGTGGAGAGCGGAAATTTACCGCCCTCATAAGCCGGTACCTTCGGATCCTCGGCCGTGGTGCGTGAGACATAGACCTCGTCTTCGACGAGAGCTTCGTATTTGAGGACTTCACCGGCAAACACGAACGTGTCGCCCGGCACCAGGGTCTCGATGAAATATTCCTCGACTTCGCCAAGGAGCCGGCCGCCGCGCGCGATCAGCTTCGACACCCGCGAGCGCACGAGCCGCACTTTGAGCATGTCGGCTTCGACGATCGTGCCGACATTGAGCCGATAACGCTGGGCCACGACCGGATGCGCGATGCGCCAGCGGCTGTCCTTACCCTGGCGAATGCGGGCGAAGCGCTCGTAGGCTTTGAGCGCGTAGCCGCCGGTGGCGACGAAATCGACCACAGCGTCGAAATCCGCCCGGGTCAATTCCGCGTAGGGCGCCGCGGTCGCGATCTCGCGATAAAGTTCATCGGCGAGAAACGGCGCTGCACAGGCGCAGCCGAGCACGTGCTGCGCCAGCACGTCGAGCGCGCCAATGCGCGAGGCCGGCGTATCCTGCGCATTCTCGGCCACGGCATCGATCGCGGCGCGGCATTCCAGCACTTCAAAGCGGTTCGCCGGAATGAGCACGCCCTCGGACGACTCGTCCATGCGGTGATTGGAGCGGCCGATCCGTTGCAGGAGGCGCGACGCGCCCTTCGGCGCGCCGACATTGACGACGAGATCGACATCGCCCCAGTCAACGCCGAGATCGAGCGAGGAGGTGCAGACGACGGCGCGCAAGCGGCCGGCCGCCATGGCCGCCTCGACCTTGCGCCGCTGCGCCACGTCAAGCGAGCCGTGATGCAGCGCGATGGCGAGATTGTCGTCGTTGCGATGCCACAGATCCTGGAAGATGCCTTCGGCCTGGCTGCGGGTATTGACGAAAACCAAGGTGGTGCGATGCGCCTTGATGAGCTGGTAAAGCTCGCCAAGCGCATAGCGCGCCGAATGCCCCGCCCACGGCAGGTGCTCATCGCTAGCGAGCATCGTCACCTGCGGCGGCGCGACGGCTTGCGCCACGATCAGATCGGCGCGCACCGGCCCTTGGCGCTCTCCTTGGCGTTGCGGCACCATGAAACGGCAGAGATCGTCGGGGTCGGCGACAGTCGCGGACAGGCCGATGCTGGTCAGGTCCGGCGCGATCCGGAACAGGCGGGCGAGGCCAAGCGAGAGGAAGTCGCCCCGTTTGGAGCTGACGAGTGCGTGCAGCTCATCGAGCACAGCGCGGCGCAGCGTGCCGAACAGATAGGGCGCATCGGCCGACGCCAGCAGCAGCGCCAGCTGCTCCGGCGTGGTCAGGAGCATGTCCGGCGGATGGCGGCGCTGGCGCTGACGTTTTGATGCCGGCGTGTCGCCGGTGCGGGTCTCGATGCGGATTGGTAATCCCATTTCCGCAACCGGGATTTCAAGGTTGCGCGCGACGTCGACCGCGAGCGCTTTGAGCGGAGAAATATAGAGCGTGTGCAGGCCGTATCCCTCTCGACCTCTCCCCGCCTTCGGGGCGAGGTAAAGCGCGGTCAGGTCCACCAGACTCGGCAAAAACCCGGCCAAGGTCTTGCCGCCGCCGGTCGGCGCGATCAGCAAGGCCGAACGGCCAGCGCGCGCCTTGGCCAAGAGTTCGAGCTGGTGCGTCCGCGGGGTCCAGCCGCGGCTGGCAAACCAGCGCATGAAGATGTCCGGCAGGAGCGGCGGATTGCGGTCGAGCAGGTTCACCGGTCTCTCATTGAAGCGCTTTCCAATTTCCGTTCACCGTCACCCTTGAGTTGGCCGCCAACGGATCCGGCCCGAAGTGGCCGGCCCGATGACAAGCTCCACGGCCCTCGAAGGCCGACGGCCCGAGCGTTATGGCCGCTCATCCTTCGAGGCTCGCTTCACTCGCACCTCAGGATGACGAACCCTAACCGGCACTGCCGGCAGTGGCGACGACCACAAGGCCAGCAGCCGGCACCACTTTTTCGGTGCGGATGGTGGCTTTCCGAGGGTGATCAGTTTCAGGCCGGCGCCGGCAATCGCATCGCGCAAATAACCGTCCGCATGGGCAAAACGCAGCGTCGGTAACAGCGCGACGCCGGCGCCGGAATGAGTCTCGACGGTGAAAGTGACGATGCCGCGCGGCGCCAGCGCGCGGGCGATCGCGGCGAGAACCGGAGCGAGATCGTTGAGGTAAACGAAGACATCGGCAGCGACGACGAGATCGTATTTGGTCTGGTTCGCAATTTCGTTGGTGAGGAAGGCGGCGAGATTGCCGACCACAAGCCGGTTGTAATACCCCTTGGCTTCGGCGCGGGCAATCTCCGCTGCGGAGAGATCGACGCCAACGAGTTGCGTGACAAACGGGCGAAACAGCGCTCCCGCAAGTCCGGTGCCGCGGCCGAGATCGAGCAGCGATTGAAAACGCTTCGGCCGCGCCAACTGTTCGAGGCCGATGTCGCCGCCGCCAACAGCAGTGCCGGGCCGCGATAGTGCAAATGTTCGGCCAGCGCGGTGTCATAACGCCCGGCATACTGGTCGAACAGCCGCCGCACATAGGGCTCGGTCATCGCCGGCGCGTCCTCGCCGGCGCTGAGCCGCGCCAGCTGCAGCCGCGCGCCGTGATAATCCTCCGGTTCGGCGCGGCTCGCCACATGGAAAGCCGCCTCGGCGCCATCGCGATCGCCAATTCGGTCGCGGATCGCGCCGAGCGCGAACCAGGCGGTGGCGAAGCCGGGCACCGCCTCGACCGTCTGTGTCAGGACATCCGCTGCGCCGGGGAGGTCGCCGCGCGCGGCCAGTTCGACCGCGGCCTTGTAACGGCGGTCGCTGACGAGGTCGCTGGACGATACGAACAATGGGCCGGTGTCCGTCGTGAAATGCTCGCGCCGGGATCGCGTGAGCAACTTCGCCGCCGAGCACCGTTGCTCATTGGAGTGATATTCCCTAGGCAAATACTTTGGCGAGCGGAAGTAATAGGGGTTCAACGGTCGTGGCTCCCGTGAAGTGAAGGCAGCCCATGCTGAAGAAACACGCTTTTTGCAAACGAATTTGATCCTCCTCCACAACGCCTAGCAGCTGTGGATCGCGCCTTGTTTTACGTTCTCGTAGACCAATAGCTCACCGAGCTTTTCAAACTGGGCGCGCCACTCGGCCTCTTCGTCGGTAGTAGCCACGGTCAACATCCCCGCTGTCGCGTCATTGCGGCAAACACGGCACCCGCTCTAACTGCAAGACCAACCGCACGCGATCACGCCTCGTCAATTTTGGATTTGGTTCGCTGTTAAGATAGCCCAAAGAAAACCAACGCGAACATCGCCGCGACGATTAGTGAAAGGATCACGACGAAAATCACTGTGTCGCGCATAGCGAGGTGTTGGTGTCGCGCCTCGCGCTTTACCGCTGGCGCTTTGAACTTGAGCCAATTCGGCAGCGGCCCGTCGAGGGCTGGTGCGAATTGGCTCTCAGACTACGTTGAAATCAAAGGATTTCGAGCCAACTCGACCCATGTTATCGGCGATCTGGATTGTTACTCTATGCCGACCTCGGGGAAGTTCGGCGTCTTCGACGAACACACCGGACGGAGTTGGCCTTGCATGTGCAAGTATTCGTCTCGTGAGGTCTATGCCCAAGCGACCATATCTGACACGAAGGGTGTTGACCTCAATTCTTGCATTGGCCGCGGCTTGAAACCTTATTCGGATATTGACTGGTGATCTTACCGGTCTTGTTATGTCTGGCTCATCAATACTTATCGTTGGCGCAGCGGATCGAGTTGGGGCCGGAGCAGCTTGTCCATGAGGTGCAGCATTCTCGCGCTGGGCTTGCTGTCTTGTGACCAATGGCCACGCGCTCGCTCGGCGAATTCCAAAACATGCGCACGCAATCACCCCAACGATTAGATTTCGTCTGTACATCGACACCTCTCCTTCCCGTCGGCACAGCATGAATCAGGTCGGCACGGGGCCCTAGCGAGGCATGGCAGGCACGGTTCGATAATCCCCAAACCGGGACGGGTACGCTCACGCAACGACATGGCCTGGCTTTTAGGAACTGCCATGCAAAGAGTCGAGTCCAGAAGGGGGTGCCCTAGCGACCGAGAAGCTTTCGTTTCTCCTCGTACTCGGCTCTGTCGATCTCGCCACGGGCAAGGCGCCGATTGGGGATGTCGACCGCCATGGGGCCGCGTCTTCCGGGAACGGTTGTCCAATCCGCCACCCAAACGATGATGGCTGCCAAGCCCAGAAAAATGAACAGCATGATCAGGTGCATGCGACCTCCGACTTGGGCGTGCGTATCGGCACTCTCCACTCAACGAAAACAAATAGTCACGGCGGACACAAGACAGACACCGCTATTTAGGCCGATTCATTAGCGCCTATACAATCAAGCACTTAACAGCCGAGAATCGGCGATTATTTATCACTCGTGATCCGACCTGAAGACATTCTCGTCCCCTCGCCGTCTGGGGTCTGCTGCAAACGCGGCGGCTTCCATATCGACCCGACCCAGCCGGTCGAACGCGCGGTCATCACCCACGCGCATTCCGACCACGCCCGCGCCGGCCATGGCGCGGTGCTGGCGACCCAGGAAACGCTCGACCTGATGCGCCTGCGCCATGGCGAGAATTTCGCCGGCACCACGCTGGCGCTGCCTTACGGCGAAACCATCGCGCTTGCCGGCGCCAAAATCACGCTACATCCCGCCGGGCATATTCTTGGTTCGGCGCAGATCGCGGTCGAGGTCGACGGCCTGCGCGTGGTCGCCTCCGGCGATTACAAGAACGCCGCCGGTGCGGGCGTCGATCCGAACATTGATCCAACCTGCACACCGTTCGAACTGGTGCGCTGCGATCTGTTCATCACCGAGGCGACATTCGCCCTGCCGGTGTTTCGTCATGGCGATCCGCACACCGAGATCGGTAAGCTCTTGCATTCGCTCACGCTGTTTCCCGAGCGCGCGCACCTGGTCGGCACCTATTCCATCGGCAAGGCGCAGCGCCTGATCGCGCTGTTGCACAACGCCGGCTATGACGCGCCGATCTATCTGCACGGCGCGATGGAGAAGATCACCAACTACTACGCCGAACGCGGCATTGCGCTGGGCGAGGTGCGGCTCGCGCGCGGCGCCACCAAAGCCAATCTCGCCGGCACCATCACGATCTGCCCGCCATCGGCATTGAACGATCTGTGGACACGCCGCTTTCCCGATCCGGTTGCCGCTTTCGCCTCGGGCTGGATGCGAGTGCGCGCCCGCGCGCGTCAGCAAGGGATCGCGTTGCCGCTGGTGATCTCCGACCACGCCGATTGGGACGGACTGACCGCCACTGTCGCCGCGACCGGCGCCAGCGAAATCTGGGTCACTCACGGCCAGGAAGACGCGCTGATCCATTGGTGCGTCACTCGCGGATTGAAAGCGCGTCCGCTCGACATCGTCGGTTATGGCGACGAGGAGGGAGAGGAAGGCGGGGACAATAATGCCGGCGAAGACGCGTCATGAACCGCTTTGCCGAACTGCTCGACCGCCTCGCCTATGAGGCAAGCCGCAACAACAAGCTCCGCCTGATGACCGATTATTTTCGCTCGACGCCCGATCCGGAGCGCGGCTGGGCGCTGGCTGCGCTCACGGGCCATCTCAGCTTTCCGCATGCCAAAGCAGGCCTGATCCGCAGTCTGATCGCCGAGCGCACCGATCCCGTCCTGTTCGAGCTGTCCTACGATTATGTCGGCGATCTCTCCGAGACCGTCGCATTGATGTGGCCGAGCGCTTCACGAGCTCCCTCCCCCCTTGTGGGGGAGGGTTGGGGCGGGGGGTCGAGCGGCAGTGCACAAGCCA
>Ga0306926_10009987_pt1 | contig 10469 bp, 9 predicted proteins | sample flu12Cox44000178_FD_203759 | JGI IMG/M metagenome (GOLD analysis project Ga0306926, IMG submission 203759) | Lab enrichment of tropical soil microbial communities from Luquillo Experimental Forest, Puerto Rico - flux8day.12C.oxic.44.000.178 (v2)... | ecosystem: Environmental > Terrestrial > Soil... | reverse complement strand
TGACGGGGATCGAGACACTGTCGGCGATCCACCCGGCGATCGTCACGCACTCGGTCATCGTCGCGGTGCCGACATCGGACAGGCCCGTATAGGCACCCACCACCCCGCCGGTACCGACAAACAGTGCTTCACAACCGGCCTTCTCCATGATCCGCGCATGTGCCGCGGTCGGCGGATGCAAAACGGCCAGAACCTTGTCGCGGCGATGAATCAGAGTCTGAAGGTTGGCTGATCTCGGCGGCGGCTTTTCGCTCATATGTGGCATCCCTACGGCAAAGAGTCCCTACCGACAAGAATATCGCGAAAGGCAGCATGGGTTGTTCGCCCAGGCGATGGGCGAGTCCTGACCCGCCGTCGCAATGTGAAATTAGCATTCAAAAAGCGGCGCCGTCGTCGCGCGGCTAGAGGCGATCCGGAGGCGGCGCCGACGCGGTTGGGCCGGGTGGTCGATCTGCTGACGCCCAAGCGCAGCGGCGTTTATGATTGACCCGCTTAGGCAAATTGCTGGCTCAGATACTTGCGAGGAACCACGCATGAAAATCGATGGGCGCTGCCATTGCGGCGAGATCACCTTCGAGGGGGAAGTCGATCCCGATGCGCTCAACATCTGCCACTGCACCGATTGCCAGACGCTCTCGGGATCGGCATTTCGCTCAACATCCCGGCGCCGGCCGTGCGTTTCGTGCTTCATGGCACACCCAAGACGTATATCAAGACGACGGAAAGCGGCAACAAACGCCCCCACGCCTTCTGCGGTACCTGCGGCACGCCCATCTATGCTTGTGCTGTAGATAATCTGCAGAGCTATGGCTTGCGCGTCGGCACGATTACCCAGCGCGCCGGCTTTTCACCGCGGCGGCAGCGCTGGCGGCAGTCCGCGCTGCGTTGGGTGGACGCGCTTGCCAGCATCCCGGCGGTCCAGAAGGGGAGCATATCCGCACCGGGCCGGTGAGACTCTCCTGGCAGTCACCGCGACCGAAGCGGATGCTGCGATCCATCGTCTTGAGATTTAAATGCGCCTGAAACGCGGCTCGGTTGACGTGGTGATCCCTACAGGACGTGCAACACTGCCTTGCCGGTGAACTCGCGATCTATGAGCCGGCGGGCGACAGTGCCGATCTCGCCCCATTGTGCTTCCACCGCGATCTGCGGCCGCAACTTCTTGGCTGCGATTAGGTCGGCGAGCAGCGCCAGCCCGATGCCGGCTCGCTCGACGCTCATCAGTTCGTGGAACAGGGTAAGCCCGTAGAGACGGACTCCGCCGGTCCCAAAGAAATCACGGCTTTCGAAGGTCGTCTGAGCGGCCTCCGACACCCCGAACGTCACACAGGTGCCGCCCGGCTGCAGCATGCCGAGCGCCGCACCGAGGGCAGAGCCGCCGAGCGAGTCGAGAATGAGCCAGAATGGCCCGTGCGGCTTGGCGGCCGCGACCTCGCGGCCGAGCACGACCCCGCCGCTGCACCATTGAGCCACAGCGGCGCGCTGTTCCTCCCGGCGCACATGACCCCAGACCTGCGCGCCGACCGCCGTCGCGAGCTGGCAAGCGAGATGCCCGACCCCGCCCGAAGCGCCGTCGACGAGCACCTTGCGCCCGAGCAACAGCCCGCCCTGGCGGAGCGCGTGCAGAGCCGTTAGCCCTGCCACCGGCAATGTCGCCGCCTCGGCATTCCCGACCGCATCGGGCAACGCGGCGACCGCATGGCTGCGGCAATTCACCCGCTCCGCCCAGGCGCCGGATGGCAGGATCCCGACCACCCGCGTGCCCGGTTCGGGGCCGCTGCCATCCGCCGCCGCGGCCTCGACGGTGCCGACGAAATCCCAGCCGGGACGCCAGCCCGGCTCTGCCTGCTGTAGAGCGCGCCGCGTCTCACCGCGGTTGAGCGAGATCGCGGTCACTCGTACTTCCACCTCGTCGCGGTCGGGATCGCGCAGCTGGACAGGTTTAATCGCGAGCTTCCCCGGCGCGGCCGGATCGACGACGACGGCACGGACCTGTCGAGGCATGAGCGTTCTCCCTTCAGGGATATATCCGTAACTTACATCACGGGCGGGTGCTTCTCGTCGCTGCCGCTCGCGCGCTCCCATTCCCGTGCGACCTGAAACAGCATTGCCTCGGCGAAATACCGGCCGACGAATTGCACCGACAGCGGCAGACCACCTGTCGAAGTCCCGGCCATCATCGCGAGCGCAGGATGCCCGGTTACATTGAAGGGGGTGCGCGCCTGCCGCGGATAGGTGCGCTCGACCTCATCGGTGTCTTCAATGCGGCATGGCGGGTTCATGGCGCTGGCGCAGAGCAGCACATCGACCTCGCGCAGCGCATCCTCGACCGCTGCGATCATCTGAAGTCGCCGGCGCGAGGCCTCTACATAATCGCCGGCGCTGATGAAGGCTCCCGCCATGAGTCGGAGCCGGGCCAGTCGGCCGTAGTCGCCGGGTCGCTCGCGCAGCCACGGTCCGTGAATGGCCCAGGCTTCGCTCTGCAGGATGACGCGATTGACGGCAGCGAATTCTTCGAGCGACGGCAGGTGGAGATTGCGGATCTCCGCGCCGCGCTTTTGCAAAGTACCGGCGACGTGCTCCAGCGCGGCTCCCACCTCCGGGTCGGCCGGCATGTCGGTCTCATGGAAATGGCGGATGAAGCCAATGCGCAATCCGCGCACCCCCCGTTCCAGGCCGGATGCGTAGTGCCCGGCAGGCGCAGCAGCGCTCCCCGGATCGAGCGCGTCGTGGCCCGCGATGATGTCGAGCATCAGCGCGTTGTCGGCGGCGGTCCGCGTCAGCGGCCCGACATGGTCGAGCGTGAAGGAAAGCGGGAAGACACCGCGGCGTGAGACGAGACCGTAGGTCGGCTTGAGCCCGACAATGCCGCAGGCACTGGCAGGGTTGCGTACACTACCGCCGGTGTCGCTGCCCAACGCCATCGGGAACAAGCCAACAGCAACGCCTGCGCCCGATCCCGAGGATGAGCCGCCGGGGTGATGATCCGGATTCCACGGATTGCGCGCCGGCGGCCATGGGAGATCGAAACTGGGGCCGCCGATCGCGAATTCGTGGGTCGAGAGTTTGCCGAGCACGATTGCGCCGGCGCCGCGCAAACGCGACACGCAAACTGCGTCAGCCACGGCGATATTGTCGGCCAAAATCTTCGAATGGCAGGTCGTCGGCAGGCCAGCGACATCGATGATGTCTTTGACGCCGACCGGCACGCCATGCAACGCGCCGCGCACGTGACCTCGGACAATCTCGGCTTCTGCGGCTTTGGCTCCGTCCATTGCGGCGTCGCCGTCGAGGCGAATGAAGACGTTCAGCTTCGGATCCAGCCGGCCGATCCGTTCCAGCAGCGCAGTCATCAGTTCAACCGGCGAAAGCTCCCGGGTGGCGATTGCGCGGGCCGCCTCGACGGCAGTCATCCAGTGCAGGTCGCTCACAGCCCGGCTCCGGCGCGCATCGGCGGCCAAGGTTCGGCGCGCGGATCGGTTGGCGCTTTCAGCCTCTCCACCGATCTGCTCGCCTGCTCGGCAGCGGCGGCAACATCTTCCGGAAATTCCGCGAGTGCCATTTCTAGGCCGGCGCGGCGCGCCAGCAGCTCTATCGTTGTTTTGTCCATGATCCGCGCATTCTTGCTGTTCATGCCGATGCCCCGATTCCGGCCGACGGTGCGCCGGAGCCTTTGTGAGCACCTATGTTAGCTTGCTCCACTCGTTAAGTGGAACCGGGGAACCGTTCATCTGTCGCGACTAGCACCCTTGGCGGTGTGATCTTCCGGCCGGGTGAGCATATGGCCGCAGCCGGCCTTGTTCGCCCAATATTCCCAGGTGCGCCAGGTCTCGACGGAATAGGGGCTGTAGCCCCGGTTGCGGGCGTCGATCTCGCCGCGCGACAGATATTTGATCTCGCCGCCCAGCTGCCTGGCGTGCATCAGCGCGCGGGCGTTGCGCGGCAGATAGACCGAAAGCCGCACGACCTCGATCAGCGAGCGCGCGGCGGCAGCGAAGCCATGACCGCGCATCAGCGCAACGGTGCTGCCGCCGAGGCATTTGGCGAGATCGCTCGCCTGCGCCATGTTGGTGACGAGCAGGTTGGTATCACCGAATTTATCAGCGATGTCCCAGATCGGCACCTCGGTGCCGATGAAGCTCCCTGAATGGATCACTGGCCGCAGCTTTGTCTCCTGTGCGATGCCGAAGGGCAGCGTGTCCTCGGCATGGGCATGAACGACGGCCATGACATCCGGCCGCGCTGCAAAGATCGCCGCATGAATGAAGCGCTCGAGATAAAGGCTCCGGCTTCCGTCGCGCACCGGCTGACCGTCCAGATCGAGCTCGACGATGTCTTCGGGACCCACCAGTTCGGGAGCGAGTGAGCGGGCAATCAGAAAGCGGTTGGGATTGTCCGGGTGGCGGACGCTGACATGGCCGTAGGCGTCGACGACCTCCTCGCGGGCGAGGATCCGATTGGCGATCACGAGATCTTGGATCAAAGCATCAAAACTGTCCATTGTACGCATCACCCTCCATCTCTTCGATTGCCTCGCTTCAGGAGTATGCGGCCGAGACCGATATTGGTTTCCCCGAGAGCCTTCATCTATTGGTCTCCCGGAGAGCCTTCGTCGTGGCGAGGTCAAGACCATGCGATTTCAAACGGGTTTCACTGGCAGTTAGAAAATTTCAGGACACCAGGGCGCGATGCTTGTTTGGAAGATGGTATCGGCACGGGCAATCGCACCCGAGAGCAGCTCTTGAACGCGCAGAGCACGCGCAAGCTGCGTCCACGTAAATCCGCCCAGGTATACAGAGCCAAGGACGCTGATATCGCAACGCAGACCAGGGGCTTCGTCGGTGCGCTCGATGCCTGCAGAACCGATCCGCCAGCAGCCGGCATTGCGCGGGCAAAATTCATCAATCACATCGATGACCACGGATCCGTAAGCCTGATATGACCGTGCCGACATCGCAGTCTCGATATCGAGCAGCCGCACCCAAACGCCATCCCGAATACTGAAACCCAGCCGCCGCGGCTCCGCCAGCAACAGAAGGAGCGGATGATCCAACGGCAAGAGCCAGGCTTTCACACGCGCCATCCAGTCGATGTCCAACAAGTATCGCCAGATTGCACGTGTCGCCTCTGGCGAATCGGCCATGGCCTCGATTACCGCGACTGAGCCGGTCTGGAGGCCCCGCTCAAACGCCGAGTTCATCCGATAGAGAGCATAGGCTTTCGGCCGACCTTCGTTCTCGAGGACGGCACATTGCAAATCCCCACCGGCTCCGCGTCGCCATTCCGGATCGGCAAGCGCGCGCACCTGCCACCACGTTGAGCTTCGCGCGAACATGCCTGGGGTCTCGACAGCCACCCGTTCGTAGATTGGGGCGAGGAACTCTTCGGCAGCGGCAGGCGAGACGAGTTGAACACGGCCAGACGCCGTAAACGCTGCGTGGAATGCCGATCGCTCGCGCGCCAAATCTATCTCTGCCGTGAATGATGCCAAGCCGAAGCCGAAGCGGCCGTAGATCGTGTCCTCGGTGGCCCACAGATAGGCCACCGGCTCTCCGCGCGCACAGCAAGCATCGAGCAGGGCCCGCATCATTGCTCGAAGGACACCGCGGCGCCTGTGGGTAGGCAGGACGCCGGCAACAGTCACGCCAGCCGCCGACACCCTTCCGCCGGGGACCGTCAGCTGAAATGGAAAAGCGCCGAGACCGCCCACGGCGCGACCGCCCTCCCATGCCGCGTACACGCGCCCGGCGGGCAACACGCGGGTCATTCGCTCGGCTTGGTCCGCATTGGGCGCGGATCGGCCAAAGTAGTACCCGATTGGCGCGATTGCCTGCTTGACTTCTTCCGCCGAAGCACAGGGTCGAATTTCAATGTCCATCTCAGAATTCGCCGCTGGCACAGTCAAAAGATATTCCGTGCCGACTATATTTGATCGTGTTGACTACGGCAAATATGCACAACTCGGCAGTTCTCGGCTACTGCTTCATCCAAATGGTGCATGATGTCAACCAACGTCGTCATGTCGGATTTGATCCGGAGCATCCACGCATCCGCGGTGGGCGGCGCGACGCAAAGACGTGGAAGATCGGGCTGTGCGGCTTGTCCTGGCATGACGATAATGCGGTCTGAACACTAGGAGCTTTCCGATAATCCGGCTTGGCATGATGCTGGCGGTGCCGCTCGTGGTGTCGATAGACACCGCGGTACCAAAGGGCCAGCCGGCGTTCGAGATCGACCCGGCAAGCTGGAGGCGGCGCGCTCTGATGGCATCTTGGTATTGCGTACCAATGCCCGGAACAAATTGCTGATTATAACGTCCGTAGACGGCCAACAGGAGGAAGACATGCCGTTCATCGCGTCGAATGGCCTCACCGAGGCGGGCACTAGCAAGACCATCGCGGCCGGCGGTATGTCGGTGCACTACCACGATGTGGGCGAGGGCGAGCCGGTGCTGTTCCTCCACTCCTACGGTCCGGGCACCACCGCGTGGATCACGTTTCACAAGACGATCGGCGCGCTGTCGCAGCACTTCCGCTGCATCTTGATGGACCTGCCGAATTTTTCGAAGACGGGCCCGATCGTTTACCGCGAGGGGGTGCATGCCGTCCAGGCGAGGACTGCGGTGGCTTTGCTGGACGCTCTCGGCATCGCGCGGGCGCACTGGGTCGGCAACTCGCAGGGCGGGCAGTCGGCGATGGTGGCGGCCATCACCTACCCCGAGAGGGTCGGCAAATTCGTCATGGGCGGGTCGCACATCGGCACCGGCGGCGATCGGTACCTCTTGGCCAATCGCCCCTCGGAAGGCAGTCGGGTCACCCGCGAGGCCCTCGACGATCCGAGTCGCGAGAATATCCGGCGCTACCTGCGTGTGCACATCGACGACGAGAGTCTCGCGACCGACGAGTTGGCGGATTACATCCACCGGGCGCACACTTGGTCGCCCGAGTTCATGGAGGCGCGCCGGCAATCGGTCAGCCTGCCGCACGACTATACGCCGGACCTCGCCGGCATCCGGGCGCCGGTCCTGCTGATACACGGGCGCTACGACCGGATGGTGGCCTTCGAGGTCAGCATCGCGATCCTCAACCACATCGCCGACTCGCGCCTCGTGCTGCTCAACGATTGCGGCCACTGGCCGCCCTTCGAAAAGCCAGCCGAGTGGATAGCACAGGTCCTTGCGTTCCTGCAGGGCTATTGAGAGGGACGTCTAGTGTCCTGATCGAGAAATTCGTTTGATTATCGTCGGTGGGATTAGGGGGGGATGATCCATGGGGAAACCGGCGATCGCAATCGAGCTGACGGCTGAGGAGCGGGCCGAACTGGAGGGGTTGGCGAACCGCCGGCGAACCGCGCAGGGACTGGCGCGGCGGGCGCGGATTGTGCTGGCAGCTGCCACGGGCGTGGAAAACCAGGTGATCGCGCAAACCATCGGTGCCGATGCGAACACGGTCGGGAAATGGCGCCGACGCTTTGCCGAGCATCGCATCGAAGGGGTTTATGACGAGCCGCGCAGCGGCGCGCCACGGCGGATTGGCGACGAGGAAATCGCCCAGACGATCCGTCTGACGCTGGAGACAACACCGCCCGATGCGACACACTGGTCGCTGCGCTCAATGGCGGCGGCGGTGGGCCATGCGCCATCGACAATTCACCGCATCTGGAAGGCTTTCTGCTTGCAACCGCACCGCAGCGAAGCGTTCAAGCTCTCGACCGACCCGCTGTTCGTCGACAAGGTGCGCGACATTGTCGGCCTCTACATGGCCCCGCCTGAGCGCGCGGTGGTGTTATGCATCGATGAGAAATCGCAGATCCAGGCCTTGGACCGCACCCAGCCGTTGCTGCCGATGCGCCCAGGACAGGCGGAACGCCGTACCCATGACTATACCCGGCACGGCACGCTGTCGCTGTTCGCCGCTCTCGATGCGGCGACCGGCAAAGTCGTCGGCCGCTGTTTTGCGCGACATCGGGCGCGCGAGTTCCGCGCCTTCCTCAACACGGTCGAGGCCAGTGTGCCTGACGATCTCGATGTCCACATCATCATCGACAATGTGTCCAGCCATAAGACGCAAGCGATCCGCAACTGGTTCGCTCAGCGACCGCGCTGGCAGGTCCACTACACCCCGACATCGGCCTCTTGGCTCAACCAGGTCGAGCGCTTCTTCGCCAATCTCACCGAAAAACAAATTCGCCGCGGCGTCCATCGCTCCACCGCGGAACTGGAAACCGCCATCAAAGCCTACATTAAGACTGTCAACGCCAACCCCAGGCCGTTCGTCTGGACCAAATCGGCCGAGGACATCCTGGCAACCATCAAGCGCTTCTGTCTTGCCACCCTGAAGGCCGCTCAGACCCAAACTCTGATCTGTAAAACTTCCGAATCAGGCCACTAGCTGGTGTTCTGAACCAGAGGTTGGTTTAATCAGCCGCGGCATGGATTGCGACCGGGTCGGAGCTGGCAGGGCCGATGACCCGGCCACCGAACAGCGAGGTCGTCCCGTGGGGCCAGTAGTTATAGGCTGCGCCGCTCGACTTGCCGCGGGCCCGGTCGAGACGGAAGTCCGACAGTCTTGAAGAAGCTTTCCTAACCGCTTAGGTTTCCTCAATGCCCACGGTCTTGCGCATCGGCGGAATGCGGATCGTGGTCTACCCGAAGGACCATCCGCCGGCGCATGTCTACGTGCTCGGGCCCGGGCGGCTGGTTGTGGTCGATTTGATCGGACCGGAAGTACGCGAGATGATCAACTGTGGTGAGCGCGAGGCGCGCAGGGCCCTGCGGCTGATCGAGGAGCATCAGGGCGAGCTGATGGACGCATGGAGACGTTTGCATGGTTGAACCGACCGCCGAGGAATTTGCAAAAGCCAAGGCGCGGGGCGAAGCGCGGATGCGCGGGCCGCGGGCCGAGACCGCGCATTACGACGCTGGCCGCAACCGCATCATCGTACGGCTCACGACAGGCGTCGAACTCGGCTTCGCGCCGCGCGATGTCGAAGGTCTGCAGCGCGCCACCGTAGATGATCTCAAGGTAATCGAAGTGAAGGCCTTTGGCCTCGGTATCCGTTTTCCAAAGCTCGACGCCGACCTCTATGTGCCCGCTCTGCTTGAAGGCGTATTGGGCTCGAAGCGATGGATGGCGGCGCGGCTCGGAGCGGCTGGCGGACGCGCCCGGAGCGCCGCGAAGGCCGCCGCTTCGCGCGAGAACGGCAAGCGTGGCGGCAGGCCGCGGCGAAGCGCCCGCGGAGCCGCCCGGTAGGCCGGTCGAGCTTATTCGACAAACTCGGAGGAAGTTCAATGTCAGTGACACAGACCCGCCGCCGCTTTCCGACGACCCTATCGCTGGCAGGCACTACTGGCCTCCTCCGCTGGCCGCCAGCGTCTGCAGCGGAGGGGACACTCGAAACGACGACCGTCCGCCTTGCAAAGCGCAGCCTATGCAATGCCCCGGAATATGTGGCCGAGGAGTTGCTGCGCGCCGAAGGCTTCACCGAGATCCGGTTCATCGATACCCCGGTGCCTGACACAGCCAGTTGGGTCGCGCAGAGCAAGATCGATTTCAGCCTGGGTTATTCATCTTATTATGTCGCTGCGATCGATGCGGGCGAACTGGTCGTCTTGCTGGCCGGCGTTCACGTCGGCTGCTTCGAACTGTTCGCGGGGGAAGGCATCCGCCGCATCGCCGACCTCAAGGGCAAGAGCGTAGGTGTGAACGCCTTGGGCTCGGGCTCGCATGTATTCCTGGCCGCCATAGCCGCCCATGTTGGGCTCGACCCTGCCAAAGACCTCCGGTGGGTCGCCACCGGCCCGTCAGTTGACCCGCTCGAACTCTTCGCGGGCGGCAAGATCGACGCATTCCTTGCCTTTCCGCCCGCGGCGCAGGACCTGCGCGCCCGAAATATCGGTCACGTGATCTTCAACAGCTCCATCGACCCCCCGTGGTCGCAATATTTCTGCTGCATGCAGGCGGCTAATAGGGAGTTCGTCCGCAACTATCCGATCGCGACCAAGCGCGTCTTGCGGGCCATCCTCAAGGCCGCCGACCTCTGTGCCACCGAGCCGGCTCGCGTGGCGCAGCAGCTGGTGGAACGCGGCTTCACGGACCGCTATGACTACACCGTGCAGGCGCTGCGCGAGATCCCCTACGACAAGTGGCGCGAGTACGACGCTGAGGACACGGTCCGGTTCTATTCTCTTCGGCTTCACGAAATGGGCATGATCAAGTCGAGCCCGCAAAAGATTATCGCTGACGGCACCGACTGGCGCTTCCTTAACGAGCTCAAACGCGAGCTGAAGGCGTGAATGCGGCACAGGGAGGGTTTCAATGTCGTTGATACAGACGCGACGGCGGTTTCTGACCACGTTGTCCATGGCCGGTACCGCAGGTTTCGTCGGCGCTCCGTGTTTGGCGGCCGCTGAGGGCTCCCTCGAAACAACCTCCATCCGCCTGCCGAAGAGCGCCGCCATTTGCATAGCT
>Ga0306926_10009985_pt1 | contig 10469 bp, 9 predicted proteins | sample flu12Cox44000178_FD_203759 | JGI IMG/M metagenome (GOLD analysis project Ga0306926, IMG submission 203759) | Lab enrichment of tropical soil microbial communities from Luquillo Experimental Forest, Puerto Rico - flux8day.12C.oxic.44.000.178 (v2)... | ecosystem: Environmental > Terrestrial > Soil... | reverse complement strand
ACCGTGCCGGACATGCGCGAGGACTCGCACGGAATTGTGGCGCCCGTGCGGGTATCTGCCAGCGTGGTCTTGCCTGCCGTCGCGGTGATCTTTCCGCCCGGGCTGACCGTCCACGTCGTCGCGGTGGCCACCGCCGCCGCGCTCGGGCTGGCGGCCAGGGCCGCCGCCGCTGCCAGGACAACAGCGCCAATGCTGGTGCGCACCGGGGCCTCCCTCCGCCGGCCGGTATCCCAGACGCTACCGGTCACGGCAGTAGGATGCGCTGGCCGGTTCGCGAGAGACGTCGCGGGGCGGCTTTGCGGGAAGGGCTCGCGGGATGACTTCGTGGGGAGGCGAGGCAGGGATGTGGCTGGACGGGGCTGAGGTGGCCGTGGAGGTACGGGCGCTGCGGCCCGACTACGCCGCGCTGCTGATTGTCGCCGAGGGGCTGCGCCCCGGGCCCAGCGACCAGGCCAGTGAGGCCGTCCTGGCCGACGCCGAGGACCGGGCCCGCAAGCACCTCGGCGGGGCGCGGCCGGAGGAGCTGCCGCAGGTGGCGGAGTGGCGCGAGGCGTTCCGCGCCTTCGGGGCCAAGCCGCAGCGGACCAGGCCCAGCGTGGAGGCCCTGTTGCGGCGGGTGGAGACCGGCCTGCCGCGCATCGACCGGATCACCGACGCCTACAACGCCGTGTCCATCGCCCGCCTGCTCCCGGTCGGCGGCGAAGATCTGGCCCGCTACGAAGGGCCGGCCAGGCTCGTCCGGGCCACCGGGGACGAGGACTTCGACACCACCGTCGATGGGCAGCCGGCCATCGAGCACCCCGAGCCGGGCGAGGTGGTCTGGCGGGACGACCGCGGGGTGACCTGCCGGCGCTGGAACTGGCGCCAGTGCGTGCGCACCCGGATCACCCACTCGACCACCACGGCGATGTTCGTCCTTGACGGGCTCGGCCCCCGCGGCGTCGGCGGCCTGCGCGCCGCCGAGGCGGAACTGACCGAGTCCCTGGCCGGACTCAGCCCCGGCGCGACGTTCGCCTCCCGCCTCCTCGGGCCATGATCACGGCAATACCGCTACTCCACCGGCGGTACTCCCATGATCATGGTCAACTCGCACGAGCTACCAGCGTGAATGTGCCGTTTCGGATTTGGCGTGCCGACCCCGGGGGCAAAGTGGCCATGATCATGGTCTGGGCCGGTGGCACGCAGGCGCTACGGTGATCGGCCGAAGAGTTCCCGCAGCACCTCAGCGGATCGCTGGGTACCGGCTCGTCGGGGAAGAACTCTGCGCATATCCGCAGGGCGCCGGCAGAGGAGTGCACCCCGGCCATGCCCGCGAGCAGGCGCAGGGTCGTCAATGTCACGGGCCCGGGCCACCCCGTCAGGGTTTGTAGACGTCATAGGCCGGCACTACGGGTGAGATCCAGATGCGCGTGCATGCGGGCAGATAGCCGCGAACGTAGGGGCGAAGCCAGGCGGAGATCACGGTGGGCCGGTCGTTGCCTGGCGGCGTGACGCGGAGGCGCCGGTAAGGCGGGGGACAATATGGGGGTCCCCCGTCCGCCACGGTGAAGACGGCCACGGCCAGCGCGCCTGGCTCGACCGTCACCACGGGCACGGCGGTCACGCCGGGGCCGAACATCATGGTGAGCCTGCGGACCGCGGTGCTGGTTTTGCCCGCCGCGGTGACGCCGACCACGGTGGGCCAGCCGTGGAGGATGCAAGGCCTTCGCGCGTGGCTGGTAAAGCCCAGGTAGCCGCCCGCCGTCCCACCCGCAGCCAGGCCGCGCAGCACGGTGATCTTCAGCTGTGAGGCCCGGCAGACCGGAGAGTGGCGGGGTCTTGCCACGGTGGAAGTGGCAGCTGGCGAGGGCGCGGGGTAGGGCGTGGCTGTGCCGGCGGAAGTGGCCACCGTGGGTGTGCGGTAAGGCGTGGGCGTGCCGGCGGAAGTAGCTAGGCTCGCCGAGCTGGCCGACGCTGCCATCACGGCGGGGCAGCTGCCACAGGCGGCCAGGCCCAGGAAACAGGCCACAACGAGGATGGCACGCGCAGCGGCCGCCCCGGTCATCACCACAGCGGGCCTCCTGGTGTCGCAGTGCTCCTGCCCCTTCAGACAGACCAGCAGCTCCGATGGTTGTGAACTGACTCCCAGACGATGGCGTGGCAGGGACAGACCGCGCGCCCGGAGGGCGTTCCTTCACTGGCCGTAGCTGGTCGTGATGGGTGCCCGTGGCGGCACCGGGGGAGGCGCGGCTCCAAAGGCGGGCAAGCTGCTGGCCCAAGCCGGCACGCTTCTGTCGGCCGGGGCAGTGCGCCTGCCTGTGAGCGGCCCGCACGCCGGCGGCTTGTTCCTGATGTCCTCCTTGACGCTAGCCTGAGCGGGTGGGCCTGGCCCAGCGGCTGGTCACAGGTCGGCGGTCTGCTCGATGACAAGGCGGGGGGCCTGACTAGCTGGGTCGGGGGATTTGTTCTGCCACCCCCCGCGATACCAAATGCCATGATCACGGCTGCGAGCGGGATATCCGCATGGCCAAGCTCAGGCATCCGGCTGCCTGCGCACCCTCACCGGTGCCCGCCGGTTTTGTGCCCATCCGGAGCTATCTATCCACCGCGGCCAAGCATCGGGAATGCTTGTTCGAGGTCCTTGCCATGCTCACCGTGGGCCACCCCCTGGATGCCCGTCCCGGACTTGACATAACGGCAAGTCAAGCGGGGCCAGTTACCGCGAAACAAGATCACCCTTACAGCAGTCTCCAGGGTTTGTCAGGGAGTACGGCGAATCCCGCCACTTATCATGAGGGGAGGTGTGCGGTGAGCGACACGGTTGAGTTCGGTGGCTGGCCCCGGCCACCGCGGTGGGTGTGGGCGATCGCCGGAGTTGCCGCGGTGGCAGTGCTGGCCGGCGTGGTAGTCACCCACGCCGGGCCGCAGCGGGCGGCGCCGACTTCGGCGGTCACGGGCCCGGCCGCCCCTGGCAACGGTGGCCTGCGAATGCCGCCGCACAAGCCCGCGCGCATGGTCGGTCGGCCGTTGCCGCGCGGCGCTGGCCTGCGGCTGGTGGTGGGCGGCCAGAGGCCGGCCTGGCTCTGGGTTGCCACTGGCCGGACGGAGCCGATTGGCGGGCTGCCGCGACGTGACAATGGGTATCAGCTGATCCGCATCGCCGGCGGCTGGGCCGCGCTGCCGTTTCCCGGCAACGGCGTCTCGTGCGACCGCTGCGCGCCCGGGCGGATGCCGGTCTACTACATCGCGGACGGATCGCGGAAGGCGAGCCGCCTGGGTGGCGCGGTCTTCGCCGCACCGGCCGCGACAAGCGGTGCCGTGTGGCTGATCAGCTACCGTGCTGGTGCCGTCATGCCCGCCACCGCGGGCGCGGCGCAGGAGTTCAGTGTGTCCGGTGCGGCGCTGGGGCCACGCCGCAGGCTGCCACGGGGAGAGGGCATCGACCAGGGCACCGCCGCCGGGCTGCTGCTGGCGCCGGAACTCGCGGGCCCGGGCGTAATCCGGTACAGGCTCTGGGAGCCCGGCACCCACCGGGTCAGCCATTCCTTCCAGGATGTGATCGCGGCCAGTCCCGGGGAGATCGCCTGGATGCCGGCCTGCACAGTGCGCTGCACCGTGCACGTGCTGAACCTGGAAGGCGGGCCGGGGCGCGTCATTGCGCTGCCTGGTGGGAGCCAGGCCTATGCGGGCGCGTTCAGCCCGGACGGGAGGCTCCTCGCCCTCCAGATCACCGCACCGATCGGAGCGAGCGGGCAACCCTCGGCTACCCGGCTGGTCGTGGCGGCCCTCGCGACCGGGAGGCTGACGGCCGTCCCGGGAACCACGATCGGCGGCGGGATCGGGGTTGAGTTCGGCTGGCAGGGCAACGGCCAACTGGTCGCCGATGTCGGCCTGCAGGATGGGTGGCAGGTCGCGGCGTGGCGCCCCGGCGACGCCCGCCTGTACGTCGCGGTCGCGCGGGTGCCAGCAGACTCCTGGCCGGTCGTGGGCCCGGGCCCGTACTAGCCCCTTGCCAGATGCTGGCCCCCGGGAGAACACGGCGGCTCTCGGCAGGTTGGCTGTCCACTCGATCACCAGGCGTCTGGTGTCGGGGGATTTGTTCCGCCATGCCCCACTGGCGGTAGTCCCATGATCATGGCTCACTCCCGCGATCTACCAGTGTGAATGTGGCGTTTGGGATTTGGCGCGCCATCCTTGTGTGGCAGGACCGCCATGATCATGGCAGTCTTGCGGCTCGGTGTGCCCGTGGGGTCGTGGCCCGGTGTTACGGTCAGGGTTATGTCTTATCCGCTGACCGCGGCTCAGGCGAACCTGGCCGAGCTTGTCGCCGAGGCGCAGCGAAGCCACCGCCCGGTGACGATCAGTGAGCATGGGCGGCCGGTTGCCGCGCTGATCAACGTCGATGACCTCGCCGACCTGGAGGATCGCGCGGCGCTTGCGGCGCACTTGGCGGATAAGGCGGCCGGGCGCGGCGGGATCGGCCTTGAGGAACTGGATGCCGCGCTCGACCGGATCGGCGCGGAACGCATCTCGTGAGCCTGACCGTCGTCTTCCGGGAGACGGCGTTACGCAACCTCGCCCATATCCGGGGCGAGGAGAAGGATTTGTTCACCCGGGCGCGGCGTGCCATCAGCGCGCTTGCCGATCAGCCCTATCCGCCGGGTGCGGTCGCGTGGGGCGCCACAGGCGTGTACCGGCTGCACGCGGGCGACATCCGGATCCTTTACGAAGTAGACGATCAGGCAGCGACGGTGTACATCATCAACATTGGGATCATCGCCTAGATCGGCCAACGCCGCCCGGGACCTGATCAGTGGCGGCCAGCTGTGCTCACCCACGAAGACCATCCGGCATCCTTGCCTCGTGGCGATCGGCGGATTCACGGTCATGATCGGGAGCGGGGCGTAGGTGGACGCGGCGGGACGCAGGTCTCGGGGGTCCTGGAACAGCCGGTGGTTCCGGCCGCGCTGCGGTAGGCCAACGTGTCGAGGTGCCCGCTAGTTATCCGGGGGAGGGACAGCGGGACCACCACCCCGTAGAGTGGCGGTCCCGGCTGGTCTCCGCATGCCGTAGTGCGGCGCGGTGGAAGATCTACTTGAAGGCAAGGAGGTACTGCGAGAAGACAGTCCACTGTCCGACGTAGACCATCCCGTTCACCACTGCGGGGGAGGAGTAGGCGATGCTGGTCCCGGCAGGGCTGGTCCACAGCGGGGCACAGACTAGGGGGCTGCCGGAGCAGCCGGTGGTGCCGGCGGCGCTGAAGGCATCCAGGGCACCGCTCGACGCGGCGGCGTACACCACTCCGTTAGCCACCGCCGGGGAGTCGGAGCCGTTAACGCTGGCCGCAGTCCACAAGAGGGTGCCCGCCGTGCTGAGGGCGTACAGCGTGCTGCCACTCGTATCGGGCACGTACACCACCCCGTTAGCCACCGCCGGGGAGGCCACGATCTCAGAGCCGGTGCTGAAGGTCCACAACGGGTTACAGGCGGACGCGCCGCAGCCCGCCGCGCTGTACGCGGCGAAGCCGAGGGCCACGCCAACGTAGACCACCCCGCCGGACACGGCCGGGGAAGAGGTTGTCCCCCCGATGTTGGTGCTGCCGGTCCACAGCGGGTTACAGGTAGCTGAGCCGCAGCCCGCCGCGCTGAAAGCGGCGACCCCCTTGTACGCGCTGACGTACACCTTCCCGCCGGACACAGCCGGGGCGGACCCGCCGGTTACGCCGAAGACGGCGGTGCCGGTCCACAGCGGGTTACAGGTAGCCGCGCCGCAGCCAGCCGCGCGGAACGCGTACAGAGAGCTGCCTGAGGTGACGTATACCACCCCGCCGGCCACCGTCGGCGCCGACTGGCTGTTCGACATGATGGCACCGGTCCACAGCGGGTTACAGGTAGCCGCGCCGCAGCCCGCCGCGCGGAACGCGTACAGCTTTCCGTCCGCCGCCGTGGTATACACCACCCCGCCGGCCACGGCAGGGGAGGTGACGGCCTGGGCGGGGATGGTGCCGGTCCACATCGGGTTACAGGTCACCGGGCTGCCTGAGCAGCCGGTACCCGCCGCGCTGAAGGCGAGGAGGCCGTTGAACTGCGTTCCCACATAGAGCACCCCGCTGGCCACTGCGGGCGATGACCCGATCGAGCCGGCAGAATTGTTCGTCCAAGCCAGTTTCAGCCCGGGCACGTTGGCCGGGCTGATCACGTTCTCGTAGGGGTTGAACCCGCTGTTGGCCGGGCTGAAGTGAAACTGGGCCCAGTTGGTGCGGACGAGGAAGTACGCCGTGGCGGACAGGCCGCTGGTCTGGCCGGTGGCGGTGACGGGGTGCTTACCCGGCAGGGCCGACTTGGGCACCGTGAACGTTTCGGAGAACGTCCCCGTGGACGAGGTGGTGCCGGTGGCGACCTGGGTGCTGCTGAAGTCCACCGCCACCGTTTCGCTGGCGCCGAACCCGGCGCCGTTCACGGTGACCTTCGTAGTCGGCGGCCCAGAAGCCGGTTTCAGGGTGATGCTAGCGGTCGCCGCCGCGGCCGGCGTGGCGGCCAGGCCGACGGCGAGCATCGCGGCCGCGGCGGCCAGAGTCAGCACCCGCGACCGGCCGCGCCAGCGCGAAAACCCGGCAACCAGCCCTGCCATGAGCGGCCGGGCGGCGGCAGGGGTGACAGCACTCAAGGCCACCACCCCCGCCCCTAGCGCCGCCGCGTACCGTCCCGCGCGCCCGCGCATCCAGGAAAAAGCGTGCGTGTTCATGAAAGATCCCCCCTCTAGCTGGCAGTGACCGGCCCGGTAAGGGCAGTCGCCTGACGTGCCCTGGGCCCGCACCGTCCGTATGGCACCTTACCTGCGCAGATATCCACTGAGCGTGTTCTTCGCATCGATCCCATGTCTGCTCCCTGTGGCAGCAGTCCCCGCCCGGTGGGGGAGCAGTAGACCCAGCGTGCGCCCGGCTGGAACGCAGGCGGCAGGGGCCGGGCGGCCCCATCGGGCACGGCAGGTGTGGGCCGATCGGCCCCATTCACCATCGGCAGGCCGGTGACATGGCCCAGGCATGCTTCCGCGCGCCGGGGCTGCACAGGAGCTTCGGTGAGCGTCCTGCGCAACCCGTGCGGCGCTGGCGCTCCCCATGTCATTAGCCTCGGCAAGTCGATAAGCCAGGAGGCGTGTCACAGGCTGGTTGTCCACTCGATGACCAGGCGGTGGGCCTGATCGGCGGTGTCGGGGGATTTGTTTTGCCACCCCCACCGGCACTACTTCCATGATCCTCATTTGTTTGCCGATCTGAGCGGGGCCACACGATGATGGTGCCCTGGGATCTGAGCAGCGCGGGAGGAAAGCAGTGTCCAGGACCTGGTTGATGATGCTCGGCCTGGCGGCGGGCCTGGTTGCCGCGAATACGATGCCTGCACAGGCGGCGACGCTTGACGTCTGCCCCAGTGGCTGCCCGTATGCCACGATCCAGCAGGCCCTGGCGGCGGCGGCCAGCGGCGATACCGTCTCGGTAGCGCCGGGCACCTATCCCGGCGGCTTCACGATTGGCAAGCACGTCACGGTGGTGGGTTCGGGGGCTGGTCAGACCACGGTCCGGGGCACCGGCCGCGTGGGCGTGGGCATCACCGTGGCCGCGGGCGTGCGGGCCATCATCGAGGCTCTCACCGTCGACGCTGCCGGGACACCGGCAAAGACGGGAGACTCCGTCTACAATGACGGCACTCTAACGTTGCGGTACGCCGCGATCACGGGGGCGAACAACAACTGGGCCCTCGCTAACTTTGGCGGCACCTTGACCGTGGATTACACCTCGGTGAGCGGGAACAACGCGCCGGGCATCTTTAACTCCCACGGCGCTGTTCCCACCGTCGGCACAGTGACCATCTACCACAGCACGATGGCCGGGAACGGTGGCCCGGTTAGTGGTGGCATCGAGAACGGTGACATCATGACCATCGGCCAGAGCACGATCACCGGCAACGGCGGGGAGCGCGCCGGTGGCATCGACAATTCCGGCGCCCTCACTATCTGGGGCAGCACCATCGACGGCAACAACGGGGGCGGCATCAGCAACGGGGTGAGCGGCACCACCGGCCCCGCCAGCACGCTGACCCTGCGCGGCGTCACCATCCAGAACAACTCTGGCGGCCCCGTCGGCGGGATCTGGAACGGCATCAACGGGGTCGCCAGGCTGGACCACACACGGGTGGTCCGCAACATCGGCCTCAGCTTTGGCGGCATCTACAACCAGGGCAGGCTGATCCTCAGCGATAGCGTTGTGAGACACAACATCCCCAACGATTGCGTGGGCTGCTGACCGTACCTGCCTGAGGCGATGCCGCCTGGCGCAAGACCGCCGCGGGCCGCCGCGCTATGACCGTTGTGACGCCACCTGCACTGGCACTCTTTTGTCGTGGTTGCGCCACCCATCACAAACGATCCCCGGCGGCGGGCGGGCCGCAGGTGATCCGGGCCGTCCACCCGACGATCAGGCGGCAGGCCTGGCCGGCGGGACCGGGGGATTTGTTCTGCCACCACCCACCGACGGCACTCCCATGATCATGTAACCCTGTCCTGCACAGTGAGGGAGAATCCTTCAGGATCATGGAAGAGGGGGGCTGGGCGGCGACTTCGGACTTGTTTCGCCACCCCCATGTACGCCACCACCGTGATCACGTGATTCTGTTCGTCAATGCGACGAACAAACTCACGCGGTCATGGAACTCAGGGCTGCGGGACCGAGTCGGTCACAGGTCGCCGGTCCACTCAGGGTCCGTTGGCTTGCGCGGCTTCGCCTTGGCCGCGGCGGCGGTGTCTGACTTCGGCCCGGAGCCCTGCTGCTGCCTGATGGTCACCCAGCTGCTCCAGGTCCTTGGCCAGGTTGCTGGCCGAGGCTAGGGTCTGGGGGTGGTCGTCGCCGAGGACACGGCGGCGCCGGGCGAGGGTGTCGGCGTCCAGGTCCCTGGCCGCCTCGGCTTCTCCGAGTTGGCGCAGGTCAGAAGCGAGGTTGCTGGCCGTGATCAGGGTCCACGGGTGGTCGTGGCCGTGGGCAGTGCGGCGCCGGGCCAGCGTATCGGCATCCAGTTCCCGGGCCGCCTGATGCATCCCCAGGCGGCTTAGGTCCTGGCTGAGGTTGTGTTGCGAGGTCAAGGTGGCGGGGTGGTCGGGGCCAAGGACGCGGCGCCGCCGGGCAAGGGTGTCCTCGTCGACCTCGCGCGCCCGCTCCAGCAGCGGCAGCGCCCGGCGCACCTCACCGGCCGCCGCGTAGGACCGCGCGAGGCCGTTCCGCGTCACCAGGATGCGGGGGTCCTCGGCACCCAGGACCCGCTCCTGGTCGGCCAGCACCTGCTCATACAACCGGATGGCCAGCCGCACCTCGCCAGTGTCCTGGTAGACGCCGGCCAGGTTGCTGCGGAACCCCAGGGTGACCTGATCCTCGTCACCGAGCGCCCGCTCGGCGTCGGCCACCGCCTGCTCCAGCAGCGGAACAGCCCGCGCCAGCTCACCCGCCGCCCGGTAGGCCGTGGCCAGATTGTTCCGCACGGCCGCGGTGACCAGATTGTCGGTACCCAGCGCCGTCTGGCTGCCTGCCAGCGTCTGCTCCAGCAAGGCGATGGCCTCACGCAGCTCGCCCGCCGCCTTGTAGGCCGCCGCCAGCTTGACCTGCGACATAACGAACTCGGGGTCGTCATAATCAGCCATCGCGCCTGCCCCGCTTGCCATGGAGGCGGACGGTTCGGTCACGTCCAGTCGTAAGCGTAGCTGCCGGGACCGGCGCGGTCAGTGATCTCGTTCGCGCCGCCGCTGGTAGTGGCATCTGCGCGATCCTGTGACGGCGACCTCTCAGGGGGGACCAGGAGGCCGGTGTCAGGACACCTGACGCGCGCGGCGCGTGGCTGTCTGCCGGGTATGGGCCGGCCGCCGTCGCCGACCTCGGTACCGGGCCGGCCCGGCGGCTGCGCGGCGCCCAGTTGCCGGGCGTGCGGTGGTGGTTTCCGCTGCGGCAGCGTCTGGGCGTGACTGCGGCGCGGGCCGCTCGACGGGCTTCCCGGCTATCACGCGCAGCAGGGCGGAGCCAGGTTTGACCGTGGTGGTGAGCGGAGAGATGTGGGCCTTCCGCATCAGGGCATGCACGCCGGCCGCTTGTGCGGGGGTCTGCAGGGTAACCACCACGCCGCTGGCGCCGGCCCGGCCGGTCCGGCCGGAGCGGTGCAGATAGGCCTTGTGCTCGGCAGGTGGGTCGGCGTGGATGACCAGGTCGATGCCGTCCACGTGGATGCCGCGGGCGGCGATGTCGGTAGCGACCATTACCCGGACCGCACCGGAGGCGAAGCGCGCGAGGTTGCGCTCCCTGGCGGGCTGAGTGAGGTTTCCGTGCAGCTCGGCAGCGGGGATGTGGGCGGCGGCCAGCTGGCGGGCGAGCTTGCGCGCGCCATGCTTGGTCCGGGTGAAGATCAGCGAGAGGTTGCTGCCCGCGGCGAGAGCGGTGACAACCGGCGCCCGGTCGG
>Ga0306926_10009984_pt1 | contig 10469 bp, 13 predicted proteins | sample flu12Cox44000178_FD_203759 | JGI IMG/M metagenome (GOLD analysis project Ga0306926, IMG submission 203759) | Lab enrichment of tropical soil microbial communities from Luquillo Experimental Forest, Puerto Rico - flux8day.12C.oxic.44.000.178 (v2)... | ecosystem: Environmental > Terrestrial >... | reverse complement strand
AGGGCGAATATGGAGAGCGACGGTGGCGATCGTCCCTTGCGGGATCAATTCAAACTGCGGCGGCGTTGCATCTGTGTAGTCGTAGGGCAAGGGCATCGTGATGCCTCCTCTAGTTTTGAGCATGCTGCTCGGGCGAAACGACAGTAAACGGCTTGCGCTGACCAGGGCCGGTCAGCTTGTCGATCAGCGCGCCAAGGTTCGGCGGTTCGAGTTGTTCGAGCCGGCCGGAACGATCCTTGGCTGGATATCCCCACGGATTAGGATTTGTGCAGACAAAGGCGCGCATCGGTTTGCGATCGCCGAAATCGACCCACTGCATTGTGATGATCTCGTCGACGATCGCAGGCAGTTCGCGTCCGGTCTTGCTGCCTTCGATTTGTGCTTGCCAAGTCGGAACGTTGAGATCGTCGATGTTGCGCTCCAACACCGCGACGAAAATCACGCTACGAGCGCGCGCGTGCTGCAACTGGTTTAACCAGCTGACCATGCCGCGCGCGTGCACGCCGTAGGTCGCGCGCAGGTCCTTGCGCCCGCGATCGGTGGTCGCCTCGGGTTGCTGCTCGGCCCAGGTAAAACAAAGCCGGCCGGCCCCGGTTAGGCTATCGACGAACAGAATTTGGTATCCCGTGAGCGATGCGAGCTCGCTGTGTGCTATTGCTTCCCTGTAGTGCGCCTCGGAGTAAGTGACGTTCGCGGGCAATGCCGGATTAGGACCGCCCAGGACGCAAGCGAGATCGCGACACTCCTGCCACGTGCGCGGGCGTACACTTGCGACCGCAAGATCGCGCACCGCAATGTCGCCGGCTTCAATGTCGACGAACAGGGTCGCGGCCAACTGCTCCGCGCTCATGGTGCGCAACAGCGACGTCTTGCCGACGCCGGACAGGCCGACGATTAGGATTTTGGCGCCGCTCTTTTCAGCGAGCCGGGTGTCCGCATCGAGGAACTTCATGGCACCCTCAATCTGAGAGATTTCCCCTTAGCGAAGGCGCCGTGGTATTCCCGCGTCTCGCGTCGTGCGGCTTGAATGCTTTTTTGATCGGGTTCACACGGAAATACGTGCAAGACGTCGGCATCAAAGACGAAACAATACTGCGGGTATTTCCCTTTCGGCTTCCAATGGTCCTTGGACAGAAGCAGCGCGATGCCGATGCGGATGTCGTTTTGCTTGTGCGTGAGATAAGCGATGCGCCCTGAAGCACGTCGCCCAGAGTCCGAGCGGACCAACACCCAAGGATGTTCGAGCGAGGATGCCGGCAACACAGCCGGTCGGCTGTATTCCGTGTATTGGCGCTTCGAGCTCGGCGGATCAGCTTGATTTGCGGACGCAGGAACGTTATTGGACACGGGCAGCTCTCCTTCGTGGCGACGAGGGTGAGGCTTCAGAGTTGGTGCGGCCCGGCCCTTGCTGCCGGGCCGCTTCGCGTCGTGGTGTCGCCCGTTCGTGAACCCGCTTTTCCCGACCGCACGGGCGACGGCGCGGCCGGACGGGATCGGTTACACATCGAGCACCTCGCTGAGCCGATAGCCAACGCGCCTGGGCGACAGCCGGAGGCGCCTTGGCTTGCCGGTGGCGAGGGCAATACGGCGAAGCGTGTCCGGGCTGACGTTTCGCAACGCGGCGGCCTCGACCTCGCTGACGATGCGGTCGGGAGGCGGTAGAGGCGCCGGTCGGTTAGGTGATGGTCGCGAGGGCATGCGAGCTGCGCTCCGTGTGTCGTGCTGCACGGTGCGCGCTCATGCACGATTTGTGAAACAGACATTTGGACATGTCCAAATGTCATGTCCAAATGTCCAGACGTTGCGCCCTGGTTACTTGGCCCGGCCGGCGATGCGCAGGATGGTTCTACTGCTTATGGTCTTGTCGTCCCTGATGCCGAGGTGCGTGTAGACGGCGCCACACAACGCGCTGTCCGACAGTTCGATTCGGAGTGGCACCCCGTCGGGGTACAGCTCTTGCAAGGCCTCGCGGACTTTCTTCCCTTTCCACACCTGCCTCTTCGATTGCGACTCGACACCCGCCCTGGAGGCTTCATCGCCTGCCGCCGTCGAGAGCGTCGCCTCCTCCGGCGGTGCCCACACGAGCACCAGCAGCTGCCGGTCCGGCTCGCGGCGCGATTTCACCCGCAACGTCGAGAGATCGACGACCTCGACGCCCTGCTCGTCGTCGATCCAGCGCCAATCGCTTTCGACATGAATGTAGAGGTCTTTTCGCCAGCGCTTCCGCGTGACCAGCTTATCGCGGTCGCCCTCGATCAGCTTGCTAGGCAGTTCGCCGGATTCCAGCCTGCCGTCGATCGCCACGAGCGCTAACTTGCCCATGGCGGGATCTGACCGGCCGAGCCGTCGCCACTCCCGCTCGACCTCCTCCCGCAAGCTGATCCAGTGCGGACCGCACAACGGCGGCGATGAGCGGGAGCCCGCGCGGGTGCTATTCTCGCCGGCAGCCTTAGCCATGGGCAAACCACTCGCTGACGTCTAAGCGCGCTGCAACGCTACGACCTTGCTTTCGCGACCCTCGACGATCGCGCTCACAAGCTCGGCCCAGCGCCGCAACGCGACCGCCTTCTCGGCGCGATAGGAGCTCAAGTTGTAGCGCCCCGGCGTGCCAGCTTGGTGTCCGACATGCCCTAGAATGTTTTCGACGATGTGAGGCGCAATCCCGAGCTGATCGTGCATCGTGGTGCTAATCAACCTGCGGAAATCGTGCAGCGTCCATCCCGGCATCGGCGACCGCCTGGCGGTGTGACGCTCTTTGGCAATCCGCGCATCGAGATCGATTTTACTACCGACCCAATCAGAGAAGCCGCGTGCCCCGCGCCCGAATACGAGATCGCACGGTGAGCCATCCGGCCACGTCAGGCGCGGCCGCGCCCGCAAGATCGCCAGCGCCGGGGCACTGAGAACGATTTCATGCGCGCGATGAGATTTAACGCGCTCCGACGGCAACGCAATCAGACCGTCGTCGAGATTGAGCTCTGACCACCGCAGGGCACCGACCTCTTCTCTCCTCGCTCCGGTCAGAATCAGCAGGCGAAGGATGTCGGAATAGGCATCATCGCGAAGCGCCGCCCAAATCTCCCGCAACTCATTGTCAGCCAGCAGCCGGCTTCGAGCCGCTTCCTCACGGCGTTCGGTCCATGCTGCCGGGTTTGTGTCAAGCAGGCCTTCGCGAAGGCACCAAACAAAACACGATGACAGCGACGACCGCACACGGTTAGCAGACGCACCCGATAGTTTTGCTGCTACTGCAGTGAGTACTCCCGCCACGTCCCGGCGCGCGATCTCCGCCAAGGGCAAATGGTGCAGCCGCTTCGCATGGACCTTAAGATGACGCTCGACCTCGACGAAGGCGCGCGGCCGCAGGCGCTCTCTTTGCCGGGCTATGAACAACGGCAAGATCGCCGCAAACGTTTCGCTGGCGCGCGCACGGGCCTTGCTCTTGTCGCCGGCGGGGTCGCGCCCGAGCTTGGCCTCGGCGTGAAGAAGGGCGGCCCGCTTGCGAGCTTCATGCGGAGTGAGTGTGCTCGCAGTCCCGAAAGTAAGGCGCCGCTGTTTGCTGCCGACGCGATATTGGAAGACCCAGGTCTTCCCGCCGCCAGCACGTAGGCGTAACGCGAGGCCGGGAACGACGTCATCAAAAACGAGTAGATCGGTTTTGCCCGCCGGCAGCGTCAGGGCAGAAACGTATTGCGGGGTCAGCCTCGCCATGGACCGCGAAGCCTCTCGGTCAGCCAAATTGGGAAGCACATGGGAAACATCCAGGTGCTGGCTCGTGCGTCTTCTTGCGAAATAACAGACCGAGACGCTACTAACGATCTCAGCGGCTTGCAAGCCTTCTGCTGCTTCCCGCGATCTCCTGCGCCCTGCCATATTCGGTCATGCCGACCGAGAGGTCTTCGAAATAAAGAATGCGCAGCGCCAGGATCATCAGGCGCGAACGTAGCCCGGATTGCGCGCGCGCTCCATCCGGGCCACGCGTTCGTCACCTCATGCCGCGGCGAGCTCCTTGTCCTTGGCCTCGGCGCGTTGGAACGCCGGCCGCGCAGCAAGCCTGTTGGTATAGGCGGTGAACTCGGGACGCTCGGGCACGAGCTTGAACATCATGCCCCAACGCAGGGTGGAGCCGACGATCACGTCGGCGGCGGTGAACTGCTCGCCCATGAGATACGGGCCCTTCGCAACCGCCTTCGCGGTCACATTCATCACGGTGTCGAAATCGCCGTAGCCCAGCATGCCGCGCCGGGGCTCGTCCTTGCGCGGGTTGGCGCGATCCATCATCGCCGCCTCGATGCAGTTCGGACCGAAGAACAACCACTTGAGATAAACGCCCCGGCGCGGGCTGCCGATCGGCACGTTGAGCTTGGCGCGCGGAAATTCGTCGGCGAGGTAGGCGCAGATCGCCGCCGCCTCGGTGATGACGGCGTCGCCGTGCTTGAGCGCCGGCACCTTGCCCATCGGGTTGACCGCGAGATAGTCGGGAGTATGGGTGTCCCCCTTGCTCAAATTCAAGAGATGGACGTCGTAGGGTTCGCCGACCTCCTCCAGCATCCATCGCGTGATCGATGAGCGCGACGGCGCGGCGTGATAGAGCGTAAGCTTCGCCATGCGGTACTCCATTGTTGGGTGATGCGCATCCCTTAAGCCGCGATCGTGTCGGTTCTGCGAATACACCGCAGCGTGCCTGGGGCAGATGCCCATGAGAAACACAATGACAACGACGAGATGCCTCTCGGTCGCCGCGATCCTTTGTGGTTTTCTCGGCTGCGCGCCGGTCGCGGCAGCGCCGATCACGACGGGGCGACAGGTCATCGACATCAACGGCGCACCGATGGTGGTCTTCACCTACCGCCCGGACGGATGTTCCGATCCAGCGCTGCTCATGGTCTTTCACGGCATCGCCCGCAACGCCCGCACCTATCGCGATGACGCGCGCGCCATCGCGGACCGCCTTTGCCTGCTCGTCATCGCGCCGGTGTTCGACAAACGCGCCTTTCCCGCCTGGCGCTACCAGCGCGGCGGCATCGTCAAGGACGCGGTGGTGCAGGATGCGCGCGACTGGACCGGCAGGCTGGTGCTCGATCTCGTCGCCTGGGCGCGGGCGCAGGAAGGGCGGCCGCTCGCCTATTCCCTGCTCGGCCACTCGGCTGGAGCCCAATTCCTCGACCGCCTCGCCGCCTTCGTGCCGACCGAAGCACGACGCATCGTCATCGCGAATGCGGGAAGCTACGTGTTTCCCAGCCTCGAGATCGGCGCGCCCTACGGGCTGGGAAAGGTCTATTCGGGAACCGACGGCGAGGCGGCGCTGCGGCGCTACCTGGAACAGCCGTTGACCATCTATCTCGGTCAAGGCGATACCCGCGACGACGAGCGAAACGATTATCCCGAGGCGCTGGCCCAGGGTGCATCGCGCTACCAGCGCGGGTTGAACGTGTTCAACGCGGCGAAGACCCTGGCACAGGCCCGCGGCTGGACGTTCAACTGGCGGCTGGTCGAGCTGCCCGGCGTCGGACACAGCGCGCGCAAGATGTTCTCCGCGCCGCAGGCTTCCGAGACATTGTCGCCCTGAACCCCCGGTGAGATGCATGCGACTCGTGACGATGGCATCGATCATGGCGCTCCTCGCCGCGCCCGCCGCCGGCGCCGACCGTCAGGTTGAACGCATCGTCACACGTCACGTTCGCGCGATCGTACCGCCCGACGGTGGCGGCGGCGTCGCGGTAGCCGTGCGCATCGAGGGCCGGACCCTGTTCTTCAATTACGGCTGGGCCGATCGCGCCAACAAACGGCCGATCACCACCGACACGCTGTTCAACCTCGCCTCGCTGCGCAAAGTGTTCGAGGCGACGCTGCTGGCGCAGGCGGTCGGCAACGGCGAACTCAGGCTCGACGACCCAGTCACCAAATATGTCGCGGAGCTCGACCCGGACGGCGATATCGGCCGCGTCACGCTCGGCCAGCTCGCAACGCACACGTCGGGGCTGCTGCTGCCGCAGGACCACCCGCCCTGGCCGGATTGGGGCTACACGCTGCCGGAGTTCATGCGCACACTCAATGCCTGGAAGGCGGACAACGCGCCCGGTCAGCAGCATCTCTATACCCACGCGGGCTACGTGCTGCTGCAGCTTGCGCTCGAGCGTCGATACGGCGTGCCGATCGACGAGCTGATCGAGCAGCGGCTGCTGCGGCCGCTCGGCATGACGTCGACCACGCTGCCGCGGCAGGATGACAGCACGCGCGGACGCATGTCCCCCGAACACAAGCGCCGCGCGGTGCAGGGCTACTCCGAGCGTGGCGAGCCGCTGCGAGAGCCGGGCAGTCAGGAGAGCTACTACCGCTGGCCGGGCACGGGCCAGATGTATTCCTCTGCGCGCGATATGGCCGTATTTCTCGCCGCCAATCTCGGCGAGTTGCCGGTCGAGCGGTCGCTGCGCGAGGCGATGAACTTGGCGCACCAGAGCGTCTGGACTATCGGGCCGCGCAACCGGCAGGCGTTAGCCTGGGAGGTCCTCGGCACCGATGCGCCGACCATCACCGAAAAGTACGGCGGTCTCCACAACGCGTCCGCCTATATCGGGATGATGCTGCGCCACAAGCTCGGCATCGTGGTCCTCGGCAATCGCGGCAAGCAGTATCCCAACGAAGTCGGCCGCCGGATCCTGCTCGAGCTCGCAGCGTCCCGACGGCTTCGAGCCTGACATGCGGGTGGGCGTGTTGGGCGTCCAATTCAAGCGGGAGGCGGCGGGCCATCATATTCGCGCACGCGCAACTTGCGCACCGTCAGCTCGTCGACTTCGAGCGCCTGGAAGCGCGCTTTCTTGACCGTCATGCGGCCGAGCGCGAGCCGACCGATCGCCAGTGCCCCGACGGCGATGGCTCCGAACGCCGCCGCACCGATCGCAAGCGCGATCATACTGGTGGCGGGAATGGCTTCGGCTCGGCGGACGATATCTCGCGGCATCGATGGGTCTCCGTCAGGCAGCTGGTTTTCTTCCCCGGCGGGGTGAGGTCGCGCCGGGTTCCCGCCGGCATATCGGCCGTCCGGCGGGTGAAGCGCAATGCCCTCCGGCGCGGCGATGGCCGAGATGCCATTCCGATCTGCCGGCCCTGCGCCGAATAGGTTAATATAGCTCCGGGTCGCAGCACGGCGTGACCAAGACCGGCATGGCGACCCTGCTTGCTCGGGAGGTACGACCATGGCGCAGCTACACGTTCTCATGGGGGCGGATACGATCCGCGCGCGTCCGACGGTCCGCCGCATCGGTCTCGCGGACCTCAAAGACGCGCTGGCTCGCGGCTTCGCCGATTTTTCCGCCATACCGACCCACGCGGTGTTCCTGTGCCTGATCTATCCCATCGTCGGTCTGGTCCTGGCGCGGGCGACGCTGGGTTATGCGCTCCTGCCGCTTTTGTTTCCGCTCGCCGCCGGCTTCGCGCTGGTCGGCCCGTTCGCGGCCATCGGATTTTACGAGCTGAGCCGCCGGCGCGAGCAGGGTCGCGACATTTCCTGGGAAGACGCCTTCGACGTGCTGCACTCCCCGTCACGCGACGCCATTGCCGCGCTGGGCTTTTTGCTGCTGGTGATCTTCGCGATCTGGATCGGCGTCGCGCAGGCGATCTACGTCGCCAATTTCGGCTACGAGCCCGCCGCCTCGATGCCGCATTTCATTCGCCAAGTCTTCACCACGCCCGCGGGCTGGACGCTGATCATCGTCGGCAACTTCATCGGCTTCCTGTTCGCGGTCACGGTGTTGATCATCAGCGTGGTGGCGTTTCCGCTGCTGGTCGACCGCGAGGTTGGCGCGGTCGAAGCGGTGCTGACCTCGGTGCGAGCGGTCGCCGCCAATCCGGTCATCATGGCGGTCTGGGGCTTGATCGTCGCCGCGCTGCTGGTGATCGGCTCGTTGCCGTTCTTCTTCGGCCTGGCCGTCGTGGTGCCGGTGCTCGGCCATTCGACCTGGCACCTCTATCGCAAGCTGGTGGAGCCGGACCTCACTCCTCGCCAAGACCATCCACGTCCGCCGCAGCAACGCCGTTATGCGGCACAATTTCCCGCCGCGCTGTTCGCCGGCGAGGACAAGCAGCCTCCGGGACAGTCGTAGCGACGGCGTGAACTCGGCAGGGCTACGGGGTTACCTCGCGAGCTGGTAGCGAGCCCGCGCGCGCCGATCAAGGCTCGGGCCGGAAGCGATACGGCGGCGCCACCCGCGCGGCGCGGTAGTGTCGCGGCACGACCCAGCCGTTCCAGCCGTAGGCGCCGCCCCAGCCGACACCGGTATAGGTGCCATAACCGCACCAATACCAACCGGCCCCCGCCCATCCGTAGGGATACCAGCAGTACGGCTTGCCGCGGTAGATGAATTGCGCCGGTTCGGCGAGCGCAAGCGGGGCCGCGATCACACCCGGCGCAGCCGGCGCCGCATGGGCACGCCCGCATGCCAACGCCGCGCCCAACGCGGCAACGGTCACAAGCCGCAACACGAACTTGCGCACGACCCCCTACCCGCCCAGAACAAGCGAACCATTGGAGGCAAGAAACATGTCGAAAATATTTTCGCGCGCCGCCGCGCGCGAAGCAATCGGGCGAGCGGCTCACGCCGGGAGGGCGGCCACTGCCAGTTCGCGCACCTGCGTCGCCCGTTGCGGAAGCGTGCTGCCCGGCTGCGGCTCGTAGCCGACCGCCCGCAGCGTTCCGCTCGCCGCGCACATCTCCACGGCGATGCGGGTGAAGGGATTGAGCACGGGCGGCGTCACCCAGGCGAAATCGGAGCGGGCGAACGGCTGCGGCCAGGACGAGAGCGCCTCGCGCCGGGCGCGGCTGTGCGCGGTCGCCTCTTCCGGCGAACTCTTGAGCAGGAGCGTGGCGCACACCCGCGCCTCCCACGGCGTCGTGCTGCGCAGCCAATCGTTGGCCGTCGATGTGTCCTCGGTACGACTGGCAAAACCTTCTTCCGTTCGCTCGATCACGCAGCGCTCGCCGCGCGCGCATCCGATGAGCGTGAAGATCACCGGACGCGCCACCGGTACCGTCTCGAGTCGGCGCTTGGCCTCGCCGAAATCACGGCAGGTCTCGAACACCTCGCGCAGCAGGTGGTCGGGCGGCCGGAAGCGGATCGGCCATGTTCGCAACGCGTTCACGGCGAGATCGTACGGCCGCAGCCACGGCTTGCGGGTGCGGCGCCAGAGCGGCGCCTGGTTGATGGCGGCCGCGAACCGGCCGGGCGCCAAAGCGGTCAGCGCGCCCGCGTAGCCCGGCCAGGTGAGATTGACGAACTCGCCCGCGGGACCGCGCATGCGTGCGATCTCGATATGGCGACCGAGTCCCGGAAACGGCCAGTCGAGGGTGCGCGCGAGCCAAGGCACGCCATCCTCGTCGCGCGCCACCGCGGTGCATCCCCATTGGTAGGTGCCGTTGAGAAACCAGATGCCGGGAAAGCCAAGCGCGACGGCGATCGCTTCGAGGTCCACGACGTAGGGCGAATGCGAGCGCTGGAGCCAGCGGCGCGTCAGCGCGTCCATGGCGGGAAGCAACATGCGCGCTGCGCGCGGCAGCCAGGTCACGCAATCATCCCGTAGCGCCCGCGCCCGCGCACGCGCGTCGAGCGCGTGACGAACGGCTCCGCCCTCGCGCACATCGACGACAGGAATGCAAACCAACTCGGCTTCGCTCATGGGGCGCGATGCTTACGATAGTTCGAAGGCCGGCGCCACATCGTGTTGCCGGCCCGCCCGCGACGGGGTGCCGCGGCGACGGCGGAGTTGATCACTGGCCCTTCCCGCGACATTCTTGACATTCTCGAGAGTCATCAACGATGGTTTCGCCTGGAGGGGCCAAGTGATCAAGCTTGCACCAAGCATGCTGAGCCTCGTCGCGCTGGCGGCGCTGGCCACACCGGTGCACGGGGAGGACGACTTCCCGCTCATCGGCACCTATACGGAAAATCAAGCCTGTAGGCCAAATGGTTCGGACCCCGGCGTATCGCGCGTGACGATCACGGCGCGCGACATCGACTCGGTGTTCGGCCTGTGCACGATCCTGAGCAAGAAGCGCGAGGGCGCCACCTTCGTGGTCCATGTCGAATGCAAGGGCCCGGGCGGTAGCCAGATGCTGGGCGACGTCATCTTCAAGCCGCGTGAGGACAAGACCATCGACTTTTCGGATCTGGACCAGACCTACAAGGCCGTGCTGCATCGATGTCCCGATTGAGCGGCTGGCGCGACCCGCTCGCTCTGCCAAAGTCTCGATCCTCGGCCCGCTCGGCGGGCCATTTTCGTTCCTCCCCGTGGGCGCAACCGTATGTATAATCGTGCCCACAGCACGGCCTTCGAACGGCGAGGAACCCCATGACCTATGAAAGCATGCTCGCGGAGACGGTCGCCTTTCGCGGCCACAAGGGAGACGTGGGCGAAGCCTATTACGCGCGGCCGCTCGGCGGCGGGCCATGGCCCGGCGTGGTGCTGATCCATCA
>Ga0306926_10009982_pt1 | contig 10471 bp, 6 predicted proteins | sample flu12Cox44000178_FD_203759 | JGI IMG/M metagenome (GOLD analysis project Ga0306926, IMG submission 203759) | Lab enrichment of tropical soil microbial communities from Luquillo Experimental Forest, Puerto Rico - flux8day.12C.oxic.44.000.178 (v2)... | ecosystem: Environmental > Terrestrial > Soil... | reverse complement strand
ACGCGCGAAGGGCTGTGGCAGGCCATCGGTCGGACCCTCGATCGCTATCAACCGCAGGAATGCCGGAACTTCTTCAAAAACGCCGGCTATGCAATCTGATCGGAAGACACTCTAGTGCGTCGTCGCACGCGCGGCCGGCCCTCTCCATCGTCCGCGCGCCCGATGCATCCGTCGGCAAATCCACCAGCCGCATCCGACCTCCAGTATAGGTATCCACTCCTCCGCCGTGGTGTAAGCGGACGCACCCGGTTCGAGCGATCTGAACTTGACCGCTGCGCGACGCGCCGTCGTATCCTGCGCGTCGATCTCGGCTTGGATCTGCGAGCAGCGAGCGCCTCGGCACCGGACCTCTTGGGCCCGGGGCACTCGTGGCACGGCCGGCGAGCACGACGCCGCACACGGCACAGGCCACTCGACCAATTTGCCGTTCAAGACATCCTCCTCGCTCGATGCCGCCATTCGAAGATAGCGGCAAAGGGCCGGAGGCGATGTGAAGCCGATCAAACCAGGAGGAGGAGTTGCGCAGGATCCTCGGTGAGGTCGCTTCTTCGCCGAGAAGAACACCGGAATGCGTCTAAACCAGTTCAGCAGCGCGACAACTCGCAATCTATGCTATAGTTGGGTAGTGAATGTGTAGAAGGTCTGCTTCACCGTGACCAGCGAAATTATCACTCTTCCCGGTCATCTTCGTGTGCTGTTCGACAAAGTCTACGAGGGTGAGCCGGCTGCCGGAACTGGGTGGGTTGTATGGCAACGGGTGCTGCAGGCACGAATACAGGATGCTGCTTTCTTCAAGCGGCTGTCCTCGGTGCAACTGGCCTGCAGAAACTTGCGGATGGAAGTGGACGGTCTTCCTATCGGCGGCGGAAGTGTTACCGCCAGAACAAAGACATCTTGGCTGCAAGCGATCGATCAACTGACCTCGCTGACGCTGCCCAACGATTTTCACCTTTCGATTCCACAATGGAAGGAGAAAGCCCACCAGTCCGACATTACATTGCTCGATACTATGCATGTATATTATAATTTGCATGACATGTTTGCGCAGATCGATACCGAGAAGTTGAAGAGCTTAATAGCTAGCTTAAATTCCCTTAGTGAAGGCGTGAACGCGAGCGGGTTGGACGGAAGAATCAAGCGATTTGTGGTTCGAGCACTGGAGGAATTAAGGTTCTCGGCGGAAAATATCGAGATCCTTGGGTTTGAGAGCGCTTGGACCGAAAGCGTAAACCTGGTCGGCGCGGTACTGCGGTTTCGCAACGAGCTCGAGACGAATGCGGAGTTGCGGCAGAACCTGGCGGCAACGGCTTGGGAGGTGATGCGGTTTCTTGCCGCCGTGACCAGCGCCAAGAACGGCGGCGCCGTTCCCCTTGCCGATGCGGCCCGAGCGCTGCTGGCTGGCGCCCCCGCAGCTTAGGGTATCGGAGTATCCCTCGCTCGATAGTTTCTGCCGCCCCGCTTTATAAAATCAGCCGAAGTGTGATCCGCCTCACACTGCCCCGGCCCGGTCGCGGCTATGCTGCAACATATCCCGATTCGGGAAGGTGACCATGAATGGAAATGTGGTTGTCCTTGCCTATGCTGCGTGCGGGTTTCTGATCGTCGTTTATGCGTGGGGGTGGTCGAATGTGCCGCCGCCCAATCTAAGGGTCGTATTGCTTGTCTATTTGGCCCTTGGCGGCCCACTCTTAGCTCACGCAATCAGCGGGACGCAGCAACAGCCGGGCAGGTTGATGGTGCCTGGCAAGATCGCTCATGTGCAACTTGTGACGATCGGGATGGTGGTGTGGCTGATGCAGCGTCACGCCTATCTCAATCGCGTGGCAGGCGGCGCGCCGCGCTTTTCCGCCTACATTGTCAACATCGTCGTCGCGGCCCTGGCTGCCGCGGGCCTCAGCCTCATATTCCATTCGGGCGACGCCGACCCGCTGATCGGCACCGGGTACGACCTGCGGGGCGTCCTACTCAGCTTCCCGCTATGCGCCGCGGCCGCATTTTTTCGCGATCTCTGGGCCGGGGACACAAGCCGCCCCGCCGGGTTGCGCTGCGTCGAAACTGTAGGCTGTGTATCGGTGATGGTTCTCGGGATCGCCGTGCTCTTTTTCGCCGAGTTGTTTCCGCTGGCCACGGTCCTTCAAGGCTGGCGGCTTGGTGTCCTGATCGCGCTCTCGAGCGCGATGGCCCTTATGATCGGCAGCTGTGTGCCGGGCATCCGCCGCCCCGTTCGAGCTGCGACGGCTGGGGGCGAGGCGGGCCCGTTGCCCGTTCCAATGGCGTGGTACCGGCCGTGAGACCTGCTCAGCAAGCTGTCACTTCTCTGCAGACTGGGGTGTTGGAACGCCTCGCGGTGGCGGCGGTGGATCTGGCGTCGCATCCGGGCTTCGATCTCGAGAGAGGCAACAGGTGGTTCGGCGCTGCGCGGTCTGCCGCAACCTGGGTCGGTTCCGGCATGTTGGTCGATCAATCGGGCGCCGCTGCCAATTCGCCGTTTTACACACTCTCAAATTTTCAATTGTTTTTCGATTGTTATACCGGCTTGAATTCGTTGATCGTGCGAAAAATTCAATTGATCCGCCAAGTAACGAATTTGATCTGCAAATACTTGGAATACTGCTATCTTTTTCGGTCGTGCCCGCGTCGTTATAGCCAAAAAACGCGATTTTCGTTGTATTTAGGGTCGAAGGAACCACCAAACGGGGCGGTCCGCGGGGCCTGGAGGCGAGAGCATGTGAGGCGGCGCGGTTGCTCGCAAGACACCCGACAATCTGCTATGATGATGCGGCAACTGGCGAAACTTTTGGCTCGTCCGAGGAGCGGCACCAGGTGACGCTCACCCTTACGATGCTGCGCTGCCCCGATGCGGTGGCGCCGGAAACGCGTGTCCTGCAGGGCGGCGAGTTCTCGATTGGACGCGGATCCGAGAACGACTGGGTGCTGCCCGACCGCGAGCGGTTTATCTCAAAGCGCCACTGCATGCTCGCCTATCGCTCGGGGGGCTGGCAGATTGCTGATCTATCGGCCAACGGAACCTTTTTGAACGGCGAAGCCGAGCCGGTAGGCCGCGACCGCCCGCGGGAGCTGCGCGATGGCGACCGTCTGCGGCTCGGCGCCTACGAGATCGAGCTTCGCATTGTCGAGACCGCGGTGCCGCGGCACGTGCCCTCGGGTCGTGGCGACCCCTTCGCGCTCGACCCCTTCGAACCCCGTGCGGCGCCCGCCACTCCGCCGTTCGACGCGGACCCCCTGCTGCGCCGCGGCGAAGTTCAGGACCCGTTCGCCGAGGCTCTGGTCCCGCCGTCGATCAACCTGCCGCGCGATTACGACCCGCTGACACCGGAGCCGGGCGAGCCAGGGTTTGCCGACCCGCCCCGCCCCGACCACTCGCCCCATCTCGAGGACGCATTCCGCCCTGCCTTGCCGCGTTCGCTGCTGCCGGACGACTGGGACCACGAGCCGGTGCCCTCGTCGCCAGCCCCGGTACCGGCGGTCCCGGGGCCATCCGCGGCGCCGCTCTTGGCGGACACACCGGCTGTGGTACCCCCATTTGTTTCGGCCGCAACAAGCGCCCCGGCTGCGGCACCTGCATTCACTTCGGCCGGACCAACCGTGCGGGCGGCGGCGGTCGACCCGGGAGATGACCTGCTCGCGGCTTTTCTTCGCGGGACCGGGCTTCCCGATGCGCGTCCCGCCGATCCCGCCGCCGCCATGCAGGCGCTCGGTGCAGCCTTTCGCGAGCTCATCTCCGGTCTGCGCCAAGCGATGATCGCCCGCTCAGCGATCAAGGGCGAGTTCCGGATCGAGCAGACGATGATCCGAAGCCGCGGCAACAATCCGTTGAAATTCTCGGCCGATGACGATGACGCGATGCTCGCCTTGCTGGGCGCCGGGAGACGCACGGACATGGGCGCGGCCGAGGCTGTGGCCGACGCGCTACGCGACATTCGCCTCCACGAGATTGCGACGATTGCCGCGATGCGGTCTGCGGTGCGCGGCGTGATCTCGCGGTTCGATCCCGTCAAGCTCCGCTTGGCCGCTGAGCAGAGCGGTGGCCTGAACCTCGTGCCGGTGCAGCGGAAGGCCCGTGCCTGGGACGCGTTCGAGGCGCTCTTCACCCAAACGAGCCAGGCGCTCACCGATGATTTTGACGGCGTCTTCGGGAGAGCGTTTGCGCGAGCCTACGAGCAAGCGCTGAGGGAAACCCGAGAGAGGGAGAACGACCGATGATCGCGCGCCGCGCTCTCCTCGGGATCCTCGCGGTATTCACAACGTATTGCTCCTCTCCGCCGCCGCCGGCCGTATTGACCCTCAACGTCATCGGAGGCGCCGATCAGAACCCCGGTGCTTCCGGGAAGCCCACCCCGGTCGCCGTTCGCCTGTTCCAGCTCAACGATCCGGCGAAGTTTGAACGCTCCGATGTCTTTGCATTGACCGAGCGCGAGCAGCAAACGCTGGGCGCGGAAAGTCAGGGCTCGGAGGAGTTCGTGCTGCGGCCGGGCGAGACCCGCACATTGACCCGTGAGCTCAAGAAGGGCGTGCAGTTTGTCGGCATCGCCGTGCTGTTTCGCGACATCGACCAAGCGCATTGGCGCGCCGTCTCGCCGGTGGCCGCAGGCGGTCCTTCGAAGCTGACGCTAAAGATCAGCGGCCTCACGGCCACACTTACCTGACGTCAGCCGGAGCGCCGGTTTTTCGCGAGGCAGCGGTTAAAAGAAGAGCAGACGGCGATGACATGGACGAACCGGGTCGTCTGGCAGGAGGGCATGTTTCTGCGCGCCCAGCATTTCCAGCAGCAGGATCGCTGGCTGGAGATGCTGGTGCGGGCCCGCACCGCGGCCTTGCGTCCCCACCCCTGGGGCATCGTCGAGATGACGATCGATCGTGACCTGTTGTCGACCGGCCGGTTCGCGGTGAGCTCGGCCATCGGCACCTTCGAGGACGGCACCCCGTTCTCGATCCCGGCTGAAACCGATCATCCGCCACCGCTCGATCTGCCCGAAAGCACGCGCAACGCAATCGTCTATCTCGCCGCCCCGATCCGCCAAGCTGGAGCCGTCGAGATCGCCATGAACGGCAGCGAGGGTCGCTACGCGCTGCGCGAATTCGAAGCCTACGACACGCATTCCGCCTCGCCGCAGCCGGCGCCGCTGCAGATCGCCCGTTTGCGGCTGCGCTACATGCTGGAGACCGAGGAGCGTGCCGGCTATCTGTGCATCGGTCTCGCCCGCGTCACCGAGGTGGCGGCGGACCGGCGCGCCAGCCTCGACGAGCGCTGGATCCCGCCGGCTCTCTTGTGCTCCGCGGCGCAGCCACTGTCCGGCCTGGTCACCGAGTTCTCCGGAATGCTCAACCAGCGCGGCGAGGCGCTGGCGGCGCGGCTCACTGCCCCCGGCTCGCGCGGCGTTGCCGAGGTCGCCGACTTTTTGCTGCTGCAGTCGGTCAATCGCTGGCAAAAGCTGCTCGCACACTGGGCCGATTCCGCCAACATGCACCCCGAGGACCTCTATACAGCCTTTGTTCAAATGGCCGGCGAGTTGGCCACGTTCACCGAGGCGACGCGGCGGCCAAACCCCTATCCTGCGTACCGGCACGATGATCTGCAGCGCAGCTTTGCCCCGGTGGTTGCCGACCTGCGCCGCTCGCTCTCGGCGGTAATCGAACCGAACGCCATTTCGATCCCGTTGCAGGAACGGCGCCATGGCGTGCGCGTCGGTTTGATCGTCGATCGCTCGATCCTGCGCGCATCGACTTTTGTGTTGATGGTGCAGGCCGATATGCCGACCGAGCAGCTCCAGCGTTTGTTCCCGAACCAGGTGAAGATCGGCGCCGTCGAGCATATCCGCGACCTCGTCAACGTTCTGCTTCCCGGGATTGCTGTGCGCGTATTACCGGTGGCCCCGCGCCAGATCCCGTTCTACGCGGGCGCCAGCTACTTCGAGCTCGACCGCAACAGCCCGCACTGGCAGCAAATGCAGGCCTCGGGCGGCTTCGCCATCTTTGTATCGGGGGATTTCCCCAATCTGCGCATGGAGCTGTGGGCGATCCGCGGCTAGCACGGGGCGGGTATGAGCGATAACCCCTTTTCCGAGGCCGAACGGACAGAGCGGACCGTCATCCGGCCGGTTCCCGGCGGCCGTAGGCCGGCACCCCGTCCTAGCGACACGCCGTCGCCGAAGGCACCAGACCCGATCCCTCCGATCGCGGACGATGCCGAAGGCACCACGCCTGGCCTGAGCCCTCTCGTCGCCGTCGCCGCGCCGTTGCTGCAGCTGCTCGCGCGGCTGCGCAACACGCTCAATCAGCCGGACCCGGGTGATCTGCGTGAGCGGGCGCTCGGCGCGATGCGCCTTTTCGAACAGCGCGCTCGCGGCCTCGGCATCCCGATCGAACAGGTCCGGCCGGCGCATTATGCGCTATGCGCAAGTCTCGACGATGCGGTGTTGAATACGCCGTGGGGCAGCACCGGCGTGTGGGCTGCGGGCTCGCTCGTCTCGACCTTTCATCAGGAGGTACGCAGCGGCGAGCGCTTCTTCGACCTCCTCGCCCAGATGCGCCAGCACCCCGGCCGGTTCCTGCCGGTCATCGAGCTGATGTATCTATGCATGTCGCTCGGCTTCCAGGGCCAGTACCGCCTCTCGCCGCGCGGGCCCGCCGAGCTCGATCGGCTGCGTGAAGAGACCTATGCGCTTATCGCGCGTCAGCGCCAGGCGCCCGAGCCCGATCTTTCACCGCATTGGACGGGGATTGCCGCTCCGTACCGGCCGATGCGCGCCACGATCCCGGTTTGGGTCGCATCGAGCGCCGCGCTTGCCGGCATCGCCGGCCTATTCGTCTGGTTTCTGCTGAGCATCAACACCGCGTCCGACAAGCTGTTCACCAGCATGCTGAACCTGCCGCCCAACCATATGCCTCAGCTTGCCCGCGCTGCTCCGGTCGAGCCGCTGCCGCCACCCGCTCCGCCCACAGTCGATCCGCTCTGCGCGTTTCTTCAGCCCGAAGTCAGCCAAGGCCTCGTTACCGTGCTGTGCGCGCCGCGGAACCCCGTCGTGCGCGTCCGCAACCGCGGCATGTTCGCGGCGGGAAGCGCCACGGTCGAGCCCCGCTTCGTGCCATTGCTCGATCGCATCGGCCAAGCGCTCAAGGCGGAGCAAGGGAATGTCCAAGTAATTGGATACACCGATAATCAGCCGATCCATAATCTGCAATTCCCATCCAATTTTGAGCTCTCCGTGGCGCGTGCGCAGGCGACCAAGAGCATCCTCGCCAACACCGTCGGCAACGCCTCGCGACTCGCCGCCGAGGGCCGTGGCGAAGCCGATCCGATTGCCAGCAATGCGACCCTCGACGGCCGGGAGCAGAACCGGCGGATCGAGATCGTCTTGCATCGACCGAACGCAACCCCGTGACCGCGCTGCGCGCCTTCGCAGTCTCGCGCTGGCTGGTGACCTTTATCGGCACGGCGCTGCTCGCGCTGCTCGTCTGGTTTTTCGGACCGTTTTTGCCGGCTCTCGAAGACTGGTACGTCAGGCGCGCGATCGTCATTGCGATGCTCGTGCTTTGGGCCGGGATCAACCTGATACTCACCATTCACCGCATCCAACGCGACGCGGCTCTCTTCAAAGGGGTGACGGAGGCGCCGCCCGACCCCGCAGCGATGGCCTCGGCCGAGGAGGCGGCCGCCCTACAAGATAAGCTGACGACGGCGCTGGCACTCCTCAAAAGGGCGCGCGGCACCACCGGCTATCTCTACGAGCAACCGTGGTATGTGATCATCGGTCCGCCCGGCGCCGGCAAGACCACGGCGCTGCTCAATGCCGACTTACGATTCCCGCTCGCCGCCGAAATGGGCCAGGGGGCGGTTGCCGGTGTCGGCGGGACGCGGCTGTGCGACTGGTGGTTTACCGAGAACGCGGTCCTGATCGACACGGCGGGCCGCTACACCACCCAGGATTCCGACGCGGTGGTCGACCGCGCCGGTTGGGAAGCCTTTCTCGACCTGCTCAAGCGCACGCGCACGCGCCAGCCGCTCAATGGCGCAGTCGTCGCCATCGCGCTCAGCGAAATTGGTGCGGCGACCCGCGACGAGCGGCTCGCCCATGCGCGCGCCATCCGTCGCCGGCTCAAGGAGATCGAGCAGAAGCTGGCGGTTCGCCTGCCGGTCTATGCGGTCTTTACCAAGGCCGACCTCGTCGCCGGCTTCACCGAGTTCTTCGACGACCTCGACCGCGAGAAGCGGGCCCAGATCTGGGGCGCCACATTGCCGCTGGCGCCAACCGAAGCGGGCACCATCGGCGGGTTTGCGACGGAGTTCCGCGGCCTCATCGAGCGCCTGAACGCTCGGCTGTTCGATCGGCTGCAAGCCGAGCGCAGCGCCGACCGCCGGGTTCTGATCGCCGGCTTTCCGGCTCAATTTGCGAGCCTCGAAGCGCCGCTCGCCGAATTCCTCCAAGAAGCCTTCGGCGGGTCCCGCCTCGATCCTGCACCGATGCTCCGCGGCTTTTACTTCACATCCGGCACCCAGGAGGGCACCCCATTCGACCGATTGACCGGTAGTCTCGCCCGCTCCTTTGGTATCGACCAGCGCCGCGCCCCAACCCTGCGTCCGGCGGAGGGACGCAGCTATTTTCTCGCTCGCCTCGTCAAGGAGGTGATCTTTGGCGAGGCGATGCTGGTGTCGGAAAAGCCGGGTGCCGCGCGTCGACGCCAGCTGTGGCGAACCGGCGGGTTCGCGCTGCCCTTGCTCGCCTTGCTCGCCGCGGGTCTCCTGCTGTGGCACAGCGACCGCGAGAATCGGCGGGAAATCGACGAGATGAATACCGCCCTCGCGGGATACACGAAGGCCGCCGCCGGGTTGCGGCTCGACTCGGTTGCGGATGCGGACCTTCTCCACATTCTGCCGTTGCTCGACCAAGCGCGCGTTCTGCCGCACGGTTATGACAGCGGCGAACGGGACAGGTTCTTCTGGCTCGGGTTCGGCCTGTCGCAGCGCGGCAAGCTGGCCGCTGGCGCACGTACAGTGTACCGCCATGCTCTCGAACGCGTTCTGCTGCCCCGCCTGATCTGGAGGCTCGAAGAGCAGCTTCGGGGTGCCATTGGCCGGTTGGATTATCTCTATGAGGCCACGCGCGTCTATCTGATGCTCGGCGGGCAGGAGCACATCCCGCTTGATCGTGGTTTTGTCGAAACCTGGATGGCGCTCGATTGGGAGCAGACCTACCCTGGCCCCCTCATGAAGTCCGAGCGTGACAAGCTCGCGCGCCACCTCCACGCGCTTCTTGCCGATCGGCTGCCGCAGATCCCGCTCGATGGTCCACTTCTGGCCTCGGCACGAACGGCCTTGAGCCGCATTCCGCTCCACCAGCGCGTCTACTCCCGCATCGCCTCCTCTGAGGCTGCACAAGCGGTTCCGCCCTGGCGTCCTGGCGATGCGTTGGGCGCTGCCGGCGTCCCCGTCTTTATGCGGGTCTCCGGCAAACCGCTGACCGAGGGGGTTCCCGGGTTCTACACCATCGACGGCTTCTACAAGGTGTTGTTGCCGGCGCTCGGCGACGCCACCAAGCAGGTGGCAAGCGAGAGCTGGGTGCTGGGCAGCCCCTTAAAGCTCGACCCGAGCACCCGCGAGGGAAAACAGCTCGAGCACGATGTGATCGGGCTTTACGAAGACGATTACATCAAACATTGGGACAAGCTGCTGAACGACCTTAGCCTCGTGCCGCTGCGCAATGTCGAGCAGGCCGCCCAGAGCCTGTACATACTTGGGCCGTCGCCGCAATCGCCGATCCGCAAGCTTCTCGTCGCGATCACCCAGCAGCTCAAGCTTTCCCAACCACCCCCGGCACCGCCCGCCGAGACCGCGAAATCGCTTGGAGAGACCATCGCAAAACAGCTCGCGCCCGACGCGTTGGCGCGGCTCAAGCCGGTGGTGGGCACCCAGAGCCCTGGACCGCCACCGGTGCCACCCGGCAAGAAGGTTGAGGACCATTATCGGGCATTGCTCGACTTCGTCGGGACCGGTCCGGGGGCTCCGATCGATCAGGCGCTGAAGGTAATCGACGATCTGCGCCAGCAAATCGCCGCTCACGGGGCTGCCGGCCCGGGTGCTCCCCCAGGGCCGGCTCCTGCGCCAACCGGGCAGGATTCGGTGCAACTGATGCGCGACGAGGCGGCAGGTGACCCGCAGCCTATCCGCCGCTGGCTCGAAGTGACAGCGGTCAGCGGCAATGCGCTGATCAGCGGCCGCGCACGCCAGCAGGCTGGCGAAGCCTGGAATGCTCCCGGCAGTGGCCCCGCGTCGCTGTGCCAGAAGGCCGTGACCGGACGCTACCCGTTTGTTCCGAGCGCGCCGATCGACATCCCAATGGAAGATTTTGCGCGACTGTTTTCTCCAGGCGGGCTGATCGACGGCTTTTTCAACACCCAGCTGCGGCCCTATGTGGATACCAGCGGCGACGGCAGCTGGAAGCCTCACCCGGTC
>Ga0306926_10009981_pt1 | contig 10472 bp, 15 predicted proteins | sample flu12Cox44000178_FD_203759 | JGI IMG/M metagenome (GOLD analysis project Ga0306926, IMG submission 203759) | Lab enrichment of tropical soil microbial communities from Luquillo Experimental Forest, Puerto Rico - flux8day.12C.oxic.44.000.178 (v2)... | ecosystem: Environmental > Terrestrial >... | reverse complement strand
CCACGGCTTCCGTCCCGAGCTCCGCCGGGCGTGGCAGAGGCATGCGCCCCGAGTGGGGACAGCAGCGGTCGTCGCGGGCGCGCTGACAGCGGCAGCGCTGGTTTGGCGGGGCCGGCGCGTCCGTCGTGGCAAGGGGGTAATGGCGCCGCCGGCTTTCTACCGGCGCGCCCTCCGCCGGCTGGCCCGCCGGGGTCTTCGGCCCGGGGCCGGCGAGACGGCCCGGGAGTTCGAGCGCCGTGTGGCGGAGCTCGGCGCGGCCGAGGCCCGGGGATTCGGACAGATCCGGTCGCTCTACGAGCGGACCCGATTCGGCGGGGTGGTGCTCGATCCCGCCTCACGGCGGCTGGCGGAGGCCGGTCTCGCGGCTCTGGCGCGAGGCACCCGCCCCGAGCCGTCGGCCGCTGTGGGCACCGCGCCCTTCTCCTCGCGGTCCGGCCCCGGCCCCGACAGCGTCTGAGCCCCGCCGATCCGGGCGGTGGCCATCCGAGCCGCCGGCCGAGGGCTGGCGGGAGGCTCTCGACCGACGCTATGATCTCGGCGTGAAGACCGCGGACGTCGTCGTGATCGGGGGCGGCGCGTTCGGCGCCGCCACCCCGTATCACCGGGCGCGACGCGGCGCCGGCGTGCTCCTGATCGAGCAGCATGCCATCGGCTCACAGACCTCCGCCCGCGCCTTCGGGCTCACCAGCAAGGCGGCCTCGTGGCCCGTCATGGCGACCCTCCGCCACGAGGCCGGCGAGGCTTTCCAGCGGTTCGAGGAGGAGATGGGCCGCTCCGTCGACTTCCCCCGGTCGGGGAGCCTCAAGGCGGCTTACACCGAGGCGGGCGGGTCCAGGCGGCGCGCCCGCCATCGGCCACGTGCCGTCCGACGGCTGGCTCGAGCCATCCAAGGTCGCGGTGGGCTTCACCGGTCGCGCTGCCGAGCTGGGGGCGCGGATCCTGCCGTTCACGCGGGTCACCGGGATCCGCCGGGACGGCCACTGCGTGGCCGGCGTCGCGACCACGCGGGGTGATGTGGCGACGCCCACCGTCGTGGACGCGGCCGGCGGCTGGACCCGCGTCGTCGCCAGGGCGGCGGGACTGGCGGTCCCCCTGGTCACCGTGCGCCACCAGCTCTACATCACCGAGCCGATCGCGGGAGTGCTGCCGCTCCAGCCGATCGGTCCGTCTCCTCGAGCCGACCGTCTACGTGCGCTACGCCGATGGCGGGGTCATGTTCGGGGGCTACGAGGACGATCCCCGAGTCATCCAGCCGGAATCGCTCCCACCGGAGTTCCAGGTGGCCGACCTGGCGCTCGACATCGGCGTTCTCCGTCGCCTGACCGACGGGGTGGCAGAACCACTTTCCCATCCTCCGCGGGGCGCCGGTGGCCGTCCACCGCGGAGGTCTCCCCCCGATGACGCCGGCCGGCCACCCGATCCTCGGGCCGGTGCCGGGCCTCGACGGCTTCCATGTGGCCTCGGGCTGCTATGTGGGCGGACTCAGCCTCTCGCCGGCGGCCGGCCGGGCCCTGGCCGACTTGGTGCTCGACGGGAAGTGCGAGCCGGACCTGTCACCGTTCGCGATCGTGCGCTTCCAGGGATGGACCGAGCGCCCCGACCTCGACGCGGTCTGCATGGACCGGTACGTCCGCCAGTACATGCACTAGGGAACCATGCGGCTCCGGGGCAAGGCCACCGCGGTGACCGGCGCCACACGGGGAATCGGCCGGGCGATCGCGCTCGCCTTCGCCCGCGAGGGGGCTCAGGTCCTCGTCCACGGGCGCGACGCGGTCGCGGGGCAGGCGGTCGCGGCTGCGATCGAGTCGATGGGAGGCCGCGCTCGCTGGCACGGGGCCGACTTGGCGGCGCCCGGGGCCGGCCCGGGCGTGGTCGCCGCGGCCCTCGCCGCGTTCGGTCGACTCGACGTGCTCGTCAACAACGCGGGGCTCTTCCAGCGGAAGCCGGCCCTCGAGATGACCGAAGCCGAGTGGGACACCCTCCTCGACGTGAACCTCCGGAGCGCCTTCTTCTGCGCCCAGGCCGCCGCCCGCGCCATGAGGGACCGGGGGCAGGGCGGGGCGATCGTCAACGTGGCGTCCGACGCGGCGTGGAGCGGAGGGATCAACCCCTGCGCCCACTACGCGGCGTCCAAGGCCGGCGTGGTGTCGTTCACGCGCTCCCTGGCCCGGGAGCTGGCGCCGTTCGGGATCCGCGTCAACGCCCTCGCGCCGGGGCTCATCACCACCGACATGGGCGCGACCGCGGGCTCCCTCCTGTCCGATCTCCGGATCCCGTTGGGCCGGGAGGGGACCGCCGAGGAGGTGGCCGCCGCCGTCGTCTTCCTGGCGTCCGACGAGGCGAGCTACGTGACCGGGGCCAACCTCAACCTGAGCGGCGGGCTGTTCCTGGATCGCTGACCGCGGGTCGGTCGTCCTCCGCGGGATGCGGCCTAGTCGGGCAGCTCGACGCGGCGGCTCAGCGTCTCGGTGTTGCCGTCCTTGAACGTGATCGTCGCCGAAACGCTGAACCACCCGCCGGGTCCGTCGCCGAAGAGAGGGAAGCCCTCCTTCGCCCGGTCCCAGGACACGAGATCACCCTGGTCCTTGGGCGGCGGGTCCATCCGCCAGGTGACCAGGTCCACGTCTCCGAGGACGCCCTCGCTCCCGCGGATCTGGACGACCCACTCGTACCGCGACCCGCCGCCCGGCGGCAGCCGTCGATAGTGCGAGACGAGCGCGAGGCCACGAGACGAGGGGGCGGTCGTCGACTGCGCGACCCAGGGCCCGGGGCCGGAGTTCCCGGCAAGGGGCTCGGGCGGGGGGGGCGCCGCCGGCGTCCAGGATCCGGAGCTGCCCGGAGACGAGCCGGGCGGGCGACCGGACTGGGAGGTCCGGGCCGAGCTCCGAGTCGGCCCGGAGAGATTCGACCGAAGGGTCCCGACCGGCACGCTGAACGCCAGGACGACGATCGCTCCCCCGCAGAAGGCCACGACCGTCCCCGCGAGCAGGACGTTTTCGCGCGCCCAGGCGATCCAGGCCCGGCCGCTCGGGTTGGTCGGTCGGGTCGGTGCAGGACCCGTCATCGACGGCTCGACGCGAGGCCCGGTGCCCGGCTAGGCCGACCGCGCGTCGCCGTCAGACCACGACGTTCTGCGGACGTCCTTCCAGGAAGGCGATGACGTTGTCCGCCACTCCGGCGTTGAGGAGGTCCATGCCCTCCGGGGTCTGGTCGGCGTTGTGCGGGGTGAGGATCACCTGCTCGCAGCCGAGCAGGGGATGGCCGGACGGAAGCGGCTCGTGGTCGAAGACGTCGAGCGCCGCGCCGCCTAGGCGACCGGCCCGCAGCGCCTCGACCAGGGCCACGGTGTCGACGATGGGGCCCCGGGCCGTGTTGACGAGGATGGCCCCGGGCTTCATCATCTGGAGCTCGCGCTCGCCGAGGAGGCCGCGGCTCTCTGGCGTGAGCTTCAGATGGAGGCTCACGACGTCGGCGATTCGCAGCAGCTCGTCGAGCGCGGCGAAGCGGACGCCGAGGGCGGCCGCCCGCTCGGCGGCGGGGTGGAAGGTCCAGGCCACCACCTCCATGCCGATGGCGCGGACCAGGCGTGCCATGGCGGCCCCGATCGCCCCTGCCCCGATGAGCCCCAGCGTCTTCCCGTGGAGGTACACGTTGTCCAGCCCGCGGTTCCAGCGGCCGGCTTTCAGCTCGGCGGTCTGAAAGTGGGCACGCTTGGCCGCGGCGAGCATGAGGCCGAAGGCGTGCTCGGCGACGATCGGGGCGGTCTTGCCGGGAATGTTGCAGATGGTGATGCCGAGCTCGCGGGCGGTCGCCAGGTCGAAGGCGTCGGTGCCGATACCGCACACGGTCGCCATGCGGAGCCGCGGGAGCGCCCGGAGCAGCTCGCCCGGCCACTTGATGGCCCCCCGGGTGTTCACCAGGCAGACGGCGTCCTTGGCGCGCGCGACCTGCTCGTCGGGGCCCCGCGGCCGATCGGTGTAGAGGCGCACCTCGCCGTGGCGACGCAGACGCTCGAGCTGCGACGAGCCCTGGATCTGCGGGGGGTCGTCCCCCGGGATCACGATGACCACGGTGTCGGTGGCGCTCATCGGGGATTCCCCCGGCGCACGGTCGTCGCCAGGGCGCCGGGACGGTCGGTGGGGAACTCTCGCCTCACGCCCGCAGTGTACAGGGCCGGTTGTTCCACCGTCAAAGCCCGGCGATGGCGCGTGGCCCTGCCACCGGGGGTAGTCCGCGTGGGCCTCATCGCCGATACGCACGGTCGGCTCCGGCCGGAGGCGGTGGAGGCCATGCGGGGCTCGGACCTGATCCTCCACGCCGGTGACGTCGGCGGCGCCCACGTGATCGAGGAGCTCCGGAGGCTGGCGCCGGTCGCGGTCGTTCGCGGGAACAACGACATCGATCCGTGGGGACGCCGTCTGCCCGAGACCCTGACCGTGGAGGTCGGGGGCGTCCACATCCACCTCCTCCACGTCCTCGGGGAGCTCGCCCTCGATCCGAGGGCGGAAGGCGTGAAGGTGGTGGTGTCCGGGCACTCGCACCAGCCCCGGCGGGGGCGCCGCGGCGGCGTGCTCTACGTGAATCCGGGCAGCGCGGGGCCCCGCCGCTTCTGTCTGCCCGTCACGGTGGGCCGGCTCGTGATCCGCGACGGGCGCGTGTCGGCCAACATCGTACCGCTCCTACCTTGAGCCGATCTCGCCCGTGCTACGCTACAGGGCGGCTCCCGCGGCCACACACACGTGATTGTCGACGCGCACCTCCACGTCTGGGACCAGACCGCGGCCGGGAAGGATCCCGGTCCCATGCCCGTCGGCTACAGCGCCCAGGCGACCGCTTCCGTCGAGCTGTTTATGGATTACATGGGCGAGGCGGGCGTGGATCGCGCCGTGTTCGTCCAGCCGTGGTTCTACCACGGCGACAACGACTACATGCTCCGTTGTCGCGAGCGCTTCCCCGAGCGCTTCCGCGCCGTGTGCGTGGTCGAGCCGTACGGACCCGAGGCGCCGGCGGCGCTTCGACGCTGGGTGGCGCGGGGGGCGACGGGCATCCGGCTCCGCGGTCCCCGGCCCGGCGAGCGGCTCCCGTTCGGACCTTCCTGGTTCGGGACCGACGAGACGCTCCCGCTCTGGGAGGCGATCGCCGAGGCGGGCCTGATCGTCTGCCCGCTGCAGGCGGGGACGGATCTCGGGCGGGTGCGCAATCTCCTTCGCCGTTTCCCGGGAGTCCGGCTGGTCGTCGATCACCTCAACAATCCGGATCCCGGCCTGGGGCTCGATCAGCCGGCGTTTCACGCGCTCCTCGAGCTGGCCGACCTTCCCCAGGTTCATGCCAAGCTGTCCGGGTTTCACCACTGGTGCCGCCAGCGCTACCCCTACCGGGACGGGATGCCCTTCGTCCGTGCCACGCTGCAGGCGTTCGGCGCCGACCGGTGCATGTGGGGGTCGGACTTCCCTCACGTGCTCGCCGGCTGCGGGTACGTCCGCAACCGGAATTTCCTTCTCCGGGAGGCGACCTTCCTGTCGACGATGGAGCTCGACGCCGTGATGGGCGGGACGGCCGAGCGACTGTGGTTCGCGTGATCCGCCCCCATCTTCCCTCCAACCCAGGAACGGAGAGGACCGAGCGATGAGCATCGAGCGTTACAACGTAGGCCCGCGGCTGTCCCAGGCCGTCCGTCATGCCGGCACCGTCTACGTTGCGGGGACGGTCGCGGACGATCCGACTGCGCCGGCCAAGGAGCAGACCCAGCAGATCCTCCGGAAGATCGACGTCGCCCTCGCGCACTTCGGCAGCAACAAGTCGAAGCTTCTCTCCACCACGATCTGGCTGTCCAACATGGGGCACTACGACGAGATGAACCAGGCCTGGGACGCGTGGGTGGACAAGGCCAACACGCCGGCGCGGGCCACGGTCGAGTCCCGGCTGGCCCGGCCGGGCTACCTGGTCGAGATCGCGGCCATCGCCTCGGCGTGACGGGAGACTTCATGTGGAGCATGGCGGGCGCCCGGGCGCGCCGCGTCCCCCCGTCCCTGATCCGCCGGATGTACGACCTCGCGCAGCACGTGACCGGAGCGGTCAGCCTCGCTGTCGGCGAGCCCGATTTCCCCACGCCCCCCCACATTGTCGAGGCGGGGCAGGCCGCGCTCGGGGACGGTTACACGCGGTACTCACCCAACCCCGGGTACCTCGACTTGCGCGAGGCCATCGCCGAGAAGCGGCTCCGGGTGAGCGGGGTGAAGGTCGACCCCGCCACCCAGGTCTTCGTCACCGTCGGGGCCATGCAGGCCCTCATGCTGACCTTCATGGTGGCGCTGGACCCCGGGGACGAGGTCCTGATCACCGACCCGAGCTACACGAACTTCGAGGGCCAGCTGACGCTGGCCGGAGCGGTGCCGGTCTTCGTCTCTACCGATCCGGCCCGCGGACACCTCCCGGATCCCGCGGCCATGGAGGCTGCGATCACCCCCCGGACCCGGGCCATCCTCGTCAACTCGCCGTCCAACCCGACGGGCTCGGCGTACCCGCGGGACCTCCTCCACGCCATCGGCGACATCGCTCTCCGCCACGACCTCCTGCTGGTCTCCGACGAGACCTACGAGGCGCTGGTCTACGGCGACATCCGCCACGTGAGCCTCTCGTCCCTCCCGGGGCTCTCGGACCGCACGGTGTCGATCTACTCGTTCTCCAAGGAGTACGCCATGACCGGTTGGCGGATCGGCTACCTCCTAGGGCCGGCGCCGATGCTGGCGGTGATGGCCACGATCCAGGAGCAGATGGCCTCCTGCGTGAACGCGGCGACCCAGCGGGCCGCGCTGGCCGCGCTCCGGGGGTCGCAGGCCTGCGTGGAGACGATGCGCCAGGCCTACGAGCGGCGGCGGAACTGGGTCGTCGAGCGCCTGAACCGGATGCCCGGCGTCCACTGCCCCAAACCCGACGGCGCCTTCTACGTCTTCCCCGACGTGCGGGGCGTCACCCGAGACACCAAGACCCTCGCCGAGCGGCTCTTGTACGAGGAGAAGGTCGTCGTCTCCCCGGGCGAGTCGTTCGGTCCGCGCTCGGCCGGATACCTGCGGCTGTCCTACGCCTCGTCCGACCAGGCCCTCGGGGAGGGACTCGACCGGCTCGCCACTGGACTCGGCAAGGTCGGCCAGGCCTGACGGCGTGGCAGGCCACCCGGGTTACAGGCTCCGCTGGGACGACGGGATCGTGGAGATCCGCTGGACCTGCGGCAAGGCCAACGCCATGAACGGACGGAGCCTGGCGGCTCTCAAACGGGCGCTCGACGACGCCGAGGCGGCGGATGCGCGGGGCGTCGTGCTGACGGGCTACGACCGCTTCTTCTCGGCTGGCCCCGACCTCGTCACCCTCTACGATCTCGAGCCTCGGGCCATGGACGCCTTTATGATCGACTTCGACCGGCTCATGCTCCGGGCCTTCGCCTTTTCCCGGCCGCTGATCACTGCCGTCGGGGGCCATGCTGTGACGGCGGCTGCGTGTTCGCCCGCGGCGGCGACGTGCGAGTCATGACGGCCGACGGCGCCCGCATGGGTCTCAACGAGATCCGCCTGGGAGTGCCGTTCCCGGCACCGGCTCTCGAGATCGTCCGCCACGCCGTTTCGCCGACCTTCGTAGAGGCGGTGCTGTTACGCGGGGGAGCTGTTCGGAGCGCCGGCCGCGCTCCTGCGGGGCATGGTGCACGATCTGACGGCGGGGGACGTGCTCCCGGTGGCTTACGAGGCCTGCACCCGCCTCGCCGCCATGCCGGCCGGGGCGTTCGCGGCTATCAAGGCCGCGCTGCGGGGACCGGCCATCGAGCGCGCACGGGCGCATGCCGACGTTCTCCGGGAGGCCTTCGTGACGGCTTGGTTCGCCCCTGAGGCGCGGCGGCGAATCGGAGAGGCGCGGGCGGCGCTTCGAGGCTAGGACGCCCCCCGCATGGCTGTGCGAGGTGACCTGAGGGTCATGGTCGCGCTGACCGCGGCGCTCGGGGTGGGCGGCACGCTGGGTCTCGTGTACCTCCTGCAGGATTCCCTCCTGTTCTTTCCCCAACCCTTGATCGGCCCCGGCCCGTCGCCGGATGGGCGGATCGAGGAGGTTCGGCTGGACGTCGACGACGGGGTGCGGCTCCACGGCTGGCTCGTCCAGGGGCGGAAGCGTCCCTCGCCGCTGGTCCTGTACTTCGGTGGCAACGCCGAGGAGGTGTCCTGGCTCGTCGGGTCGGCCTGCCTGCCGGTGGACTGGTCGCTCCTGCTCGTGAACTACCGGGGCTACGGCCGGTCGACCGGACGACCGAGCGAGCGGGCCCTGTTCCGTGACGCTCTGCGCGTGTACGACCATGCGGCGTCCCACGCCGACGTAGACGGCGGGCGCATCGTCGCCATGGGCCGGAGCCTGGGCAGCGGCGTCGCGATCTATCTGGCGACCGAGCGGCCGCTCCGCGGGCTGGTGCTCGTCACCCCGTTCGACAGCATCGCAGCCGTCGGCCAGCGCCACTACCCGTTCCTGCCCGTCCGCTGGCTCCTGCGGCACCCGTTCGACTCCTTGTCCCGAGCGCCGGCCATCCACGCGCCGATGATCAGCCTGGCTGCCGGCCGGGACGCGGTGATCCCGCCCGTGCATGCGGCGCGCCTCTACGAGCGGTGGGCGGGACCCAAGCGGTGGCGGGAGTTTCCGACGGCCGACCACGACTCGATCTCGGCCGAACCGGAGTTCTGGACCATGATCGCGGCCTTCCTGCGGGAACTCGAGGCCGTCGCATGACGTGGGCGTGATGGATTGCCGACAGACGGGCCCGGCTCCGGCCGGTGCCCGAGACGAGGAGGCGAGGGCATGGTCGGGATCGACGTGAAGGCGGTGGTCGAGTCCGTGTGGCGGTCGATGGCCCGCGGGATCTACTACCCCCCGGAATGGCAGGGCAAGCTCTCCACCGAGGAAGCGTACCGGGTCCAACTCGGGATCCTGGAGCGTTACCTCGCGCACGGCGAGCTCCAGGCGGGCTGGAAGGTCGGCCTCACGGCGAAGGCGATCCAGGACCAGGTCGGAGTCCACGAGCCGGTGTTCGGCTTCCTCCTTGAAAGCGGCGCGCGGGCAAGCGGCGTGGTCTTCCGCTACGACGAGCTGCTGGACCCGGGCGTCGAGAACGAACTCTGCCTGACCGTCGGGACCGCCCTCCAGGGTCCCGGGGTGACCCTCGAGGCCGCGAGAGCGGCCCTGACGGCCGCGGCGCCCGCGCTCGAGATCATCGAGCGCCGGGGCGACTTCAAGGCCGACCTCCGGCTGTCGTTCGTGGACAACTGCCAGCAGAAGGCGTGGGTGACGGGCCCGGCCTTGCCGCTCACGCCCGACGTCCGGCTGGGTGACGCTACGGTGGAGATCTGGCTGAACGGGCAGAGTCGAGAGCGCGCGCGGGGTGACGCCGTCCTCGGGGACGGTCCGGCGGCGTCGGTGGCGTGGCTCGCCAACAAGCTGGTGAGCTTCGGCCGGCGGATCGAGCCGGGAGCTCGGATCATGTCCGGCTCATTTACCCGCCAGTACAGCCCCGTGCGCGGTGACCAGATCGAGGCGCGCTTCGCGCCGTTCGGAACCGTGAGGGCGACGTTCGCCTGAGCGCGGGGCCTCGCCGCTCCGGGGCAGCCCGGAGCGGCGCGCCGGGTGGCTCTACTGCTTGATCAGAAAGTGGGCCCGACGGTTCTTCTGCCAGCAGGCCTCGTTGGAATCGGTGCACAGGGGCCGCTCCTTGCCGTAGCTGATAATCGTCACGCGAGCGGCGTCGATCCCGGCCGACTCCAGGTACTCGCGAGTGGTCTTGGCTCGTCGCTCGCCGAGCGCCAGGTTGTACTCGTTCGTCCCACGCTCGTCGCAGTGGCCTTCCACGAGGACCAGGACCTTGGCGTTCTGACGGAGCCAGGCCACGTTCGCGTCGAGGACCGCCCGGTCGACCTCTCGGATGTCGGACTTGTCGAAGTCGAAGTGGATGTCGGTCAGGTCCTTCGTCTCCACGAACTCGCCGGGCGACGGCAGCGCGGGAATGGTGGTGCCCGTCGCCGGGCCCGCGGCTACCGCCGCTCCGCCCTCGCCGGCTCCCGTCTGCCCGCCGCCGGCGGCGCCAGCCCCGCCGGCGGCGCCCGCACCGCCGCCTGTCGTCGCGCCTCCGGCCCCCGCCCCTCCGGCGCCGGGCTGGGCTACCGCGCCTCCCCCGGCCGCGCCGGCGCCGGCCCCGCTGCTTGCCTCCGAGCCGGCGGCGCTCGGTGGCACGGGCTGGACCGCTTGCACCTCGGGCCGTTTGGGGCAGCCCGCCAGGAGGCCAGCGGCGAGCACGAGAATTCCGATCGACCAGATTGCCTGAGAGCCACTGCGCTTCATGATTCCCTCCCCGGAGAGTGCGAACCCCTCAGTAGGCCAGCGCCCAACCGTCGCGACGAGGGTCGGAGCCGGCCATCAGTATACCGGTGCGGGCGTCCAGGCGAATGATC
>Ga0306926_10009980_pt1 | contig 10472 bp, 5 predicted proteins | sample flu12Cox44000178_FD_203759 | JGI IMG/M metagenome (GOLD analysis project Ga0306926, IMG submission 203759) | Lab enrichment of tropical soil microbial communities from Luquillo Experimental Forest, Puerto Rico - flux8day.12C.oxic.44.000.178 (v2)... | ecosystem: Environmental > Terrestrial > Soil... | reverse complement strand
CGAGCGCAAGCGAGCGGAACAGGCACTCCGTCAGCTGGAGTCCGATCTTGCCCATATGAACAGGCTGAGCATGCTGTGGGAACTGTCTGCCTCGCTGGCTCATGAAGTGAAGCAACCCATTGCGACTGCGCGCAACAACGCTCGGGCCGCGCGGAATTTTCTGAAGAAGCAGCCGCCGGATCTGAACGAGGTCGCAGAAGCGGTCGGCTGCCTTGTGGGCGACGTCGATCGGGCCGCACACATCATTGACCGCATCGGTGAGCAGATTAGGAAAGCGCCACCGCGTAAGGAACATTGCGATCTCAACTCCGCAATCAACGAGGTCATTGGACTGGCGCGCAACATAACTATCCGAAGCGACGTTTCGGTCCAGACGCGACTTGCAGAAGGAATGCTACCTGTTCAAGCGGATCGTGTTCAGCTGCAGCAGGTGGTTCTGAACCTCATGCTGAATGCTGTGGAGGCCATGGCCTCGGTTGAGCGGGGACCACGAGAGCTGTTGATCAGCACCGAGCAAGACCACACAGGCGTTCTAGTGGCGTTGCGCGATTCCGGGCCAGGTATTGATCCGGAACATCTCGAGCGTGTCTTCCAGTCCTTTTACACAACAAAATCTGGCGGAACGGGGATGGGACTGTCGATCTGCCGGTCCATCATCGAGGCCCATGGTGGCCGGCTGTGGGCCGATACAAACGAACCTCGCGGCGCCGTGTTTTCGTTTACCTTGCCTGGCACGGGGTGAGCGCTCGCGCAACATTCGCTTTAAAATCTTTCCCGAGCCGGTCTTCGGCAGCTCTTCGAGAAAGAACTCGACGCGACGCGGAATCTTGTAGGTCGCGAGCAGACCGCGACAATGGGCAATGACCTCATCAGAGCTGAGTGTCATGCCGGGCTTCGTGTCGACAGCGGCCGGGCGCTCATGGGACTGCTCGGCGCCGCCGCAACGTTCAGACTGCTGGGGCACTTTCAGAATCGGCTCGCGATCGCCCCGAAGGAGGGTCTTGCAACGATAGACAGGGAGATCGAACTCTCACTGAACCCGCCCCGGCTATACCGATACGTTTCATATTTCGCGTATATCACCGGCATTTTTGGAACAGCGATATGGGGTTATGGAGATCAGCTGCTTCGTTGAATACCTCGCATAGCGGGTAGCAGTGGGCACGGAGCCTAAAGCGCGCGCCGCTCCGTTAGCGTCCGCCTGGTCTCGGAGGAGTATAGGGCCGCGATTCATGATCTCGCGTGGCCGTACCGCACAGCTGAGTGGAGCGCCTGCTCCCTCCCGGGTGACGAGAAGGAAAAGTTCGTCGACAAATCGCGGAAGCTCAAACTGCTAGGCCGCGCGAACGTCAACCCCTACGGCAAGTTCGCGGTACGTGTATCGTCGGCACTCAGTGCCGGAGTGGTGGCCGCAGCCAAACCGTTGCGGGAGCTTCGGTCGCGAGGTTGACGTGGGGTTGCCGGCGTTGACCGCGTGACAGCCGCACCGGCATGCTGGTCAGGCAGATGATTCCATGCTCAAGCGGGTTTCTCGACTTGCAGATTCGCAGCGACAATCACACGGCTAACATTTATCCGTGGTACGTACTCGCAGTACTGTTGCTCGTCTACGTCTTGAACTTTATCGATCGCCAGATCATCTCGATCCTGGCGCAGGACATCAAAGCGAGTTTGCGGGTCAGCGACACGCAGTTGGGCTTCCTCTATGGAACGACCTTCGCGATTATCTATACAGTATTCGGCATCCCGATCGCGCGACTCGCTGACCGCTGGCATCGTGTGCCCATCATCGGTCTTGGCCTGGGCACGTGGTCGGCCATGAGTGCGCTATCCGGACTCGCAAGCTCCTACGGCCAACTGATGCTGGCTCGGATCGGCGTGGCCATAGGCGAGGCGGGCGCCACGCCGGCGGCCTACTCTCTGCTGTCTGATTATTTTCCGTCGCGACGGCGAGCCTTGGCGATTGGCATCTACTACACGGGTTTATCGGTCGGCGCCGGATTGAGCTTGTCGCTCGGCGGCTGGATCTCGCACACCTGGTCAAGCAGTTTCCCGGCCGGTGCGGCACCCTTGGGCCTGGCGGGTTGGCAAGCAGCGTTCCTGGCGGTCGGACTTCCCGGGCTATTCCTCGCGCTTTGGGTGTTGAGCCTGCGCGAGCCCGCGCGCGGCAGCTCCGAAGGGCAGCATCTGCCAGCAGCGGCCGCGGGCACGTGGCGCACTTTCGCTCAGGAGCTGGCTGCGATCCTGCCGCCACTCACCTTCCTCAGTCTCGCCCGCTTTCCGCGGACGCTGAGCCGTAACCTGCTCTTCTTCGTGATGTTGACACTGGCTGTCAGCGGGCTCGCCCGGCTCTCGGGTGACTGGGCCCAGTGGATCGCCTGTGGTCTCGGAACTTATGCGGTCGGTTCCTGGTTGCAGATGCTTCGCGCCACGGACCGACCAACGTTCGTGCTGCTCTTGGGCACGCGCCCGGCTGTGCTCACGCTGCTTGCCTTATGCGGCCTCGCATTCATAACCTACTCGCTCGCCTTCTGGATCCCACCGTACGTGATGCGTACTTTCGGCGTACGGGCGGACATTGCTGGAGTCGGGCTCGGCGTGCCGGGCATGTTTGCCGCAAGCTTTGGCGCAGTCGCCGGCGGATACCTTTCGGACAGATGGAAGGGCCACGACATGCGCGGCCGACTGTTCGTCTGCATGCTGTCGCTGGCACTGACGGTGCCCATCACCGTCGCCATTCTGATCGCCAGCAGCGACCGCTCTATTTATGTGCTCTATCCGCTCTTGCAGCTTGTGATCTTTCTACCTGCCGGCTCCGCCGCTGCGGCAGTTCAGGAATCCGTGCTGCCCCGCATGCGCGCCACTGCCGGTGCGATCCTGCTGCTCGCCTACTGCGGTGGGCTCGCGCTCGGACCCTATGCGACAGCCAGGCTCTCGAGCCTGACAGGTTCCTTGCGTATCGGCATGTTGGGCGTGCTCGCGATGGCGCCCATCGCCCTGTGCATGTTCGGATTGGCCGCACGTGACATAGGGCGCGCCGAAGCTACGCGGCTGGAGCGCGCACGCGCCGCCGGCGAGTTCTGCTGAGCAGGCGACGGCACAGGTCGACGGCATCTCGTTGCGGCGCTGATCCTCTGCTCGCGCGGCGCCCGCCTCGTCACCACTGCGCAAACTCGAGGCGGGTCACGTCACGACACGAACGATAGCGAGTACATCAGCGACCTAATTCGCCAGGAGCAAGATGGCGACGCTGAAATTGAAGCTGTTCGCGCCGCGTAGCACCGGACTATCGGGCTTTGTCCATTTCCGCTACGGCGGATCAGACAAGATCAACGGACCGCTGGCATTTCTCGGGCGATACGGTACGATTTCGAGGGGTGGAGAGATCCCGCGCGCGTCGGGCGAATAAAGCTTGTTCGGCGAAGACTACCGCAAAGCCCGACGGCGGAACCTGACAGATGGAGCCCGCATTTGCTGAGCGGCGCGTACTCGGACAGCGGCTCTCAGGTCTTGTGGCAGGACGATGAACGGGTCATCCGCCGTGGTTGGCGACTGGACGATGATGGCAAGCGGTGCGCCGCGCTGTTCGTTGTTCCTGCCACTGATCCCCCATCCCGCTCAAGCCTCGATCACTTCAGCCACGAATACGAACTAAAGGGCGAACTCGACGGGACGTGGGCGGTACGGCCGGTGGAGCTGGTGCGCGAGGCCGGTCGCATCCTGCTGGTGCTTGAGGATGCGGGCGGCGAGCCACTCGAGCGGCTGCTGGGGGTGCCCATGGAAGTGGGACGCTTCTTGCGCCTCGCCACCAATGTTGCCCTGGCTCTCGGCAAGCTCCACCAGCGTGGGCTCATTCACAAAGACATCAAGCCGCCCAATATCCTGGTGAATGGCGCGACCGGCGAGGTGCGGCTGACCGGGTTCGGCATCGCCTCACGCTTGGCGCGCGAGCGCCAGTCGCCCCACCCTCCCGAGACGATCGCCGGGACGCTCGCCTACATGGCGCCCGAGCAGACGGGACGGATGAACCGGTCAATCGATTTGCGCAGCGACCTCTATGCGCTCGGCGTCACCTTCTACCAAATGCTCACCGGTGCATTGCCGTTTACCGCCGCCGACCCGATGGGATGGGTGCACTGCCACCTGGCCAGGCGGCCGGCGGCGCCCATCGAGCGGCTGAAGGAGATCCCTGGAGCGCTCTCGGCGATCGTCATGAAGCTGCTCGCGAAGAGGGCCGAAGAGCGCTATCAGACCGCCGCCGGCCTCGAACGCGACCTGCGCCGTTGCCAGACCGAATGGCAGGCGCAGCGCCGCATTGACGAGTTCACACTCGGTGAATACGACACGCCCAGCCGGCTGGTGATTCCCGAGAAACTCTACGGGCGGCAGCGCGAGGTCGAGACCTTGCTCGCCGCCTTCGATCGCATCGTCAAGGGCGGCGCTCCGGAATTGATCCTGGTCTCGGGCTATTCCGGCGTCGGCAAGTCCTCGGTCGTCAGTGAGCTGCAGCCGGTGCTGGTACCGCCGTGTGGCCTCTTCGCTTCCGGCAAGTTCGATCAGTACAAACGCGATGTTCCCTACTCGACGTTGGCACAGGCCTTTCAGAGCCTGATCCGACCGCTGCTCGGCAAAAGCGAACCGGACCTTGCGTCCTGGCGCGAAGCGCTCCGGGAGGCGCTGGGACCGAATGCAGGTCTCATTGTGGATGTTGTTCCCGAAGTGAAGCTCATTATCGGAGAGCCACCGCCGGTCCCCGAGCTTCCCCCGCAGGACGCGCAAAGGCGCTTCCAGCTGGTGTTCCGGCAATTTATCGGCGTCTTCGCTCGACCCGAACATCCCCTGGCGCTGTTTCTCGATGACTTGCAATGGCTCGACGCCGGCACGCTCGACCTGCTGGAAGACCTGTTGCGCCGGTCCGATCTCCGCAATCTGCTCCTCATCGGTGCCTTCCGTGATAACGAAGTTACTGCCGAGCATCCGCTCATGCGCAAGCTGGAGGCGATCCGGGCAACGGGGGCGGTGCACGACATCAAACTAGCTCCGCTGACGACCGAAGACCTGCAAGGGCTTATCGCGGACTCGCTCCGCTGCGACGCGGAGGAGGCCGCCACGCTCGCAGGGTTGGTGCACGCAAAAACCGACGGCAATCCGTTCTTCGTGATCCAATTTCTTCACGTACTCGCTGACGAGGGTCTCGTGGCCTTCGATCACGAGCGGGCTCGGTGGTCCTGGGATCTCGGCGGCGTCCATGGGAAACAGTACACCGACAACGTCGTGGAGCTCCTGGCTGCTAAGCTGACGCGGCTGCCGCTCGACACGCAGGAAGCGTTACGGCAGCTCGCTTGCCTCGGCAACGTCGCCGAGGTCGCCACCCTTTCGATCGTTCTGGGAACATCCGCGCAACAGGTGCACGCGGCTCTGTGGGAAGCTTTGCGCCAGCAATTGATCGACCGGCTCCAGCGCTCCTACAAGTTCGTTCACGACCGGGTGCAGGAAGCCGCCTACGCGCTGATCCCGGAAGAGTCGCGCGCCGAGGCGCATTTGACAATCGGCCGGATCCTCCTGGCGCAAACACCACCAGAAAAACGTGACGAGGCAATCTTCGAGATCGTCAACCACCTCAATCGCGGCGCGCCGCTGATCACCTCACAGAAGGAGTGCGAGCAGCTCGCGGCGCTGAACCTGGCCGCTGGCAAGCGCGCCAAGGCGTCGTCGGCCTATACCTCAGCGCTGGCGTATCTTGCCATCGCAGCGGCGTTGTTGCCGGAGGACAAATGGGAGCGCCGGCAAGAGCTGGCCTTTGAGTTGGAACTGCACTCTGCCGACTGTGAGGTCTGTTCGAGCGTGTTGCCGGGGGCCGAGCAGCGGCTTGCGGCGCTCGCAACTTGCGCCCTTGGCACCGTCCAACGATGTGCCGTCGCACACCGGCGCGTGGATCTGTACTTGATGCTAGGGGCGCACGAGCGTGCAGTGGCCGTGGCCCTGGAATGCTTGCGACATGTGGGCATCGATTGGTTGACGCATCCCAGCGAGGGGGACGCGCGCAGCGAATACGAGCGCATCTGGTCATTGCTCGGAAATCGCACGATCGAGGAGCTGGTTGACCTGCCGCGGATGCAGGACCCGGAAGCTCTGGCGACGCTCGATGTGCTCATCAGCCTGCAGGCGCCAGCGACTTACACCGATGTGAATCTGTTCGCGCTCACTGTCTGCAGGGCTACCAATCTCAGCCTCGAGCTCGGCAACAGCGAAGCGGCGCCGGTAAGCTACATGACAATGGGCATGATCGCCGGTGCCCGCTTCGGTCACTACGATGAAGGCTATCGATTTGGAAAAATGGCTTGCGACCTGATAGAACGTCGAGGATTTACGCGCTTTGGGGCACGGGCCTATGTCGCCTTCGCGGTTTTGGTCCCGTGGACACGACCGCTAAGGGAGGGCATCGAACCGTGGCGTCGTGCCTTCCAGATGGCGAAACGGCACGGCGACCCAACATATGCCGCACTCGCCTGCCGCGGTCTCACTAACATTCTTCTTGTCCTGGGCCATCCACTCGATCAGGTCGAGCGTGAGGCCGAACAAGGAGTGGACCTCCTGCGCCGGTTCGGATCCTACCTCGACAGAATATCCGTGCCGCTCGCGCTCGTCCGGATGCTGCGCGGGACAACAACGAAATTCGGTTCGCTCGACGACGGTCGGTTCACGGAGCGCTCCTTCGAGGAACGAACGACAGGTCAACCCACCCGCGCTCTGCTGGAAGTTTACTACTGGATAAGAAAGCTTCAGGCGCGCTTCTTCGCCGGTGATTACGTGTCGGCGATCGAAGCAGCGGACAAGGCGGAGGCATGGCACGCGACGCTGTTGGTCATTTTGCTGCAGAATGAGGAATATCACTTCTATGCCGCACTGTCTCGCGCCGCATGCTGCGAGCCCATGGACCCCGACTCGTACGCAAAGCATCGAGAAGCACTCGGGCGGCACGAGCGAGAGCTTCGTTCCCGGGCCGCAAATTGTCCGCAGAACTTCGAGGATCGTGCCGCACTGGTTCGCGCCGAAATTGCGCGGATCGAAGGCCGCGAGCTCGATGCCGAGCGGCTCTATGAACAGGCCATCCGTTCGGCCCGCGCCAGCGGCTTTATCCATAACGAGGCGTTAGCCAACGAGCTCGCCGCCCGCTTCTACGCGGCGCGCGGGTTCGAGAAGATCGCTCGCGTCTACTTGCAGGACGCCCGCTACGGCTATCTGTGTTGGGGTGCCCACGGTAAGGTAAGGCAACTCGACAAGCTATATCCATATCTGCGGGAGGACGAGCCTATTTTCGCCCCGACCCGGACGATCAGGGAGCCAATCGAACATCTCGACCTCGCGACGGTGATCAAGGTCTCGCAAGGCCTGTCCGGCGAGATGCTGTTGGAGCGGTTGATCGACACGCTCATGCGCCTTGCAATCGAGCACGCTGGCGCCGAACGAAGCCTGTTGCTTCTGTCGCGCGGGAGCGAGCTACGCGAGGAAGCGGAAGCGACCACCAGCGGGGACGCCATTATCGTTTCTCGACAAGCCGGGCGGCCGGCGGCGCTTCCCGATTCGATCGTGCACCATGTCATGCGAACTCGAGAAATCGTGATTCTCGATGACGCCTCAGCTCACCCGATGTTTTCCAGGGATTCCTACGTCCGTGAGCGTAACGCAAAGTCGATCTTGTGCCTGCCGCTCGTCAACGAGGCCAAGCTGTCGGGGGTGCTCTACCTCGAGAATAATCTTACTTCCCACGCCTTCACCTCGAGTCGGATCGCCGTATTGAAGCTTCTGGCATTGCAAGCCGCCATCTCCTTCGAGAATACGCGGCTCTATCGCGATCTTGCGGATCGCGAAAGGAAGATTCGACGCCTGGTCGACGCCAACATTCTGGGAATCTGCATTTGGAATCTCGAAGGCGCGATCATCGAGGCCAACGAAGCGTTCCTGCAGATGCTGCAATACGCCTGTGAAGATGCCATTTCGGGCCGCTTACGTTGGCTCGATCTGACGCCGCCCGAGTGGCACGAGCGGGACGAACGCGCCTTGGCCGAACTGCGCGCAACCGGGACTTTTCAGCCGTTCGAGAAGGAGTACTTTCGGAAAGACGGCAGCCGCGTGCCGGTGTTGATTGGCGGCGCGCTGTTCGAAGAAACCGGCAACGAGGGCGTCGCGTTCGTGCTCGATCTGACCGAACGCAAGCGGGCGGAACACGCACTCCACCAGCTGGAGTCCGATCTTGCTCACATGAACCGACTCACCATGATGGGGGAACTGTCCGCTTCGCTGGCTCACGAAGTGAAGCACCCAATTGCCACTGCGCGTAACAACGCCGTTGCTGCCCTGAATTTCTTGGATGCGCACCCGCCAGAACTCGGCGAGGTCCGGGACGCGCTCGGTTGTATTGTTGGCGATGCCGATCGGGCCGGGCAAATCGTTGATCGGATCCGGGATCACGTCAAGAAAGTGGCTCCACGAAAGGACCGTTTTGATCTCAATAAGTCAATCAATGAAGTAATGGGGTTGGCACGAAGCGCGCTTACGAGAAATGGTGTTTCTTTCCAGACCCGTCTTACGGAGGGCTTGGTCCCCGTTTTGGCAGATCGTGTGCAGTTGCAACAAGTGGTTCTGAACCTGGTCCTGAACGCGGTCGAAGCGATGGGGTCGGTCGAAGGTGGGGCGCGAGAGTTGCTGATCAGCACCGAGCAAAACGAGCCCAATGGAGTCCTCGTCGCGGTGCGTGATTCCGGGCCGGGCATCGATCCAGAGCGTATCGACTGCATTTTCGAGGCCTTTTACACCACGAAGACTGGCGGCGTGGGAATGGGGCTGTCTATCTGCCGATCCATCATCGACGCACATGGTGGCCGGCTGTGGGCCGATGCAAACGAACCTCGCGGCGCCGTGTTTTCGTTTACCTTGCCTGGCACGGGGTGAAGCACGCGTGACGAGGGTGCTGGGGAGACGGTCATGCGAAACACGCAGGGGACGCGGCGCACGAGTGCCCTTTCCGATTCCCGAAGTCACCTGCAACGTACCGTTCTGGGTTTGACGGGCGCCGTAACAATACTCACCCCTTTGTTCGCCGGATCAGCCACCGCTCAGACAACGCCTCCAGGTCAATCTCAGCAGCAGCTGCAAGAAGTGGTCGTCACGGGCTCCCTGATCGGACGCACCGACACGAAGACGCCCAGTCCGGTGCAGATAATCAGCGCTCAGGACCTCCGGAACAGTGGCGTTACGAGCGTCGCCGAGGTCCTGCATAACCTGGCCGCAAACGGGGCTGGAACTCTCAACCAGGCGTACGGACAGGCCTTCGCCTCCGGCGGTTCAGGCGTTGCCCTACGCGGTCTCACGGTGGGCGACACGCTCACCCTCATCGACGGCGAACGCATGGTCACCTACCCGCTAACCGATGACGGCGAGCGCAGCTTCGTCGACCTGAGCGCCATACCGATGAGTGCCGTCGACAGCATCGAAGTCCTCAAGGACGGCGCCTCGGCGATCTACGGTGCCGATGCCATCGCCGGTGTAGTGAACATCAAGCTGAAGCAGACTTACCAGGGTGGCGAGTTTACCGGTGAGGGCGGCGCGACCCAGCACAACGACGGCTGGTATTGGCATGCCTCGGCAATTATGGGCTGGGGTGACCTCAACAGTGACGGCTACAACGTCTACGCGACCCTGGACTATCACCGCAACGAGCTCATCTGGGGCACGAGCCGCAGGGGCCTGTGGACCAACCTCGACTGGAGCACATTTCCGGGCGGACAGAACACAACCCCCGGTGCGATCGGTGCGCAGGCACTGGTGTACCCGGACAGCGCCACCGGCTACGTGCTGAATCCGACGCCAAATCCTGCCCTGAATCCGTTGCAGCAGGCTCATTATCTGCCCGGCTGCAATTACACGCTGCTGAGCTCTGACCAGTGCACGTTCGCCTTTCCGGGCCAGATCCAGCCGCCGACATCACAGACCAACTTCCTGGGCAAGTTCACCAAAGCCCTGGGCCAGGACTGGAAGCTCACGGTGACAGCCTCGCTGTTCAACAGCGTTGCAAAACAGACCGCGCCACCCACGGAGCCGGCCTTTGGCCACCTCCTGCAGAATACCGGCGCGGAGCAGGGGTCCATCCCGCTGATCGCGTGAGGACCCGGATTCGGGCCGACGCCAGTGATCTACAGCCCGCTGTCGCTGCCCAAGAGCAATGCCAACAACCCATTCACAACCGCCCCCGCCGCGACGCTCGTCTACAGCTTCCCTGAGGTCGGTCCGTGGGTGATCAACACGAGCACGAATACCTATCGGCTGTTCGGAGACATCAAGGGCACCGCCGGAGGGTGGGACCTCGATGCCTCAGTCGGCTTCATGTACGCGAACATGAATCTCGATTTCGACGGTGGGCTCACTCCGACATACGCACAGCAAGCGCTGAACAACGGCAGCTACGTGCCCGG
>Ga0306926_10009974_pt1 | contig 10476 bp, 11 predicted proteins | sample flu12Cox44000178_FD_203759 | JGI IMG/M metagenome (GOLD analysis project Ga0306926, IMG submission 203759) | Lab enrichment of tropical soil microbial communities from Luquillo Experimental Forest, Puerto Rico - flux8day.12C.oxic.44.000.178 (v2)... | ecosystem: Environmental > Terrestrial >... | reverse complement strand
CCAGCGGGCGGCGCCGCAGGCCGGAGCGCTTCGCGCCCCCCATCGAGAGAACAGCGAACCCCCAGGCCACCGCGCCGCAGCAGCTCACGCTGCTCTAGGCACGCTGCCCTGATGGCATGCCACTGGGGGAGCACGCCGTCCTGCGCGGCCCCTGCCCTGGGCATGCGCCATCGGGTCACGCCTGCGGCGGTACCGGCGGGAGGAGCCCTAGCTGGCGGCCTGCGGGGCCTCGGCCGCCCCCGGGAGGACCGGGAGGCCAGCCCGCTGCCAGGCGCGGAACCCGCCCGCCAGGTCGGTTGCCCCGGCCACGCCGAGGTCCTGCAGGGACGCCGCCGCCAGGCTGGACGTGTAGCCCTCCACGCACATCACGATCACACGCAGGTCGTAGGCGGCCTGTGGCAGCTTGGCCGGCGAGCGCGGGTCGAGCCGCCATTCCAGCACGTTGCGCTCGACGTGCAGGGCACCTGGCACCACGCCCTGCTCGGCGCGCTGCGCCTGGGTCCGGATGTCCACGAGCAGCGCGCCCGCCCGCATCGCCTCGATGGCATCCCGCGGCCCGAGCCGCCGCAGCCGCGCCCGGGCCTCGCCGAGTACCTCGTCGATGGAGCGGGCCGCGCCCCCGCAGCCGCCCGCTCCCCCGCAGCCGCCCGCTACCACCGGACCGCCGTTTCCAGGGTGACGCGCTCCAGGCCACCGGGCCCGAACTGGAAGCGGCGCATGCTGGTCAGCGGCGGCGAGTAGGCGTGCACGCTCACCGCCGGCTGTACTGAGGCATTGATCACATCGTGGATGTACCAGGGGCCGAACGATCTCACTTCGCCCCTAGGCACCGCGGCCGACGGGCCAGGGCGGCGGCCGGGCGCGGTCCGCTCCCGCAGCGCGCCGCGTGCCACCGCGAAGGCGCCGGCGGACTCGCCGTGGTCGTGGAAGCCGGTCCGCTGTCCGGGCAGCCAGCTCAGCAGCCACACCTCGTGGTCATCGTCCGAGGTCAGCCGCTGGTACCAGCGCCGGTCGAGGTCGTATCGGACAAGGCTGAGCCACTCGGGCTCGCTCGCGGCGACGCCCTGGACTATCTGCCGCAGCCGGGCCTGGCTCAGCGGTGAACTGGCCGTGCGTGCTATCATTCCTTTTAATCCGATCGTTTTTATAGAGATAGGCTTGCGCAGGACGTTACCACAAATCACCCGCTTCTCACGGGCATCAGAGGTCGGCATTTCGCACCGGATCACCCGTCCCGGGCGACACGGCAGTGCCGGCGCCCACGTAAAGTTGGTCGGCGTGGCACTCCCCCAGGGCACCGGCGGTCAGCGGGCGCCGGAACGGCTTGCCGCGCGAACCGTCGAGATCCCCGACCCCGGCGACCTGGTGGCACTGTTCCCCGAACCGGCGGGCGTGGCCTGGATCCGGCATGGTGACGGCCTGGCCGGGTGGGGGGAGACGGCCCGGGTCACCCTCCCCGCGGGCGAGGACAGGTTCACCGCTGGCGAGAAGTGGCTCCGCGAACTTTTCGACGGCGCCGAGGTCGACGATCAGGTGGCCGAACCCGGCACCGGGCCGGTGGCCTTCGGCAGCTTCACCTTCGACTCCACCTCCGACGGCTCGGTGCTCGTGGTGCCGGAGACGATCGTCGGCCGGCGTGGCGGCAGGTCCTGGCTCACCACGATCCGCCCCCTGACGGCCGCGGCCGTGCCCGCGGCGCCCGGGCTTCCCGGCGGTCCGGCCCGTGCCCCGCTGACCGCTCCCGCGGAGATCAGGTGGCACGACGGGAGCCTGACCGCGCCGGAATGGCAGCGCGCGGTCGCCACCGCGGTCCAGCGGATCAGGGACGGCGAGCTGAGCAAGGTGGTCCTGGCCCGCGACCTGTACGCGACCGCCGCCCGCGACCTCGACATCCGGGTGATCCTGCGGCGGCTCGCCAGCCGTTACCCCGACTGCTACACGTTCGCCTGCGCCAACCTGGTCGGCGCTACCCCCGAACTGCTGATCCGCCGCCAGGACGACGACGTGAGCTCGCTGGTGCTCGGCGGCACCGCGCCGCGCGGCCGGGATGAGGCCGAGGACGCCAGGCTGGGCGCCGCGCTGCTCGCCTCGGCCAAGGAGCGGGAGGAGCACGAGTACGCGGTCGTGGGGGTACGGGCGGTGCTCGCCGCCCGCTGCGACCAGCTCAAGATCGAGTCCGCCCCGTCGCTGCGGCGCTTCGCCAACGTGCAGCACCTCGCCACCTGGATCACCGGCAGGCTCGACGCCGGTCAGGCCGCGAGCGAGCATTCCGTGCTGGCCCTAGCCGACGCGCTGCACTACACCCCTGCGGTATGCGGCACCCCGGCCGAGACCGCCATGGAGCTGATCCGCGACCTGGAGGTGATGGACCGCGGCCGGTACGCCGGGCCGGTGGGCTGGGTGGACGCACGCGGGAACGGGGAGTGGGGCATCGCGCTGCGGTGTGCGCAGGTGGACGGGCGCCGCGCCAGGCTGTTCGCCGGGTGCGGCATCGTGGCCGGCTCCGACCCCGAGGCGGAGCTTGCCGAGACGCAGGCCAAGTTCGCCGCGATGCAGTTCGCGCTTGAGGCCTAAGGCCGGCCGCTCCCCCGGCTGAGGCCAGGACTCCCCGGCCCTACCCCGCCGCCTCGATGCAGGCCGCCCGCAGCTTGCGGCGCAGCGCCGCACCGGCCTCCCGGCTGGTGCGCACCTCCACCACCCGGATCCCGCTGCCGCCCAGCGCATCGGGCAGGTCGCAGGCCCGCTCGACGGTGACGGCCGGCAGGCCCGCCGCGGCGGCCAGGCTGCCGAGCCTCGCCCCGTGCGGCGTACCGAACACCCGCTCGAACGGCCCGCCGTGCTCCGCCTGCTCCAGCAGCGAGAAGATGCCGCCGCCGTCGTTGTTGGCCACCACGAGTACCAGGTCGGGCCGCGGCTCCCCGGGGCCGATGAAAAGGCCGGGTGCGTCGTGCAGGAACGCGAGGTCGCCTACCAGGGCCGCGGCGGGGCCGCCCCCGGCGCGCTGGTGGGCGAGCGCCGCGCCGGCCGCGGCGGAGATCATGCCGTCGATACCGCTGGCACCCCGGCTGGCCAGCACCCGGAGCCCGGCCCGCGGCGCCATCTGCTGATCCAGGTCACGGATGGGCAGGCTGGAGGCGGCCCACAGCAGGGCGCCGTCCGGCAGGGCCGCCGCAAGGTCCCGCGCGAGCCGCGGCTCGGACAGGTCCTCGCCGGCGTCGAGTATGGCCGCCGCCGCGGCCGCCGCCGCCATATCGGCCGCGCGCCAGGAAGCCAGCCACCGCGTGCCCGCCGCGCCGGGCCCGCCCGCCGTGCCAGGGCCGCCCGCCGTGCCGGGGGCATCCGCCAGCCGGACCGCCGGCGCCACGTCGGTGGCGCTGCGCGCCGGGTCGGCCCAGTGCCCCGGGCCCTGCGCGACCACGACGTGCCGGACCGGCGCGGCCGTCTTGAGGTAGGAGAGCTGGCCGCGGGACAGGCCCGGCCGCCCGGCCGACACGATGAGATCGGGCTGGTGCCCGGCCACGAAGCCGGGCGAATCAAGCAGATAGGGGTAGGCGGCCAGGCTCATCGGCCCGGCCCGGGCGCCGGAGGAGGGCTCGGCGAGCACCGGCCAGCCGGCCTGCTCGGCCAGCCGCAGCAGCGCCGCGGGGTCGCCGCAGCCGTCACCGCAGATGACCACGCCGCGCTCGGTCCACGGCAGTTCAAGTACGCCTCGCCCGCCGCCGCCGGGGAAGCTCGTCCATGGCGCCCCGTCCGGGCGGCCGTCCAGCGGCTCGGGCCAGCCACCCGCCTCGCCGCCTTCGCCCGCCGGGTCGGGCAGGCCGGGCACCAGCGGCTCACGCAACGGCAGGTTCAGGTGCACCGGCCCGGGGAACCTGCCCCCCGCGCCCACGGCGGCCGCCCACGCGCGGCAGGCCAGCGACCGCCAGTAGGCGTTCATGCCCGGCCGCGCCTGCGGCACCCCGGCCTCGCAGAACCAGCGCACCGCGTCCCCGTACAGCTTGATCTGGTCGATCGTCTGGTTCGCGCCGGTGCCGCGCAGCTCGGGCGGCCGGTCGGCGGTGAGCATGAGCAGCGGCACCCCGGCCTCGCTGGCCTCGATCACGGCCCCGTGGAAATGCGCCGCCGCCGTGCCCGAGGTGCAGACCAGGGCGACGGGCCGGCCGCTCGCCTTGGCCAGCCCGAGCGCGAGGAACGCGGCCGACCGCTCGTCGATCCGCACATGCAGCCGCAGTAGTGCTGGCCCGGGAGGACGGCCCCCCGGAGTCCCCCGCTGGGCCGTAAGGCCCCCCGACTCCGTCGTGGGGTCTTGGCCCTCGCCGGCCTCCCCCGCGTCCTTCGCACGGTCCCAGAGGGCCATGGCCAGCGGCGCGCTCCGTGACCCGGGTGCCAGCACGGCTTCGGCCAGCCCGCACCTGGCCAGCTCGTCCACCAGCGTGGCCGCGAACGCCGTGGCGGGATTCACGCCGCATCCAGGTACCGGGCGGCCGCCAGCGCGCGGGCGCGCCACGGCGCGGGATCGGCCTCCCAGGCCGCCAGGCACGCGGCATCGACGCCGGGCCGTGCCACCGGCAGCATGCCCGCCTGCTCCGCCAGGGGCGCGGCGGTGACGTCGCCGTCCAGCAGGCTCATGGTGGCCAGGCCGCAGGCATAGCTAAGCTCGGGCAGCGCGGCGGCGAACGCGACCCCGGCGGCCAGCCCCACCGAGGTCTCGACCGCGCTGGAGACCACCACGGGGAGCCCGCACGCCTCCGCCACGGCCAGCGCCGCGCGCACCCCGCCTAGCGGCTGGGCCTTGAGCACGACGATGTCGCAGGAGCCGGTGGCCCGCACGGTCAGCGGATCCTCGGCCCGGCGGATGGACTCGTCGGCGGCCAGCGGCACGTCCACCGTGCGGCGCAGCTCGGCCATCTCGGCCAGGGTGGCGCACGGCTGCTCGGCGTATTCCAGGCCGAACGCGCCAAGCTCACGCAATGCCCGCCGGGCCTGGCCGGTGTCCCACGCACCGTTCGCATCGACCCGGATCGCCCCGCCGCTGCCCAGGGCGTCCCTGACCGCCTCGACCCGGGCCACGTCGTCGGCCAGGGACTGGCCGCGCTCGGCCACCTTGACCTTGGCGGTGCGGCACCCGGACGCCGTCACCAGCGTGTGCGCGGAGACCGGGTCCACAGCCGGCACGGTCACGTTGACCGGCACCTGGTCACGGACCGCTGCGGGCCAGCCGATGGTCGCCGCCTCCAGTGCGCAGGCCAGCCACCGGGCGCACTCCCGCGGCCCGTACTCGGCGAACGGCGAGAACTCGCCCCAGCCGGCCGGCCCCTCGATCAGCGCGCCCTCGCGCACCGTGATCCCGCGGAAGCGGGTCCGCATCGGAATGGCGAACGCCCGCAGCGAATCGAGCAGGCCCGCCACCTCGTCCCTGGCCGGGGCGGTCACGACCGGATTTCCGGCCGCTGACACTCGGTCACTCCTGCCCCTCCCATTCCACCGGAGTTTTGCCCGTTAACCTTACGTTGATGTCCGGACGTCCCCTGCACGCCCTCCTGCTCCCGCCCGCCGCCGGAGCCGGCCGCCTGCTCGACGCGCTGGCGGCGGCGCTGGACGGCAGCGGTCCCGCGATCCTCCCGCTTGACCCCGCGCTGCCGCCGGCCAGCGTCGCCGATCTGCTGCACGCCTTCACGCCGGCCACGGTAGAAACGCAAGACGGTGCCATACGATGGCGCCCCGATGACGGCCGCCCGGCCGCGCCGGGGACCGGGGAGGATCTGCCTGACGGCACGGCGGTCGTGATAGCCACATCCGGCTCGACCGGGGAGCCCAAGGGGGTCCAGCTCAGCGCCGGGGCGCTGCGGGCGTCCGCCCGCGCGAGCCTGGACCGGATCGGCGCAAAACCCGGCACCCGCTGGCTCTGCGCCCTGCCCACCAGCCACATCGCCGGGCTCGGCGTGCTGGTCAGGTCCCTGGTCTCCGGTACCACCCCGGTGGTCGTCGACCGGCTGGATCCGGCGCAGCGCGACCTGGCCGCGTTCGGCTGCGACTACACCTCGCTGGTGCCGGCGCAACTGCGCCGCATGCTGGAGGTGGGTGCGGGCGTGTCGGCGTTCGGCGCGATCCTGCTCGGCGGCGCGGCCATCCCGTCCGGCCTGCTGGCCGGCGCCCGCGCCGCGGGAGCCAAGGTGATCACCACGTACGGCATGTCAGAGACCTGCGGCGGCTGCGTGTACAACCACGTTCCCCTGGACGGCGTCCAGGTGCGCACCGCTCCCGACGGCCGGATCCAGGTCACCGGGCCAACGCTGTTCTCCGGTTACCGCAACCGCCCCGACCTGACCGAGCTGGCCATCGGCGGGGACGGCTGGTTCACCACCTCGGACCTGGGCAGCGTCGGCCCCGACGGCCGCCTGCTGGTCGACGGCCGCGCCGATGACATGATCAACACCGGCGGCCACAAGGTCTCCCCCCACGAAGTCGCCGCCATCCTGGAAACCTGCCCCACCGTCCGCGAGGCCACCGTCTTCGGCGAACACGATTCCCAGTGGGGACAGCGAGTCACCGCCGTCGTCGTCCCCGCTTCCTTCTCCAATCCCCCGCGCCTGGAGGAGTTGCGCGCCGCCGTGCAGAAGCGCCTGCCCGCCTACGCTGCCCCCCGAGCCCTGTTCATCGTCCGTGCGATGCCCCTGCTCCCCTCCGGCAAGCCCGACCTCGCAAAACTTCGCGTGCTCAGGTCTAAGGCAACAACCTGACCCGAGCCGGACGGGAATGCAGGCGGGGAGTACGGCGCTCATCTAGCGACGGAAGGTGACTCTGGCGCGGAGTTCTGTCCGCGGCAGAGTTAGCTTCTGGCGCCCTTGGAGAGGAGAAGTGGCGACTCTCACACGCAGGAAGGCAGGCATGCGTGAACGCCGCGGGAACATCTGCGCGCATGGAGCGTTAGAACTAGTGCCCGCGCTTCACAGTACCAGCCGATTTCAAGCCGGTGCCGTCCCCGCGACGGCGGCGCCGGATGACGGGGCCGCCAAGCGATGCGTCCGCCGTGACGCGCGCATACGGAAGGAGGTGCCTCATGCCGAGGACCGCACGCACCGCGCCCGCGGGGAAGGCCGCTGAGCGCACCACCGCCGGCCGGCCGGCCACAGCCCGCGCCAAGCGGGCCGCACCCGCGAAGACCCCTGCCAAGACCGGGACTGGAACGAGTAAGGACGTCATGACGACTGTGCAGACCGAGCCGGCCGCCGAAGAGATCGCCGAGATCGTGGGGATGGATGGGCTCGACGCCGAGGCCGAGGCCGCGGCGATGATGGACGCCGGGACGATGACCGAGGCCGCGGCGCCCGTGGCCGAGGTGGACCTGGACGACCAGACCTCCACGATGGGCGACTCCGTCCACACGTACCTGAAGTCGATCGGCCGTACCAGCCTGCTCACGGCCGAGCAGGAAGTGAACCTGGCCAAGCGGATCGAGGCCGGCCTCTACGCGGAGCACAAGCTGGAGACCGAGCCGGACCTCGACGAGGACCACCGCCGCGACCTGGAACTGGTCGCCGAGGACGGCAGGCGCGCCAAGGCACACATGCTGGAGGCGAACCTGCGGCTGGTGGTCTCGGTGGCCAAGAAGTACAGCGACCGTGGGCTTTCCCTGCTGGACGTGGTGCAGGAAGGCAACCTGGGGCTGATCCGGGCCGTGGAGAAGTTCGACTACACCAAGGGCTACAAGTTCTCCACCTACGCCATGTGGTGGATCCGGCAGGCGATCCAGCGCGGCTTCGCCGACGCCGCCCGCACCATCCGGCTGCCGGTGCACGTGCTCGAGATGCTGTCCAAGCTCAGCAGGGTCGAGCGGGACATGCACCAGCGGCTCGGCCGGGAACCTACCCCGGAGGAGCTCGCGGTGGAGCTGGACCGCACCCCGGACCAGATCGAGGAACTGCTGCGCACCAGCCGCCAGCCGATCAGCCTGGACTCCACCATCGGGGAGGACGGCGAGACCAGCATCGGTGACCTCATCGAGGACGTGGACGCGCCGGAGGCGTCCGAGCTCGTGGACCGCCAGCTCATGGCGGACCAGCTCAGGAACGCGCTCGACGCGCTGACGCCGCGGGAGGCCACGATCATGGCGATGCGGTTCGGCCTCTACGACGGGAACCCGCACACGCTGGACGAGATCGGGCGCGCGCTCGGCCTCACCAGGGAGCGGATCCGCCAGCTGGAGAAGCAGTCCCTGTCCAAGCTGCGCCACCCCAGCCGCGCCCAGCCGCTGCTGGACTACGCCAGCTGACTCATAGCAGCACACGAAAGAAGGTGCCGGCCCGCTTCGCGGGCCGGCACCTTCTTCTCTTCTGGCCTGGCTGTCAGCGGTGGACGTGGGACAGCGGACCGGCAGCGACCGGGAACTGCGCGGTGTTCACGACCTGGATGCCGGCGTTCTGCTCACCGTTGAACGGGGTCACGGTCGGCACGGTGGCACCAGGCTCACAGCCCAGGTTGAACGGGACGTTGGGGTCGTTGAACCAGACCCCGAGGTGATACTGGTGGGTCGGCGCGAACGTGGTGGTCCCACCCGGGGACACCGAGAACGTCTCGGCGTCGAAAATGCCCCGGACGGTCGCGCTGCCGAACCCGTTGGCGTTGGCCTGGATGTCGCTCTGGTACCAGGAGATGCCGAACGGGGCGGTGGGCTGCTGGATCACGAACAAGTCGAAGCCCGCGTTGGCCGGCATGCCGTGCAGGCTGACCGTCATGGTGTCGTTCAGCGCCCCGGGCGTGATCGTGACGTGCCCGCCGGCCTTCGGCAGGCACGCCGAGATGGCCGACGACGACGGCTTGAGCGCGAACGAGAACGACGACGCGGCAGCCGACCGCGCGTGCGTTCCGCCCGTGGCCGCCCCGGCCGAAGTGGTCAGGCTCAGCGCCGCGGCGACCAAGCCGGCTGCGGCAATGGTTACCGCCTTCGCGGCAGTGGGGGCCAGGATGCTGCGGATGCTGGGTCGGTTACTGCTCATTGCTGGTCCTCCTGTCACGGCGGCGGCTCCCCCGCCCCCGTTGGCTGGCCCGGCGGGCGCCGGACCATGGTCAGTTGGGCAGGGGTACGCACCGGGATGCCGGAGTGGTTCAATTCGGTGATGGGGATGTCCGGGCCGGGGGCCCACGGGCGGTTCGCCGGCGCGGCCACGGACGACGTGATCGTCACCGAGCTCTATCGCCAGTACCGGGGTCCGTTACTGTTGTTCGTGCTCCGTCTCACCGCTGGCGACAAACAGCAGGCCGAGGACGTCGTCCAGGAGACGATGGTCAGGGCCTGGCGCGAGGCGCGCCGGCTGGACCTGACCGAGCCGTCGCTCATGCCATGGCTGGCCACCGTGGCCAGGCGTATCGTGATCGACGAGCAGCGACGTAAGCGCGTGCGCCCGGCGGAGATTGGGGGTGCCGAGGTGGACCAGGCACCCGTCGCCGATGACGAGACGGAAAACCTGCTGCGCAAGGTCATGGTGACCGAGGCGCTGCAGGCCCTGTCACCGAGCCATCGCGAGGTACTCAACGAGACGATCCTGCGGGATCGCACGGTAAATCAGGCAGCGGAGGTGCTCGGCGTCCCGGTGGGCACGGTCAAGTCACGGGTCTACTACGCACTCAAGGCATTGCGGGTAGTCATGGCCGAGAGAGGCGTGACGGCATGAACGGTAAGCACGTGAGCAGCGAGCACATCGACGTCGGCGCCTACGCGCTCGGCCTGCTCGAAGCGGCGGACCGGCAGGCGTTCGAGGAGCACCTCGCCGGGTGCCCGGCGTGCGCCGCCGAACTGGCCGAACTGTCCGGGATGAAGAGCCTGCTGACGGGCATCGACCCGGTGGACGCTCCCGCGGGCGAGCCTCCTTCGGCCGAGGTCACCGACCTGGTCCGGCGGCGCGCCGAGTCCCAGCGGCGCCACACCCGCTGGCAGGTGCTGCTCAGTGCGGCGGCAGGCGTGGTGCTGCTTGCGGCGGGGGTCGTGGTTGGACTGGCCACCACGCGGCATTCCCCCGCGCCCACCGCACAGCCGCTGGTCGTCCTCTCCGTCCACCAGAGCACGACGGCCGCTGGCGCCAACCCGCACACCAGAGTGTCCGGCGTCGCTGGCCTGGTGAAGAAGCCCTTTGGCACGCAGGTCACGCTGAACCTCAAGATGAAGGGGCCGCTGGAGTGCCAGGTCGTCGCCGTGTCCAAGACCGGGCAGCGGACCGTGATTGCCACCTGGTTCGTGCCACCGGTCGACTTTGGTGGAACGCTTCATCCCGCGCCCCTGCACATCCAGGGCTGGACCACTATCCAGACCGGTGACCTGGCCAGTATCGACGTCAACCGCCTGCCCGGCGGCAACACGGCCTGAGGCCGGGGGTCGCCCGGGCTAGCATGCGCGATGGGGCCTGCCGGCTTGCCGGCCAGGCGCCATCGGCGCCCCGGGGGTTCCGGGGGGTCGCTCCCCCGGGCTCGAACGGCCCCGGC
>Ga0306926_10009973_pt1 | contig 10476 bp, 9 predicted proteins | sample flu12Cox44000178_FD_203759 | JGI IMG/M metagenome (GOLD analysis project Ga0306926, IMG submission 203759) | Lab enrichment of tropical soil microbial communities from Luquillo Experimental Forest, Puerto Rico - flux8day.12C.oxic.44.000.178 (v2)... | ecosystem: Environmental > Terrestrial > Soil... | reverse complement strand
TGATACTCCCCGAAGAGAACCACTGGGTCCTGAAAAACGCCGACAGCGTGCTGTGGTACCACACGGTGTTGGAGTGGCTCGATGCGCACCTGAGAGACTCACCGCACCAGCCGAGCACTCCGTAGAGGCGTGAGCGAACGGGCTCGATGCGCACCTGAGAGACTCACCGCAGCAGCCGAGCACTCCGTAGAAGCGTGAGCGAACGGGCTCGATGCGCACCTGAGAGACTCACCGCACCAGCCGAGCACTCCGTAGAGGCGTGAGCGGGTTAGTGGCGGGCCTTGCGGAACTTGTACTCGCCGATCGTGAGGACACCGCCGGTAAGTTCGGCCTGCGTCTTCGCGGCGCCACCGGGGTCCGGACAGGCCTTCGGGTCATGCGTCGCGACGAAGCCGTCGTCCTTCTTCTTCCAGAGAAGCAGACAGCCCTCCGCCTGCACGTCCTCGATCTCTATGGCGGTGAACAGATCCTTGTTCAGCGGCCCCTCGCGCCAGCGCTGCGGCTCCGCGAACTCGTAGACAGTCTCCACGATGCCGCGCTTCTCATCGACCTTGAAGCTCCACATTCTTTGACTGAAGACGCGGCGTGGATCGTCGGGGGCGCTCTCCTGGACGTAGTACACGTAATGCCCGAGCCGCGGCGTATAGACATGAATGACGGTGACCGCAACCGCGTCATGCGCCGGCTTCACCCCGTCGCGCGCGTCCTGCTCGACCTGCGCGCTGTTGTCGTAGTGGCCGGGGAGCGTCGCGAGCAACTGCGTGAGCTCGCCCTCGTGGACCTTGGTCTGATCGGTGCAGGCGCACACGGCGACCAGCGCGGCCGCGACGCCGCTCGCGGCAGACCGGCATCGGCGCCGCGCGCTCTCAACCATAGGAAGCCCGCCACTGCGCGCGGTATCTGAGTCCGAGGTCCATGAGCCGCTCGAGCAGATCGCCGTACGGAGTGCCGGCAGCGCGCGCCGACTCGGCAAAATCCTCGGCGGTCTCGAGATTGGGGTTGGCGTTGGCCTCGAGCACGTACACCTGGCCCTGCGGCGTCACACGGAAGTCCATGCGAGCATAACCCGACATGCCGAGTGCCCGGTAGATGCGGCGCGAGAGCCGGTCGAGCGCGGTGAGCACCTGCGGGGGCAGGTCGGCGGCAGCGTGCGTGGTGATGCCGTATTTCGCCTGGTAGCGCTTGTCCCACTTCACCTTGCGGGTCGCGATGGCGGCGAGCGAATCGGGCATCGACCCGAAGACCATTTCCCACACCGGCAGCCGTGTCAGCCGCTCGTTGCCCATGACGCCGACATACAGCTCGCGGCCCTCGATGAATTCCTCCACCAGAGCATCGGACTTCACCTGTTCGTGCACGAAGGCAATACGCTCCTTCAAGCGCGCCGCATCCTCGACCACCGACGCCTGAGCGATACCGAGCGAGGCGTCTTCGACCGTCGACTTCACGAACAGCGGGAAATGCAGCTTGCGCGGCACATGAAAACGGGCGCCGCGCCGGAACACGGCAAACTGCGGGGTGGCGATGCGATGGAAGCTGAGCAGCTGTTTGCACAGCGACTTGTCGCGCGACAGCAGCAGCCCGCGCGGATTGCAGCCGGTGTACGGCTGGCGCATCAGCTCGAGGAATGCCACCACGTGCTGGTCGTAGGTGACGATGCCGTCGAACTCCTCCAGCAGGTTGAAGACGATGTCCGGTTGCCAGTCGGCGATCGCGCTGCGCAGCTCCGTCAGGCTGTCGAGCACCCCGAGTACACGCACTTCATGGCCGAGGTTGCGCAGACTGCTGGTCACGTCGTACTCGGTGCGCCACTCCTCGATTTCCTTATCGCTGCGGCCTTCGAGACTCTCGGGCGGCACCAGGCTCGCGTGCACGACGACGAGCGTGCGCAGCCGCTTCATAAGGGCATGTGGGGGGTCTCGCCCTGGGAGTACACCGCTGTGAGCCGCTCGAGCATCCAGCGCGAATAATGCAAGGCGTCGCGGCGCGCACCGCGCACGTACAGCCCCAGCGCGGCGCTGCGCTCGATCAACATGCGCAACACCTGCTCGGCGCTATAGCGCTCGCTGCCGATTGCGCGGGCGACGCTCGCCGCGAGCGGCCGCGCATGGGTACGCAGCAGCGTCGCGGCACGCACTGCGCCGCGGCGCGGCGGCTCCGCGCTGAATGCGCGCTGCAGCAGCTCATCGGCGAGTCCCCGGCGGATGAGTCGGTTGTGCGCCAGCTTGCGGCGATAATGCTGGGCGAGCGTGCGGGTGTTGTGTTCCAGCGGCTCGATGCGCAGGCGGTTGCGGACCGGCGCACGCCGGCCGCGCACACTGGCGACCAGCTCATCGACCGCCTGCAGCTTGTGCAGCGCCGGCCAGCTCGCGTAGTTCTTGCGCCAGCCGGATTTCGGCGCCAGCCACACCGCGAAAGTCTCGGCAAAATCCTCGGTGGGATGCGCCTGCGCGTACCACTCGCCGAGGTGATGCACGTAGCGACGGCTACCGGCTCGTGCGCGATAGCGCGCGGGGTACGGCCGCGATGCCGGGCCGAACACCTCGCGCCACCGCCGGCGTCTTCGCAGCCGATAGGCGTTGTCGAGGGCGTGACCGGCTTCGTGGCGCAGGATACGCAGCAGCAGACGGGAGTCGCCACCTTCGGCCTCGCCCATGATGCGCCGCTCGAGCCGCTCGAGGCGCGGATGCGCGAGGTAGAACGGGACGGCGATGCCTGGTACACCGTCGGGAGAGAACCACTCTTCCGACAGCCACACGTGTGGCTGCAACGACAGGCCGCGCCGCTCGAGGTCGGCGTACAACCGCCGCACGTGCGGTGCGAGCGCCGAGCTCGCGATCGAGAGCCGCAGGTCACAGAAGCGCACTCGCAACAGCTGCTCGTCCGTGAAGCGCACCCACGGACGTGCGCGGCGGCGGGCAGCCAGGGCCGATGCGCGTGCGCGCGCGACGGATTCGGGGCGCCCGGCGGCGCGTCTGGGGGACATGATGTGAAAAGCTTACCGAACCGCCCGCGAGCTGTCTGCGGGCACCGCGTCGCTTTTTATGAACCGAGCCCGAGCAGGGCGTGGGCCAGGAGACGGTCGGCCGCGTTCTCGAGCAGACTCCGCTTGAGGAGGCTGTCGCGCCACAAGGCGGGTATCGCATCGGCACAGTAGAACGCCCCGGCGAGTGCCCCGGTTACCGCCGCCACCACATCGGAATTGCCGCCCAGGTTCGCTGCCGCAAGCACGGCCTCGCGAAAATTCGGGGTGCGCTCGAAGGCCTCGAGCGCTGCGGCCAGTGCCGCCGGCGCGCTGTCCGTCGCTCCGGTATCCCCAGGGATCGTCGCGGGCAGTTCGCCGGGTGCGCGCGCGGCCGCGAGGATGGCGGGCTTCGGGCGCCCGGAAAGAGCCGCGTGCAGCGCCCGGGCAAGCGCCCGGCAGGAAGCAAGCACGAGCGGTGCTTGTGAGGTGGTGCGGGCGGCTTCGGCGGCCTGCCCGCCAGCCACCGTCGCGCCGTCTGCGAAGTAATACATCGCGACGGGCGCGACACGCGAGAGGCTGTCCGGGTCAACGATCTCCGGATCGTGCGTACCGGAGAAAGTCTGTCGCCGCCACTGCGCGAGCGCGAGCGCTCGCGCCGTCGTGGCAGTAATCCCCACGCACACCCCGGTCGCGGACAGGTATCCCTCCTGCTGCCAGCGGCGGTAGCGGGCGACCTGGTCACGGGCATCGAAGCCGGCTCGCTCGAGCAGGCTTTCCGCAAGACACAGCGCCATGGCGGTATCGTCGCTCCAGGCGCCGCGCGGCAAATCGAATGGCCCGCCTCCCAACATGTCGCCTACCGGGGTGAAACGCCCGGCGCGCCGATACTGGGTCGCCGCGGCCACCGCATCGCCCGTCGCCAATCCCAGCAGCGTCCCCTGGAAACGCGCGCGCAGCCCGCGCGCTGCCGCGAGTGTGGCCGGGGCGAGCAAGGGGTCGGATTCCTCGGGCGGAGACGGGGTCCAGTCTCGCACGTACTCGGCCTGGTCCGCCGTCTCCGGTACCACCGGCCAGAGGGCCGAGCGGGCGCTCTGTCGCCACAGCCGGTTGAGCTCTGTCAGGGCTTCCTCACCCGAGAAGCCCTGTTCGACCAGCAGACAGCCGGCGACCGTGCCGGTGCGGCCGATTCCAGCCCGGCAGTGAAGATAGACCACGCGGCCCTCGCGCAGCGCTTCGCGCAGACTCGCGAGGATTTCCGCCATCGCGGCAGCAGCGCCCGGGGTGCCATGATCGGCGATGGAGCGGCGCAGATAGCGGATTCCCGCCGGGAGAAAGGCATCGTACGCAGCGATCTCCTGTGCCTGTGTCAGATCGAGGAAGAAGTCGATGCCGGCTTCCGTGAGGCGTGACAACCGCTGCCGGGTCGACTCCACCGTTGCACCGCCCGGATACTCGCCCGCGAGCAGCCGCCCCGGCAGCACCCAGTAGCTATTGGGTAACGGTAGAGGGGGAATCGCAGCGGCGGGATGGGCTTCCACGGCCCTACAGCCTAGCGCCCGCGCCCGGGGGTGCGTAGTGTCGCGCTCCCCAGAAATCCGTCCCGCTCAGGAGGCGGCCGCGCTCTCCATCGGCGCAGCGAGCACTCCCAGACTGTCCGCAAGCTCATCTTCGTCCCGCTCAGTCATGGCCGACCGCCGCAGATCCAGGCCGGCAAAGTCGAAATGCCGCGTGTCCCCGAGGTGCTCGAGCTCAACGTTGCGCAGCGCCGCGGCGATCGACTCAGTGCGACCCGGAAACTCCTTCTCCCAGGCAGCGAGCAGGTTCTTCACGGCGACGCGCTGCAGGTTGTCCTGCGAGCCGCACAGGCGGCAGGGGATGAGTGGAAAAGCACGGCCGCGGGCATAGCGAGCGATGTCGCGCTCGGCGACGTAGGCGAGTGGACGAATGACGATGTGGCGACCGTCATCCGAGAGCAGCTTCGGCGCCATGGCCTTGAGCCGCCCGCCGAAGAACAGGTTGAGAAAGAGTGTCTCCACGATGTCGTCGCGGTGGTGGCCGAGAGCGATCTTGGTGATGCCGTTCTCGGCCGCGAAACGGTAGAGCGCACCGCGGCGCAGCCGCGAGCACAGTCCGCAGAGCGTCCGGCCGTCCGGAATCACCCGCCTCACCACACTGTAGGTGTCCTGCTCGATGATTTGGAAGGGCACACCGAGACCCCGCAGATACCCGGGCAGCACGTGCGCGGGGAAGCCGGGCTGCTTCTGATCGAGATTGACCGCGAGCAGCTCGAAGTCAACCGGAGCGCTGCGTTGGAGCGACAGCAGCAGATCGAGGAGCGTGTAGGAGTCCTTGCCACCGGACAGGCACACCATGACCCGGTCGCCTGCGCTGATCATGCGGTAGTCGGCGATGCATCGGCCGATCGCACCGCGCAGCCGCGCGCCGAGGCGCGTCAGCGTCCGCGAAGCTTTCAGGTCCACGCCCGCCGTGCAGTGCCCTGACTCAGTTGTCCTGCCCACCGCCGCCTTCCGATTCTTCACCGGGGTCCCCGGGAAATTGGGCATCTTAACGAGCAGATGGAGCTCACTGGAATCGGCGAGCTCAATTTCCCGGGGTGGTTTTCCCGGGGTGGTTTTTTCAGGCCGCAGCGCTGCTGCTGGTAGCGGCTTCGAGGTACTTCGCCTCGACGTAGCGCACGAAGGAAGCGGCCGTCAGCGGCTTGCCGGTGGCGTTCTTCAGCAGCTCCTGCACCGGCACCTTGGCGCCGAGCCCGTGCACGTGGGTCCGCAGCCAGCCGAAGAGCCCGGAGAACTCGCCGTGCGCCAGCTGCTCATCGAGCGCGGGAAGCTCCGCTCGCAGACTCTCGTAGAGCTGCGCGGCAATGACGGCCCCGAGTGCGTAGGAGGGGAAGTATCCGAAGGAGCCGACCGCCCAGTGGATGTCCTGCAGGCAGCCCTCGAGATCGTTCGCGGGGCGGATCCCGAGCCGCTGCTCCATGCCGGCATTCCAGGCTTCCTTGAGGTCGCGCACCGCCAGCTGCCCGGAGAGCAGCTGCTTCTCGAGCTCGTAGCGCAGCATGATGTGCAGCGGGTAGGTGAGCTCGTCCGCATCGACGCGGATCAGCCCGCGCTGAACGCGCGTGAGGTGTCCGTAGACGTTCTCGACGTCCCATTCCGGTCCGGCCGTGCCGAAGTGCTTCGCCAGCAGCGGCTGCACGTAGCGCACGAAGGGCCGGCTGCGGCACACCATCATCTCGATGAGCAGCGACTGGCTCTCCTCGAGCGCCATGCCGCGATCGCGCCCGACCGGCTGGTCGCGCCAATCCTGGGGCAGGCCGAGGTCGTACATTGCGTGTCCGGTCTCGTGCAGCGCCCCGAGGAGCCCGTTGAACACGTCATCGGGATCGAAACGCGTCGTCACACGGATGTCACCGGGAACCCCCTCGGTAAAGGGATGCTCGCTCTCATCGAGCCGCCCGCGATCGAAGGGGAATCCGACCGCCTTCATGACCTCCACCGCGAGCGCCCGCTGTTTGCCGGCCGGAAACTTGCCGAGGAGCGGCAGCAGCGGGTGTCCTTCCTGGACCGCAATCGCCTCGCGGATCAGGCTTGGGAGGCGCCGAGACATTGCCTTGAACATCGCGTCGATATCGGCCGTGGTGAGGCCAGGGCTGAATTCGTCGACGAGCGCGTCGTAGGGGGCAAGATTGAGCGCTTGGCCGAGCAGCGTCGCCTTGTCGCGCACCAGGTGCACGACCTCCTCGAGATAGGGCGCAAAGGCCTCGAACTTGCCCTGCGCACGGGCCTCGAGCCAGCGGGCCTCGGCGCGGGCGGCCGCTTTCGTCAGGCGCGAGACCAGGGTCGCCGGGGTGGCGATGGCGTGATCACGCTGACGGCGCATCTCGCGCAGGTTGGCGATCTGCCAGTCGGCAAGCCCCTGGGTGTTCGCCTGTGCCCGGTCGAGAAGGCGGGTGATACGAGGCGCCGTCAGCAGGGCGTGGTGCTCGGTCTCGAGCGCAGCCAGCTGGTCACCTCGGACGTCGGCACTCCCCCGCGGCATCATCACCGCCGCGTCCCAGCGCAGCAGGGCGAGAGCACCCCGGAATGCATGGAGACGCTTGAACTCCTGTTCGAGTTGCTTGTAAGGGGAGGCAGACATGAATTACTTCGGCGACGGACGAACGGGGATAGTTTACCAGCTCTGCCGCCTCCCCGCCCGCGCCCAAGCGACAATACTCTTTATTAATCAATGCGTTATTGAATATGACACGCATTTGACGATACGTAGCCCTTGACGCCGCCAGGGCAAAAGAGGCAGGCGCGGCGCCTTATGTGAGAGGGGCAGCGGCCTTGGCCACGGTGCGCCCAAGAGCCAGCCCCTGCCCCGCCGGCCGCGGGTCGCGCAGTGAAGTCCAGGCGAGCATCGCGCGCTTGCGATCTGCGCCCCAGTGATAACCCCCGAGCGCGCCGTCCTTGCGAAGCACGTTATGGCAAGGAATGAGCCATGCGACCGGGTTGGCGCCCACCGCGCTACCGACTGCCCGTGCACCGCCTGGGACTCCGACAGCCTTCGCGAGCGCCGCGTACGTCGTCGGGCCTGCCGAGCCGAGCTCCAGCAACGCTTGCCACACCCGAAGCTGGAAGTTGGTGCCCCGGACCGCGAGCCTGAGGGCGGGTGTCCCCTCGGGGGCAGCCGGGCCCGCATCGTCCCAGATGCGCCGGCTCACCTCCGCTGCTGCGGAGTCATCGCGGTGTTGTCGCGCATGTGGCCATTGCCGGCCGAGCTCTGCGAGCGCCCGGAGTTCACCGCCCCGCTCGACGAAGCTCAGGTGGCTGAGTCCCCGCGTGGTGCTCGCGAAGAGCGCCGTGCCGAACGGGGTGTCGGTGAAACCGTGACTCATGGACACGCCGCGGCCGCGGCTTTTTATCTCACCGGGTGTCAGCGCCTCGAGCGTGACCAGCAGATCGTGCAGTCTCCCCGGGCCGGAGAGGCCGAGCGTGTAAGCCGCATCCAGCACGGAGTCGGAGTCCGCGAGCGCGCCATGAGCGGCGCGGGCGGTGACGTAGGCGAGATACTGCCGCGGGGTTACACCCGCCCAGCGACGGAACAGGCGATTGAAATGAAATTCCGACAGACGGCTCGCCGCGGCTATCGTCGCCAGGCGCGGCTGGGCACGGAAATTCTCGTCGATATAGCGGATGGCGCGCGCGACGCGCGCGAAATCGCGGCTGTCGAGGAACGTATCGGGTCGGGTCATCGGTATGTGCGGCTCGTGTGATCCAGGCGACTCATCATAGAGGCGGCCGTGCCCAGTGCGACCCGATTCTTGCGCTACCGGCCCGTCGGCGTCTCGCCGTCGCCTTCGGTTACAATTTCGATTGGGCGCCTAGGGCCACAGATGCGGGTGCGGCCAGCGCGCAACGGCTACGCCCACGCCGATCGAGACAACGACCAGCAACATAACCGTGAGCCCGATCAGCAGCCGCCGCATGGCGGCATCTTAACCTGACGACCACCGCGCAAAATAACCTCATCCCGTGCCAGCGAAGTACGCGATCTGCATGCTCGCCTCGGAGGTGGCGCCGCTCTCGAAGACCGGCGGTCTCGCGGATGTTGCCGGCGGGCTCACCCGCTACCTGCACGGCGCCGGTCACGACGTACGGCTGTTCTCCCCGGCATACGACTTCATCGACCGCGCCGCCTGCGCCGCCGTTCCGGTCACCGGCCTGACGCAGATTCCGCTCACCGTCGGCGCGCGCACCTACCGCTTTTCCGTACTGCGTGCCGCGCTCGCCGAAGGTGCCCCGGTCTACCTCATCGACTGCCCGGCGCTCTACGCGCGAGGCACGATCTACACCGCCGACGCCGACGAGCATGTGCGCTTCCTGGTCTTGACGCGTGCGGCGCTCGTCGCCTGTCAGCGTCTCGGCTTTGCGCCGCAGGTGGTCCACTGCAACGACTGGCACACCGCTTTCGCGCCGCTCTATCTGCGCACGCTGTACGCACATGAGCCGCTCTTCGCGCGCTCCCGCACGCTGCTCACCATCCACAACATCGGCTATCAGGGCCTCTTCCCAGCGGCACAGGTGGCCGATCTGGAGCTGCCGCCCGGGGCGCTGCAGCTGCTGCACCCGGGCGACTTCGCCGCCGGGCGCATCAACGCGCTGCGCCACGGCATCCTGTATGCCGGCGCCATCACCACCGTCAGTCCGACCCACGCGCGCGAGATCTGCAGCGACGAATACGGTATGGGGCTGCAGGACAGCCTGCGCGTGCGCGCCGCGCGCGGCGAGGTGTCGGGCATTCTCAACGGCGTCGATTACGACGAATGGGATCCGCGCCACGACCGTTACCTGCCCGCGCACTACGACGCCGACAGCCTCGCGGTCAAATCACAGCTCAAGCGCCAGTTCCTCGCACGGCGCGGATTCACGGCGGCGCCGACCGCGCCGCTGGCGGGCATCGTGAGCCGGCTAGCCGTGCAGAAGGGGATCGAGCTGATGTTCGATGCCGTGCCGCGCGTGCTCAGCACCCGTCCCTGGGTGTTCGCTGTGCTCGGCAGCGGCGAGCCGCAGTACGAGGAGTTCTTCAGCGCGCTCGAGCAGCGCTTCCCGGGGCGCGTGAGCTACCACCGCGGGTACGACGATGAGCTCGCCCACTGGATCGAGGCCGCGAGCGATCTGTTCCTCATGCCCTCGCGCTACGAGCCCTGCGGTCTCAACCAGATGTACAGCCTCCGTTACGGCACCGTGCCGGTCGTGCGCCGGACCGGCGGTCTCGCGGATTCGGTCGAGCATTACGACGTAGCGAGCGGGCGGGGCACCGGAGTGGTCTTCAACGACTTCGACGCCCCAGCTCTCGAGTGGGCGCTGAACACCGCGCTCGACCTGTACGCCCTTCCTGCGCACTGGGAGCGCCTGATACGCAATGGCATGCAGTGCGATTTCTCCTGGCAGAACCAGGGCGCGCAGTACCTCGAGCTGTACGCCCGGCTCACGGCTTGAAGGTGCCGTGGTCGTCGAAAGGAATCGAGCGCCACAGGCCTTCAGCAAGCGACACCTTACCGGAGAGCCGGTACGGAACTTCCTCCGCCAGAGCGCCCGGTCCCCGCGACAGGACTTTGAGCGCCGCCCCCGCAAGATTGGCGGACACGGTGGTGTCGAACTCGGCATCGCCGTGCGGCGGCACAACGAAGCTCGCTGCGGACTCGCCCCTTGCGAACTCCTCATCGGCAACCTCGAGGGTGTACTCGAATCCTTTCACCGCCAGCTCGCGATCATTGGGATTGTGCACATGCAGGCGCAGTTTGAAGCGCTGCGCCCACAGCTCGCTGTGCACGAGCTGCACGCCGGCAATCGAGAGCTGCGGCGGCTCTAGTTTGGGCCGCAGCGCGCAGCCGGCGAGCAGCGACGCGCCAAGGAGCGCCATGATCAGCACCCGCGGGGCACTCAAGTGCGGCCGAAGACCTGGTTGAGCTGTGCGCAATGGCGTGCGAGCTCCGCGGTGAGTGC
>Ga0306926_10009972_pt1 | contig 10476 bp, 8 predicted proteins | sample flu12Cox44000178_FD_203759 | JGI IMG/M metagenome (GOLD analysis project Ga0306926, IMG submission 203759) | Lab enrichment of tropical soil microbial communities from Luquillo Experimental Forest, Puerto Rico - flux8day.12C.oxic.44.000.178 (v2)... | ecosystem: Environmental > Terrestrial > Soil... | reverse complement strand
AAGCCCAGATACGTCGCGGGTTTGTCGGATTGAATCCAGAGATGGTTCGGATGGCCTGGCACGGTCGTAAGTTTTCGCCCCAGCTCCGGCACCCAAAACTCGTGCAGGACGTCCACGGCATCCAATCTTAGCGCGACTGGTTTGCCCACTGGAATATGAATCTCATTCGCCACGACAGCGCCCGAGTTTGTGTAGCGCGCCTCCCACCACCATTGATGACCAATTACCACGATGTCCGGCTTCGGCGGCGGCGCGGGGTCTGAGATACCCATCGTGCGCGCCGAGAGGACGAATAGCATCGTTACGATGGCAAGCGGTATCGCCGTCCACACAATCTCGATCGTCTTATTCCCCTGGCCCTGCTCCGGGTCGCGTTCGCCCTCCCGCCATCGGGGGAAACGCACCCATGCGTAGGTAACAATGCCCACGACGACCGCGAAAATGATCACCATCACGACAATGACGACGATGGCCAGATCGAAAATCGCGCGCGCCTGCGGCGACTGCGGATTGAACACCTTCACAACGTCCGCAATCAACAACGCACCGCTCAACAATTGAATGTGCATTGGCTTCCTCCAAAACCAGTCCCTTGCGAACGCCAGCGTAGTTCGCAAGCTCCGATTGTGTCGAGCGCTTTCCAAGAATGGAAGATTTTCTTTGCTCGCCTCCTGAACCGGGGCTGTACCCCGAAATCTGTTCCGGAGATTTCGCGTTACTCGCGTGCGCGCGAGTAAGCCGAAAGTGGATCGGCAGTCTCCAAGTTCTTGATAACCGTGCTGAGATAGACGGATTCGGGATATAGCGCTTTGTATTTGGTGATCTCCGCTCGGTTCAGAACCTTGAACCCGTAGCGTTCGAACATTTTTTCGCCGCGGCGACTCTCGAAGGTAATTATCTGACCGCAGACGCGTTTTTCGCCGGAACGATAGAGGTAGCTCAGATAAGCACTCATGAGCGCGCGCGTGGTCGAAACTTTTCGCGCCTCCGGCAGGAGATTGATGTGAAAATGCGGTACGCGCCGTGGCTGGGCGGGCACTTCGCGCCAGCCGTACATGAGTATCCAGCGAATGAAGCGACGCGAGCGTTGGTTGTAGCGGAAGTAGCGGGTCAGCGCGCGGAAAAATAACCAGACGTTTTGATAAAGAGCGTAGAGCTGGTTTTGGAGAGGCTTTCGCGAGCCGAGCAGATAACCAGAGATCTGGCCGTCGACCTCCAGAAGGAAACAGGATTCAGGTTCGTGATCGGTGTAATACGTGGTGAGAAAATCGGAGAATAATTCACGGTCCTCGTAAACCGGATCGATAGGCTCGCCGAGGAATCCCGTATCGCAGCAAAGTTTTCTTACCGCCTCGCGATCTGATGCGCGATAGCCACGGATGAGGAACGGCTTGTGGTCATCGTTCAGCATTTAAAATCGGCGATATTTTGAGCGAAGCTCGCGATAAATGCAAAACAGTTCGTCAAATACACGTGGCCAGCTATACAGACTTCGAGCAACGCGTGCAGCGTTCCTGCCCATAACCGATAGTTTCCTGTCGCTGCAGTCTTCGATCGCGTTCACCAGCGCGTCGACGCTGTTTTCCAGCGCCCACGATTCTTGATCATGGCAAATCACATTATCCATGTAGCTGCCGCGAATTCCCACTACTGGCGTGCCACACGCCTGGCATTCCAAGGCCGCAAGGCCAAATGTTTCCTGAACACCGGGATGAACAAAAAGATCGGCTGCACGATAAAAACCAGCCAGCTCGCAAGGATCGGCGCAGTAGCGAATCCATGAAAGATTGTCAGTTCGCAATTGCAGCTTGCGAAGTTGCGTTCGGTCGGGGCCATCGCCAATGACGAGCAAATGAAATTCATTCAGCCTGCGTCGTTGCAAGGTTTTGAACGCGCGAAGCAAAGTTGGTGTGTTCTTCTCTTTCGCAAGCCGGCCCACATAAAGCAGAAGATTTCGATCTGAACCAACACCGAGTGAGCGCCGTACTGCTTCGGTTCCGGATCCGTCAGGGCGAAAAATTTCCGTGTTAACACCGAGCCTCAGCACACGCACATTTTGTACGCCCCAGTCACGTAGAACACGGCCCAGCGCGTCTGATGCGACCACCGTGGCTGCGTGTTGATTGTAGAGTTTGCGAACGTACGCACGCGAAAGCTTCATCACGCGATGTGTCGCCGTTTTCCCAAGGAGTGTTGCGCTCTTTCGCACGTACGCTTCTGGAAAATGAGAATGATAAAATCCGACGACCGGTACGCGTAGAGCGCGACCAACCCTCAATGCTTTCCAGCCCAGCTGATACGGATCGGCTGACTCGATGACATCGGGGCGTTCCCGATCCAAGATTTCTTCGACGGTGCGAAGATTTAGTAACGCGCGGTATTGCGCCGTTCGCGACACAACAGGAGAACGAATCGTGTAAACCCTCGAGCGCCCGTTTGCTTTCAGCTTCGTCTTCGCGCCAGGAACAATAAGAACATGTTCGTAGCGCGACGCGTGCCTGTGGATGTAATCGATCTTTTCATGAAGATAGCGCTTCACGCCACCGCTTACCGGTGAATAGAACTGAGTGAGGTCGCAGACTTTCATGGGATTGCCGATTTCCGATTTGCGATTTGCGATTTGGCTGCGGTTTTCTTCGACGACGCCATGATTGCGACGATCTCACTTGCCTCGTTCAGCAGAGGCTTCACTTTCGTTGCACGGAGCAATTCTGTTTCAATTATCAACTCGAGCCAAAACACAGTTTCATCCGCTCCTGATCAATTGGGCAGCGACCGCTCTTCCCTGGATTGTTTGAGGCAGCGCACCAACAAGTTTAAAAATCCGCAAAGCGAACTGCTTCGTTCGTTGAAGGAGTTCGCGTTCAGTCATTGATCAATCGCAATTCGCAACTCGCAAATTGCAAATTAGCTGTCTGCCCCGCTCAAAAATTTCTCCGCCTGCAGTGCCGCAGCGCAACCCATTCCAGCAGCCGTGATGGCCTGCTTGTAAACGCGGTCGGCCACGTCGCCGGCAATGAAAACCCCGGGGATTTTACTTCCGACCGAGTTCTTCGGGATTAAATACCCCTCAGAATCCATGTCGAGCTTGCCACGATATGCCTTCGTGTTGGGATCATGCCCGATCGCAACAAAGACGCATGCAACTTCCAGCTCACATTCCTCGTTTGTGTTCACATTGCGCAAACGAACGGCACGCATCTCGCCCTTTTCATCCGCAATATATTGCGTCACGACTGTGTTCCAGATCGGCTCGATCTTCTTGTTCGCGAACACGCGTTCCTGCATAATCTTCGACGCCCGCATTTTGTCGCGGCGATGAATGAGATAAACCTTTGAAGCGAACCGGGTGAGGAAGAGTGATTCCTCTGCCGCGGAATCGCCGCCGCCCACGACGCAGACCGGCACGTTTTTGTAAAACGCGCCGTCGCATGTCGCGCAGGACGTCAAGCCATGGCCGACCAATTTCTCTTCGCCGGCCAATCCGAGATATCGGGCCGCGGCGCCGCTGGCGATGATGAGTGCCCGCGTATCCAACCATTCATCGTCAGCTTTGATCCGGATATGCTCATTGTTCGGATCGAAATCTGTCACCTCCGCGTATGAGAAGCGGGCGCCAAATTTTTCAGCCTGTCTATGCATGTTCAGAATCAGTTCCGGCCCATCGATTCCGTCGGGAAAACCGGGATAATTCTCGACGAGCGTTGTCGTGGAGAGTTGTCCACCCGGCTGGCGGCCTTCCAGGACCAGTGGCTGGAGGTTCGCCCGCGCAGCGTAAATCGCAGCAGTTAAGCCCGCACAACCGCTGCCGACGATGATCACTTTCTCCATCGATAAAATCTAGCACACCGCGCAAGTTGCACAGGGCGCGCGGGCTATTCTAGCGGATCTCCGTGAACACCGAAATCGTGCCACGGCTAAGTAGGCTGGCCGCGCAATTCTACACCGTAATCTCAACAGTAATGTAATGGAGCCCGGCAACCCCAGAGAATGGACTGCGATCAGATTTCCATTCTTGCACGTGGCCCTCGCCGTCGGTAGCACGTACAACGACCATGTAGTCACCCGCCGTGGCGGGAGTCCATTGCGTCCTCCACAACGACCATCCTAATTTGCCGCCGGAGTAGTAAATTTCCGCGTCATTCCAAGTCTGGCCGTCGAAACTGAGTTCGACGCGCGAGACGCCACGGTCCCCGCCATATGCGACGCCTTTGACTTCAATGGGGCCACTTAGTTTACCCAACGAAAACGATGACCAATTCTCGGGCACATCGATTCTCGATCGTGTTGGCACGATGAAATCGGGACCCCATCCTTGCGCCTCGTAAAATCCTTTCGCGTTCGCGTCGGTCACCTCAACTCTCGTTAGCCATTTCACGTTTTTCTCGCCGAAGTAGCCGGGAACAATCATGCGCAACGGGTAGCCATGCCGATGCGGCAAGGGCATGCCGTTCATCTCATAAGCGAGCAACGTTGTTGGTTCCATCGCCTTCTCCAGCGGGATCGTGTCTGCGTAATTGTCGACGCCTTGCAGGCGAACACGCGCGGCGCCGGACAGTACGCCGGCCTGATCGAGCAAATCGCGCAGGGGAAAACCTTTCCAGACGGCATTGCTGATCAGGCCCGCATCCAAGTTATTACTGATGCACATGAGCGTTGTTTCCTGCGTGGTCGGTGTGAATCCGACAAGATCCTGGAATCTCCAGGTCGCCGGGTTCTGCACCAGCCCGCCGATTTCAAGATGCCATACATCGATGTTCACCTTCGGATCGATGACGTTCTTGGTGACGCAATAGAACAAGTCGTTAGGCGTAATCGGCTGAACAGTGCTGCCTTTGTACTCCGTGCCGTCGTAGCTGAATGTTGCGGCATGATACAGTTTTCGCGCCAGCGCCACTCCGCCACCGACCGCCGCGACGCCAATTGTGCCCAGCACGAATGCACGGCGTCCTATGGCCGGAGTGAACTCATAATCCTGTTTGCCTGTTTTGTCCGCGGTCAGAAATCCGACGCCTGCCACTAGCGTTCGTTCGAACAAAAGGATGCACAACGCGAAGCCGATCAGTGTGACGAACCGCGCGACTTGAATCGGCAGACCGATGTAGCTGGTGCCTAACACGGGCCAAAGTGCGATCGCGAATACCACGATCGGTAGCAGAACGAAGATCAATATCGTCCAAATCGCCGGGACATGACCGGGAGCACGTCGCGCGAACAATCCGAAAATTGCTCCGCCGATCGCCCCGACCACCAGTTGACCGCCAATTGTCGATCCAACGCCAAGTTGCTTGAGGTGATTGTAACCTCCCACCTTCCCCATCAGCGAAAGAAACGGCCCCGGTGGAATGAACACCGAAAGCCGATCGCCGATAATGACTAGAGGTGTGGCTACGCCGAGTGTCGCGAGCAATAACATCGCGGTCGTCATCACGATTGCGGCCACGAATCCGGCAAGCAACCCGGTGAGTATCGCTTTTGTTTTGCTCATCGCGGCGAGTATGAATTGTAGAGGCGTTCGCCGCGGCGAACGCCTGTTCACCTGATTTAATGGTTTAACACCAAGGCACGCGACAACAAATTCATTTGCTCGCCGCGAGAATTTTCCGTGCGCGCTCTACGACCATGGCGGGCGTGACCTGTTTCATGCAGGCGTGATCGAAAGGGCATTGGCTCAGGCGACGGTAATTGCACGGCGAGCACGGCAAATCCACGCGCACAACCGATTCCGGCCTCTCATACGGCCCGATGTGAACCGGATTCGTCGGACCGAATACGCTGACCATCGGTTTACCGAGTGACGCGGCAACATGCATTGAACCCGAGTCGTTCGTAACCGCCACTTCGGCGCGTTGGATCAAGCCCGCCAGATCTGCTGGAGTAGTTTTACCGCAAAGATTAACCGTTCCCGGCGCGGCGGCAGCGATTTGCCGGCAGCGCGCCTCATCGCGTTTCGTGCCGGCGAGAGCAACGGCAAATCCTTCGCCAAGAAACTCGCGCGCGACGCCTGCAAATCCTTCGATGGTCCAGTGCTTTGTTTCCCAAATTGTCCCGGGCACAAGAACAACGAGCGGTTTGCCAGCGGGCACACCGTGCTCTTCGAGCAATCGCTCGACGGTGCGGATTGTTTCCGGTGACAGATGGATTGCCAACTCCGGCGGTTCATCATCGAAACCAAGCAAAGATCCGACCCACAAGTAACGATCGATCGCGTGAACATCGAGCGTCGGAATGGGAATGCGGTGCGTGTATGCGATCCAGGAACCTTCGCGGGCGCCTCGCCAGCCGTGGTTCGGGACATTCTTTAGATCATGCTCGGCAGAAATTGTCCGCGAGAATCTGATCGGCCGATCAAATCCAATCCGAACTCGCGCGCCGCTGATGAGCGCGAACAAAGCCGAACGCACCTGGCCATGCATGTCGACCACCAGATCGTATTTGGCACTCCGGATTTGCTTGAGCAGATCGAAGAAGCCGAGTGTGGCGCGCCATTTCTGTCCCGGCTTGGAGAAATCGCGACGCGCAAAGAGCACCACATTCGAGAGCGCGGGATGATGGCGGACCACCTCCGCATTCTCCGGCGTGATCAGCCAGTCAATTCGCGCACGCGGATAACGCGTGCGCAGTTTTACCAACACTGGAATCGTGTGCACAACGTCGCCGAGCGCCGACGGTTTGATCAGCAAAATGCGCGAGAACTCGGCAGTTTGGAGATTCGACTGTCGCTCGTCCTTAATCTCTGCTGTTTCGGTGAGGCGATTCAATTCGCGAAACTATCACAAGGAGAGGCGCTTTTCTAAAGTGCCATGCAGGTATGGTGCGTCACTCCGTGCGCGCCGTTTTGCGGACTTCGATGCGGCGCGCAGAGGACTGCCCGCCCTACTAAATTGAGTGGCCACACGACGGCGCTCTATGCCGCCTTTTTCTCGCCCGATAACGCGCCGCGGATTTTCTTCATCCACGCCGAAAAGCGATGGCGGTTTTGCTCGCGGCGCACCACCGCCTCACTGGTAACCCAGTTAAACTGGATCACGCGACGTGGGCCCGAGAACGGCTTGTGGCCGTGCCATGAATTATTGCTCCGACGGAATGCCAGCAGCGTCCCTTCCGTTGGCGGGACCTCGAGAATCATGTCGTCGAGATTGGTTCCGGAACGGAGCAATCGAAGCCGGCCACCGGACGATTCCCACCCCGCATTCATATAGATCAGGATCGTGATGATTTTTGTCTCCGAGTCAGTGTGGATTTTGCCGTCTTTTTCGCTGCAGCGGCCGCGCACAGTGATCATATCGGGACGATTCGTTAGGTCGATGCTGAACTTTTCCTCGAACGCCTTACGAAACTCATCGCTACGCATTTCCTCGACGAGCTTTGCAAAAGCTGATCCGTAGCTGACTTCACCCAGAGGAAAGCTACCGGGCCGGTCCACCTGGGGATAATCGTTGTGTATTACCGAGCGCGCATCGGCCTTCACGAATTCAGGCACGATTAAGAATTCAAACGGCTCACAGGCAAGCGGCGTGGCGCGGAACCTCTCCAAATCGAGCATTGAAACCATGGCCGACGCTACATGCCGACGCCGGAATGGCCAGATGGAATTTCTGCTTGGAGACTCCCCGGCCTCTCTTCGTTTTTGGCCGATCTGATGCGGCGCGGGGGCGCACCGGCTCCATCGGACGTGCTACTGGAGCGCTACCCGCACGAGAGTCGCGATGATGCGCGTGCCGGCGACGAACGTGCCACGGAATGTTCCTGAGACTTTTGATTCGCCGCCCGTGCGATTGCGGTGATTCACCGGGATTTCGAGGACGCGGAGACCGCCGCGCGCCGCTTTCATCTGCATCTCCAAGTTCCAGCCGTACGTTTCCTCGCGCATATCAAGCTTTGCGAGCGCATCACGTCGGATGGCGCGGAACGGGCACATGTCTGTGTAACGAACGCCGTAGCGCAGTTGCATGATCCATCCGGCAATTCGCCCGGATAAAATCTGCTGCAAATTCATGCTGCCGGGCTCGCGCTGCCCGCGCGTGCGCGAACCGATTACGAAGTCGTGCGTTCCGCGCGCGATCGGCTCGACAAGTTGTGGTATGAAGGCTGGAATGTCACTGCCATCGCCATCGAGAAACACGACGATGTTAGATTCCGCCGAAACCGCGCGAGCGCCTGCGCCGCACGCACGCCCGTAACCACGCGGCGCGGTTATCACTCGCGCGCCGGCTTCACGCGCCCGCTCAGCGGTGCGATCGGTGCTGTTGTTATCAACGACTATCACTTCGTCGGGCACGCCGGTCGCTAGGCATTCGCGGACCACGCCAGCGATCGGTTCCTCCTCGTTTAACGCGGGGATGACAACCGACACCTTGCTCATCGCAAAACGAGCCATGCGCTTGTGAAGTAAATCACCAGCGCAATGAAGTCGGCTGATGCTAGTGTGACCGGTCCTGCAGCAATTTTGGGATCGAGCTTCAACCGATGCAGAAACGAAGGCACAGCCAGGCCCAGCGCACATGCGGTGACCAGTGAGAGCGCAATGCTTCCGCCGATAACGACTGCCGCACGCAGATCGTGGTGCCACACCCAGGCGATGATGCAGACAACGAACCCGCAAGAAACGCCGAGAAGCGCTGCGGTCGCCAATTCACGACGAAATGCAGATGTGAGCCAATCCCAGGTCACGCTGACTGAGCGTAACGCATGAATCGTCACGCTCATCGATTGCATGCTGACGCTTTCGTTTAATCCCAGCACCATCGTGAGAAAAAACGCAATGATCAGACTGCCAGCCAGTGTTGCCTCGAAAAAGCCTGCCAGAATGGCCGAGAGCGTTCCGCCTGTCACTGTGACAAGCAGCCACGGGAAACGGAATCGAAAAGCGCGCCACGTCGATGCACCACGAATTTGTTCGAGGCGAAAACCGAGCGCCTCAAAAAACTCCGGGTCGACCGGCACAGCCTCGCGACCGCGGGATCGATCTTCATTGTCGCCAGCTTCCAAAATTTCTTCGGCAAACAAGTTCGCGTCGATGATTCCAACAACCTGCCGTTGTTCGTCCACAACCGGGAAAGCAAGAAATTTGTAGAGCACGAAGAACTCGCACGCATCGAGCACCGTTGCCTTTGCAGGAATAGCCACGACGCGCCGCACCATCACCTCGCGCAGCGCGGTTTCCAGTGGCGCGGTCAGCAGGCGCCTGGTCGGCACCACGCCCACAAGTCGCTTCTCTCCATCGACCGCATAAAAATAAATTACACGCTCGCCCACACCCTCGCGCCGGATCCGCTCCAGCGCCTTGCCAACCGTCATATCCGCGTCCAATAACGGAAAATCCGTCCGCGCATGCTGGAGGACCGGTGTATCAAAATCGGGAATGGTGCTGGCGAGGTTCATCTGCCTACGCGATGAACAATGCCTTTGTTCTTCAAGATGTCGCTCGCTTCGCTGAAATAATCGCGAATGTCCGACTGCTTTCTGATCCAGTCGATGTAACCCGAAATGCCTTCGCTGAGATCGACGGTTGGTTTGTAGCCTGCAGACCGCGCCAGCGTGATGTCACTGGTGAGATGACGCATTTCGCCGGGACGAAACTCGCCATTAATCTCAGGCGCGATGTTCATCTTCAGAATGTCGGCAAGTTGTTCCGCAATCTCGCGAATCGGTGTGCCATGCGCGCTGCCGATGTTTACAGCCAGGCCATCGAGTTTGTCGGTTTGTGCCGCGAGCAAATTCGCGCGCGCGACGTCTTCGACGAAAGAAAAGTCGCGCGTTTGCTCGCCATCCTCGTAAAGCACCGGCGGCAGATTGTTCAGAAGGCGTGTACAAAAAATTGCAATCACGCCGGTGTATGGATTGAAAATCGATTGGCGCGGTCCGTACGTGCAGGAGTAACGCAGCGCGACTGTGGGAATACCGATCTGCTTTCCCCAGAGCAGCACGAGACGCTCCTGGTCAACTTTCGTCAGCCCGTAAACGGTTTCGCCACCGACCGGCGCGTTCTCGGGCGTGGGAACGCTTTTTGTAATCGCGCCGCAAATCGGACAGTGCACCTGCCAATCGCCGCGACGCAATTGCTCGAGCGCTCGCACGGTTGGAAAGACCAACCCGTGCTTTGGACAGTCGCCCGCGCCTTCACTGTAAACGGCCTGCGAGCTGGCAACCACGATCTTCTTGATCGGGAGATTTTTCTCGCGAATGACTTCAAGTATCTGTGCGGTGCCGAGCGAATTCACATGCACATATTTTACGATCTCGGGCATGTAACCGCCGTACGCGGCCTGGTGAAAAACAACGTCGATCCCGTAGAGCGCAGCAGTAATCGCATCGCGGTTCCGCATGTCGCCCTGGACGAATTCCGCCTTGGGATTTATCCAGGTCGGCTTGCCGCAGCGGTGCGTTTGCGGCTCGAGATTATCCAGCGCGCGCACCTGCCAACCTTCGCGAACGAGAAGATCGACAACGTGCGAACCGATTAGACCCGCGGCG
>Ga0306926_10009970_pt1 | contig 10477 bp, 9 predicted proteins | sample flu12Cox44000178_FD_203759 | JGI IMG/M metagenome (GOLD analysis project Ga0306926, IMG submission 203759) | Lab enrichment of tropical soil microbial communities from Luquillo Experimental Forest, Puerto Rico - flux8day.12C.oxic.44.000.178 (v2)... | ecosystem: Environmental > Terrestrial > Soil... | reverse complement strand
ACCAGAGTGAACCCCGAATGGGTCTGCGCGTCCGCCAGGAACTCACGCATGCCCGTAGAAAAATTGTCATAGCCGATCACCTCGACGCGCTCGGCGAGCAGGCGATCGACCAGAGTGCTGCCAATGAATCCCGCCGCTCCGGTGACGAATGCCACGCGGTAAGGGTGGAATGAGCTTGCTGTCATGATGTTCCTGGGGAGGGCCTGAACTCTCAAGCCTCGGTCAAATGGTTGGTGTCATGTGTCGTCGTGATCGCCGCGCTTCACGCGACCCCAAGCAAGCAATAACATCCTCGAAGTCCGCGCGTCGGACTCATGAGAAATCCCCTTGGCCCGCGACTCGCAGCGACAAGCCGTTTCTCGGCATCGACCCCACGCCCGTGGTCGAAATCCAGCGTCTGACCAACCCCGGCATTGACGTACTCAACCGACCACATCCGCGAGACATTCCACCTCACCGACCGTTCCTACATCATTTATCCGGACCTCAGACTGTCCACGGTCTCAGAACCCGGCAAGATTCCTTAGATTACATGCCTACGCAAGATTTGCTTGACCGTGTCTCGGCACCTGTGTTGTACCCACCAGGGGGCAGCGGGCGGGCTGCACGGGTGCTCACGCACCTCAGCGGCGCTGATCCGCTTCCTAGAGGGACTTTTCGCATGACGAAGGTCGTTGCATCAACGCCCTTGGATTTGGCATCGGCCACGAGCGGGCACCCAAGCCTTGCGGTGCGCACATTCAAGAATTTGCGCAAATGTCTGGACTGGGCTTGGCTCGACATAGTCTGTCAATATCGCCGTTCCAAAATCGGCCCCCTTTGGGAAACCATAAACGTCCTGGTGTTGACATTGGGGATAACTGTCGTCGCGAGCGCCGTGTTTGGCGGCGGCGCCCCGGCAGACCTCATTGGCTATGTCGGCCTCGGCATCATCACCTGGTCCCTCATCAGCTCGAGCATACTTGAAGGAGCCTCCACATTTGTGCGCAATGCCTCGTATATCACCAGCACAAATCTGAGCATTGATCTGTATGTTGGCCGGACGATATTCAAGACGTTTCTCGTGTTCTGCCATCATTTCATGCTATATGCCTTGGCACTCGTGACGGGCTTTGTTTCACTTAGTTGGACAAGTCCACTCGCGCTATTCGGATTACTGCTTCTCATCCTAAATTCATATTGGATGGCGACATTCCTGGCATTCGTATGTGCGCGATACCGCGATGTCGAAATCATTATCCGAAACCTCTTGCAGCTTGCGTTTTTTGTCACGCCCGTGTTCTGGGATTACCACCGCATCGCCGACGATCGACAGTTCATCGTCGACTATAACGTGTTTTTCTATTTCATCGAAATCGTTCGCGGCCCATTGTTGGGAGAGCTGCCACCGCTTCGGTACTATGTTGTCGTGCTTGCCGTGACCCTTATTGGTTACGGCCTTGCTTTTCTGGTCTATCGCCGGATGCGCCGTCAGCTTGCGTTCTACGTGTAAACTCAGTCTTGCCGCCATGGTCCACATCCACGTCAAGAACATCGACGTCAAAATCCCGATTTACGACGCGAATGCGCAGCGCCTCATTCGGCTGCCGACATTCGGGCTCGCGAGAGTCGGATCGCGCTCCATCAGTCATGCCGGCAGTGCCGTTGTTATACATGCGCTAAACGATGTAAGTCTCGACTTGAATGAAGGTGATCGAGTTTGTCTGATCGGTCACAATGGCGCGGGTAAGACGACGTTGCTAAGAGTGTTGGCAGGCATCTATCCGCCGAGTGCGGGTACGATCCAAGTCACCGGCAAGGTTATCGCATTGCTCGGCAACAGCATCGCCCTCAATAGTGACGCTACCGGATACGAAAACATACGGCTCCTGGCCGAACTCTATAATTGGCCGAAAAAAAATCTGCCGGATTACATCAAGGATATCGAGGAGTTCACAGAACTGGGTGAGTATCTTTCTCTCCCCGCACGGGTTTATTCGGCCGGAATGCACGCACGTCTGTGCTTCTCCATAGCAACGATGCGATCACCCGATATACTGTTGATGGATGAAGGGATTGGAAACATTGACGCGCAATTTCAGGAGAAGGCTCACAAGCGTGTTGACCAATTTGTCAGCCAAGCGAAAATCATGCTGCTTGCTTCGCACTCTGTCGAACTTTGTCGCGCTATGTGCAACAAGGCTCTGCTCCTCTCGAATGGTAGGCAGATCTATTTTGGCGACATGGACGAAGCGTTTAAGCGATATGCCTATGGAACTAGCTAGCTGTGAACTTTCAGGAGGTTGTCCATTCGGTCCTGGCCGTTTCAGCCGCGTCGGCCACCGCATCACTGGTCGCCGCACGGAGCTATTTCAGCAGCCAAGGCGCAGGCTGGCAGTTCGTCCACGTCGCCATTGAGCCGACATCTTCCCTTCATCAGAGGAAGGGGAAGTGCCGTCGCATTCCTATTCGCCACTCGCGCGCAGCTCATGGTTTATGGATGTGATTACAATGCCAGCGTGACTCAAAGTGCGATCGCTACCGAAAGTAAGCTTAATTTTAATCGGTTTGCTTGTTTCAGAGGCTATAGCCTGCGCATCAACAACGATCTCGAAACGCCCTCCGAATCGATTCAGTTTCGCAGGCAGTTCCGGTCCGGAATCACCCCTTGGATTGAGGACTACCGTACGCGGCGCCAGCTCGCCGAAAATGTTTTGCTCTTCGCCCTCGAGGACAATGAAGGGCCACCGGCGCAGGTTGCTCGCGTCGACCTCCATCGATATACCGGTGCTGACCGTCCCCTCCTTGGACACCTCTTGAATCTTGACTGGAGGCTTCACAAACACGCGGTGCGGGATACCCATGATGTTCCCTGCGGCCAGCAACAAACGGTTCTCTGCGGTCCATGTCGACAGCTCGTCCCAATATTCCCTGATCTTCGTGTTCATCGGGTACGGCGCCTCGCGGCCACGGAGCGGATCGGTCAAAAGCACGATGTCGCTCTGTTCAATGAGTTCCAAAGCGATGTCACGTTCCGTCGCGAAGATCCCGTGCCCGAAGCGAGCCTCGAACGGCGTGAACCGGTGAAACTCCTCAAAACCAAAGAGTTGGAGTGTGCCCCGGTTGAAATAATCCACCACGCGATCAAATGATGCGATCGGCTTAGCGATACCATTCTCCAACACGTAATGCGCGGTTTTTGTGTTGAGCCGACTGATTTCCACGAGATCAGCCCGCGACATAGGCCACCAAGGGTTGATCCTTCCCCTGCTGACAAAAACATAAATTGCGAAGATCAGAGCAGAAATAGATAGCAGGCTTCCAATACGAATCGTTACCGCCTTCCGGAGCCCCGTGTTGACTCCGCGCCGCATCACCACGGGCATGGTCCCAGCCGGGCTCAGGCCAGTAAAAGGCAACATATCAACCAAACCTATTTGCAACAGCTTGCGCGGCCAAATAGCCGCACAAAACAACACCACAGTCAGAATGACGGGAACGACAACAATCGCGCCAACGACGGGGGACTTGCTGATATCAATTGTGAGGATGGCAAGAGGTGCAATCACAGCCACGCCGAGTGCGATAAACTCAAATCGGTAGTACCGCAGCCTCTTGACAAGATCGCGTGAGGAGGCTCGCTCGACAACGAATGCGCATACAACAACCCCAATAGCCAAAACAGCCAGAAGCCGTGCAGTTAGGTTGCCTATTTGATGCACGAAGAGGAACTTAGGATAGAATAACAAGTGGTCCAGAGCGGTGAACAATTGCGCCTCCTGGGCGCGAATGTATTTCTCTTCGCCCAGAAAGTGGCCAACAACATAGTAGCTATAAATTGCATCCCTTGCTAAAAAGAGGACAGGACAGACAAAACTAGCCGTTAGTAGACCGGATAAAAGGACGTTGCGAGCTCTCTGAATGGCGAGGCGACGGCCGAGAGGCTGTTTGATTGCGACGATAAAACTGATCAATAATGTTCCCAAAATAGCAGCAACATAAACAACGGTAAAAAAGCGCAGCAAAACCAAAAAAATTCCTACCACCCCGACAATGAGTGCGCGCTCGGTATCGCGAAAAGTTCTCGACCACACAATCAAACAGACCCAGATGCCGTATAGACAGAATGCAGCGAAATCGATGCGATAGTCATAAATCCCCCCGGCACCCATGACCGCGCCCATGAAGACGGCACCGCAGAGCAATAATAGCGCAATTGCAATCCAAGCGAGGTCCACGTTGCGCGTTCTATCGCGGACCACCGCAAACAGCACAAGTTGAAGCGCGAGAAAATGAACGAGGTTCAGGCTGATGATGGCCGTTCGCCACGGACCAATTATAACGCCAAGCAACGCACCGTAGACGGTGAACACCAACCCCGTTGCATGACGAGTCTGCAGCAACTCTTCGAGAAACGCCTGCCAGCCAGTGGCCTGAACGCGATCGATTAGCTCGTAGGTATCGAGATAATATGACGTTTGGTCGAAACTCCTGGGAAAATAGGGAGCGTATTGGTTGACCATAGCCCAATAGAAAACCGCAGCCTCGATTGCGAAAACGACAACCAGCCATAGGATATGTGTGCCAGCGAAAGGACCACGCGCTCCTTTTGACATAGAGAAGTTGGTCATCGGTCGGATCCGATTGAATGTCTATGTGGGTTTACAACACACGTCGGTTGGAGAAACGGAAGCTTCACATCCCTGTTCTTGAATGGACAGTCAAGGTGAGACTTCGCTTTTCATCCCAGGTCAGCCGCAAAATCTTGGATCGGTAGATGGACGTCAGGAATACAACCATTAGGTGTTCTTCGACCCAACTTCGAAATCCCGAAGCTCTTGCCGTTCGGATAGGCCTCGATTTGGCGCGTTGCGTTCGCTTCTGGCAAACTGTGCGAAGGTCAAAGGTTGACTTGAGGTGTCACTCGCTGCTCTGTATCACACGCCACATACTGCGCCAAAAAGAGCGAGAACCGCATCACGACATCATGGGAGACATTTCACCTCAAATCATCTTGCCTTCCCCGAATAGCGCGAATGCGGCCGAGCAGGCAGTATGGACCGGCCAGGCATTCGTCGTGGGGACAGCAACCGAGCGGATCTTATCCTATCCGGTACGGGACTCCGGCTGGAACGACGGTATTGCGCGTTTTCATCGGCAAGAAGCTGCCAGCGATCACTTTATTGACATCGCCTCGCGCGCCCACGCAATGAAGGAAGTCAAGCGGTCAGTCGCGCTAACGCCCTCGGTGATCCTGGAGATTGGATGTGCAGCGGGACATTTTTTGCGCGAGCTCCTTCAACAATTGCCCGGGCATGTCATCATCGGTTCCGATTATACACTCGACACCTTGCAGGAAGTCGGCTCAAACATACCGTCTGTTCCGCTACTTCGGTTCGATCTGAGTCAATGTCCGCTACCTGACGACTTCGCCGATGTTGCGATTCTGTTAGATGTTTTGGAACACATCGAAGATGACGAAGGCGCAGTGGCCCATCTTTCCCGAATCTTGCGACCCGGTGGTGTTGCCATCATTGAGGTTCCGGCGAAAGCTGCGCTCTTCGATATCTATGATCGCGTGCTTATGCACTTTCGACGCTACGACATGCATCGGCTGACGCGACTTTTGCGCAAGGCCGGCTTCACGATCGAACGTCACTCGCATCTCGGCTTTTTCCTATTTCCAGCCTTCTATGTTTCGAAGCGTCTCAACCAGTTACGCTATCCGGCTCGACCGGGCGTGGATGAAATGCGGATCGTGTCCAAAATGATCTCCACAACACGATCGAGCTCACTGATGCGCTACGTCATGGTCGCAGAGAGTGCGTTACGCGAGCACGTCTATCTGCCCGTCGCCATTCGTTGCCTCGTGACCTGCCAAAAATTGGGCAATTTGTAGGCCGTGAGCACTTGTCGGACAGAATGAGCTAATTGCGTAAGAGAGGATTGCTGACTCATCGTGGCCCGGTTGAGGAGCAACGATGAGACGTGCGAGCAAGCGCATACAGGAGGCAACGCGGAATACTTCAGCAGTTGGTACTTCGCCCATTCATCCCACAGATTCGACCCTTTAAAGCGCTGCGGGTGGCCCATCGAGAGCGCGCCCAGCACAACTCTGAAATCCCGAAGCTTCTGCCGCTCGGATCGGCCTGAATTGGCGGCTTGCGTTTCGCTTCTGGCAAACTGGCGCGAAGGTCAAAGATTGACTTGGGGTGCCACTCGCTGCTCTGTATGATGCCATACACTGCGCCAAAAGAGCGGGAAGCGCACCTACCACATCATGGCAGATATTCGTGCAGCCCGACCACGTGCGCAGAGACTTCCCGTCAATTGGCATCTTGCTCTCCTCCTCGCGCTGTGTGTGGTCGAGGCGATAGTATTCTTTTGGACCGTGCTCAACCGCGTTACCGCCAATTTTCCGATCGGTTTCGATCAGCTGTCCTACTTTGCCTACACCTACGATCTGATCGCGCGAACTATGTCTGGCGGGTGGATGGTTCTTATTGACGAGTTCTTGCAACCCCGCCAAGCGAACGGGATTTCGTTCACGGTGCAGGGCGCATTGCTTGGCCTTCTATTCGGTTCAAATCGGGCCGTGTTGCTGAGCTTGAATCTCGCATACTTCCTTGCGGCCCAGATCATCCTGTTCCAGACCGTACGCGGGCACACGAAGAACGTCGAGTCCGCGTGGATCGCAGTCGCACTGTTCACTGGCTGCAGTACCATTTTCCATCAGGGCGGAATCTATTATTTCATGATCGACTTCTCCGCGATGTGCTTGTACGGCATTTTGGCCTGCCTCATTGTGTGGTCAAGAACGTTTCTCGAGACACGACGCATTTGGCTCATTGTAGTCGTTGCTGCTCATCTAATTATCATGCGCTTTTTCGTCGTTCTCTACTTTGCCGGCATCATGTTCGGCTTACTGCTCTTCGCGGCCGCGGGCCTTCGCTCTCCCTCGTCCGCTTGGCGCGCAATTGCAAAAAAGCGCGTAACAAACATAGTTATTGCTGGATCGCTGACAGCCATGCTCGTACTTCCAATCCTCTTTCTCGCCAGACAAGGAATCTACAACTATTACGTAATTGGCCATGTGATCGGCGTAGAGAAGTATATCCGTGCTGATCAATTTGGTTTGCACGGACTGCTAGATCACGTCTTCCATTATCCAAAATCCGTATCGGAGCACCTCGGCCGCTCGGTTTTCATCGTCTTGAGTATTTTGTCGGCGACCGCGCTGATCAGCGCGTATCGATTCGATCATGCGTGGACTCATCGAGTGCTTGCGCGGCTGCACCGCTATCGCGCCGAGTATTTCGCCCTGGGCCTTATGATCGTCGTCCCGATCGTCGTGCTCACTCTCAATGTTCACAAATCTCCGCTCGTCGGAAATATCGTGCTCATACCATTGATTCTGACCTTTGCCCTAGTCCTCGGTGCCGTTGGACGCCATGCTGCGCCGCCGCTGGGAAAAGACGTCGAGGCGCGCTGGCCCTGGTTTCTGCGCCTCACCTCCTCGCAGCCTGTTGAACGGATTTGGACTGCTGCTTCGAAGCACTCAGCCAAAGCTATCATCACCACGTTCGTCGCGGTTGCCCTATTGACCACTTTCGCGACGCGAGGACTTAGCTACAAGGATCCGACATCCCAGTCGGATTATGCTGCTATCACACAATTGAATACCGCGATCGGTCATTACGTCATCGACAATAAGCTTCTGAAGCCAACGTTTTCGATCGATCGCGTTGTTGGCTATCTGAACTGGGGCACCTTGCGGCTCGGGAACTTTGAAGTGCTGCGGACCTGGATCGATTTTGATCCTCGCTTTGGGGCCGGGAGCTATGGAATCTTCGCAACGCCGCGCGAGGTCGCATTGAAACTCATCAAGGACAGCGACATCGTGGTACTCACCGACCCCGTCCAAGCACGAGATCCGACCTTGCCAATCGATCGAAAGATCATCGAATATTGGGACGAGCTCGATGCCTGGACAAGGCGCAATCGCGTTTTGCTGACATCAGCCGATGTCTACGGCGTCCCGCATCGCGTTTATGTGCGGGACCTCGATCGGACGACTGCGCACAACTAATGACAACCGGCTTCGAGGGGCCTGACCCCCGGTGGCTACACTGGACTGCGGTTTAGTTGACACATGCTTAGGCTAATGGCAGATCGTGAACAGACTCATCACCTAGGAAAGATCGGTGAAGATCAGCATCATCACTCCCTCGCTCAATCAGGCTCCGTTCATCGAACGGAGCATTCAAAGTGTGCTCGCTCAGCAGTGGAGGCCCTTAGAGTACATAGTGTTCGACGGCGGCAGCATCGACGGCACTCTCGACATTCTAAAGAAGTACAACGCTCAACTCCGGTGGGTATCCGAGCCCGACAAAGGGCAGTCCGATGCGGTCAACAAAGGCATCAGGACGGCTACTGGCGATGTCATCGGGTGGCTTAACTCCGATGACATCTATTATCCGGGGGCGGTTAAGCTTGCGGCCGAATTCCTGGCCGCACGTCCTGAGCTCGACGCCGTCTATGGGATGGCGGATTACATTGCGGCCGACGATAGCATCATCGATAGCTACCCGACGGAGCCATGGCATTTTCCGCGCTTGAAGGACGTGTGTTTCATTTGTCAGCCGGCTCTCTTCTTGCGGCGATCCGTTTTTGAACGGCACGGCTATCTCGATACCAATCTGCATTACTGCATGGATTACGAATATTGTCTTCGGCTTGGACGCGCCGGAGTCCGTTTCGGTTATCTGGAAACCAAGCTAGCCGGTGCTCGCATGTATGTCGGGAACAAGACGATCAGTGGTAGGACGGAAGCATATACCGAAATGATCGAGATGTTCCGGCGAAGTTTCGGAACAGTTCCAGATTCCTGGTTGTTCGGCTACGCGCACATGATCGCAAAGAAGCGTCCCGACGTGGACGAGCACCCCACACGCTTTTTGTTCGAGAAGGGGGTGCGGTCGATTGGGGCGGCGCTCCGATGGAACCGGAGCATCTCGCCCAACATGATATACCGGCTCTTGCGTGGGATACCGAAAAAACTCCTTGGAAGAGAAGAAAAACAAACCTCCACAATTGGATCCAAGCCTTCTTGGTGGTGGAATTGAATCAAGGAGCTTGTCAATATTCCGAGGCGGCCTCCGGCGCTTAGCAACGCCGCCAGCGCATCGTTTCGATCCTTCTATTCGCTGCGCTTTACCTGCGTGAGCGGAAGTGAGGTCAGGAGGCATCGGTTCACGATGAAAATCAGTGTAATCACCGCGACACTCAATAGCGCGGAGTTTCTGCACGAATGTGTAGCCAGTGTCCTGCGCCAGGGAGGCGGTGAAGTCGAGCATATTATTGTGGATGGGGGCTCGACGGACGGTACCCTGCAGATTGCACGAGCAAATCCTCATCTTCTTGTAATCGTGCGACCGGGATGCAGTATTTATGAAGCGTGGAACATCGGATTGGACGTTGCGACCGGAGATCTCATCGGTTTCTGCAACAGCGACGACTATTACGCTTCAAATGCGTTTGCACGGATACGGCAAACGGCCGTCGCTCGTCTCGACGCCTGGATGATCAGCGGCAAAGCCCTGCAATTCATGCGTGATTCAACAGGCACTGAGGTGATTCTGACTGAACATTTCGACAAAGTGCCCAACCGGTTCCATCTCGAGGATCTCGATGTTTTTGGGCCAGCTCCCAATGCGCGATTCTTTACAAGGAAGTTGATCTCGCGGATCGGAAAATTCGACACCCGCTTTCGGCTCGGCTCCGACTGCTCCTATCTGATGGAGATCGCATTATTGCGGCTGCCAGTGGCACATGTGCCCGACGTGGTTTATTACTACCGGTCTCATGACAAATCTGCGTCGCTCGGCGGCAACATTGATGGCCTGACAACAGGCTTGGATGAGAAGCTGATGATCGCCAACGAGTTCATGAAGAACCACCGTTTGCAACCCACGGAATTGCGCCATTTGCGTCGCGCCATGGCCCTGCAGTTCAATTCCGCACTGGTAGAGGCTGTCAGGAGAGGACACTGGCGTGTCGCGACGACCCTGGCTGGCAGACTGCGGTTGCTCGGTGCAGCCGGCCCGATTGCGGTCTTCGGTGAGACTTGCCGGTTTGCGGGCCGCTTCGTAGCGAAACGCGCGGGGCGGTTGGCTCAAGGCCGGGGCCGCGCTTAACGCCGATTCTTCGAGGCCAACGTGACGGCCGAATCACTGGTTGAAAGCGCGAGCTGAGGCCGCGTGGCCAGCCCAACGGCGAATATCTTCTAAATTGGCCGTTTTTACGCCTCACTGACCCGGTTTAATTTGGGCACGTGCCCATTTTTGACGAGACCAGAGGACCTATCCCCCATCCCATGCGTATTCTGCCGTTTGTCGCACTAATCTTCTCCGCACTGTTGGCCGCGTGCGCGTCGGAGATTTCAAATCCGCTCATGGGAGGGCTCTTCGTCGATCCTGGCAAATATGAGTTTTTTTCC
>Ga0306926_10009969_pt1 | contig 10478 bp, 10 predicted proteins | sample flu12Cox44000178_FD_203759 | JGI IMG/M metagenome (GOLD analysis project Ga0306926, IMG submission 203759) | Lab enrichment of tropical soil microbial communities from Luquillo Experimental Forest, Puerto Rico - flux8day.12C.oxic.44.000.178 (v2)... | ecosystem: Environmental > Terrestrial >... | reverse complement strand
GATGCCTGCGCACGGCTTGGGGCCGATGTGGATCGCTACTCCTTCATCGCAGTGGACTTGCACCACCTACTCCTTGCCGGTCTCCCGGCGCACCCGTGTTAAATCCCTCGGTGAACCAGCCGTGGATGGGCGCCAGCAGGTCACGCCCTTCGTGTCGCCGGCCCTGTTCGCCCCACAGCCGGGCCAGACTCGTGGCGGCGCGCAACTCCCATGACTTCGCCTGCTGTCGCCGCGCCAGCTGCAAGGCTTGCCGGAAGGCCTCTTCGCTTTCGGGGATCCTGTTCTGCGCCAGCAATACGAGGCCGTGGCTGCGGTGCAGCTCGATGTTCCAGGTGCCACCGCCCGTTACTTCGACGCTGTCAAGAGCTTCGGTGATTGCAGCCAGCGCCTCCGCGTGGTCGCCTTGCCGTGCCAATGCTGCCGCTAGCATACAGAAGCCGAGCGGCCGCACATCGCCGGTCCTTCCCGGTGGAAGCCCGGCGCGCAGACAGACGATCGCATCACCCACTTCGCCGCGCAAAAATAGGGCCACGCCGCGCAGGACCTGCACATTTAGCGCCGCCGAAAGCCGCTGCTCGGCTGCCACCGCCTGCGCGGCCGCGAGACGAGCCAGGATCGATTCAGGCTCACGGCGATAGACGTGCAGCAGCGCGGCATAGCTGAGGGCGCCGCCGAGGGTGGGCGGGTGAGAATACGCTCGGCCAGCGCCACTGCCTCATTCAGGCTGGCCAATGCCCTGTCGGGATGGCCCAACATCCACTCGACCTGGCCGCCGAGCATCCAGGCGCACGCGCCGGCATCATGCCCTCCATAGAGGTCACGGTGCGACTGATACCGTTCCGGATCGTACAGTCGGCGACCGATTTCGCAGTGTTCGCGACATCCCGCAGGCTCGCCGGCAGTGTTGAATGTCGTCCAGACGGCGTGATGCGCCTGCAGGCGTAGTCCCAGATCTGCGTCGGCATGCCCGGTCACGGACAGAAGCCGTTCGGCCAGCGGGCGCGCCGCGATGATCCTACCGGCGCCGACATTGTGCTGCCAGACGCCGTAGAGAGCCTCGAAGAGTCGGCGCTCGTCGTCGCGCTTTTCGGCGAGTTCGCCCGCCCGGCCATAGGCTTCTCCGACCGCCGGCGAGATCATGCCCTTGGCCTTAATCGTCGACATGCCCAAGGCCAATTGCAGCTCGATTTCCAACGAGTCGCGCTCGGTGGTGTCTGGCAGTGATGCCAGGAGGGCGAGACCGCGCTCCAGGTTGGCGATCGCTTCAATATGAGCCGAATGCGCCGCGGCATACTGTCCGGCCTTCAGCCATTGCACCGCAGCGCGCTCGCTGTCGCCGGCGCCCGTCAGATGACGGGCGAGAAGTTCGGGCTGGATTTCGATGAGTTCGCAAAACTCCTGCTCGAGAACGGCCGCGATGCGGCCATGCAGCTGCTGCCGCCGGCGACGCAACAGCGTACCGTAAGCTGCGTCCTGTACCAGTGCATGCTTGAACAGATAGGAGGACGCCGGCGGCAGCCCGCGCCGGAACAGAAGGCCCGCTTTGGTCAGCCTCTCCAGCGCGGCTTCAAAATCAGGTCTGTGAGCGACGCGATGGACGAGTCGTAGCTGAATACACGCCCGACCACGGCGCCTGCGCCACCTCTTTGGCGGCAGTCCCCAGCCGGTCGAGACGCGCGATCAGCGAGGCGTGCAAGGTCGCGGGGATATCGAGCGAGGATGCAGAGCTCGCCCCCAAAACGGTGGCTGGCCGATCGGCACTTTCTAGAACGGCCCTGGTCAGCTCCTCGACAAACAGCGGCACGCCGTCAGTGCGGTCGGTGATCTGGGTAACTATCTCGCTCGACAATCCCCCGCAGCCGGCGATCTGCTCGACCAAAGCGGTCCGGTCATGCCGATCCAGACGGTTGAGCGTCAGCGCGCCAACCTGCGGCCGGCTAGTCGATGGCGCCTGGAACTCCGGGCGAAAGGTAACAACCAGGAGCACGGGAAGTTTGCCGACGCGCTCGATTATGAGGTCGATCAGCTCCCGCGAGGTGGGGTCGATCCAATGCGCGTCCTCGAAAATCATAACTACCGGCTTCTGGCGCGCGAGGCCTTCGAGCTGACGAATCAACGCCTCCAGTATTCGTTCCTTCTTGCGCTCTGGACTGAGGTTCGGCAATGGGTGGCGTTCCGAGGGCGGCAACGACAGCAGGTCGGCGAGGAGTGCTACGTCTTCGGCAACGGGTGCTGCCAGCACCAAAAGGGCCTCTAACTTCTCGAGCTTCGCCGAGGGCGGATCGTCGCGCGCCAATCCGGCAGCACGGCCGAGCTGCTCGATCAAAGGGAACAGTACGCTGTCCTGGTGATAAGGTGAGCAGAAATAGCGGAGGCGAAGATATGGCTCCGCATGAAGGCGTTCTTCGAGCGCAGTTACGATGCGCGACTTGCCGATGCCAGGCTCCCCCGAAACGAACACAACCTGACCCTCGCCGGCCTTGGCGGGCGCCCAGCGGCGCAACAGCCAGTCGATTTCTTCGTCGCGACCGACCAAGGGGCTCAGCGCCGATCCGTGCAGCGCCTCGAACCGGCTCGCAACGCTGCTCGGCCGCAACACCTGCCAAGCCCGCACCGGCTTGGCGATGCCCTCGACGTGGACGGTGTCAAGGTCACGGTATTCGAAGAGATTGCCGGTAAGCCGACGCGTGCCGGCGCCGATGACGACCGTGTCCGGCTCAGCCAGGCCCTTCAATCGGGCGGCCAGGTACGGCGTCTCGCCGATGACCGATTGCCCCTGGGCCGATCCTTCGCTGACGACCACCAGCCCGCTGGCAACCCTACGCGCGGCCGGAGTTTGAAGGATTTGGCATCCAGGCAGCCGACAGCGTCGATGACACCGAGCCCTGCCCGAACCGCCCGTTCGGCGTCGTCTTCATGGGCTCGCGGGTAGCCGAAACAGGCGAGGACGGTGTCACCCATGCAGCTGCCGACAAACCCGTCGTAGCCGGCGACCATCTCGGTGACGGCCCGGTGGTAGGCGGCCATGATCTCGCGCAGTTCCTCGGGATCGAGCCGTGAGGCAAGCATCGCCGCGCCCGCGAGATCGCAGATCATCAGTGTGAGCTGTCGCCGCTCGACAGACGGAATGGGTGACGGCCGCGCGGAGGGCTCTACTCCGTCCGGCGAGAAGATACGAAGCTGCCCTTGCGAGGCACGCGAAGTGCCGGCATCAATTGCCGCGTCATGCCGGGTCACCGCTCCGACAAACCGATAGCCACGCCCGGAAATGGTCTGGATACAGCTTCCCGCCGACCGCCCCGCATCGAGCACGCGGCGCAGCCCCGAGATCTGCGTCGGCAGGTTGCTGTCCTCGACGATCATTCCCGGCCAGACGGCGGCGATGATCTCGTCCCTTGAAACAAGCTCGCCCGGCCGCGCAACTAACACGCTAGGAACATCGAGCGAACGCGAGCCAAGCAACACGGGAACCGCTACGCCGTCCTCGTTCGCACGGAAGAGACCGCCGGCGCGCCGATCGAGGCGGAAGCCTTCGAGCAGGAAAATTCCTTCAGCGGCGAGCGCGTCTATGCGTCTGTTCCCAACCGCGAGCAGGCGGGCGACGATGCAAGTTCGCCCGACCTACCTCGACTCTACGCCGTTTGAGAAAATTTCAGAAGATTTGATCGCCGCTTCATTGCATGCCCGGCGCTTTCGCCGATCCTCGGACCCTCGACGACGGGTATGTCGTCGGCGAACTTGGGGCGGACAGCATGAAGAAGGTAAAAGCGGTCGTGAGCGCTGCCATGGCGCTGAGCACATTCTTCGGAGGTCTTGCTTTCCGCCGCGGAGGCGCAACCGGCGCCGGCTGGCCAGGCGGCCTGTTACTTCGTCGGCAGGGGGTACCTCAACCCCGACGACGGAACCTCCATAACCTACAGCTATATGACGCTCATTTCCGGGACCGCTGTTCAGCGGCCCGCCCTCCGAGAGCACGGCATTCTTCACTGGCCGCTCCGACGTGCTCCAGTCGACGCTATTGCCGACCAACGGCGATGTCGGGATCATCCTGTTCGCGCCTAGCACGTTCAGCGTCTATTTCAAACCCAATACCGGGCGGCAATTGGAACAAGCCCGACACCTTCTCCAGCGGCATCCTGATCGGGCGCTACCAAATAGCCGCACAGGAGTTCGTGCAGCTCCCGACCTTTACCCGCGCCGTCGGGACCCTGACCTTGACGTTCAGCCGGGATTTCTCTTTCAACGGCAAGACCTATAACCTGCGCAACCTGCTGCCCGTCTATACCTTCGACGATACCATCAGCAACACACCCGTCCCCGGGATCTCTGGCTTCCCGGATGGAATAGCATGCGGTGGCGATTGCCTCGCAGTCGCGACTACTGGGCAGGATTGACTACGGGCCGGAGCCAGCGTCCTGAGCGTAGCGGCCGAAAAGCTCCATGACCGAACCTCCACGTTCCGAAGCGAGGGCGGGAAGGTCCGGTCATGGCGTGCTCCGTTGTTTTTCGCTCCCTGAAAGCTGTGCTAATTCCGTTGATACTGAGAGCCGAATTCGTTGTTCTTTGGGTCCCGAATTTTTCCCCTAACCCCCTGATTAAATGTGTAATTTTCGTCGAGGTACAGTGTGATGCCGGCGCCAGATCGCAAAATTCGTTGTTCTTATGCAGTGACACCCGCCCCTCTGCACCGCATCTGTAACCACCTTGCGGGCGATCTCGCGCAACAACCGTTTATCCTCTTCCGGAGTTGCAGCCGGAGGTATCCCCGGCACCACCCGGTCGTGGGAGTAGGTCGGGGTCACTTTCCCGTTCGGTCGGCTGTTGCGGGCGCGGGAGGCGCCATTCTGCACGGCGCGGATCCCTTGCCGGACCAGATTGCGCATCATAATCACCCCGCGGTCGGTCGAGGCGAGATGCTCGAGCCCGTGGCGGGCCATGCCGTCATGGATGCTGATCTGCGCATCATAGTCGCCGGGGATCCGCTGGCGTTCCTCGTAGGAGCGCGCCCCATCCTGCCCGAAACCATTGCCGGGACGCAGGTCGCGGCCCTCAAGCGTGCGGCGGAAGCCGATCTGCATCGTGTGGGTGTCGTCGAGCGGCACCGCCCAGGTCGTCGCCGCCGGCCGGTTGAACGTCGTCCGCAACGCCATCGGGTCGGCATTGGGTGGAAACTGGTGGATGTTGGGGAGGATGAAGTCGGCGACGCGCACCCAGACCCGGTCGCCCTGCCGGCGCGTGTCGATGTAGACCATCCCGGCCGGGGTCTCCATCCAATCCCACTCGCCGAGCGCGCCGAGGTCGTCGGTAAACCCTTGGCTGCCGGGAAGGGTGTGGAGAAAGGCCAGATGTGCTGGGTCCATGCTGTTTTCTTTGACCTGCAGCCAGTTGCACGGCCACACCGTCCCCTGACGCGCGGCAAGCTGGTAGCCGGGCAGGTCAAAGGTGTCGAGGATCGGGAATTCCGGCTGCGCCTCGGGCGAGCCCATATAGGCAAAGACCAGCCCATGGTATTCGTGCACCGGATAGGCGCCGTGAAAGAGGCGGTCCTTCAGCGTGCTGTCGGCTGGCTCGCCGGGTGTCTCGAGAATCGTGCCGTCGACGTCGAAGAGCCAGCCGTGATAGCAGCAGCGGATCCCCTTCTCGCCGACCAAGCCAAATTCGAGCGAGGTGCCGCGATGCGGGCAGTGCAATTCGAGGAGGCCGACAGCACCGCTCTTGTCGCGGAATGCCACAAGATCTTCGCCCAGGATGCGCAGCCGCTTTGGCAGGTCGCGCAGATCCTCGGAAAGAACGACAGGCTGCCAGAAGCGCCGCAAATACTCGCCGCAGGGTGTGCCTGGCCCGACCCGGCTCAGCTCCAGGTCCTCGGCCGGCCGCCCGCGGTGGTGGTAGGCGCTGTAGGCGGTGCTGAGAAACGGCGCTTTCGTTGTCGTTGCCATCCTGTCTCTCCCTTCGCCGACGATTAGAGCTCCTTAGCCAGAAACCGGTGGGCGACCGAGGCGTGCATCGCGATGCCGACCGCCATGCAGTCCTCGTTCAGCATCATCCGGTTGGAATGGCATGGCGCGACGTGGTCGTGTCCGTGGTGGCCGTCGGGCATTGCTCCCAGAGCCATCATGCAGCCGGGGATACGCTGCAGCACATAAGAGAAATCCTCGGCGCCCATGATCGGCGCCCGCCAGTCGACGTAACTTTCGGCGCCGAGCAGCTCCGTCGCGACGCCCCGGGCGAAATCGACAAAGTCGTGGTCGTTGACGGTGACCGGATAGCCCCGCCGGATCGCGACGTCGGCCTCGCACAGATGCGCCGCCGCCACATTCGTGGCAACCCGGCGTATCCCCTGATGTGCCCTTTCCCGCGCCGCCTCGGAAGTCGCTCGCAATGTGCCGACCATTTCGGCCGTCTCCGGGATGACGTTGTTGGCGGTGCCTGCCGTCACCTTGGCGCAAGTCAGCACCACCGGGTCGAAAACGTCGATCTGGCGGGTGACCAAAGTCTGCAGCGCCAGCCCGATCTCAAAGGCGACCGGGATCGGGTCAACGGCGTGGTGTGGCATCGAGGCGTGCCCGCCGCGGCCCTTGATCGTAATCGTCCAGGTATCTGCCGAGGCCAGCATCGGGCCCGGCTTGCCGAGGATCGCGCCGCTTTTGGCGTTGGGCCAGATGTGCAGTGCGAAGGCCGCGTCGGGCTTCGGCTCCGTGTCAAGCAGGCCGTCCTGGATCATCAGCCGAGCCCCGCCATGCCCCTCCTCGCCGGGCTGGAACATGAACTTGACGGTGCCGGCGAGCTCGTCCCGGTGCCGATACAGCAAGTGCACCGTCTGCACCAGCATCGCGGTGTGGGAATCGTGCCCGCAGGCATGCATGCGGCCCGGGAATTCGCTTGCGTAGTCGAGCCCGGTCTCCTCCGGCATCGGCAATGCGTCCATGTCACCACGCAACAGGACCGTGCGGCCGGGCTTGACGCCTTTCAAGGTAACGATCAGGCCGGAGGTCGAAGGCCCGCGGGCGATGCCGACATCGAGACCTTGCAGCCCGTCGAGCACCGCTTGGGTGGTCAGCGGCAGGTCGAGGCCGAGCTCGGGCTTCTGGTGAATGCGGCGGCGCAGCGCCACGGCGGCGGGCAACAGCCCGCGCGCCTCGTCGAGAAACCGGTGCAACTCCGACATGCTCGCGCTCCTCCGGGTTAGGTGCGTCACTCGCACCTCCTCACCCCACCTTCCGCGGGTCCCTGCCTCTCCCCGCTCGCGGGCAGAGGGTCGGGTGAGGGCATTGCAGCCCAAGGTGCCACTGAACAAGGCGTGGATCACCGGGTCAAGCCCACGGCTGTCCGCTTCGGAGATTTTTGCTGCCTAAACTGCCAAAACCCGTCGCCTGCCGCGCCTCACCCTCCTCCCCGGACTAGATCCGGAGATCCGCGGGTCCCTCCCTCTCCCCGCTCGCGGGAAGAGCCCCCGGACGGTCGCCCGCCAAGGCGGGTGTTCCGGGGGTGGGGGGAGGTGAGGGGCAACGCCCGATCTGGCGCATCTCCGGGGGGATGACTGTTGCCTACAGCACCCGGACGACCCGCCAGCTTTTGACATTCGTCCATTCGCCATCGGGGGCGACAATGACCGGACGGTCGAGCACAAATTCGCTCCCGTCGACCTGCCGGACGCATTCCTCGGCGATGCGGCTCAGCGCGCCCTTGTCCGACGACCAGCTCGGCTGCCGAGCGGTTCGGTCCACCCCGTAGAGTAGGCTGATATGCGGCGGCGGAGGCTCGACGGCGCCGGTGAGCCGCCGCAAGTCCTGGCGAAATCCCAGCAGATCGGGAGCGTCTTCGACATACATCACGACCGCCATCATCGGGGCCACCGTCGAGAACGAGATACGCTTTTTTCTAACGCGCAGCGGCAATGCCGTGCTGTGCCGGACATATTCCGCCGCCGCGTCCCAAGAAGCCTCCGATTGCGGGCTGCAGACCGTCAGATGAGGCTGAAACGGCACGGTGCCGTGGGCATTCGCCAACCGCTCGATCAGCTCCTTGAGGGAGCCTTCCTGTTCATGGCTCAACCGCAGCCAGATCGATGCGGGCATAACGCAGCTCCCTCGTCAGGATCGCGCAAGGCCGAAGGCCGACAGGTGCCGTTGGACCGTCGACAGGTCCCTGTTATCGTGCCGCGGTTCGGTATGTCGAGAGCAGGCAAATGGCGGAGCCGGTACGAAACGTCGTGGTCTTCGATATCGGCGGCGTGCTGATCGATTGGAACCCTCGGCATCTCTACCGCAAGCTCTTTCCCGGCGACGAGCCGGGGATGGAGCATTTTCTGGCGAATGTCTGCACCCATGAATGGAACCGTGGCCAGGATGCCGGGCGCAGCTTTGCCGAAGGCGCGCGTCTGCTCAAGCTCGAGCATCCCGACAAGGCCGAATTGATCGACGCCTACGCCACTCGTTTCGACGAGATGATGCCGGGACCTATCGCCGGCACCGTCGAGATCCTCGCCGAGCTGCGTCAGCGCGGCACACCGCTCTACGCGCTCAGCAATTTTTCGGCCGAGACTTTTCCGCCGGCCCTCCAGCGCTTCGATTTCCTGCGCTGGTTCGGCGACATCGTGATTTCGGGCGAGGTCGGGATCATCAAACCCGACCCGCGCATCTACGAAATCATGCTGGCACGCTTTGCAATCGACCCGCAGCGCGCGATCTATATCGACGACGTCGCGGCCAATGCCGAGGCGGCGCGGCCATTCGGCATCCACGGCGTGCATTTCACGACACCGGCCGCTTTGCGTGAAGAACTCGTGCGCCTCGCGCTGCTGAAATGAAACGGGCCTTGTTAATAGGGCATCGTCACCCCCGCGAAGGCGGGGGTCCAGACTTGCCCCTGGCAAGGAACAGGGGGCAATCGGGATGATCGCTACCCGCTGGATTCCCGCTTTCGCGGGAATGACGTATTACCTCCTGGTGGCAAGGGATTCATTTCGGCTCAGCCTCTAAAATGGACTCGTCGGCGACGTCTCTCGAAGTGCACGAGGCTCGCGTGTGCTATGGCGCGCATCGCGTGCTCGATGGCGTCTCGCTGAGCGCCGAGGGCGGCGAGTTCATCGCACTTCTCGGCTCGTCCGGCTGTGGCAAGACGACGTTGCTGCGGGCGATCTGCGGCTTTGTGGCGATGGCGGGCGGCGCGATATCGGTGGGTGGCCGCAACATCACCCGACTGCCGCCTGACCAGCGCAACATTGCAATGGTATTCCAATCCTACGCGCTGTGGCCGCACATGACGGTGGCGCAGAACATGGCCTATGGGCTGAAGTTGCGGCGGGTGAGCCGAGCCGAGATCGCCGAGCGGATTGCCGCACTTCTGACCATGCTGCGGCTGCAAGGACTGGGCGAGCGCAAAGTCACTGCACTCTCCGGCGGCCAACGCCAGCGCGTAGCGCTCGGCCGTGCGCTGGCGGTAAATCCGCAGATCCTGCTGCTCGACGAGCCGCTCTCCAACCTTGATGCTCACGTCCGTGAGGAAGTCCGGCACGAGATCAAGACCCTGCAGCAGGATCTCGGCATCACCACGGTGCACGTCACCCATGACCGCCAGGAGGCGATGGTGATGGCCGACCGCATCGCCATTCTCGACGACGGGCATGTCGCGCAGATCGGCACGCCGGAGGAAATCTACAACCGGCCAAACTCGCCCTTTGTCGCCGGCTTTATGGGTGCCACCAATATCGTGCCGCTGACGGTGAGTTGCGGCGAACGGCAGATCATTATAGCCGAAGGGCCGTTCAATCGTGGCATCGCTATTGAGCGGTCGGACATCACAACCGACGGCATTGCGCAAATCTCCTCGGGCACCTCTGCCGTGGCTCACTTCCGCAGCGAACAGGCGCGGCTTTGTCCGCCTGATCAAACCCTCCACGACTCCCTGGTGTTGCACGGCCGGATCGCCCAAGCCTCGTATCCCGGCGGCTTTTACCGCTATGCGGTCCGCGTCGGTCCGCATCAATATCTGGTGGACGACCCGCGCCGGCTGGCGATCGGTGAGGCGGTCGGCATCGCCTTGCCGGCGGCGGCGCTGCACCTCTATCCGGCTCGCAACCCGGCCCAAAATGAAACTAGTTCTATCAGTGAGTTATCGTCACCCCCGCGGAAGCGGGGGTCCAGGACAAACGCAGAGTCTTGGGGGTTTCTGGATTCCCGCATTCGCGGGAACGACGGATAACTTGCTGCTCTTGCCGAATTCAGTGTGCGTCAAACCCCGCTCAGTGCATCCACGGGAGGCAGTCATGCAACGAGTGACCGTCATATTTGCCGCGTTGGCGGCCATCGCTCTGAGCCTGCCGGCGATGGCACAGCAAGCAGTTACCCTAAACGTCGTCACCGCCGGCGACCAGAACATGGTCGATTACGTCAAGGACTATCTCGGACCGATGTTCGAGAAGGAGCATCCCGGTGTCACCGTCAGGGCGGTCGGCACCGGACCGGGCGATGCCGGCT
>Ga0306926_10009968_pt1 | contig 10478 bp, 12 predicted proteins | sample flu12Cox44000178_FD_203759 | JGI IMG/M metagenome (GOLD analysis project Ga0306926, IMG submission 203759) | Lab enrichment of tropical soil microbial communities from Luquillo Experimental Forest, Puerto Rico - flux8day.12C.oxic.44.000.178 (v2)... | ecosystem: Environmental > Terrestrial >... | reverse complement strand
ACCGCCGCTTCTGCCCGTTCAGTTTGGCAACCTATATGATCGTTTCCGCGGGAACCAGCCGATAGGATTTCGCTCACTCAGATTTGTGACCTGTGACACAGAAACGCAAGGTCCGCCAGGAGGAAAATCAAGCCACGGGGTGACTGTGAAGGTGGTTAGAGCGCAGCATCCTTTTAGACTTGCGAACGCGAAGGATTGTTCATGAAGACAAAGCAATCATGGAAGCCGGCTGGACATTCCGCGACGAAGTATCGCGAGATGGCACATCGAAGAGGCCTTCAAGTAAAGACTGAGACCCGTGCATCACGGACAAAACAAAGGACCTCAAGACCAGGTGGCAAGAGCCTCTCTTAAAGCGGGTTGAAGGGGTATCAGTCGCCTGGGCCGTTCACCGCAGTGGGAATGCCAATAGGCCAGCAAACGGTCCGACAGGGCTGAGAATCAGCGCGCTTCGATTCTGGAGGCATGCCCGTGGCAGCCGAGGGAGGAGCCATGAGTCTACTCACATCACACACCATTGAGGGACATGTCAGCGGCGGCTATGAGTGCGTGCGAGACGCGTTCGTCGAGAACTTTGTTCGGCGACGTGAGTTGGGAGGGGCCTGCTGCGTCTTTCACCACGGCGAAAAAGTCGTCGACCTGTGGGGCGGCATTCGGAACAAGCAGACCGGTGAGCTTTGGGCCCCGGACACGATGGTAGTGGTTCACTCAGCCACCAAAGGTTTGGCCGCTATGACGCTCGCCATCGCCCACTCTCGCGGCTGGCTCGACTTCGAAGAACGCGTATGTGTTTACTGGCCGGAGTTCGCGCAGAATGGCAAGGAGCGAGTCACCGTCCGCCAACTCTTGGCGCATCAGGCCGGCTTGTTTGCGTTCGATGAGCGCGTGGACCGAACCGTTGTCGCCGACCTTGACCGCCTTGCGGTCGTCCTCGCGCGTCAGAAACCAGCGTGGGAGCCTGGAACCCGGCAAGCGTATCACGCTCTCACCCTCGGCTTTTACGAAGGCGAGCTGCTGCGCCGCGTCGATCCCTTGCATCGGAGTCTAGGACAGTTCTTCCACGAGGAGATCGCGTTACGCCTCGACGAGGACGTCTACATCCGGTTGCCGGAGGCCGTTCCGAATTCGCGCTTGGCCACGTTGGCGCCAGCCACCTTCTTCGACGTGCTACGCGGCTTCGGGCCTCGCTTCATGCTGCAGACAATGAACCCTCGCTCCAACATCTACCGGGCGCTGACCACGAACCCTGGCACGGGGATATACCAGGACGCGCAGCGGATCTATGCGCGTGATCTCGAGGTGCCGTCAGGCGGAGGCGTTGCCACGGCCCGAGGCATCGCGCATGCGTATAGCGTGTTCGCCACAGGGGGGCGGGAGATGGGATTGCGGAAGGAGACGCTGGACTTGTTGGCCGCCCCTGCGATTCCGCCTGCTCGTGGATTTTACGATGAGTGCATGAAGACAAGTGGCGTGCAATTTTCGCTGGGTTTTATGAAGCCGAGCCCACTATGGGCGTTCGGTAGCAGCAGCCGTTCGTTCGGTTCCCCGGGAGCGGGCGGCTCCTTTGGGCTTGCTGATCCAGAAGCCGGCATCGGCTACGCTTACGTGACCAGCCAGATGGGAACGCAACTAACAGGAGACCCCCGCGACTTGGCGCTCAGAAACGCACTTTACTCCGTCATTCCGGCTACGTCCGGCGCAACACGGGTTGCTGCCTAAAGAGGAATCTTGGGCACGGGCACTTGCAACCGCCGGGGATATCCATGATGTCAAATATGGCCAGGAAGCGAGTTATGAAAGCCAGGCAACGGAAACGCAGCGACTATACCGTTTCTTCTGCGAGCTGCATAATGCACACGGCGGTGCGCATTTCGCTATCGATGTGCTTAGCGATTATCGTTAGCGGTGCGTTGAGCGCTCAGAAAGAGAAGTTCACGTATTATGCGGTGAACACAGGCGGAATCAACCGGCCCGATCTCAAGGCGCATCTCGGGAGCGCCACAGCCAGGGAAGTCGCTGCATGCCTAGGCCCGAAGATGGTTTCTGCCAGGGGGCTCGTGCTTATTTTAGCCCTGGTGACAAATAAGAATCGATCTGAGCCGCTGCGCGTTAGTCCGTCCAGTGTCCACCTCAAACTACAATCTGGTGAGACCTTAAGTGCTCTCTCTCCAGAAGAAGTGTCAGCCTGGGCGCGGGATCTCGGGGCCTCGAAAATCCCTCAAGCGGATCTCCTCAGAGGATTCGAGATCAAGAAGGGCGAGTCTGTCGTTGCGCTCGCGGCCGCGTTCCGATTGCCAAAGGAGGCCGACACGAAGCAGGTTGAGGCGGAAATGACTCTCGAGCTTGGAAAGGAAGGAACCCTGCAAGTAAAGAGCACACTATTCTAGCAAATAGAACGCCGCAAATTCTCGACGGGGACTGGCGAGTCCAAGCGTTCAGTTCTGATGGTTTCATTCGCTCGCTGCGACGAATAGGAATAAGAAAGGTTGCGGGTGGCGATGCGTGCCGTCGTGCCGGGCGTAGAGGAAAAGCAATATCTGTGCGCGCTAGCTCGAGATGAGTCTGAAGAGCAGTGAAGGTCCGGCGATAAGAACGGAATATCGGCTCGATTGCAGCTATTGCGGACGCTATGTCAGGAGCGTTAATGACTTTCAATCTCAGAAACTCAGAAAGGTCCAGTTCCTCGTTCTCCAGATCTAGTGCGACATGAATTGAACGCGAGCTTACTCTTCCGCGATAAAAGTCTGAGATATACCGCATTGTTGCCACTGTGAGTTCCGCGTCGAAGTGAATGAGATTCAATTCAGAAGACTGGCTATCGGCTTCAAGACTTGATATTCGCGCATCCCATCGGGACCCATCGTAGTCCTCCGGCTCCAAACCTTTTATGTCAGCGCTCTTCAACAGGTGGTCTTCTCGTGGCGGATAATCTGTGGTTTATGAATCATTGCCCGGCCCCTGAGACTTGCACCGCACGAACGATGAAACGATCGGGAGCTGCCCCTACGTAATTGAAAGGAAAACAAGTAATCAGGGTTAGCTCACGCTCGTCCGTGGGTGCTAAGACTTCGACATCGGTCGGCGAGACGACCCGCGTTGATTCCACTCGATACTGAAATTGATCTCCGAGAGTGCGGAGGTTAATGATGTCTCCCGGGCGAACTTGACGAAGCGGCAGGAAGAAGCTGTCCCGATGGCCCGCCAGTGCAACGTTGCCCCACTCGCCCGGCATAGGCGTTCCGGGAAGATGGCCAACCCCTCGTCGCAAGACTTGAGAAGAATCGCCTTGAAGAATGACAGCTTTTAGTGCTAGCCGAGGTATCTCGATCTCGCCAATGGGCTCACCAATCCTAGGGAAGTGCGGCTCAACGATAGGGACATCATTGGCAAATTTGTGCAATTGAATCGCTTGATAGACTTGGGCGTCCGCAATGATGTAGCCCGCGTAGCCCACTGCTAGTAGTCCTACAGCAAGGAAAATGTAGAATGCCAAACGAAGGCAAGGCTGCACTACGGTCTGACGCCTTGACAGAACGTGCTTTCTGAAATTCATCAAGGACCTCCACTGGGCCCGAAAGCTTTGCCTAAAAGTCGTGCATCTCTTCGAGCCCAGCGTGGGCGATTGGCAATCAGCCTTTCTGAAAGGCTTTCAGTGCTACTGCGATCACCAGCGCGAAAATTCCCGTCAAGCCGATCAACGGTACATTGCTCGCTGTTCTTGGTAGCTTCTCCTCAACCCTCGTTGCTGAGGTCGTTGGCTGAGGCTCTGCTGGTGGCTTTGCCTGGGTTACTTCCCTCTTGATTGGGAGTGGAACTTCTGTCTTCTCCTTAGATTCAGTCACCAGCGGGTGCCCGTGAGATCGCTTTTCCCGATCGACGACCGTCATTGGCTCCTCTGTCGTGATCGTGGCGGTGATCGTTTGACCCCGCTTCAATTCATGCAACGACCTCTCTTCTCCATTGATTTTGATGGTGGCCCACTCGGGTATGTTGTAATCCACCACCTCGCCTTCTTTCGTATGAATGATCAGGCGGTGCGGGCTGGCGTGAAAGACTTTTCCTTCCGTGATCTCCACTGTCTTAACCATCATCGGTTTTTCAGTTGTAAAGATTTCATCAGTCAGTGTCATGCCTGGCTTCAACTCATGGAGAGTCAGCTTTTGCCCTTCGATGTTGAAGCGCTCGCCAGCCTGAATGCGGATGGCTTCAAGCGAACCATCCGCGAGTCGGACCACCAGGTGGTTTCCTTCAATGTACGCCACGGTTGCGTGACGGGTATCCACCGTGAGTTTGGCAGGACCGGTTTGTCGGTGTTCCACTGTCTTTTGCTGCGCAAGCGCTAAGCCCGAAAATCCTGTCAGTGCAAGCAACGCAAAAGATGTCAGGATATTTCTTCCGATTTGTTTCATGTGCTTCTCCTTCTATGAGTACGTCCAAGTTCTGATCAGAGCACTCTTCTGTTTTGGACGCTACTTGAACTCCACGGCGGGTTGCGGCTTGATTGCATAGTTGTCAAAGCTCCCACTTCGCCCATCGGATGGAGCTCAATCCAGGGAAACAGCTCGTCATACCTTTCCCCTAGAGCTAAGTAATTGGCGTCCATTCGTATTAGCTCATCATCGAAGCGGCTGCTGCCGTGTTGCAAATCACAGGTGCGGGTGACTCGCAGCATCGGTCGGGTGAGCGCTAGCAAGTCGCAACTATTCCGCGAAAATTGTGCGTCGGCAGACTCTACTGCCAACACAGAAACAACCGACCGCGCCCAATGGAAGCCTCAGCCAAAAGACGGGGGACAATCTGTCGACCGCCATGCGCGGAGAGGCCTTCGCGTATGCTAAGTATTTGCCGTATGTCCACCAGGCTCGGCAGCACAGCAACGTCGAACATGGCAAACCTGCAGACACTATTTTGAAGGTCTCGGAGCAGAGGATGCCCTCGTTATTGTTCTTGGTTTGCGAAGGGCCGAAGATGGCGGGATCTCCTCCACGCATCTTATCCGCTCAACCACCTACGAGATTGTCGCGCCAGCAGCATGTCCGGTTTTGACCGTTCTCCAGTTAACGCGGCTCAAGGCCATTCGCAATACGCCACAAATCACTCAACGAACCTGCCCCCCGCTATGAACTTTCCCCTCTTCTGCCAGCAAGCCTTGCCCCAAGTTATGCGGTCTTGCTAGCATTCGCGCTCTGTTAGCACAGCGTCGAAGATAGGCACTTGAGGGCACGTGAAATCAAAGCAGAAAGACGCCTTCGATATTCGGTCATTCCTTCAGAAAGCCGGCGTGGCGAGAAGGATCCTGCCGTTTAAGAAGAATGCGGTTATCTTCACTCAGGGCGACCCGGCCAAGAGCGTCATGTATCTCGAGAAAGGTGCTGTTAGGCTTTCCGTTACCTCCTCCGGAGGGAAGAAGGCCATTGTGGCGATTCTGGGACCAGGCGACTTTTTTGGGCTGTGGTGCCTCTCTGGTTTTCGTTTCAGGATGGCGACAGCTACCGCAATTGTGCCCAGTGATGTACTCGTGATTGAAAAAGAGAAAATGCTGCGCCTACTTCATACAAAGCATGGGCTCTCTGACAGATTCATTTCATTCCTGCTGACGCTGAACATCCAAATCCAACGCGATTTGCTCGATCTTCATTTCAACTCGGCTGAGGAGCGACTAGCTCGAAAGCTTCTGCTACTTGCCCGTTACGGCATGCAGGATCGACACGACACGCTGCTTCCAGAAATATCGCAGGACATGTTGGCAAAAATCGTCGGCACTACACGAGCTCGCGTCAATCTCTTCATGAACAAATTCAGGAGGCTGGGCCTGATCGATTACAATGGCAGGCTCACAGTTCATCGTTCGCTTCTGAGCTTCGTCCTTCAAAAGTAAAGTCTTTGTCGTTGCCTCCGTGTCCCATTCCAATCTGAGCGACGCCAGCAGGCTGTGCAGTTCTGAACAGAGACTTCCCCAACCCCAGCGCTTCAGACTATATATATTATATAAGTCCCAGAGCCGGGCCGGTCTTGAGCGCAAAAGGCCTGGCTTCGAGCGAAACGAGTGACCGAAGGCAAGCAAGCATGGATGAAGGCTCAGCTCAGCGGGCCCGGGCATTTGACACTCAAGACCTGTTCGAAAAGTTGTTCGAGTTCTCACCCGACGCAATCCTCGTGATTGATCGACAGGGGCGAATCGGCCAAGCGAATCCGCGAGTTGAAGAACTCTTCGGCTATTCGAGAGAGGACTTGATGGGTCAGCATGTCGAAGTCCTGATTCCCGAACGATTCCGCGACGCTCACCTAGGCCATCGCAAAGACTACAACGAGCACCCGCGAACGCGTCCTATGGGAACAGGTTTGGAACTTTATGGCCGCCGTAAGGACGGGAGCGAATTCCCTGTTGACGTCATGCTTACTCCCGTGGAGACCGGTGAGGGTCCCTTTGTGCTGTGTGCGATCCGAGACGCTTCCGAAAGAAAAGGGGCCGAGGACGCCCTTCGGCAGAGTGAACAACGCTTTCGGATGCTCTTCGAGTTCTCACCCGACGCCGTCATCGTAAGCGATCGGGAAGGCCGAATCACTGAAGCGAATGTCCGAGTTGAAAGCTTATTCGGTTATAGCCGAGGGGAGTTGTTGGGCCAACCGGTTGAGATCCTAATTCCCGAGCGATTCCTCCAGGTTCATCCCAAATGCCGCGCCGAGTACGATAACCAGCCCCGCATGCGCCCTATGGGAGTTGGATTGGAACTTTATGGCCAGCGCAAAGATAGAAGCGAATTCCCGGTCGATATTATGCTCGGCCCAGTAGAAACTCAGAACGACAGGGTGGTCGTGCACGTTATTCGCGACCTTTCTGAGAGAAGACGGTATGAGCAAGCCTTGAGACGCAGTGAGGAGGAAAAGCGTTATCTCGAAGAGGAACTCAACCTTGAATACCAATTCGGCGAGATCATCGGTGAGAGTGCGGAGATAAGAAGGGTTCTCAAACAGGTCGAAACGGTCGCCGTGACGGACGCAACTGTATTGATACTGGGGGAGACCGGAACAGGGAAAGACCTCATTGCCCGTGCGATCCACCAACTGAGTTCGCGCCACGAGCGAACACTGTTCAAATTGAACTGCACGGCGATCCCCACCGGGCTGCTCGAAAGCGAATTGTTTGGCCATGAAAAGGGGGCATTCACCGGTGCGATTTCGCAAAGGATTGGGCGGTTGGAACTGGCCCACCAGGGAACCCTATTTCTGGACGAGATCGGGGACCTACTTCTCGAACTTCAGCCGAAGATTCTCCGTGCCTTGCAGGAGAAAGAATTTGAAAGGCTGGGTGGAACGCGTACCATTCCGGTTGACGTACGTCTGATTGCCGCGACGAATCGGGATCTGGCAAAGATGGTGGCCGACCGACAATTCCGAAGTGACCTGTACTATCGCCTGAAGGTGTTCCCAATTGTTCTGCCGCCGTTGCGCGAGCGCCGCGAAGATATTCCCCTCCTTGTCCGCCACTTCGTTGGGAAGTATGCACGCCAAATGGATAAGGTCATCGAGAACATTCCCTGCGACGCCATGCAGGCTCTCGTTCAATGTAGCTGGCCAGGCAATATCCGAGAACTGGAGAACTTCATAGAACGCGCCGTGATCCTCACCAAGGGGCCGACACTGCGAGCCCCCTTAGCCGAACTGGAGACGGCCGAGGAGCCAGCTTTGCAAACCGATCCGACTCTCAAAGACGCGGAACGAGAACACATTCTACGTGCTCTCCGTGAAGCGCGAGGCGCGGTCGGTGGCCCTCGCGGTGCCGCAACTCGCCTCGGTTTGAAGCGAACCACTCTCAACTCCAAACTGAAAAAACTGGGAATCAACCCAAAAGACTTTGCATAGTCTTTCGCGACGAATTCTCGTCACTTTCCTTCGTCAATAAACTCATCGCTGCGTCCTGGGCAGTGCCGTTCCTCTAATCAATCCGCTTTGTTTTCAATGAATTGCAGATTTTGTGTCCGACTCGAGTCATCTGGTTCACATCGTGCCACAAATAAGTCGAGGCGTGGAAGGAACACTAATTACGCTGAGAATTACAATACAACAAGAAACCGAAGTTATAAGGCTAAAGCTCGAGGGAGGTCTCGTAGGTCCGTACGTAGACGAACTTGAACGGATGTGGCAGTGTCTGGCTCCTTCCCTGGAGCGTAAGAAGTTCCTAGTGGACATATGCGACGTATTGCACATCGACGCTGCAGGAAACCGGCTCCTTGCCCAGATTCACAGCAAGAGCGGCGCCGAGTTTGTGGCCAACTCGGTTCTCACCAAGTATTTCGCTCAAAAAGCGATTCAAAGCAATCAGGAGAATGGAAAGCAGAGAGAATGAACATGCGAGTTCCTTACGGTTTTGACGTAAACGAGAGCTGCCAGTCGTGCAAGCGCAGGATGGGTGCGTTTTTCTGTCAGCTGTCCCCGGCGGCGATGAAGGACTTCGAGGCCTCAAAATCCTCTGTAGCCTACCCAGCAGGGGCGGTCCTGTTCCTTGAAAAGCAGGAACCACGAGGAGTCTTCCTTCTGTGTGCTGGAGAGGTCAAGCTCTCGATCAGTTCCAGCGAAGGCAAGACCCTCATTCTGCGGATTGCAAAACCGGGCGAGATTCTCGGGCTGATGCCCACTCTGACCGGCACTCCGTACGAAGGGACTGCAGAGGCTCTCCACCCTTGCCAAGTCGCCTTTGTCCACCGCGGTGATTTCCTGTGCTTCGTTGCGAAGCATCCGGAGACTTACCAGAACGTCGTGAAGGAGTTGAGTTCCTGTTATCAAACAGCTTGCGAACAGTTGCGCACGCTGGGATTGACATCCTCGGCAAATGAAAAACTCGCGCGGCTTTTGTTGGATTGGTCCGCCCGAGGAACGGAAACGAAACAAGGGACGCAGATCAAATTCTCAGTGACCCACGAAGAGATCGCCGAATTCATTGGGACGACCCGGGAAACCGTAACGCGCACCCTGAGTGAATTCAAGAATCGTCGTCTGGTCGCCCAGCAAGGCTCGACCCTGGTGATTCCGAATCGGGCGGCTCTTGAGAGTTACGCGAGTGCCTAGGAGTTTCGCTGCAGAATTCACTTTTGGGACTGAGAGAAAGAAGAAGCAAGCTGATTGCCGCCCGGCGGACAGCTACTAATGTTGGACACGGCTTTGTCGCATCGCAAGGAGCGGTTCTCTATGGGAGGGCGCGCATGATTAACGTTGGACCTGTCTTGATCATCTGTCCGGAGGGACAGAATCTGGATGGAGTTGCTGTGATCGTTCGTAACTGCGGTTTCCACGCCGTTTTCTGCTTCGCTTGCGGAGAGGCTCGAAGCCTTTTGGAACAACAAAATTTTAGCGCAGTTTTGTGTAGCGACTGTCTCGCCGATGGGGACTTCCGCGACGTCGTAAAGGCTGCCAGGCCTGTTCCCGTAATCGTCCTGTCGCACCTCGCGGAGTGGAGTCCTTATCTAGCTGCGTTGCGTGCCGGCGCTTTCGATTACCTCGCATGTCCGCCAGACCCGGGCGAGGTCAAGCGCATCCTGTGGTCCGCGGTCAGCGAAAGTTCCCGGCTTCACAGAGCAGCTGCTGCTGCTTGAACAGCATTACGCGGAGAGGTCATGAATCCCGTGCTTGTAAGGGTGCTTTTGGTGGGCGAGAGTCGAATAGGGTTTTCCTGTCTTCTAGAACGGCTTCAAAAGGGCGGCTGTCAATGCCACTTCACAGCCTCTTGCGTCGAGGGTGCGCATTTGGTGGCTGACTCTTCATTTGATCTGGTTCTTTGCAGCGGCCAAATGGATGGTTCTCAAGACCTGATCAGCGCAGTCCGGGGCTCAAATGCAACACTATTCCGATACGTCCTTGTAGAAGACGGATGCTGGTGGGTGCCCGCGGTTCTCCAGGGCGAGCAATGTGCAGGTGCCCCCGCGCTTTGGCCTAGCGAGTTTGCCAAAGCGCTCGACACAATGGTCAGGGAAGCTAGGACCACGGCAAACATGCAGGTCATGACGGCCCGCTGCGCTAAGAAATAGACCGCCAACGGAAGCTCCGGAAGAGTCCTCAACCGTCAGGCTAGCAACTGAAATTAACTCTCCTTGGTCCAATCGGCTCGGTCCAGACGAATACGCCAAATGGTTTCGAGTATCAGCTCATGTGATCCGAATCACTGCTTGGGTTCTCGACTCGTGCCAGTTTTAGGTGCAGCGCCGGCTCCTGCGGCTTGAGGCTCAGGCCGATCCTCCCCGCGGTCGGTGCTGACGTGATTTTGAAAAGGAGAAACAGCCATGGCGGAAACAGCAGCAGTGAAACGTGCCGAAGAACCGATGAGGCCAATCAAGTACGGTCCTCTATTCGATCAGATTCAAGATACATTCAACGTTCTTTCACGTAGGGCCTATGAAATCTTCGAAGGCAACGGCCGGGCATTCGGGCGCGACCTCGAGGACTGGTTCCAGGCGGAAAGTGAGCTACTTCATCCCGTTCACGTG
>Ga0306926_10009967_pt1 | contig 10480 bp, 8 predicted proteins | sample flu12Cox44000178_FD_203759 | JGI IMG/M metagenome (GOLD analysis project Ga0306926, IMG submission 203759) | Lab enrichment of tropical soil microbial communities from Luquillo Experimental Forest, Puerto Rico - flux8day.12C.oxic.44.000.178 (v2)... | ecosystem: Environmental > Terrestrial > Soil... | reverse complement strand
GTGAAGGGCCGATTCGGCTTCGATTACGTCCACAATCCGCAGCGGCTGTTAAAGCCGATGATCCGCAAGGACGGCGTGCCGAAAATTCCGCACGAACAGATCGACCCGTCGAATCCGTGGACGCATTTTCGCGAGGCGAGCTGGGACGAGGCGCTCGATCGCGCCGCGGCCGGCTTGAAGAAGATCCGCGATCGCGACGGGCCGCGGGCGCTTGCCGGGTTCGGCTCGGCCAAGGGCTCGAACGAAGAAGCTTATCTTTTCCAAAAGCTGGTCCGCACCGGCTTCGGCACCAACAATGTCGATCATTGCACGCGGCTGTGTCACGCCTCGTCGGTCGCCGCCTTGATGGAAGGCGTCGGCTCGGGCGCAGTATCGGCGACGTTCAACGAGTGCAAGAACTCCGAAGTGATTTTTGTGATCGGCGCCAATCCGACCGAAAATCACCCGGTTGCGGCGACTTATTTCAAGCAGGCCGCCAAGCGCGGCGCGACGCTCATCGTCGCCGATCCGCGCGGCCAGGCACTCAAGCGCCACGCGACCCACATGCTGCAATTCAAGAACGGCACCGACGTGGCCATGCTCAACGGCATGCTCAATACGATCGTGACCGAAAAGCTTTACGACCAGCAATACATCCAGACCTATGTCGAAGGCTTCAAGCAGTTTGCCGAGAGCATCAAGGATTACACCCCGGAGGAAATGGCGCCGATCTGCGGCATCGAGCCCGACATCATCCGAACCGTGGCGCGCAAATTTGCCCGCGCCAAATCGGCGATCATCTTTTGGGGCATGGGAATTTCCCAGCATACCCACGGTACCGACAATGCGCGGTGCCTGATCGCGCTGTCGCTGATCACCGGCCAGATCGGCCGCCCGGGCACGGGGCTGCACCCCTTGCGCGGCCAGAACAACGTCCAAGGCGCGTCCGACGCCGGTCTCATTCCGATGTTCTTCCCGGACTACAAATCAGTCGAAGACCCGCAAATCCGCGCCCGCTACGAAGACGCCTGGGGCATCAAGCTCGATCCAAAGAAGGGCCTCACCGTCGTCGAGATCATGAATGCCGTGCATGCCGACGTGATCAAGGGCATGTACATCATGGGTGAAAATCCGGCGATGTCGGACCCCGATCTCAATCACGCGCGCGAGGCGCTGGCCCATCTCGAGCATCTCGTCGTGCAGGACCTGTTCCTCACCGAGACCGCCGTTTACGCCGACGTCGTGCTGCCGGCCTCGGCCTGGCCGGAAAAGGATGGCACCGTCACCAACACCAACCGTCAAGTGCAGATGGGACGCCAGGCGCTGCCGCTGCCGGGCGACACACGGCACGATTGGTGGCTGATCCAGGAACTCGGCCGCCGCATCGGGCTGCCCTGGAACTATGGCGGGCCGGACGAGATCTACACGGAGATGGCGTCGCTGATGCCTTCTCTCGACAATATTTCCTGGGAACGGGTGCAGCGCGAGAGCGCGGTGACTTATCCGGCGGATGCGCCGGACCAGCCAGGCCGCGCCGTGGTGTTCGAGAAAGGCTTCCCGCGGCCGGGCGGCTTCGGCAAGCTGGTCGCGGCCAAACTGCAACCGCCCGATGAGACGCCGAACGAGGAATATCCATTCATCCTCACGACCGGCCGCCAGCTCGAACATTGGCATACCGGCGCCATGACGCGCCGGGCTGCGACGCTGGACGCCTTGGAGCCGAGCGCCGTCGCCTCGGTGTCGCGCGGCACCATCGAAAAACTCGGCATCAAACCGGGCGATCCGATCCGGGTGTCGACCCGCCGCGGCGTAGTCGAACTGGCGGCGCGCCAGGACGACGCCATTCCCGACGGCGTGGTCTTCATTCCATTTGCCTATGTCGAAGCCGCTGCCAACTTGCTGACCAATCCGGCGCTCGATCCGTTCGGCAAGATTCCGGAATTCAAATATTGCGCTGCCCGCGTCGAGGCGGTCGATGCGGCGACAAAGGTGGCAGCGGAGTAGGGCCAGCCTCGAAGGATGAACGGCCGTAGCCGTCACCCTTCGAGGCCCGCTGCGCGGCCACCTCAGGGTGACGGAAAACTTATTTCTTCTTTTCCTTGAAATACGCCTCGACCGGTCCGGTGAGCTTGATGGTCAGCGGATTGCCATGGCGATCCTTGGTCTTGCCCACCTCGACCCGGATCCAGCCTTCGCTGACGCAATATTCGCTGACGTTGGTTTTCTCGGTGCCCTTGAAGCGTATGCCGACATCGCGCTCGAGCGCCTTGTCGTCATAATACGGACTGCGCGGGTCATTGGAGAGACGGTCGGGCGGCTGATTGGATTTGGCGGCCATGACACAAATAATCCGGTTCGAATCGCTTGTGCAACACCCTCTCAATCCGTCGGCGCGATATTAGCGTCCTTGCCGAGCTGCACCATGGCCGCGACGTCATCGGCGAAGAATCTTCCGAATTGTTCCGGCGTCATCGGCATGGGCTCGGCGCCGAGCTGCTGCAATCTCTCCCTGATCGCCGGTATGCTGAGCGCCGTGTTGATCTCGCGATTGAGCTTGGCGACGATCATCGGCGAAATCCCGGCTGGCGCCGAAACGCCGCCCCAGAACAGATATTCGGCGTTCGGATAGCCGGCTTCGGCGATGGTCGGGACTTGCGGCAATAATTGCGCGCGCTCCGGCGTCGAAACCGCAAGCGCGATCACCTTGCCTTGCTTGATTAGCGGCAATGCCGGTGCGATCGGCAGGAAATAAAAGTCGATCCGCCCCGTCATCAAGTCGGCCAAGGCCTCGACCGGCCCGCGGTATGGAATGTGCTGCACCTGCAGACCAGCGGCGAGGCGAAAACGCTCGCCGGCAATATGCGAGGCGGAGCCGATCCCGGCCGAGGCGAAATTGAGTTCGCCGGGCCGCGATTTGGCGGCCGCCACCAGCTCCGCCACGGTTTTGAAGCCTTTGTCCGGCGCGGCCACCAGCACGCTCGGTTGCGCAGTCAGCATCGCGATCGGTTCGAGATCGCGCAACTCATCATAGGGCAGCGAGCGGTGCAAAATGACCGCGGAACTCATCGAGGCGGAGCTCAAGAGCAGCGTGTAGCCGTCCGGTTCGGCGCGCACCACCGAGGCGACGCCGACGATACCGCCGCCGCCGGGACGATTCTCGACAACAAAAGCCTGCCCGACCTGTTGGCCGATCTGGTCGAACACCAGCCGCGCCACGATGTCGTTGGCGCTGCCGGCGGAAAACGGGCTGATCACCAGCACCGGACGGGTTGGCCACTCGTCCTGCGCGAGGGCAGGGCGGGCAAGCCCTATTGCCGCCAGCACCGCGACAAACACAAAGTGATTTGTCGATCGCAGCTTCATCATCGCGCCATTGTGATATGAACGGCGGCTGCCCGCCAGCCCGATCCCGGGTGCGGATTTCACCGGCGCACCGATCCAGGCTACACTTGGCGCATGTCCCTTGCTGCCGATTCCTCAACTGTCTCGAGTCCTTCCCGCGCCCGCCACGACTGGACGCGGGCCGAGATCGGCGCGTTGTTCGACCTGCCGTTTCCCGAATTGATCTTTCGCGCGCAAAGCATCCATCGCCAGCACTTCGATCCGGCCGCGGTGCAGATTTCCACGCTGCTGTCGATCAAGACCGGCGGCTGCCCGGAAGATTGCGCCTATTGCCCGCAGAGCGCGCATTACCGGACCGGTGTCGATGCCGAAAAACTCATGACGCTCGATACCGTGCTCGCGCAAGCGCGCTCCGCAAAGAATGCCGGTGCCAGCCGGTTCTGCATGGGCGCGGCGTGGCGTTCGCCCAAAGACCGCGACCTTGAGCACGTGTGCGAAATGGTCGAGGCGGTCAAGGCAGTGGGTCTCGAGACCTGCGCCACGCTTGGCATGCTGACCGGTGCGCAAGCGCACGCTCTCAAGCGCGCGGGCCTCGATTATTACAACCACAACCTCGACACCTCTCCGGAATTCTACGGCGAGATCATCACCACGCGCGTCTACCAGGACCGGCTGGAAACCCTCGAGCATGTGCGCGACGCCGGCATCCACGTCTGCTGCGGCGGCATTGTCGGTATGGGCGAGACCCGCGCCGACCGTGTCGGCATGATCGCGGCGCTCGCTTCGCTTCCGGTACATCCGGAATCGGTGCCGATCAACATGCTGGTTCGCGTCGCCGGTACGCCGCTTGCCGCCGCGGCGCCGCTCGATCCGCTCGAATTCGTCCGCACCATCGCGGTGGCCCGCATCACCATGCCGCGCTCGGTGGTGCGGCTCTCCGCCGGCCGCGAAGACATGAGCGAAGAGACGCAGGCGCTCTGCTTTGTCGCCGGCGCCAATTCGATCTTCTACGGTCCCAAGCTTCTCACCACCGGAAATCCGGAGCGCGACAGCGATCGCGTGCTGATGGACAAGCTCGGCTTGAGGCCGATGCATAGCGACTCAGCGTTCGCTCGCTAACCCGAAATCCAACGCCAGGGATACTTATCAATGCGTGCAGCATTTTCGATCATTCGCGTTTGTTTAATGGCGGTCGCCATCGGCGCACTCTCGGCAGCGGCGCTCGGCGAAGGGTTTGACGACACGCTCAGCCGTGACGCCGTGCTGCGCGATCCGGAAATTCCTGCGCTCGGCAATCCGCAAGGCGACCTGACCGTGGTCGAATATTTCGACTATCAGTGCCCATATTGCAAAAAGCTCGCGCCGGAAATTGCGCAAGTCGTTCGCGAAGACGGCAAAATCAGGCTGGTGCTAAAGGACTGGCCGATCTTCGGCGCGGTTTCGAAGTCGGCTGCGCAATTGGCCTTGGCGGCCAAATACCAGAACAAATATGAAGAGGCGCATGACGCGTTGATCGGCGCCAAGGAGAAATTGAGCGACGCCAACATTCCAGAGCTTCTGACCAAGGCCGGCGTCGATGTCGAGAAAGCCAAGCAGGACCTGCTGGCGCACCAGAAAACCATCGAAGACCTGTTGGTCCACAACAACGCCCAGGCCGATGCCTTCGGCTTTCAGGGCACGCCCGGATTCATCGTCGGTTTCTTCCGTGTGCCGGGCGTGGTCGAGATGAAAGTGTTCAAGCAGATCATCGCTGACGCGCGGGCGGCGGCGAAGAAGCGCAAAACCTGATCGCTTCCGAATAGGCGACTAGATCCCGGCGGCGCCGCCATCGGCGCGTGGATCGTGCGCGCCTTCGCAGGTGCCGTCCGGATGCAGCACCACGGCGCCGGCATGGCCCATGACGTCGGAGTGCGGCTCCGCCAGCAGGTCGATGTCGTGGCCGGCAGCGGCAAGCGCCTCGACGAGGTTCTCATCGAAACGCGGTTCGAGGCGCAGCGAGGTGCGCGCCGCTCCCCACGTGCGCCCGAGCACCCAGCGCGGCCGGTCGAGCGCTTCCGCCAGCGGCTCGCGAAAATCCACATGGCGGGTGAAGACCGCGCTTTGCGTTTGCGGCTGACCGTCGCCGCCCATGCAGCCATAAGCCATGATGCGGCCGTCCTGGAGGGCGGCGAGCGCGGGATTAAGGGTGTGGAACGGCAGCCGGCCCGGCGCCAGGTAATTGAGCGCACCCGACTGCAGCGAAAAGCTTGAACCGCGATTCTGCATCAACAGGCCGGTGCGCGGCAGCACGCAGCCGGAGCCGAATTCCCAATAAAGCGATTGGATGTAGGAAACGACCAGGCCGGAAGTGTCGGCGGCGCCCATCCAGATCGTGTCGCCGGCGTTCGATGCGAGCGGCCAAGGGGCCGCCTTGCGGCGATCGATTTTCATCGCCTCGCCGGCGAGGTAACGCTCTTCAAGCACCCGCTGCAACGAATGCGATAGATAATTCGGGTCGGTGATCAGGCGGTCGCGCATCCGCAACGCGCGCTTGGTCGCTTCGACCAGGCCGTGAACGTGATCGAAGCTCTCTGCCGCGGTCACGTTGAGACGCGCGAACAAAGCCAGGATCATCAGCGAGACCGCGCCCTGGGTCGGCGCGTCGGTATTGTAGAGCGTTCCTGATGCCAGGTTGACCCGCAGCGGTTCGGCGAGCGCGGCCTGGTAGCGCTCGAGGTCGGCCCGGGCGAGCGGGCTGCCAATGCCCTCGAGATCGGCGGCGCTCTCGCGTGCGACATCGCCGCGATAGAAATCTTCAAGCCCGGCATGGCTCAGATGTTCGAGCGTACCGGCGAATGCCTCCTGCTTGAGGAGCGTGCCGACTTCCGGGACCTTGCCGTCGACCAGAAATTGCGCGGCAAATCCGGGCACATCTTTGAGGGTCGCGAACTGCTCATTCGTCAATCGCGTTTGGCTACGGGTCACGACATAGCCGTTGCGCGCCTGCGCAATCGCGGGCGTGAGCAGGACTTTGAGCGGCAATTTTCCACCATGTGCCTGCGCGGCCTCGTGCGCGAGAATCCAGCCGCCGACCGCGCCGGGCACGGTAAGCGCCGCGAGCGGGCCGCGGGTCGGCATGCTTTCGTGGTCGCGATAAAGCTCGGGCTTGGCTTGGAGCGCCGCCGGGCCCGCCGCCATGATCGTGCGGACGCGTCCGGACGGCTCGCGGACGATCCAGAAACCGTCGCCGCCGAGATGGGTCATATGCGGATAGACGGCGGCGATCGAGGCGGCCATGGCCAGCATGGCTTCGATTGCATTGCCGCCTTCGGCGAGGATGGAGCGGCCGGTTTCGACTGCGGCAAAATGCGGCGCGCAGACCACACCACGGCGGTGCCCGGCGCTGTGCAGGCTCACTGGGTTGGCCATTCAATTCACCGGCGCGGCAGACCCGGCAAAGCCGCGTTTGCGCAACAGCGCATCGGCGCTCGGCAAGCGCCCGCGGAATGCCTTGTAGGCGTCGGCCGGATCCTGCCGGTTGCCGGCGGCATAGACGCAGTCGCGCAGCCGTTTCGCGGTGGCGGGATCGAAAATGTCGCCAGTCTCCTCGAAGGCGGCAAAAGCGTCGGCATCGAGCACTTCCGACCACATATAGCTGTAATAGCCGGCCGCATAGCCAGCGCCAGCGAAGATATGGGCAAAGTGCGGCAAGCGATGCCGCATCACGATTTCGTCCGGCATGCCGATGCGGCCGAGGCTTGCCGCTTCGAAGGCGCGCGCATCAAGCGGCGGATCGCCCGGAGCGGGCGGCGGCAGCGCATGCAAATCGAGATCGGTCTCGGCGCAGGCGATGTATTCGACCGTGGCGAAACCTTTGTTGAAATTGCGCGCGGCGACCAGCCGGGCCAGCAATTGCTCGGGCATCGGCGCGCCGGTCTGGTAATGCAAGGCGAAGCGCCGCAACAATTCCGGCTGCTCCAGCCAGTGCTCGAACAATTGTGACGGCAGCTCGACAAAATCGGTGGCGACATTGGTGCCGGCGATCATCGGATAGGTCACCGAAGAAAGCAGGCCGTGCAGCGCATGGCCGAATTCATGGAACAGCGTGCGCGCGTCCTCGAAGCTCAGCAACGTCGCCTCGCCGGCAGGCGCCTTGGCGAAATTGCAGACATTGACGATGAAGGGCGCGACATCGCCGGCGAGCTTGTGCTGGTCGCGCAGCGAGGTCATCCAGGCGCCGCTGCGCTTTGACGGCCGCGCAAAATAATCGCCGAAGAACAGGCCGATCGGTTCGCCATTGGCGGCCGATACCTGCCAGACCCGCACATCCGGATGCCAAACCGGCACGTCCGGAAGCGGCGTGAAGTTCAAGCCGAACAGGCGGCTGGCCGTGTAGAACGCCGCCTCGATCATGCGGTCGAGACCGAGATACGGCTTGATGGCGGCTTCGTCGAAATCGCAGACGCGCCGGCGAAGCTTTTCGGCATAGTAGCGCCAGTCCCACTGTTCGAGCCTGAAATTGCCGCCGTCCTCCTGGATCAGCGCCTGCATCGCGTCGCGGTCGGCGAGCGCGCTGGCGCGTGCCGGCCGCCACACTTTGTCGAGCAGATCGCGCACCGCCCCCGGCGCCTTGGCCATGGCGTCATCGAGCCGGAAATGTGCGAAATCGGCATAGCCGAGTAACTCGGCGCGTTCGGCGCGCAGCCGGATCATCTCGGCAATGATCGATTTGTTGTCGGTCGGGCCGCCGCTGTCGCCACGCATGACGAAGCCGCGAAACACCTTTTCGCGCAGATCGCGGCGATCGGAAAATTGCAGGAATGGATCGACCGTGGAGCGCGATAACGTCACCGCATAGCCGTCGAGCCCGCGCTCGGCAGCTTCGAACCGTAGCGTCTCGCGGATGAAATCAGGCAATCCCGCAAGCTCGGCTTCGTCTTCCAGCCGCAGCGTGAAAGCCTGCTCGTCGGCGAGGACGTTCTGGCTGAACGCCGTGCCGAGCGCCGCCAGCCGCTCGATGATTCCGGCGTGCCGCTCTTTGGCGGCATCATCGAGCGCCGCGCCGGCGCGGCGGAAGCGGGTGTGATAGCGCTCGACCACGCGTCGTTGTTCGGCGTCGAGCCCGGAAGGGTCAGCCGCGCCCATCACCGTGTCGATACGCTGGAACAGGGCGGGATTGGTGTGAATCTGGTTCCAGTGCCGCGCGATCTGCGGCGCCATGACCCGCTCAACCTCGAGCAAGGCGTCGTCGGTATGGGCGCCGGCGAGCAGGTGAAACACATTGTCGATGCGGTCGAGCGTCCGGCCGCTCAACTCCAGCGCGGCGATCGTATTGGCAAATGTCGGCGGCTCGGGCGCGGCGGCAATGACCGCGATCTCCGCCACGTGCTCGGCGAGCGCCTGCGCGTAAGCCGGGAGGAAGTGTTCGGCCCGAATGCGGGAAAACGGCGGGACGCCGCCAGAGCCGTTCCAGTCCTCAAGGAGCGGATTGTCGCCGGGTGCGATCGCCGGGCGGGCGGGACTCTTATCGGGGTGGGTCGTGGCATCGGTCTTTGGCATCGGCGGGGGTCTTAGCAAATGCGGTGGAAGGCATGATATAGGGACAGTGAACGGGGCGGCGGACGGCTACTGGCACGCCGCTCCGATGTAGGAACTTCAAGCCCGCCGCACCAGCTTGTTCTTGACTGGACGTTCGTGAGGAGAACCGCCATGCCCCGCCACGCCCCTTACACGCCGCACGGCGTGATCCCCGCCGTCCTGCTGCCGTTCGCGGACGATCTGACGATCGACGAGAAAAGCTTCCGCAAGCACCTCGCCGATGTCGCCGCAGCGGAGGGGCTTTCGGCGATTACGGTTAACGCCCATTCGACCGAGGTCGCATCCTGCACGTTCGACGAACAGCGTCGCGTGCTCGAGATCGCGCAGGACGAGATCGGCGGCCGCCTGCCGATCGTCAACGGCATATGGGCCGATGGGAGCATGGAGGCCGCGCGGATTGCGCGCATGGCCGATGCAGGCGGAGCCTCGGCGCTGCTCGTATTCCCGCCTGCGCCGTTCACGCTCGGCCAGAGCCCGGCGATGGCGGTCGAGCACTTCAAGCGCATCGCCGACGCCACCAGCCTGCCGCTGATCGTGTTTCAATATCCGCTGGCGACCGGGCAGGGCTATCCGAGCGACACGCTGCTAGCGATGATCGAGGCGGTGCCGACCATCCGTGCGATCAAGGACTGGGCCGGCAATGTCCAACAGCACGAGATGCATGTTCGCACGCTGCAGAGCCTTAAGCGCCCAGTGAACGTGCTGAGCACCCACAGCGCCTGGCTGTTGAGCTCGCTGGTGCTCGGCTGCAACGGGCTCCTCTCCGGCAGCGGCAGCGTGATCGCCGACCTCCAGGCGGCGCTGTTCCGAGCCGTGCAGCGCAACGATCTGGCCGAGGCACGGCGCCTGAACGACCGCATCTATCCGCTGGCACGGGTGTTCTACGCCGAGCCCTGGGCCGACATGCACAACCGCATGAAAGAGGCTCTGGTGCTGCTCGGGCGCCTGCCGCGAGCGGTGGTGCGGCCACCGCTGGTCAAGCTCGGCCGTGCCGAGATCGACCGCATTCGCGCAGCCCTTGTCGAGGCCGGCCTGTCGTCGGGCAAAGCCGCGCGCGACGCGGCATAAGGCCAAAGCCGAAGCCAAATCGAAGTCAAACCTTAATCGAAGCCAAGCCTTGAAGTGATCGTCCAATCGGGCTAACTGCTGCCGAAATGAACGAGACATCCCCCCAACGCGGCCGCCGCATCGTCTGGCAGAACGTCCTCACCGTGATCAGCGCCGCGATCCTCATCAGCGCCGAAGTGTTCGGCGCGGCGTTTGCCGGCAGCTGGGCGATCGCCAACCTGTTCGCGCTTGGCACTATCGGTGCACGCGTGCTCGACGCTCTGTTCATGCTGTGCGGGGTCGCGGTGATGGTGCAGTTCGTGCGCGCGGCGCATCGCGTCGAGCCGTTCACCGCGGACTGACTCTTCGGCCGCCGGCCGCGTGCGCAGGCGGTCGCGCCTTTTTACGCTTCCTTAAAACAAAAAGTGTTGCACGAGCGAACTAAATCGCTTATTGCGGGTTTGCCCAATTTCGCACGTGCCTGTGGCCGTGTGTCGGTCGGTGGGCATCCGGACAAGAGGCCGGACAGCCGCCT
>Ga0306926_10009966_pt1 | contig 10481 bp, 8 predicted proteins | sample flu12Cox44000178_FD_203759 | JGI IMG/M metagenome (GOLD analysis project Ga0306926, IMG submission 203759) | Lab enrichment of tropical soil microbial communities from Luquillo Experimental Forest, Puerto Rico - flux8day.12C.oxic.44.000.178 (v2)... | ecosystem: Environmental > Terrestrial > Soil... | reverse complement strand
CCTCGCCGCTGCGACATCATAGGTTGGTTGCGGTTGCGCGAGCGGTGCTGGCATTGCCAATCGACGCGTTCGACTCGGCTGGGCGTGTCCGCAATGAAGTCCGCGCTCAGGCGCGCTCCGTAATTCGGCCGATCGGGCCGAAAAGCCCCGATACGTCCGGGGCTTTTTACTTGTTTGCGATTCGCAACGACCTGCACGTCGCCGAGTCATTGAGACCATCTGCTGCGTCTGTTGCGGCAGGGCGGTGCATAATTGCAGCACGGGAACAGGCGCGGGGCGGGGTACAATCAAACGGTGGTTGGCGCCACCTCAGGCCGTTACTTGAGGCCGCCTCCACTTCACGCGACGACAGAAACCCCAGCAGGTCAGCCCCGGGCTGGGGTTTTTCTTTGAGACGCTCGCGGCGGTTGGCGCGGGGCCTCGGTCCCGCGCTTCATCTTTTGGCACACAGAATGATTGCTTGCGGAGGATTGCTTTGTCCCGGCTGAGCGTCGCAACTTGCGCCGTTATCGCCGAGGGCCCTCGGCGTCTCTGCGATCTCGCCAACTTTCACCAGGCAGGTTGCACTCACCATAACCTCTTCGGCGCCGCACATGGCAGGCTTTACGATTCCTCCATCGGTTGCTCCGCGAACGACGCGAAATTGTGGAGGCGGGGAGACACCGTCTCTGCCGTCCTTTCCCGGCGAACCGGCCAGCCCTTGTGGCCCAGGCGGTCCGGCAGGTCCAGTTGGGCCGGCGTCACCCTTGTCGCCCTTGTCCCCTTTGTCGCCCTTCATGCCGCAGCCGCTGAGGGGCAGGGCGGACAGCAGGGTGCAGACAAGGATCAGGGATCTTCGCATCGTCGGAGCCCCGTTAAAGCTGCGCGGCAACGCTGACCACCGGACTTAAGTTCCTCTCAAGGCAAATGGCCGTCTGGCCGTCGCTGTGGTGGTTCGCAGCGGCGGCTATTTTGCTATAGAATTGCCGCGGTTTGTCCGACGAATCTCGTTCGGGTGATGAGGCCTTTATTGGAGGAGATACTTAAGTGGCAATGGGGACGGTGAAGTGGTTCAACACCACCAAGGGCTATGGGTTCATCAAGCCCGATGCAGGAGGTCCGGACGTCTTTGTGCATATCTCAGCGGTCGAGAGGGCTGGCCTATCGACACTCGCAGAGGGAGCCAAGATCAGTTACGAGCTGGTTCCGGGCCGCTCCGGCAAAAGTTCGGCCGAAAAGCTGCGTGTGGGTTGAGCCCACCCATTTCTGATTTCCAGGCATTTGGAGGTGCGGGGGTCTAGATACCGCACGACGCTTTACGTGCGGTGTACATCCGCTCGATGTCGTGGATGCCGATAAGGCAGGATGGAGTTACGACCGACGCGTCGGAGCGCTCGAGCGCGCTCAACTCTTCCATCACGAAGGTCACGGCTTTGTCGACGCTTTCGAATGTCCGGTCTTTGCCCCAAACAACAGATTTGGGCTGACGACCGACCGGACGATATGCCTCCGCGGGAAACCAGCACACTGTTGCGGCTCGGTTTGTCATTGGTGCGCCCCTCCGGTCCCGCGCCACCCTCTCTCACAGCGTATCCGAGCAAAGATTAGTCCCTTGCCTCCGATCGCCGTTTGATCGTGACGCACACTCCAAACGTTGTGGAGTCGAAATCACGGTTCGGCAGAGCGGAACCTTGGCGGAGTTGCTTCCGTGACACAGCGTCCGACGGACGGTCCCCAAACAAGGCTGGGGATGGCGACCGAGCGGTGACCGACCGGACGATGAGCCGCCGAGGCAAACCAGAAGCGGGAATTAACTCTCACGGTGTGTTCAGTTTTGCACCGAACCGATCTGAACGAGGAGTGAGCTACGCGTCGTTGGACTGACGGCGAGAAACGACCGTCAGACCTCGCGAACTTCCTGCCCGTCACGATTCCAGCCCGGGCGGGATTTCCTGAGGGTAGGGCAGGCTTGGCAGCCGCGCTTTTAGGGTCAGGGCGGTTCGTCGTCGGGATGCGGCTGAGGCCGTAACGACGCGTGACTCTCAAGGCAAACAGCCGTCACTGCGACCTATCAGCGGCGGCTTTTTGCCGCCGAGTTGCCGTTACTTCGTCCGAGGAATCAAGTCATTTGCTCAAGTTTTCGTTGAAGGAGATATTGAAGTGGCGATCGGGACGGTGAAGTGGTGCCAGGATCAGCTGCGAGCTATTTACGGGCCGCTCCGGCAAAATCTCGGCCGAAAGACTGCGCATGGGCCGGCCTCGTCCACTGCTGATTTCCAAGCCTCTGAGGAGGAGCGCGGGGCTTCGATCCCGCCACAGGAGCATTCACAACAATCGACCGCCCGCGTTTTCCATCTTGGGCAATCTCCGGTCCAGGATCAGCTTGCGCAGCCAGCAATGCGAAGCATCGTCGACATCTACGTGCGACACGGCAATCGCCGAGCGCTCGATGACCTCAGGGCAAACCGAAAAGGTCTGATAGCTGGCCTGACAATGCTCAGAGGCGACTATGATCCGAGCAAAGTGATTGCTCAATGCGAAGACGAACTCGCCATTGTCGAGGCAGGTCTTGCAATGCTCGATGAGGCCGCCGCGGCCTGATTGAAGCAATAGGCGGATGGGCGCGAAGCTTCGGTTCCGTACTCATTTGCGAGCCTCGCCGTAAGCCACGAACCGCAATCGCTGCTTATCGCCCACAACGGACCTTAGCGAACGACGCCGAGTCTAAGGTCGGACCTCGGCCCAGAGATCGGCCAAAGTGTTCACCGCCCGCCGGCCATGCGAAATCTCTACGTCGCGGAGTGTCAGCTCGGGACGAAGTCGCCGCGCCGAGATCAGCGAGATCTTTGCAGCATCGGTCTGTCCAAGAGCGGCGTGCACGAGAGCTTCGAGGAGCGGCGGCAAAAACAACCGCGGATCCCGCCGCGCCGCAAGTCGCGCCTCTTCGAGCGCCTCGGCTAGTCGTTTGGCCCGCATCAAGTACACCCCGAGTGCCCATCCCCAGAACGCGAGTCTTCGGTCGCGAGGACTGAGTTTGATCCCATGCCGCATGCAAGCAATACCGCCATCCAGATCGCCTAATAGCGCGAGTGACGCGCCCAGGGCGACCTGAGCCTGGGCGTTGCTGGGATCAAGTTCGACCGCTTGCTTCAGGATTTCCCTGCCGCGACTGGCGTCGCCGAGATCGGCAATGGCACAGCCGGCGTAGCCCAGGACTTCGGAGCTACCGCCATCGTCGGCGATCGCGAGTTCGGCGGCGGTAATGGCCTCCTCGCACACTGCATCCGTACGTTTGATCAACGCCGTATTTTGCGCGAGCGCCGTGAGAAGGGAGAGCTGCGCACGTGCCAACGCGAACTTTGGGTCAAGCTCGATCGCGCGCTGCAGGAACCCACGCGCTTCCTCCACGGATCGCGGGTTCCAGCCATTTGCGGCCAACACGCCGGCGGCCTGATGGTAGAAGCCCCATGCTCCGACGTTTTCCGGTCGCTGTCGCCGGATCACCGCGATTTCGGCTTTGGTCAGCGCCGGCTGCAATTCGACAACGATGCCGCGCGTAATCTCGTCCTGAAGGTTGATCGCGTCGCTGCGCTCTGCATCAAATTGTCCAGACCAGAGCACGCGGCCGCTCGCCGCGTCTGCCAGTTGGGCTGAAAGGCGAATCTTTTCGCCGAGCGCGCGCACGCTGCCTCCCAGGATATAACGGACGCCGAGTTGCCGCGCGATTGCCGATGTCGGCACGTCCGGATTTCGAAATTCAAATGACGACGCCTTGGAAATCACGAAGAAACCGGGCACGCGCGCCAGCAGCGCGATCACGTCTTCCCCCAATCCATCGGCCAGAAATTGGAGCTCACGTTCGTCAGAGAGGACCGTGAATGGTCGAACCGCAATCGACGACACATCGGATGCGGCGCCGGTTGGTCGCACTGCAGGACCTGCCATTATTTCAGTGGCCTCGTCGCCCTCGCGGTCTTCGTGCTTGAATATCACCTGAAAAGCCTGCACCGGCCGCTGGATATTCTTGAGCGTGAGCCTTCCAAGATCGAGAAATTCGGCGGACGCCCGGTTCAGCACAGCATCTCGTGCATTACCGGAAATGAGGATGCCACCCGGCTGCGCCTGTCCTTCGAGGCGGGATGCAACGTTCACGCCGTCGCCGTATAGATCGTCCCCGTCAATGATGACATCACCAACGTGAATACCGATACGAAACGAGATACGTTCGTCGTCGGGTCGATCGAGATTTGCTCTGGTCATCGCCCGCTGGAACTCGATTGCGGCGTTCAGCGCATCGACGACGCTTGCGAACTCAGCCAGAGCGCCGTCGCCAATGAGCTTGACGAGCCGACCACCGTGGCGACCCAGGGCCGGTTCAAGCCGCGCGCTCCGGTGCTCTGTCAAAATCGCGAGAGTTCCGCTTTCGTCGCGCTCCATGAGGCGAGAATAGCCGACCGCATCCAAAACCATGATGGCCGCCAGCTTGCGCCGCTCGCGTGTCAATGCAGGTTTCCTTTGCGTGTTTCGACGATCGTAGATCGGACCATCAAACAAGGCAACGGCGGTCAATGCGGCTATGTTAACTTGAAGGGCGGTGTTGCGCGCGGAGGGCTTCGAGGTCCTCCGGTTTCACGGAAGCCGATGGTCGAAAACGTTGCCTTTGCCGGCTGGTCGTGTCGGCGAATGGCAAAGTTGGGACCTCTTGCCGATTTTCGCGTTCACCCATCGGGGACGACGACGAACCCCACGACCGCGGCCCGATCGCCGCGGACTGGCTAAAGCGCGTGAATCGCCGTTGCAAGGGAGAAAGCCGATGCGGTCGAAATCGCTGCGAGCGCAGGTCGGGATCCTGATTCTCGCGACGAGCATCATCCAGCTCGCCAACGGTTTCTTCGGCACCTTCATCTCCTTGCGTGTCGCGATCGAGGACTTCGGGCCGACCATATCTGGTCTGGTGCTCAGCAGCTATTTCGCCGGTTTCACACTGGGCGCGTTGCGTTGCGAACGGATGATCGAACGGGTTGGGCACATTCGCGCCTATGCGACCCTGGCTGGAATGGTCGTCGCCGCGACCGCGGCCATGCCGCTGCTGACGGGGCCGCTGCCTTGGTTGATCCTTCGTGCGATCATCGGTTTTGGTTGCTCTGGTCTTTTCATCGCCACGGAGAGCTGGCTCAACGCCAAGGCCGAGCCAACTGAGCGCGGGCGTATCTTCTCCGCCTACATGTTCGGAACGTTCCTCGCTCTTGCGTTGGGACAGCTCCTGATCGGCAAGGCCAAGGTTGAAACGGCAGACCCCTTCAATGCAATCGCCGTCCTGTTTGCCGTCGCGCTGGTCATCGTGAGCACGACACGGGCCGAACCGCCCCGCGGGACCGCGTCGACTTCGCTGCCGTTCGGCCAATTGTCCCGCGCGGCGCCGGTCGCCGTCGCCGGCTGCATGGTGAGCGGGCTGGTCAGCGCCAGTTTCTACTCGCTCGTTCCCGCGTGGATGCAGGATGAAGGCATCGCACGCGAGACGATCGCGACCTTCATGTTGTTCGCCGTGCTCGGCGGGCTCGCGTTCCAGGTTCCGATCGGCCGACTGTCGGATCAATTCGATAGGCGCACCGTGTTATCGATGCTGAGCATCGGCTTTGCGGCCACTGCGATCGCGGTGGTCAATTTGCCGCACTCTCGCACGGTGATCTTTCCAGCCGCTGCGTTGCTCGGCGGCTTCATGTCGACCCTGTACCCCGTCTGTGTCGCCAACGCACACGACCAAATGCCAGCCGATCAGGTTGTCGCAGTGAGCGGCCGGCTCATCCTGGTCAGCGGGCTGGGCTCGATCCTTGGCCCGGTGATCGGCACAAGCGTGATGGCGCACTTCGGCATCGACGGCGTGTTCTATTTTATGGCTGCCGTCGGCCTGCTGTTGGCCCTCCTGGCCGCAGCCCGTCGCCTGCTGGCAGCGCCGCCGAGACACCAGGAGCGAACCTTCGAGATTCTCGCGCCGCAGGCAACGCCGTTTGCGCACGATTTGGTCGGCCCTCCAGGGCGTGTCCCCACCTCGCAAGAATCGGAGTAAGGCCGCTGCTGCGATACGCGAAGAGATCGTCCCCACGGCTCAATCGGCCGCCTTAATTGCCCCGCCGCAAAATGCTAGTCTCGCCATCCCATTGGCGTCTTAGGGCGGCACATGCGACGGCGGGCGTTTATTGCGGGACTTTGCATTGCGACAGCTTGGCCGCTTGCGGCGCACGCACAGCAAACGATGCCGAAGATGCGTCGAATAGGTTTCTTAACCCGCGAGACCGATGCGTCTGTCTCGACCCAAATAGATGCGTTCCGCCAGCGTCTGGGCGAACTTGGATGGGTTGAAGGAAAGACCATTAGCATCTCGTATCGGGATGCAAAGGGTCAACTCGAGCGTCTTCGCGTCCTCGCTGCCGAGCTTGTCGCTCTAAATGTAGATGTGATCGTTACGGTGTACACGCCGCCCACCAAAGCTGCTCAAGAAGCAACCAGTACAATTCCAATCGTTGTTGCCGTCTCCGCCGATCCGGTGGGTGCTGGACTGGTCAGAAGTCTGGGAAAGCCCGGCGGCAACGTAACGGGCATGTCCCTCCTTGCCCCTGACACGGACCAAAAGGCCCTGGAATTTCTGAAACAGACGCTACCGAAAACCAGCCGCGTAATGTTGATTGTTGATCCGAATAATCAAGGCATGATGCTTAGGTTCAAGGCAATACAAGCCGCTGTGCCAAAGCTCGAAATAGAGCTTCAAACAATACTTGCAGTTGGTTCAAGCGAACTTGTCGAAGCGCTAACAGCCGCCGCGATGAAGCCCCCCGACTCTCTCTTTGTCTTTTCTCCAATATATTCCTCTTATCGGAACGAGATCATGGAATTTGCGACAAAGATGAAGGTGCCGATACTGTTCGATACCAGCGGGCTCGCCCGCGAAACCAATGCTCTCTTGTCCTACGGGGCGGACCACTCGGACCTGCTTCGACGAGCCGCTGTGCTCGTGGATAAAATATTGAAAGGGGCCAAACCTGCCGAATTACCGGTGGAGCAGCCAACTAAATTCGAGTTGGTAATCAACCTCAAGACCGCACGAGCGCTCGGGATCGACGTGGCTCCGCAGTTGCAGCAACTCGCCGACGAGGTGATCGAATAGAGCGCGATTGCTGCGATGCGCGAGTCCACAACCGGCCCAAAGCGCGCACGATATCGCCGCGTCGCTAAGGTCCTGTTTTAGGGGGTGGAGCGGACATGCGGCCTATCGCCCCGCAATCTCGCCTTTGACCCGGAGCGCACAACTCGCCTCGCAGCCAGGGTTGGCCAAAGCGATCGATGGTAGCGCTACGGGTAGTTTTGGATGCCGCCGTAGAGCGGATACGCGAACCGAACCTGCCGCGAATCCGGCAGGATCACCAGTCGATCCCCCTTCGAGGCGTCGAAATCGATCGTGCCGACCAAGGTGAAGCTGTCGAAGACGAAAGGCAGGCTCCGTCCGGCGATAGCGTCCGGCTTGTCGATAAGACCTAAATGTAAGTGGGGGCCTTCGGAGGGGCCGGTGTTCCCTAGTTTCGCGATGGGCGCGCCCGCCTTCACTGCATCGCCGACCTTCACCGTGAGGCTGCCTTGGCGCAAATGCGCGTACCAGGCGAAGACATTCGGAGCGATTTCGAGAATCACGTTATTGCCGCCATAGTCTGCCTTCGACTTGGGGACCATAAAGACGAACGGCGTCTGATCGGGCATGCCGTCGTGGATCGAGACCACGGTGCCATCGGCGACCGCGAGGACGTCCTCGCCGAAGCCGTAGTACTGCTCGACCCTCTTGCCGTCGCCGTCGAAGAGTCTGTCGTTCCTGACCCTGGCCCAGTCGACCGCGAAGGTTTCACCCGTCTCGATGCGGACGCCGTCTATCGCGATACGTTCGTCCCTGTGGACGTTGGGTTTGCAGCAAGCGGAGGTCGCGAGCCAGCCATTCCCCTGAAGGGGTGGCCTGATCACCATGGCCGGCCGGCGGTTGATGGCGACTTCTGGTGCGTCAACCTCCAGGCTGCCGACCATCAAAGCAAGCTCCGAGTCCGCCTTGAGGGTGTAAGTGATCCGGTGCGTGACCCGTTGCGGAGCGGTGTCCGGCGGCAGGGTCAGATCGACGTCAACCGAGACGGCGGCCGATGCAGGAACGACGGGCGTCGCTGTCTTCGCGAAGAGTGTCTGGGTCGCGGCCGCAAGGGTGCTCCCTTCGATCCGCATGAGTTCCCTTCCGGCGGGATCGAGGACAGTAACGCTCGACAGCGTCACCGGTTCGGAGAACACATTGACGACCAGAAGTTCGTATTCCACGTGGTCCTTGCCGTCGTCGCCGCGGACAAGCTGGGCCTCGTGAATCGGACTGACGAGGATTGCGGTCGGCCGGCCGTAGTCCTCGGCCAATGCGCCTGACCCGAGCGCCAACATAGCGGTCACCATCAAAGCGATGCGCATCCGTCACCCCTCCATTTTAAGCCTTTATGCAAGCAAACACCCGAAGCGTGCGAACTCGCTTTTTCGTCAGTCTTCCGCCTTTCGACCACGCGACAGCACCGCTGCGATGGGGCTAGAGCGGACAGGCGCCGATCACTCTGCATTGTCGCCTTTTGCCTCCCAAGCGGACATTTTGTCCTAGCGGAATAAGACCTCGGTATGGTTTGATCCGAGAGAGCGACTTTCCGATCTTGAGGAGGTCTCGCTTGAGCGGCAATCGGGTCGAGCGGCGATTAGCAGCCATTGTGGCCGCTGACGTGGCTGGCTATTCGCGACTAATGGGCCTCGACGAGGTCGGCACCGCCCGCACACTCCGAGAACACCGCGCCGTCTCCGATGCCCTGGTTGCAAAACATGGTGGCCGGATCGTCAAGACCATAGGAGATGGAGTATTGCTCGAGTTTCCCTCGGTGGTCGATGCGGTCGAATGCACGGTAGCTGTGCAGGTGATGATGGCCGAGCGCAACGGCAGTGTTCCGCAAGACCGGCGCATGCTGTATCGGATCGGGATCAATCTCGGGGACATCCTAATCGAAGGGGACGACATTCTCGGCGACGGTGTCAATGTCGCGGCACGACTTGAGGGCATTGCCGAACCAGGGGGCATTTGCATCTCGGCTTCCGCTTACGATCAGGTTCGTGGCAAGGTCGCAGTTGAGTTCGCCGATCTGGGCGAGCAGAATCTCAGGAACATTGACCGTCCCGTGCGCGTCTACGCAGCAAAATTGGGAGATCATTTCGGGACGGGAATGTCAGTTGCGTTGAGTTCGGCCCCTGACACCAGAAAGCTGCCGCCCGTACCTGACAAGCTTTCCATAGCGGTGTTGCCGTTTCAAAACATGAGCGGCGATCCCGAACAGGAGTATTTCGTCGACGGCATAGCCGAAGACGTGCTGACAACCCTTTCCAAGATCCAAGAACTAACGGTCATAGCGCGCAATTCGAGTTTCGCCTTCAAAGGGCAGATGAGGGACGTGCGCGAAATTGGGCGAATACTCGGTGCTCGTTATGTGTTGGAAGGAAGTGTGCGCAAGGTCGGCAACCGAGTGAGGTTGACGGCGCAGTTGATCGACAGCACGGACGGCAGTCATCGGTGGGCCGACCGTTTCGACGGCGGGCTCGACGACGTGTTCGACCTGCAGGATCGAATCACCCAAGACATTGTCGCCGCGATCGAAGTAGGGCTTACGGGTGCCGAACAGGCTCGGGTGTGGCGGAAGCGCTCCGGCAGTCCATTAGTCTATGAGTTTTTCCTGAAAGGCCGAAAGCTTTACGAGAATTTTGCCAAGTACACTCATGCGCAAGCCCGAGTTCAATTCGAACGAGTTCTGGAAATAAACCCCGTCTTCACGCCGGGGCTCTACATGCTCGGTCTCACTCTGACTGACCAGGCTCGATTTGGTTGGGAAAAGGACCGAGCCGCAGCTTTCGAGGCGGCGCTGGAATGCGCGACCAAGGCTTTGGCGGTGGATCCCAGCGATGCCCAGGCCTACTTGGTCATCGGGTACGTTCGAACGTTCCAACGCCGCCATGACGAGGCGGTGGAGGCCGGAGAAAAGGCGGTTGCCCTCAGCCCGAGTGGCGCGGACGTTTATCATATGGCCGGAATGTATCATGGGTACGCAGGCAATTTCCGAGAAGCTGCGCTCTACGAGGAGCATTCGCAGCGATTGACCCCAATCCTGGCTTTTGTATCCATGGTTGACGAAGCGCGCGCAAGGTTTCACTTGGGCGATTTCATCGCCTCACGTGCCATCGCCTTGCGCGTCTTGAAGGAAAGGCCGCGCTGGCTGACCGCACACTCAACCCTCGTGGCGGCCCTCTGGAACTTGGGCAGAGAGGAGGAGGCGCGTGTCGTAGCCAGGGAACTGCTGGCTCACCATCCCGGTTTCTCCGTCGCGCGCTGGGCACGTGCCTTGCCGTATCACCACCCGGAACGTCTCGATGCATTGATCAAGCCACTGCAACTGGCCGGCCTT
>Ga0306926_10009964_pt1 | contig 10482 bp, 9 predicted proteins | sample flu12Cox44000178_FD_203759 | JGI IMG/M metagenome (GOLD analysis project Ga0306926, IMG submission 203759) | Lab enrichment of tropical soil microbial communities from Luquillo Experimental Forest, Puerto Rico - flux8day.12C.oxic.44.000.178 (v2)... | ecosystem: Environmental > Terrestrial > Soil... | reverse complement strand
TATAGGTTGAAAGTCCCACGTCGTCATCGTCCCGAGGCAGATCGATCGGCAATGTGAACGGTCGGAATTCGACCTGGTCGAATCCGTGTTGTTGCAGCCAAGTGGTGACGAGAGGAATTGGACGAAAATTCAGCGCCAGTCCGTCGGGATGAGGGTCGCTGAACTCCATTATCGAAATTTTTTGCCGGAAAGGATGGAAGAAATCGAATACCAGAAGCCACCCCGCTGGCGCGAGACTGCCAGCAAGGCTAGCTAGAGATTTTTGGAACTGCTCATCCGTCATCATGAACAAGACCGCATTGACTACGACAATGTCAAAATCTTTCGTCGGCGGCAGGTCGAGCAGGTCAAGCCGCTCGAACGAGATCCCAGCAAGGTCAGGGTTGCGCCGGCATATCTCGAGGGACGAGTCCGCGAGCTCACCGCCAACAAGCTCCAGGTCGGGCATGGCGCGGCGAAGGTGAAGCAGAAAGTTACCCGTCGAGCAACCGATATCCAGAACGCGAGCCGGTCGGCTGGTATTTCGCCTGTTGACGGCCTCCCGCACCAGGCCGATCGTCAGCTTGTCGCTCTCGCGTACCTGCGCCGTATACTTGGTCTGATATTCGTTGTAGCGATCGAGAAACGCGTTGTTGGTCACGAACCTGCGATAATCGAATCTCCCGGACAAGATGTCAAAGCTCCGTTCGCGTTCGCGTCTGCAGCACTATAATAGTGCTGCCAAACGTTTCCCCCTGACGGCTCCCTTTGTATACCCGGATTGCAGCTTGCCTGCAAATGCTGAGAACATGCCGCGCTCCCCATGCGGGCACATCCCGCGGTACGAGCGCGCATTCGCCTGGCGAGATCATCCACGTTGATGACATCAAAAGATGCGGCCGTTTCAATGCGGTAGGAGATCGAATTACAAAGATCGGGTCCCGAATATGAGTGCATGCAACTTTGGAGGGAACGCTTGCAGTGTTGCACAAGCGAGGGATTCGGGCAGCCGAAGCTCGGCGCCTACTTCGCTTGCCTCGGCATCATCATGGATCGCGTAATGACCGACCCTTCACACGCCCCTGCAAGCGGCTCGGATCAAGCAAACCAAGGCTGAACACTTAATCCAGACAGCTCAGAGAGTGGGCCCTACCGGAGCGCATTCAAAAACTCAGACCGGGGGCGCAGCGCATTAGCCCCGCCCGACCGAGCCGGTAAAATTGGCACACGCCCATGTACCCCAATCGGCCGATGCCGCGCTTACCAGGAACAACGCCCTCCAGCTTTTCTCACCTGGCGAGCGCTTGCTTTTGCCGGCCGAACTCTTTAATAGCGCACGAATGGCGCCATTGAGCGGGTCATGAAATGGGGATTGCTGGAAAAAGAATCCTGATCACGGGAGGTGCCGGTTTCATCGGCCACAACATGGCACTTCGGCTCCAGACCCTTGGCGCGGCCGTCAACGTTGCCGACAGCCTGCAGGTCAATAATCTTAACGCGTTCGCGCTAAACTCTAACAATCTGCCTAACCAGCAACTATACTTGCACCTGCTGCACGATCGCCTTGCCCTGCTCAACGAAGCGAACATTCCGCTCCATGTTATCGACATCCGCGACTATCATGTGATCGGCGCGCTCGTCGGCGATCTGCGCCCGGATGCAATTGTGCACCTTGCAGCGGTAGCGCATGCTAACCAGGCCAACAAAAATCCTTATTCGACATTTGATCACAGCCTGCGCACGCTCGAGAACGCGCTCGATACTGTTCGGTTGAATAAGAATGTTCACTTCATTTATTTCTCCTCCAGCATGGTTTACGGCAATTTCGCCGACGGCTTTGTTAGGGAGGATTCGATATGTGAGCCGCTTGGCATTTATGGGGCGCTCAAATTCGCCGGCGAGAAAATGGTGATCGCCTACAATCAGGTGTTCGATCTACCCTACACTATCGTCCGCCCGTCGGCGCTCTATGGCGAACGCTGCGTCAGTCGACGTGTCGGCCAGGTCTTCATCGAGAATGCACTGCAAGGCCTCGACCTCGAGATCGCCGGCGATGGCTTAGACCGGCTCGACTTCACCTACGTTAACGACGTCGTGAACGGTGTCGTCTGCATCCTTGAGAGTCCGAACTCTCGGAATCAAGTGTTCAACATGACCTATGGCCAATCGCGCTCAATAGACGAGATGGTGGCGATCTTACGCGAACATTTTCCGGACATTCGGGTCAATTATAGTCCGCGCGACAAGCTAATGCCGTCACGCGGCACGCTCTCGATGGAAAAAGCCAAGCGCTTACTCGACTTTGAGCCGCAGTATCCGGTCGAGAAAGGGTTTCCGAAATACATCGAGTGGTACAAGGAGTTATTCACCCGTCGCGCCAACACTATCGTCCCAGCAGCGCCTGCCGGAGCTCGGTCCGAAGCGCTGCGCGTGGTTGGCGGTCGCGGGGCGAAGCGCGCTGACTGAAGGCCATCCTGCCAGCGGGGCGGTCCCATTGGGGGATTGCGCAAGACGCGGCCGCGTTCGATGCAAACCGATGAGCAAATTGGCCATACTCGGCGGCGCGCCTGTGCGGAGTGGCACTCTGCGGCCCTATCGATCGATCGGACGGCGCGAGGTCGAGGCGGTCAAACGCGTTGCCGAATCCGGTCAACTCTCGGGCTTTTACGGCACCACCGGGCCGCAGTTCTTGGGCGGCCCGGTGGTGCAGCAATTCGAACGGGCCTGGCAGGAGCGCTTCAGAGTGCGCCACGCAGTTTCGGTCAACTCGGCCACCTCCGGGCTCTACGCTGCCATGGGCGCAATTGGCATCACGCCCGGTGACGAGGTCATCGTCCCCGCTTACACGATGTCGGCCACCGTTGTCGCTCCGCTGATCTATGGCGGGATTCCAGTCTTCGCCGACATCGACCCGGAGACTTTCACGCTCGATCTTGCCTCTGTTGAGGCCGCGATCACTCCCCGTACGCGCGCCATAGTTGTCGTCAACCTGTTTGGCCAACCCGCGTGCCTGCACGCATTGCGCCACGTCGCCGATCGCCGCAGGATCATCCTGGTTGAGGACAACGCGCAGGGGCCGCTTGCGGCCGAGCACGGGCGGTACGCGGGAACGATCGGCCACATCGGTGTCTTCAGCCTGAATTATCACAAGCACATCCATACTGGTGAAGGTGGGATGTGTGTCACGGACGACGACGTGCTGGCCCAGCGGCTGCAGCTGATTCGCAATCATGCCGAAAGCGTCGTCGAGTCGGATGGCGTGACCGACCTCACGAACATGGTCGGATTCAATTTCCGATTGAGCGAGCTGAGCGCTGCCGTCGGCATCGAACAACTGCGTGAAGCCGAAACGCATGTCGCGCGCCGGGAGCATGTGGGCCGCCGGCTGACCGACGGCGTCGCCGGACTGGACGGGCTGTATCCGCCTCGGGCGCGCGAGGGCTGCCGCCATGTCTATTACGTCTGGGCGCTTCGCCTCGATCCCGACCGACTGGGGGCAACCCGCGCGCAGTTCAGCAAGGCGCTTGCAGCCGAGGGATTTCCGCATTTTTGTGGTTATGTCGCCCCGCTCTACCGGCTTCCTTTATTCCGCAAGCGAATTGCCATCGGACGCGACGGCTTTCCATTTAATCTGTCTAACACGCGCTACGATGATGGGCTCTGTCCCGTGACCGAAGCGCTGCATGATAGCGAGCTGATCGGCTTCGAACCGTGTGCCTATGAGCTCGACGACGAGGACATAGATGAATTGTTGGCGGCTATCCGCAAGGTGCATGCCGCACGGGACCAATTGCGCAAGCTCAACTGAACGCGACCGCTGCCGAAGGTGTCGCATGACCGCGTCGAACAAGCCCCGGGTTATCGCAAGCGTCGAGGCCCGGATGGGTTCGAGCCGATTTCCCGGAAAAATGATGTCCGACATCGGAGGTCGCCCCGCGCTCCTGCGCCTTATCGAACGTCTGAAGCAGGCGACGACGGTCGAATCGATCGTGCTCGCCACCACAAGGCAGCCGGTCGACGATCCCCTGGTGCAGCTCGCTGAAACTGCCGGCGTCCGATGGTATCGCGGCAGCGAGGATGACGTGCTCAACCGCGTGGTCGAAGCGCACCGCATGATGAGCACGGAACTGGTGGTCGAGGTCACGGGCGACTGCACTCTAATCGATCCGAAGGTGATCGACCTTGGGGTGACAACGTTCGTCGAGAACGACATTGATGTCGTCGCCAATGTGGTCGAGCCGTCTTATCCGATGGGCATCGACGTCCAGGTATTCCGGCTCGCCGCGCTGGAGGAAGTGGAATCGGAGATACGTGATCCCGCCGTGCGCGAGCACGTCTCGCTCTTTTTCTACGAGCATCCGGAGCGTTACCGCATCCTACATCTGACAGCGCCCGAGCGCTATCGCGCGCCCGAGCTGCGCCTGCAGCTCGACTATCCGGAGGACCGGGTGTTGATCCAGGAAATCTATCGACGTCTGGAGCCAAGGTTTGGCAATTCCTTCGGTACGCCCGAGATCCTTGAGCTGCTCGCAGCCGAGCCGGCGCTAGCCGAGATCAACCGGCACTGCGTCGAGAAAGGGCCCCGTTGAGCAGGCGCCTGCGAACCGTGTTGGTGGGGCTGGGGCGCATGGGCTTCACCTATGCGGACGATCCACTGAGTCGGCGGCATTATCGAGACGCGAGTCACGCCGAGGTGCTGGCCCGACATCAAGCGTTCGTCTGGGAAGCCGCGGTCGACACTGATGCGGTTAGACTGGACCAGGCCAGGGCGCGATGGGGGTTTGCCCACGGTGCCACGTCCATGGCCGAGCTCTACTCCTTCTACCAACCGGAAGTGCTGGTGCTCGCGACGCCACCTCAGGCCTATGCTTCGGCAGTTGCGGCCTGCCCCGGTCTAAAGGCCGTGTTGTGTGAAAAGCCGCTGGGCACGACGCTAGCGGAAGCGATCGCATTCCTTGATCTTTGCAACCGCCGCAGCATCCTCGTGCAGGTGAATTTCTGGCGCCGCTGCGATCAATTGTACCGACGGCTTGCAGCGGGAGAGCTCGCGGCCCTGGTCGGCAGGCCGCAGGTAATCAACGGCATCTACGGCAACGGCCTCCTGAACAATGGCAGTCATCTCGTCGATTTCTGCCGCATGCTGTTCGGCGAGATTGCGGGCGTCCGCGTACTTGGCCCTGCGCTTCACGCAGGTATGCCGCCAGGCGCGGGGGATTTCGACGCGGCCTCCGCGCTGCAATTCGCAAATGGGGCGACTGCGATCTTGCAGCCCGTCGACTATCGCTACTACCGGGAGGTCGGCCTCGACGTCTGGGGGGAACGCGGCCGACTGGAGGTTCTTAACGAAGGCTTGGTCAACCGCCTGTCGCAGCGGGCGCCGCACCGAGCACTGAGTCGCGCTTGCGAAGTTGCAGCGGATGCGCCACAGATGCTCCCACCGACTGTCGGTGAAGCGCTGTATGCCGTCTACGACAATCTCGCGGCTGCGCTCGAGGGCAGGAGCGAACTGTGGAGCCCGGGCGCCTCGGCGTTGCAGACAGCAGTTGCCATCGACGCGATCCAGCGCGCGGTAAAAGCCGGCGACGGCTGCGTACAGGCGATCAAGGCCAATCTGTCCGCGCGATAATGCTCCCGAGCAAGCCAAGAGGCGTCCTGTTGTTCGTCGAGGATCCCGGCGCCGCCAACTTTGTCGCCGGCCTGCCGGATGTTCTGCGTCGTAGGGGACTTAGCCCCCATCTTGTCACCGCTGGTGTCGCCACCGGCTACCTCCAGCAGCGCCATGTCAAAGTCGATTGCCTACCGCCGCAGTGCGATCTCGAAGCGCTGGTGAGCCGGTTTGCCCCGCGCCTCATTGTGGTCGGCACGGCCGAGAATCCCGATAGCTACGGCTTGCGCCTCGTCGCTATCGCCGCCGCGCGACACATTCCCAGCATTGGCGTTATCGATTCGTCCACGCACCTGGATTTCCGGTTCCGCGGCCACACCGCCAACCCGCTAGAATTCTGTCCCAACACTGTGATTGTTCCCGACGCGCTGTGCCGTACCGGCTTTGTCAAACTGGGCCTCCCCGAGGATCGCATCGTCGTCGCCGGCCATCCACATTGGGACTACGTGCGCGCAACGCATCGCGCGATCCAGCAAGGCGACCGCGGCGAATTGCGGCGGCGAATATTCAATCTACCAAGCCCCACCCTCCCCGTGATACTGTTCGCGGCGGAAGTTTCCGGCGGCATGAGCCCGGGCCAGTTCCAGCTCTCGGGCGATTATTCGCTGAGGGGAACGGGTACGAGCCGCGGCCGGACCGAGATCGTCATTGAGGAATTTCTGCGCGCGGCGGCGCCGCGGCGGCGTGAGCTGCATCTGGTCCTGCGGCTGCATCCTAAGCATGGACCGCAGGCTTTGTCCGCTTACGCTGGCGAGTTCGATGGGATAAGTCGGGCGGAGCCGGCGCTTGAGGCCGTCTACGCAGCGGATGCCGTCGTGGGAATGACCTCGATGATGTTGGTGGAGGCGACACTTATGGGACGCCCGACGCTCGCCATTGTCCCGCGTGCGCGCGAGGCGGAGTGGCTGCCGACCATCGCGGCCGGTGTCACTCCGTGTGCGTCCACCCGCGGAGCGCTCGAAACACAGCTTTCGAGATTGTTGCGGCCCCCGTGGCCAGCGCCGCAGAATGAGCTTGAGCGCCTATTTCCGTCCGGCGCACTCGAGCGCGCGGCTGCGCATTGCGCGGCGTTGCTCGCGCGTTGAGCACGCCGACGCCTGCCCCCGTCGGCAAAATCTCTTTCGATCTGTCGCCGGCGCACCTGCCACTCGACCTGTTCGAGGGTATGATCCCGCGGCAAGCTAGGCAAATGCGTTGTGTCAAGATTCGGTCGGGACGCGGTCTGTCTCGTCACAGAGCTTCCACTATCTCATGGGTCAGGCGTACGTGAGCCACCTTCGACGTTGATCGGGATCGAGGCGTTCCACTCGGTTGGACTTATTGCAACCTGGACCACATCGACGCAGTGTCCCTCCCACGCGGAAGCGCTGACTCTGGCGGCGCATTCCGATCTTCTCGAAAAACCCGCATCATGGGCTTATTGAGCGCGAGCGCGCCGGCCTCGACGGTTCGTACCCTGAGTCGCTCGAACGCGAAGTACATGAGACCGCTCCAGGCCTCGGTCCCATACCCCTGGCTTTGAGCCGACGAGCGTCGGATCAGGATACCAATATTCGCTGATTGCCCGTTGACGCAAATTGTCGCGGTCCCGATGTACGCCGAATGGCTCCGCTTGCGCTCAATTGCGAAGAAATGGTGGATGTTCTCTGAAATGTTTGGCTGTAGGCCCGGCAGCGTTCCGTCGTATGCGCGTGCAATCGCTGTTCGCTGAAGCGCATCAGCTCCTGATCGTTGAGCCATCCGACGTACTCCGCCGTCAGATGCTGCTCCCCAAAGGGACGATGCGAAGACGCCGGGTTACAATCACGTCATGTGCAGTCATGGCCTACTCGCGGTTTCAGCGGACCCCGCTCAACGATCCGAACTCCAGCTGAGCAATCCTTTTTCTTTGAATCGGCTGAGCGCTGTGGCCATGTTTCTCGGTGATGTCGAGAAAAAGCCGATCGGCACGCCACCAGGGCATGAGGGGGGGCGCGCGAAGTCCATGAAGCCCGAATCAAACCCCTCCCTCGTGATTGCGAAGGTTGATAGACCATTGCGCGCCATAAGCACTTGCTCTACTCTTAATACGCTACGATATCGGCAACGGCGTCCAGCCAGCTTTCAAGATTGAGCAGTTGCCACAGAAACATCATGTGGTTCTCCTCGGCGGTGCCGCTCTCGACGATGCGCGCGTGATCCTCAATCACCGCCATTATGGTGGGCGGGTCGTATATGCCCCGGTCGCGGAACGCTGCCGAGCGCACGCGGTCGCGCAGGGCGTCGAGTGCCTGGCCCGAAAACCACAGGTGTGCCGGTGCGTTCCAGCCGGTTTTCTTCACCCGCGTGCGGGTCGCCTCCGGCAGAATTCCGGTCATCGCACGACGCAGCAGCCGTTTGGTAATCCCATCGCGGATCTTGAGCATCCCCGGTACGCGGAACATGAACTCCACTAACCCATGATCTAAGAATGGATTGAAGTTTTCCATGCCGAGCGCCGAGCAGTGGCGATCCTGTGCGCGCAGGCAGCATGGCAAGGTCTCACGAAACATGTCCTGGAACGCGCGATTCTTGAGATAGCTGGCGAAGGGGCGGTCCATGACTGGCTCGAACTGCTCAAGATCGAAGAAACCAGGCCCAAGCACGTGCCCGTAACGCAACATGCGCGCCCGGTCAGGCCTGCACAGGCCTGGCACGGCCGGATCGGTCAGCCGTGCCATCATGGCTTCCCCGATCGAGGCGTCCTTGCGGTGGATGGGATGATCATGATGGGCCGCCCATGCGGCCATTTCGTGCTCCAACGCCACTCGTTCTCCTGCCGCGCGCAGGTCGGCGAAGTGCATTGGGAAGTATTCGTACTCCCCGCCATTGAGCTCATCGCCGCCGAGCCCGCCGAACAGCGCGCCGTAGCCCTGTGCCGCCATGCGCTCCGCCAGGAGCAGATGCGAGAGCCAGGTCGCGGTCGCCACCGGCTCGTCGTGCAGGCGGACCTGCTTCGCCACGATCGATGTCAGATCGATATCATCGCTGATCTCGATCGAATGCCAGGAGGCGGTCTTGCTGGCGAGGACGTCCTTAATTTCCGCCCGCTCGTCGAAGAGGGCGTCGGTGTAGAGGCATGAGACGGCTGACTGCGGCGCACCAGAAACCTCTGCGGCAGCGCATAGCACCGAGGAGGAATCGAGTCCGCCGGACAGCGTGAACACCGGTCGCTCGGCCACACACATGCGCTTGCGGACAGCGTGCATGAGATGCACCCTATAGGCGTCCGCCAATTCAGCTTCGGAATGCTCGAGATCGTCGCCGCGATCTTCCAGTCGCCAATAGCGCACCGGGGAGCCCAGCCCCCCCGCGCCGATTTCGAGCCGGCTCGCCGCCGGCAATTGCCTTATCGCGCAATAAGGCGAGCGCTCCGGATCGTTGTCGAAGGTGCGGTAGTGTGACGCCGCAAATCGCGCGACGAAGCTCGGATCGGGCTGCGTCGACACACCCGGAAGCATCAACAGCGAGCGGGGCTGGGAGGCAAATGCGATGCCACCCGCGACTGGCATCCAGTAAAGCGGCTTCACGCCGAAGCGGTCGCGAGCGAGCCAGAGTCGCCCGGCCACTGGATCGAGCACCGCGACTGCGAAATCACCGGCAAAGCGGCCGAGCGCGGCGTCGATACCGTGGCGTTCGACCAGCGCCGCGATGAGCGCCGCATCGCCCGGCCCAGCCGACGGCACCACTGAACGCAGTTCCGTCGCATTGAGCAGCCTTCCGTCGAGCGCAACCTGCAGGCCCGACGCGCTCGCCGTACCACCGCCGATGGAGGCACCCGGCCGCGCCGTCCGTCCAAGTGCGCCCACAGGCCCCGTCAAAATCTCGACCTCGCCGGGATAGCGCAGCAGCATGCGGCGCACCTCGGCGCGGTCCTCCACCGGGCGGGGATCAGCGGGGCGATGCAGTCCAGCGATGCGGGACATAATGTGTGTGGCGTCCGAGCAAGCGGTCCGGCCTCATCGGCGTGTTGCGACCAAGAAAGCCCAGTGATGCGGATACCCGATTACAATTTCCGGCTCGCTGCCGCTGCGTCGGTCGGTTATCTCGTGCACCGAAAAGCCGTAACCTTCAATGAAGTCGATCACCTCCGCGCGATCATACGTGTTGACATGGACTTTGAGATCGATGCCTGGGTCGAGAAAATCGTCGCGCACGTAAAGGTAGCTCGCCCCATCCTTGATCGACTCTCGCAATATCAGGGACTTGCCGACCGCCTTAAGCAGGCGTTCCAGCGGGCGGTGAAAGTTGTCGAGACTGGACAGCACGTTCATGCAGAGAACATGATCTGCTTGGCCCTCGAAATCCTCGATACGGAGATGGCTCAATCGCTCCGGTGGCAGGCCAAAGGCACACAGCTCACGCCGACCAACCTCGATGAACGCCCTGGTGGCGTCTATACCGTGATAGTCCAGCGCAAGACCGCGGCGCCGCAGCGAATGATAAAAATATCCGCTCCCGCAACCCGCATCGAGCAGCGCCTCGCCCGGCCGCGCCATGCCGGCCAAGAGCTGCGCCGCCTGCGCGGCGCAAGTCATTTCCTTGACCTCGTCGCGTGCGCGACGCCGGTAGAGTTCCAGCACTGCCGCACTATGCTCCCAAGTATTGTGGGTGGCCCAACCGCTGCCACTGATCCGAATTGTCATCGTATACCTGCCGACCGTCGTGCGCACACGGCGAAGGGTTTACTCTGATATGTCGCCGATGTTAAGGACAAGACCAAAGGGCATAATGTGCAGAACAACGCCGACCCCATCCCGCCGCGGAATGACAGGCGAGTAGAGGAAGTCGATGGGCCTCATCGCAAAAGACGCGCGGGA
>Ga0306926_10009962_pt1 | contig 10483 bp, 7 predicted proteins | sample flu12Cox44000178_FD_203759 | JGI IMG/M metagenome (GOLD analysis project Ga0306926, IMG submission 203759) | Lab enrichment of tropical soil microbial communities from Luquillo Experimental Forest, Puerto Rico - flux8day.12C.oxic.44.000.178 (v2)... | ecosystem: Environmental > Terrestrial > Soil... | reverse complement strand
GGCGGCTTCGGCGAGTCGGAGTCGGGTGGTTACTGGGGTGCCGAGCTCAAGCGCGCCGGCTGGGATGCGATCGTCTTCCACGGGGTCTCCCCCACCCCGGTCTACCTCTGGATCAACCAGGGCGCGGTCGAGTTCCGCGACGCCTCGCATCTCTGGGGAAGGATCACCGGCGAGGTCGAGGACGCCATCCTCGCCGAGCTCGGCGACCCGCTGATCCGCATCGCGCAGATCGGGCCGGCCGGCGAGAATCTCGTGCGCTTCGCCTGCGTCGCCAACGAGCTGAACGAAGTCGCCGGCCGCACCGGCATGGGCGCCGTGATGGGCTCGAAGCGCCTCAAGGCGATCGCCGTACGCGGGAAGACCGCCGTGAAGATCGCCGATCAGCCCGGTCTGCTTGCGATCGCCAAGTGGGTCTCGGGCACGATGGACGAGAAGCACCGGGCGTTTCACGAGTTCGGGACCGGCGCCGCGATGCAGGGCAAGAGCCTCGAGGGTGGGATGCCCGTGCTCAACTACCGCCTGGGCGCCGCCGACACCATCGCCAAGGTGGACGCGATCGCCGTGCGTGATCAGGTGCGCGTCAAGATGGGCGCCTGCTACGCGTGCTCGGTGCGCTGCAAGAAGGTCGTGCACATCGAGGAGAGGGAAGAGGCGGCCCGCGCCGCGGCCGACAAGGTCTACAAGGGCCGCGCGAAGGTGGCGGTCGATCCCATGGGCCGCTATCGCGTCGATCCGCGCTACGGCGGGCCGGAGTACGAGTCGCTCGCGGCCCTCGGCGTCAACCTCGGCCTCGACGATCTGATCGCGATCTGCAAGTCGAACGAGATGTGCAATTACCTGGCGATGGATACCGTGTCGCTCGGCTGCACCCTGGCCTGGGCGATGGAGTGCTTCGAGAAGGGTATCCTCACGCTCGAGGACACCGGCGGCGTCCCGCTCCGCTTCCACGACGCCGACGGCGTGATCAAGCTGGTCGAGATGATCGCGTATCGCCAGGGCATTGGCGATCTGCTGGCCGAGGGCTCGCAGCGCGCGGCCCAGCGGCTTGGCCGCGGCTCCGAGGCGTTCCTCACGACCGTGAAAGGCATGGAGATGGCGATGCACGACCCGCGTCACATGCCGGTCATGCGCGCCTCGTATCTCCTGGCGCCGACCGGCGGCGACCACATGCGCCAGACGAGCAACCGCAACGGCCTGCGCAACCAGATCGGGCTCTGCCATTTTCTTGCGTACGAAGATGACCAGTCGCTGCAGATCCTCAAGACGGTCACGGGCTGGGACATCACGCCCGAGGAGATGGTGACGACCGCGCACCGCGGGCTCACGCTCGCACGCCTGTTCAATCTGCGCGAAGGGATGACCCGTGCCGACGATCGGCTCCCCGCGCGCTTCAGCGACCCCCTGCCCAAGCACGCGGGCCTCACCAGTGAGCAGCAGGACAAGATCGTCACCGACTACTACGTCGAGCAGGGCTGGGACCCGGCGACCGGCGTGCCGACGGCGGAGACGATCCGGGCGCTCGAGCTCGAGGCCGACACGGTCCACGCGGGGTAACGACCGGGCGGCGCCGCCGATGACCGATTACGAGCTGAAGATCGAGGACGAGCCGCGTCGCGAGGACGTTGCACTCCTCGACGAGCGGCTCTACGAGTTCAACGCCGCCGCGACGGGCGTCGACGATGGGCGCTGGCTCGCCATCTTCGTGCGAGACGCCGACGGAGAGATCGTGGCAGGCCTGCACGGATGGACGTGGGGCGGCACGGGCTTCGTGCAGGCGATCTGGGTCGACCGGAGACTTCGAGGCCACGGGCTCGGCTCGCGTCTGATCGCCGCGGCCGAGGCGGAGGCGGTGCGTCGAGGCTGTCATCAGATGCATCTCGACACCCACGGCTATCAGGCGCCGGCCTTCTACCGGCGGCTCGGCTACGAGGCGATCGGCGAGCTACCCAGCTGGCCTCGCGACAAGGACGCCAGGATCTTCTTCCGCAAGCGCCTCGCGGAGCCGGCCTCTCCCCGCCCTAGCTGACCATCCCGAACGTGCGCTCGATGTTGGCGGCGACGCCCGTGCGCCACGGCCGGTACTCACCGTACGCGGAGAAGGGCTTCTCGTAGCGGGGCGCCAGCTTGGCGATGACCCGCTGCTTGACGTCGTCGAGCGTCGCGCCCGTCGCGGCCTCCTGACGGACCGCCTCCACCATGTCGTGGACGTAGCTCCGGAACGTGTTGAGCCACTCGCGCCCCGTCACGTCGCCGTGGCCCATGATGATGTGGGTGAAGTCGAGCTGGGTCAGACGATCGAGCGTCCCGGCCCAGTCCTCGGGATAGCCGTCGCCCATGTAGGGCGTCCAGCCGATCATCGCGTCGCCGGTGATCACGACCTTCTCTTTCGGCAGGTAGACGAACACGTCGCCTTCGGTATGCGCGCGGCCGAGATGGAGCAGATGGATCTCGCGGTCGCGCCGGTAGAGCTTCATGGTCTGCTCGAAGGCGATCGTGGGCAGCGCCGGCTTGAGCGCGCGCACCTCGGCCAGATACGACTCGGCGAGCTTCAGGTCGGCCTCGAGCTTGCCGCGCTGGGCCGGGCTCGCCGCCTGGATGTCGGCCTTGAGCTTCGCGATCTCGTTCGGCACCTGACGCACGTGGTCCTGGATGCGCTTGAGGCCCTTCTTCACCATGGCCTCGCGCGTGATGGTGTTGGTGACGATCTCCGCGCCGGGGTACGCCGCCGGATAGACCTCGTTGCCGTGCCAGTGGTCCCAATGGAAGTGCGTGTTGACGACGTAGCGAACGGGCTTCTTCGTCATGTCGCGCAGCCGCTCCACGATCACGCGCGCCGCCGAGGGCTTCGAGTGCGTGTCGACGACCATGACGCCGTCCGAGTTCTCGATGATGGCGGTGTTGCAGTTCACCTTGTAGGCGGGCGACGCCACGGCCGCCCACACACCGTCGGCCACTTTGTGGATGTCGAACCGCGCGTCGCCGCCGCCGGGTCCCTCGTGAGCACAGCAATCCATCGGGCCTCTCCTTATCTGGCCTTCGACTGCGTTCGCGCCGGCTCAGCTCCGCCGGCGCGACGAGCCTATCGCGAACAGCCCCCAGCTCGCCAGTACCGCGAACGGCGCGGCGCCGAACGGGATGGTGTACGAGCCGGTCAGGTCGTACAGAAAGCCCGCGGCGGCCGGTCCCAGCGCCGCCCCGCACCGCCAGCCCAGGTTCAGCACGCCGAGGATCGCGCCGAGCGCTCGCGTGCCGAAGACGTCGGGCACCGTCTTGGCGAGCATGGTGTCGGCGGCGGCGAAGCCGACTCCGAGCACGACGAGCGACGCCAGGAGCGCTCCGCGCGACGACAGGCCGAGCAGCGCCACGAGCGCGCCGAGCTGTAGCGCGTAGCCCAGGCGAATCGTGGTGAACGTGCCGATCCGATCCGACACCATGCCCGAGGCGACTCGCCCGGTGACCGCGCCGAGGCCGTAGGCCGTGAGCGCGAGCGACGCGCCGGCCAGGCTGATCCCCTGATCGTGGGCGAATGGCACGATGTGAACCGAGACCATCAGGGAGAGGGCGCCCAGCAGGAGCCACGAAACGTTCAGGATCCACTGGCGCAGGTCGCCCAGCGCCTCGGCCAGGGTGAGGCCGTGGACGGCGGCGGCGCGCGAATCCCGGGCACGCGGCGCCGGCGCCTCGCGGGGGCGTGGCAGACGGACCGTCAGGGCCGCGAGCATCGTGACGAGCCCGCTGGTAGACCCGAGCAGCGCGTAGGCGCTGCGCCAGCCGACCTTCGCGATGAGCCACGCCGACAGCGGGCCCGCCGTGATGTACCCCAGGTTGAAGCCGACGAGCACGAGACCCAGCGCCAGGCCGCGGTGCTCGTCGAACCAGCGCGTGACGGTCGTGGTCGAGAGCAGGTAGAAGCTCGACATCCCGATTCCGCCCAGGACACCCACGAGCAGATAGAGCTGCCACAGCGCGTGGACCGTCGAGACGAGCGCGAAGGCGGAGCCCGCGAGAATCACGGTCGCGACGAGCATCACGCGGGGCCCATGACGATCGGCGAGCGCGCCGATGCCGAAGCCGGCGATGCCGCCGAGCAGCAGGTTCACCGAGAGCGCGGTCGAGATCGCACCGCGGCTCCACGCGAAGGTCTCGGCGAAGACGGGCAGGAACACGCCGTAGGCCGCGAGCGGGGTCGAGACTCCGTAGGTGACCGTGAAGAGCGCGGCGACGATCAGCCAGCGACGCGGGGCCGTGCGCACTCCGAGACTTCTACCACAGCGCCCGAATTACCTGAAGATAACTTAAGTTGATCAGCCTTTCTCGATGCTGCTATAAGCGGCAGCGTTCCACACGGCGCCTTCGAGAGAAACGACTCTCGCTGGTGCTGCCCGACCCGAATCGTCCGGCCCTGGGGAGACAGGGATGTCCCTGGCTCGTTGGCCCCCGGACAACTCTTCCACGCCCGCTCACCATACCAATGGCCGATGGGGTCGTCTGCACCGAACCAGAATCCATCGAGGGAGGTTTGTGATGAGGAAACGACTCGTCCTCGCACTCGTCGCCTTCCTGACCCTTCTCAGCGCGGTGTCGCCCGTGTCCGCGCAGGTGCCCGCGCCGAAGGTGACGATCACCGGACTCTTCGATCAGGTCACCTCGATGGGCCGCAACTTCTACGACGGCAACTACACGCGCGACGGCGATCATGAATGGTACGCCCGGACTCGCTTCCGCCCCGACTTCGAGTTCGCGGTCGGGCGGACGAAGGCCGTGCTCGGCATCGAGCTCGATCTGATGTACGGCCAGGGCGGGTCCAACGACGGTGGCTTTCCCGGCAACAATTCCGGTCAAAACTGCGGCTTCACCGGGGGCTGCCACTTCGGGACCGGAGGCGGCCTCGATCTCAACACCGACGTGGCGGGCCTCTTCGAGATCAAGTGGATCTACACGGAGTTCGATCTGACCGGCAAGGACAGCCTGCTACCGTTCATCCCGGTTCTGACCGTGGCCCGCGCGGGTGGCCAGCCGTTCGCGACGATTGCGAACTACAAGGTCTACTACGCCAACGGTGACTTCGCGGGCCTGGACCTCTACACGACGTTCACTCCGAACATCAAGAACCATATTGCGTGGGTGGACGTCGAGGACACGCTGGCCGGGGGTGACAGGCAGGCCAACGCACAGATACGAACGAACCGCGGTAAGGACTTCGCCATCATCGAAAGCCCCGAGTTCACGCCGTTCAAGGGGCTGGACCTGAAGCCGATGTTCTCGTGGTTCCACATCGATGGCGTGACATCGAACAGTGCCCGCCGCAACGCGACCAACCGTCGTACGGTAGGCGGCTCGGTGAACGGCACGCCCGCGTTCGCCGGGATCCCGCTCGGCACCCCCCCGGCCGCCGCCGCCTGCTTCGGGTGCACCGCCCCCGGCGACCCGACGCTGCACGAGGAGCGCTACACGGTCGGTTTCGACGCGCGGTGGCGTGTGGGAGGGTTCGGCCTGGACCCGACGATCTCGTTTCAGTGGGGCCCATACCACACTCAGGCCATCAGAACCAACGGAACGGTAGGGCCGGTGCAGGGCGAAAAGTCGGCCTGGCTCGTCGACGTGATCGCCAGCTACCAGCTCGGGCCGCTGCTCCTCGAGGCCCGCGGTATCTACAGCACCGGCAACAAGGCCCGCGACAACCTGGCCCTGAGCAAGCGCTACTACGAGCCGCTGGACCTGGATGGCAGCTACAACGCCGGCTGGGGGGCGATTCTCGTTGGCAGCGGTGTCGACTATTTCAACGGCGGGGGCGGTCCCAGCCAGAGCATGGCGACCAACCTCGGATACGACCGCTTCGGTCGGGCCTCGCTCGGCCGCAGGGCGACCTACAGCCTCACGCCGGCGCTGGCGTTCTACGGGATCGCGAGCCCGACATGGACCGCGGAGGCGGTCGACACGGACACGAATGTCGTCCTCGCTCCCCAGCAAACCTTCACGAACCGCGCGACCGTGGACGATAAGAGCTGGGTGAAGGGCGATTCCAATTATCTCGGCACCGAGCTGGACCTCGGGCTGACGTGGCGGTTCGCCCCGAACACCGCCTTCGATCTGCAGGGTGGGTATCTCTTGACCGGTGCCGGGCTCAACACGGCCGAGCTCCTCAACGGCGTGCACACGCGGCGGGACGCGCGCGACGCCTATATATTGGCGGCGCGCGTGCGGTTGGCCTTCTGAGCGCTGAACGGGCGCCGGTGGTCAGGAGCCGCCGACCATCGGCGCCGGCGCATCGACGGGCTTCTCCGGCTCGACCGGCTTCACCGACTCGACAGGCTTGACGGGTTCGACCGGCTTTGCCGCTTCGACCGGCTTCGGGGCTTCGGCGGGCGGCTTCGCCCACTTGGGAAATTCCGACCTGGGCGCTTCCGGTGGGGCGACGGGCTCGAGGAAATTGACCGGCTGGAGCGACCTGACTGGCTCGGCGGGTTTGACTGGCTCGGTGGCCTTCACGGTCTCGCCGGGCTTGATCAGCTCGACCGGCGCCGGCGGCTTCGCAGCTGCCGGTGCGCTGGTGCCGAGGTTGATGCTGCCGGGGTGCGCCGGCTTGCGCGTCAGCTCGAGCGCGAGGACGATCACACCGACTCCGGCCACGACGATGCCGGCGATCACGCCGGGTATCCACGACAGCACGATCGAGTCGGCGACATTGAGCCGCGTCCACAGCTCGGCGACGGGATACGCGAAGGCCGCAACGACCAGACCGAGCTCGATCAAGCCCACGGCCAGCCCGCGAAGCGGATTCGCGCGGGCGACGCGGCGGACACTGTAGACAACGCCCGTCAGGATCGCCAGCCCCACTCCGCCGAAGACTCGACCGAGCATCCGGCGCGCCGCCTTGTCGGCCATGACCGCGGCCTCACGCTTCACCGCCTCGGTCTCCGTTTCCTTGGCGGGAGTCGCGGGTGCCTCGGTGGCTGCCTTGGCAAGCGAAACCGCGGGCGAGCTCTTGTCGTCCTCGATCGGGCGCGGCGCGATCGCCGCGGCCTGACGACGCGGCTCCGGCGCGCGATGAGCGACGACGGCCGGACGCGGCGCCTCCTCCGCGCGGATCTCGATGCCGCCACTCGGCGGAAAGATGACGGCGGCCGGGTGAGACGAGGAAGCGGCGACCCGATCAGAGACGCGCTCCGCCACCGGGACCGGGCGCGGCGTCACGGTGCGAGTGGAACGTTCGGTGACACGCGGCGTCCGCGCGGTGCTCGAGCGCGGCGTCTCGTATGCGTACGCGGCTTGCCGCTCGATCGATGAGGTCGTACGTGTGAACTCGGCTGGCCGGGGCGTCGGAGTCTGCGCCGCTCCCGCAGACGGATATTCAGCGCATCCCACGCCGAGCGCCTGCCCCGACCGATAGAGCGTCCGCGCGGCGCGGTCGCACTCGTCGTTGGATACGAACGCCCGCTCCAGAGACCAGGCCCTGTTGTCGCGGTTCACGTACAGACGCCACTCGGCCGACGCGCCGGTCGCCACCAGCGCCGTGATGATCGTCGTTGTCATCAGTCCGACCGCGGTCTTCATGACCGGCCCTCCCCTTTCCGGGGTTCGGCGCGCCGGGAACACTGGCGCGCGACACGCCAGTAGGTGGTCGAGCAACCGGTATGCCAGGGGGGCCCCCTGGGAAATCGATCCCTTAGGGAGCGTTGGCGGCGCCGTTTCAGCGCCCGGTTGCCGTTTCCGTCGCCCCGGGTGCCACAGAGTGTCGGTCTAGATGTCAGGACATGTACGACGGGGGCATCGCTGTCGCGCCCTTCCGCTTTGGTGTATAACAAGGGCCCGTAGCTCGAACACCAACAAAGGAGAGACTCGATGGCTCAGTTGAAGATCCCGATCGACGCCCAGCGCTTCTCCAAAGGCCTGTCCTGGAAGGACTACATGGCCCAGATGGGCGACACCCGGGCGCGCACCGAAGAGTACTACTCGAAGTCGACCTTGACCGACGACGAGCGGAAGTTCTTCGGCAGCGTCAACGGGGTCAAGTACGCCATGATGCTCGCGGAGAACTGGTGCGGCGACGTGCATCGCAACTCGCCGCTGCTCGCCCACATCTGCGAGGCGATCCCGGGCTGCGAGCTTCGAGTCTTCTTCCGCGACAAGGAGACCGACCTCCGCGACACCTATCTCAACAATGGCTATCAGTCCATTCCGGTCGTCGCGTTCTTCGACAAGGACTGGAACGAGATCGGCCGCTGGATCGAGCGCTCGCACGCTGCGACGGGCAAGGCCGCGCAGATCCGCGCCAAGACGACCGACGTCGCGCCGAAGGAGAAGGCCGACGAGGCGATGAACGAGATGCGCAAGCAGGTCGGCGAGCTGTACGCGCAGCCGGGCGGCCCGCTCTGGCGCGCCGCCGCGCAGGAAGTTCGGCTCGTCCTCGAGCAGCGGCTCGGGATGGCCAAGAAGTAACGACCGCTCGCCAAGCTGAACCACGCGGCGTGCCGCGGCGAGAAGCGCTCGCCCGGCACGCCGTCGTCATTTCAGTGCCTGCCGCGCGCGTCGCCGGCGGCGGCGCAGCACACCGGCGATCAGGCGCGGTGCGAACGAGCCAGTGCGTACGCGTGTTCGATCTAGCGAACCGCGCGCTAGCAGTCGTGCACGCTGATCGGCGGCGGCTGGCCCCGACGCCAGTGATCGAGGGCGTCGCGCAGCGCGGTCAGCGCGATGGGCTCCACCGGCGCGCAGGGCTCCGTCTCCTCACCCGCCGTCGTCGTCAGATGTAGCGTGTCGTCCTTCAAGACCAGGAGCGCGTCGCGCCAGGCGATCTTCGACTCGCCGTCGGTCCCGATCCGCGGGAACGTGTTGCCGACCTCGATCGTTCCGAGCACGCCCCCGGTCGACTGGAGCAGCACGGAGGCGTAGTCTTCGACCGCGCGATCGAGCGCGCGCGAGCTGATCTGCGCGCCGGTCACCTCCGCCTCTTCGCCAGTCAGGTGCAGGAAGAGATCGAGTCCGTGGGGGCCGAGGTTGCGCAGGCAGCCTCCGCCGGCCTCCCGCAAGTCGAGCATCCAAGGCGCATCCCACGCAACGTAGCGCGCCGACGTGGGGCGATTGAGCCGGAAGTAGAAATGCGACAGCGGACCGAAGCGCGCTTCGGCCACGAGCGTGCGGGCACGGGCGACGAACGGGTGATAGCGCTGCCCGAGCGGCACCGCGACGAAGGCGTGCTTGGCGGCGGCGCGGTCGGCGACGCGACGCACCTCGTCGGCGTCGATGCCCATGGGCTTTTCCATCAGGAACGGCAGTCCCTGATCCACGAGATAGAGCGCGGTCTCGGCCATGCTACTGTGGCGGCCGAGCGCGATCACGAAGTCGGGCCGGGTCTCCGTCAGCATTTGCCGGTAGTCGGTGAAGACCGCTGGACCGCCCAGGGCGGCCGCCCGCTGCGCGGCGATCTCCGCGCTCGGATCTTGAAGCGCCACGAGCTGCATGTCGTGCATGCCGACGAGGTGACGCAGATAAGCCGAGTCGTAGAGCGAATGCCAGTGGCCGACCCCGATCGCGGCGACGCGTATGGGCACGGCGCAAGGATAGCAGGGACAGGAGGCGACGATGCGGAGCATCGACGTTCACGCGCACCTGACACCGCAGTGCTTCTGGCAAGCCACCGAGAAGGGCGGCGACTGGCACACGCTCCGGCGTGAGAAGGACGAGCGCGGCCAGGAGATCGCCATCGTCGGCAGCAGCCGGCAGGTGCTCCCGCCGCGGGCGAAGTGGACGCCCGAGGAGCGGCTGGCCGACATGGACTCGCTCGGTGTCGACGTGCACGTCGTCTCGCCCTACGTCGGCTTCTACAACTACCAGCTCGACGCCAAGGTCGCCACGGCCACGGCCCGAGCCACCAACGACGAGATCGCGTCGATGACGCGCGCGTGGCCCAAGCGGTTCGCCGGGCTCGGCACCTTGCCGATGCAGGACGTGAAGGCGTCCATCGCCGAGCTCGAGCGCTGCGTGACCCAGCTCGGTCTCAAGGGCGCAGAGATCAACGACCACGTCAACGGCCGCACGCTCGAGGAGCCGGAATTTCGGCCGTTCTGGAAGGCCGTCGAGCAGCTGGGCGCCCTGATCTTCTTCCACCAGGCCGGCGAGACGCTCGTGACCCAGCGCACCCGTCGCTATCACCTGCCGAACAGCATCGGCAATCTCGTCGACCGCGCGGTGACGTTCGCCACGCTGGTGTCCGGCGGCGTCCTGGACGCGTACCCCGACCTCAAGATCGCCCTGGGCCACGGCGGGGGCTACACCTGCTACGGGATCGGGCGCATGGACCGCGGCTGGCAGGTACGTACGGAGGCGCGGGCCCACATCAGCCAGCCGCCCAGCGCGTATCTCCGGCGCTTCTACTACGACTGCATCGTGTACACCGAGTCGGCGCTGCGCTTCCTCATCGACACGGTCGGCGCCGACCGCGTGGTCTTCGGGACGGACTGGCCGTACGACATGGCCCTCGACT
>Ga0306926_10009961_pt1 | contig 10483 bp, 9 predicted proteins | sample flu12Cox44000178_FD_203759 | JGI IMG/M metagenome (GOLD analysis project Ga0306926, IMG submission 203759) | Lab enrichment of tropical soil microbial communities from Luquillo Experimental Forest, Puerto Rico - flux8day.12C.oxic.44.000.178 (v2)... | ecosystem: Environmental > Terrestrial > Soil... | reverse complement strand
TGAATTGAAAAAAGTGGCCCCATCTGGTTCGGGGCCGCCAACTAAGCCGCCCTCCTTGGACGGTTGAAAGTCATCGGGCAGCAAGAGAATGGGACGCGGGCTTGCCAGCCCTCTCCAAAGCTCGCAAAGCCCCACCCCCAAGATGTTGGGGATGAAAGCCATAAGGAACGCTGCCGGTGCGATTTCCAGCGCTTTCTAGCCCCGACAAGCCCGCACCCCAAAACAACCCACACAACGCACCAGCGCCCGCCCCCGCGCCAAACCGCGGGCATCCTGCGCGAGGTCGAGGGTTTTCGTGAAAAATCACGGAAGACCTCCCGTCTGCGGAAGCGGTGCCCCCGCCCCGCCAGCCGATTCGCCACGCCCGCCGACGCAAGCCGCCCCCTAGATGGTCGTGATCGAGGTCGAGATCAGCGCATCAGGTCGAGGCCGACGAGGGCCGGGGCACCCCCAGCCATCGGGGCTCTGTGGTGTGGGCTAACACTGGCACGCTAGACCGAGTGCCAAATGGCACAGTGAACAACTGTCAAGTTTACGATGGCTGGGGCATCTGGACGAGGGGCGGAAAAGCCAATGATATCAATGGTTGCTGCTATTCAACTGTCACAACAGTCTAGCGCTCGCGTTTGATCGTGATAGCATCATGCGCGGGCGCGTGCTCGCTCGGACGGTCGCCTGTGCGTCTCGCTGACACGTAGTCGCGTAGCTCCACAAGCGTAACAAACGCTTCCCTGACGATCTTCTACATTGTTAGCGAGTCATACCGCGATAGCTACGTGTTTTCAAACACTTAGAGCGAGCATGGCGTTTCATGTTCGTCTCATGCTCGTCACAGCGCGAGATAAACCGTCAATTCGGCTCGACAGAGCCGTTGCCGTTGCCGTTGCCGTCGTCATCATCCGGTCGCCAGCCCGGGCGCGCAAGGCGCAAGATGGCGGCTTTGATTTCGTCGTGTTCTGTGGGCGCTTCCTTGAGTTGCGTGTTGATCTGAAGGTCGATGCGAGTAGCGGCTTCCATGCCTGTCAACTGGTGTTTTCGTTCCATCGCTTTTAGGGCGACGGTTGCAAAAGACGCAGATGTCGCATCTTTCGCAGCAATCGCGCGCTTGTAGAACTCGGCAATCAGCCGATCTAGTTTGCCAAGGTCGGTCATGATCATTCGAACGCGCGCACGATGATCGACCGGCCATGCGCGCGCGATCATCGCGTCGATCTCGTCGATTGTGAGATTGTATTGCTTCCGTACGGAATTCACCGTGCGACCAGCTAACAATGCCGTCACAACAACTTCCTCGCGCTCCTCGGGTAAGTCCGTCTCGTCGCGTTGCTCGATTGCTGTCGTGTCGGTCATGCTCGCTTCCTCTTCCGACCAACCATAGCACCCAGCCGCGCTGCGAGCACGTTCTCCGCCACGATCAACTCCGTGAGCGTGCGAGCCCAGTAATCTCGCCGCCAATGCTTCGGCCGCGACGGCAGCGGCGATGTCGGGCCGGGTAAACCACCAAGCTTGCGTCGAAGCTTGCGAGCGCGGAGCACTGCACGGTTGCGCGTGTGTCTAACGGCGTAGCTGAGCCCGAGGCATTCACGGCACGCGATCTCGCCGCTGAGTAGGTATAGATGCATGCGCAATTTTGAGCACCGGGGGCAAAGCCAGAAAGCTTCCTGACCGTGGATGCGCGGCTGCCGCACAATCTCAAGCGTGTGCGGCACGCCGTCGATGACGACGCCGACCTCCTCGCGCGCGAGCCCCGTGGACGAGGGCTGGGCTATCCTCGGCGTGGTTTTGACGAGCGGGAGCGATCTTCGAGACGGACCGTTTTGGAAGTGGAACCTAGTTGAAAATCATACGCCAGAACGGCTGAAATTCTCTTTCGTTTCCCGCCCCAAAAAGGAAGGAAGAAAGGGCGCGGGGGAAGGGAGACAAGAGAGACAAAGGGAGACGCTATAAATTGTTGATTTTCCTTCGTTGTCTCTCTTTCTCTCCTGTCTCTCTTAGAGGGGGTTAAAAATAATAGATTTCGCGGAGGTGGTGGTGTGGTGTCGCGGAAACCTTTATTCCCAAGTGACCACCACCTCGAAATTTCTATGGACGCGATGTGCCCTCGAAAAGGGTGACAAGCGAGACAGAAGGGAACCGCTTGAAATCTCAGGACAAAAAGTGCAAAAATCCGCCTCCCTTGTCTCCGGGGGTAAGGGAGACAGGGGGTTGGCCGCCCGCTCGCCGAGGTCACAACGATTTGGTGCCTCATTCGCCGAAGTCGTCATCGGGGAGGGCGTCGAGGCCGTCGGCGGGCATCCAGTCGATGATGTCTTGATCGTCCCACACGGTGTCGGGGAACTTCTCTTTCCATTTCTCGCGGCATTCGGCCAGCGGCGGGAATTTCCATCCGCGCTGGCGGTTCACCCAACAGCGCTTACAGCCCCGTTTCTTGTCGCTGAGATACCGGCCGAGCGCCGCCTCGGTCACGTTCTTAAGCTTGGGGGAGGACCGGCGGGCTTGATCGTAGAGCCCATCGCGCCACACCGTGCGCTTGCGGTCGAACATGCCGTCGCGCTCGGTGATGATCTTCTCGTACTTGTTCGAGGTTGCTTTCTCTGGCGCAAACTCGTCGCTGCCCGCGAGCATGCCGGTTTGCAGCAATTCGAGCCACCACGGATCGAGCGCCGACAGGCTTTCCTCCTGCTGTTCGGCAAGCGCCCGCGTGCGCACGATCTGGCGCGGGTGCCAGTCGCCAAGCTTACGGTTCAATAGCTCGAACAGCATGGCACCCCAACCGCCGTTTTGCATTTGCTTGTAGATCGGGCCGAACCACGCCGGGTCTTGCCGATGGGTGTCGGCGACCTTGCCTACCGCGAAGCGGCGCGCGTGCGCGCCAGCGGGAACTACCCATTCGTGATTGCTGGCCATCATGACGTGCAAACAGTTCGGCTCTTCTCGCGGCGTGAAGCCCTTGTATTCAATCGTCAGCGTGTCTTCGCTGAGCATGCGCTTTAACCGGCCTTCGGCAGGCTTGTCGTTGGGCGCGTAGGCTTCGTCCGCGAACAGAAAAGAGACCTGCCGCAAGTGGCCGGTGAAACGCCCGGTGAGATGATCGGACGAAGAGATGTGCAGCGCATGTTGTCCGAATATCCGGCACAGCGCCTTGCCGAGCGTGCCCCTGCCGGTGCCTTCGTCACCGAGAAAAGTCAGCGCGACTTCGGGCTGTTGGTCCGGGTGCTGCACCATCCACGCCAGCCAATTCATAATGTAGGTGTCCATCGCTTCCTCGCCTGCGGCCAGCACTTCGGTGATGTGCTTGCGCATCAAACTCCAATCGCCGCGCTTCGGCTCGACGCCCCATCCGGTCCACAGATTAAGCTTGCCGTCGATCACCTTGCGCTTGTCACCCGGCTTGAAGATCACGCCGGAATACTGCCGCCGCTGCGGATGCGACAGCCACCAAGAACCGATATCGACTCGCTTCGGTTTTTCCTTCCCGACGATGATATGGCGGTTGAGATAGAAATCGCGGAAGGCTTGGAAGCTTAAATACGTTGGCACGCGATAGGTGTAGCGCTCGCCCCCGGCCGCGTGCTCCATCTCTTCGAAGCGCAACACCGACACCTTGCCGCCGTCGAGCACCACGCAATTGTCGCGGTTGAGTTCGGCCAGCAATTGCTCGGCTTCGTCAACCGGCGTCGGCAACGTTGGCGTAATCTCTTCGGCCATCTCGATGATGGCGTCGAGTTGTTCGCGCGTGCCACCAGCTTCAACCCACTCGCTCAAATCCTTCTGCGCAAAGGCAACGACGCGCACATGCGCGGCAACGCGGACTAGCCGCTGCGCCTTCTCTTCCGCGAACGCCCGCCCCTTATCATCGTTGTCGGCGATGATGACGACATCGGCACCACGGAAGAATTCGTCGTAGTCCTTGCGCCACTTGCCGACGCCCGGTATTGGTGGTCGCGGCGTAGCCTAGCTTGACCGCCGTGTTCGCGTCCCGCTCGCCCTCGGTGTTGAGGATGCGCTTTCCGGCTTTGACCGCCGCGATTAGCTGCGGCAGGCGATAGAGCACTTGCCGAATGCCCTTGGTCTTCCAAACCCAACCTTCCTTGCCGTCCGGGCGGCGTTGCTTGAACCGCTCTTCCTTAATGGGCGTGTCGAAGCGCACCACTTCGTATAGCAGCGTGTCCTGTTCGTCGTGATAGCGATAGGTGTCGAGGATGTCCCATTTGCCGTCGCCGTTCGGCTGCGGCGGTGGATCGGGTATCCAGCCGCGCTCGTTGGCGCTCTTCCATACCGCGAAGAACTCCGCCCCGCGTAGCTTCTCGTCCGGCTTGCCCTCGGCATAAGCGACGAGTTCGAGCGTCGAGCCGCCGCGCTTTTGGTCGTGGTCGTACCATGCGCGCTTGCGGATGTTGTAAGTGCGCCCGCCGTAACCGTCGGCGCTGTCGTTCCAGCGTAGCTCGGTCTTGCTGCGCTTGTCGGGCTCGCCCCAAAGCTTGATGCAAGCGGCCTCGCAGTATGCGCGGAAATCGGGGAAGGTGCTCATGACGCACCTCCCGCCAACGGTTCGCGATCACGGTCACACGCTGCGACCGTGATCAATCGCGATGGTGGTGGTTCGCCACCCCCGCCATCGCCGTCGGAATCGGAGCCCGAGCCATCGTCGCGCTTGCCGCTGCCATCACGGCCGCCCCCATTGCCGCGTGACGCCGCGCGGTGTTCGCGCGGGCGCATGACGCGCACGCGTACCGGCCGCCGCTCGGCCGCAGCGCGCCGCTCGCGCCACGCGTGGCTGGCTATTGAAGCCGCAATGCTCGCAGAACACGCCGCCGTCGCGCACAATCACCCCGCCACTGCGCCCGCAGCGCTCACAGGGCTGGTGCGCCGTCTTGGCCAGCGCGATCATGTCGATGCCGTCGAAGTCCGGCGGCAGTGCGATGGGCTGATACAACGCGACGGGCTGACACATCTCCCAACCTCCTCTGAAACGGAGGCCGCGACCGAAAGGGACTTTGCGCCGGGGAGAAAACCTGCTAACGAGACCGCGTCCGCTTGATGGTTGGCCTCGTAAGCAACCATTTCACTTCCCCGGCCGCGCTCCCCAAGGGCGCGGCCGAAACTTTTCTCACTCTCCGCGCGTTCGAACGCGTCGGCAACCCCCGCCGCGTCTAAGCGCAGCCTTGATGATTCGATCTAGGATTTCGTCGAGGCGATCTGCGTCAGTCATTTTGCTGTTCTCCTTCGCCACCGTTGCTCAATGCCTTGGCTGCGGATGTTGGGACACTTCGGGATACAGGACGTAGGCTTCGGCTTCTTCGCGGTTCATGAAGCCATACGCCACGAGGTTATCGTTTTCGATGACGCTCTCGCCCTCGACGTAACCATCCATTTCGATAACAAGCCAGCGCCACACACAGTCGTGTCCATCGCGGCGGCATTCATCGCATTGCTCGGGACAGCCTTTGTTATCGACCACGCGCCAGACCATGTGTCAGTCTCCGCTTTCACCGTGCCCGAAACGCGCCGCACGAGCGGCAGCGTAGGCGTTCAATATGCGAGGGTGATCGTGGGTGTGGTCGCGACCGCTAGTTGGCAGACGACAACCGCATTCGATGCGAGCGGAGCGCCCCTCAAACTCGAAGCCAACAGCATTGCACGTCGAGCAAACGCAAAACTGGTAGAAGATGTCGCCAAAGATACGAAAATCATAACCATCGGGACCATGCGGACGCTCCGCAGCAACATCGTCCGGGTCGGGGATTTCGTGCAGCCATGTGCCACGCGTTGTAAGCCACGTTTCGCCTTGGTCTCCGAGGTCTTCGAGAAACCGATAGAACCGGCCGTCATCTGCGATCCCGCCGGGTTTCACTTCGGCCCACAGCACATGATCGGCAAGCTTGACCCGGAAGTCCGCCAGAGACCATCGACCGTCCGATAGCTTGTAGCCTTGCGGCTCGTACTCCCACGGCACACCGAGCGTTTGGAAGAATACCGCCCACCGCGCCTCTAACCGCGAGCGGAAACGATAGCCCCGATACACGGTTTCGATTGGCCGCAGTGCGGTTATTACAGGCATCGCCATCTATCTCCTTCGCCTGCGAACCCAAGCAATCACGTCGGTCATCGCGGCTCCCATCCTTTCCCGCCCGCCGCGACGCGCTCGCGAATCGCGAAGTCGTTGAGGCTACCAGCGAAATCAGCATTGGCATCGTAGGCCGCCGCCACTTCATCGCCCCACACGCTCCACCCCACGCGCAGCTTGCGCGCGAACAACCGGCTCGATTGCGTCTTGCTCGCGCTGGACAATTCGGAAAATTGTTGTTTGCGTGCAAAGCGCAGATTTGCGCCGCTGGACAAAACTAAGTCACGAGGTGGCGTCGCTGTGAAAATCCTGCCGGGGACGCCATCAGCAAAATATCTCGCTGATCCGTCATCCCTTTTTCGCTGTTGGGTAAACTTGGGTTTCACTGTTGGGTAGATTTTGTTCGTGCTCTGCCCTCAGCGTCCTAATCGCCTCGCGCGCGAGCCGCCCTTGATCGGCGCGCTTGGTGTATGGCGCGACCGACGACATCGACTTGTGTCCGGTGATCGCCATGATCTGATGCAGGCTGCATCCGGCTTCCGCGAGCCGCGTCGCCATCAGCTTGCGTAGCCCGTGCGCCGAGCATTGGGGGAGTTCCGCTTCGTCGCATCGATCACGAAACCAATTCCCAAATCCTGCCGCTGTGAACGGCGCGCCGCGCTCGGTCATGAGAAACGTCAGATTTGTTCTCGGGACAGCGGCTAGCGCTTCGATCAACTTCGGATGCATCGGGATCATCAGCGGCTCGTCTGTCTTCTCTTGGCGTACGGCAATCTCGTTGCCTCGCACATGTTGCCAACCCATGCGCACGGCATCGCTGCGGCGCGTGGCAGTGCAGAGCATCAATTCGAGCGCCAGTCGCGGCTTGCTGCCGATCGGATGATGCCCCTCGAATTGCGCAACTTCACTTTCGGTCCACGTGTGGATGCCCTCGCCTCTGCTGCGGTAGCGCTTCACGCCGATTGCCGGGTTGCTCGCGATCATGCCAACGTTAACCGCGTAGCTCAGCAGGACACGCAACACCTTTAAGAGGTTGTTTGCCGCTTCCGGTGTGTTTGCCTTGGCGCCCATGATCCTGCGGATGTGATCACTCCGTAAATCTTTGAGCGGTCGATGACCGTGTTCGGCGCGGAAGCGTTCGAGAACATTCCGTCGCACCTTCTGCGTGCTGGCGTTGAGCCCACGGAATTCCGGCGAGCCGTAATAGGACACGCACAGCGCCGAGAATGAGCCGGGCAATGTGCGCTTGCTGGCGCCGACTTGTGTGCGGTTCACGTCCTCGCGTTCGAGCGCCCCCGCGTATTGGCGCATGAAATCTTCCGACCACGGGATGCCGGTGAGATAGACAGACACGCCGCGGCGGCGGAAGCGCACGCGGCGATTGCCGTAGCGGTCGGCTTGATAGGTGCAATGCTTAGGCAGTCCGCTTTTCGTCCGCAGCATCGGTCGGAACCTCATCCCATGAATTGTTGCTGCTCGCCTCGGCGGGCTTGCCGAGGACCAGGGAAATCTTCCCGCTCGCAGGATCGATCTCGACGCGGTCGACATTTTCGCCTGCAAGGCGCGCGGCTTTGAGCGCGCGAACGACTTCACGCTGGTTGAAACGATTGACGCTCCGGGGGGACATGAGCGACCTCGTGGGCACACTCCCCGCGACCGACTGCGCGTCGCGAAGATTGAATTTGCCCTCCAAAGCGCTACAGGCATTTATAGCACGACGGCTCATTTTTCGCAAACGCGCCGCAAATGCGACGAGTTGCCGGAGGCGTTAGAGGCGGTCACGCGGCAAGGCTTGCGGAAGTTGGGGCAGGTTCTGCGGACGCTTCTGGATGTAACGGACGCCAGCCTGACGAGAAACCAAGTGACGGCCGCCGAGATCGCGATCAGCGCATAGCTTCGCGCCTTCGCGCCGGAGAGCAAAGGCATCGGGCCAAGGTCCAGGGCGACGTGCTCGGGCGGCTGTTGAAGGCCATAGAGGAAGAGCCGCGGCGGGCAGTGTCTAGCGCCGCAGGACGGCGGCGACCTGCACGTCGCTCCAATCACCACCACGGGCGGTCTTGACGCCGCGGGCGGACAGCGCGCGGGCGATGCCGCGCATGCTGCTGACGCCGCTCGCTTGGATTTCCTTGATGATGGGGCGAACGTTGGCGGCGAACGTATCGGCGACCTCGGTGAACTCATCAACGAGCCGCCAAGGGCCGCCGTTGAGGTAGGTCATGATGGCCTGACGCTGAGCGTCGAGGCCGAGCCGGGACTGTCCCTGCTTATCTGTGCTGACCCGGTAATAGGCGACAAACCGGCCGAAATGCGCGCTCATGAAGCGATAGTCCTCGTCGGTTCGGAACGTCCGATGGCCGCTGTTCCGGGCCCACAGTTATCCCAGCCTTAGTAGCATCGAGGCGATTGGCCTCAACGAGCAATTCTCTGGCGTGAACGAACAAGTCCGGCGGCTTTTTTTTAGACCGTTCTGTCGGGGGGAACTTTTCGCCATATTTCCGGCATGAATTGTCCGTCCGCTGTGGCACAACGGCATGAGATAAGAATGATAGCGGGACGGCGCAGCAAGACGGTCGCTTTTGTCGTGACCCTTGCACTCACAACGTTTGGAGCTCTCGCGCCCGCATCGCCCCCCACATTCGACTTGCCGCCGGCTTTCGGGACGCCGCGGGGGGTGTCAACAGTCGCGGCGACTCTCAAGTCTCTTGCAGAGACCATGGGGGGCGGCTTAGGGGCGGCTTACCGGACGGCTTACGGCTCATCGCCGGCTGTCTTGGCCAACGTTGCTCAGATGGCGCCGGCGGAGACCGTGAATTTGCGCTTCCCGGCGGACTGGGCGGACGCCGCGGTCGAGCCGGTGTCGCGAATGCTCGCATTGGCGTCGGCCGACAGCAGAATAGACCTGTTCAGCCCGAAACCCACTTATTCGATTACGAACGAACCGGTTGCGGCGGCTGACCAGCGGCGGGTTGAGCCCGGCTCCCATCCGGCCGACATGAAGGCGTATCATCATGCTCTTGGAAAAAAGGGGACAGCAGCGATTGCCTTGCGCGATGTTGCCAATCTAGCCGTTTCGGCACGCAAGGGAGCTCACGAGGCCTTCGAAGTCGCCCAATTGGCCACTCAATCCTCGGTCGCGGCGGCAATCCAACAGATGAGCACGCGCTTCGCCTACCGCTCCCAGAAGACGAACTTCGCCTCGACCTCCGGCACCATCTACGGCGATGAGCCCGGCAGACCGCTTATCGCCGAAGAGGTGCCGACCCTACTTGACGCCAACGAAGCGCTTGTATTTTTCCTGGTGGGGGCCAACGAGAGCTACGTTTTTGCGCTTACGCGCGAGGGTTTCGAGTGGCGGACCCTTTCGCTCGGCGAGGAGAGCGTATCGGCAAAGGTCGCCGCCTTCCGCCGCGGCCTCGATGTCGTCGAACTGACGAAATCCATCTCTATGGGCGAGGCCCAGCTGTTCGATCTTGCTGCCGCGCACGAGCTATACGTTGCGCTGTTCGGGCCAATCGAGGCGCTGATCAAGCACAAGCCCCAACTCCTCATCGTGCCCTCGGGCCCGCTCACCGCGTTGCCCTTCCATCTGCTGGTGGTGGACAAGCCGGTCATTATAGGACCGCAGATGCAGATCAACGAAATGGCCGCCTACCGGGATGCCGCTTGGCTGGTGAAGCGGCATGCGGTCACCGTGCTCCCATCGGTCGCAAACCTGAAGGCTTTACGCGTGTCAGCTCGGAAAGGCCAGGGCACAAAGCCGATGATAGGCTTCGGCGACCCGGTGTTCGCCCCTGATAAAGTCGCTGCCTTGGCTGGCCAGCGCACCGCGAGGGTCAAGATCGCCGCCAGGACCCGCGCATATTCCGAGTACTGGCAGGGCGCCTCCGTCAACCGGGCAAAGCTCGCCGAGGCATTGGCTCCCTTGCCGGATTCTGCGGACGAGTTGAAGGCCGTCGCAGCCAAGCTCGGCGCGCCGGCCAGTGACATTTATCTCGGCAGGAACGCAACCGAGGCCAACGTGAAGCGCTTACCGCTCGCCGACTATCGCGTCGTGTACTTCGCGACGCACGGCTTGGTCGCGGGTGACGTTGAAGGACTCGGGGAGCCATCGCTTGCGTTGACGTTGCCCAATGAGCCTAGCGAACTCGACGATGGGCTGTTGACCGCGAGCGAGGTGGCGCAGCTCGAACTCAATGCCGATTGGGTGGTGCTGTCCGCCTGCAATACCGCGGCAGGTGAGAAGCCGGGCGCGGAAGCCCTGTCGGGCTTGGCGCGCGCCTTCTTCTATGCGGGCGCGCGGGCGCTGCTGGTCTCACACTGGGGAATCGATTCCAAGGCGGCGGTCCGCTTGGCCACATCGACATTCGACATCATGAACTCCGATCGGACCATCGGCCGCGCGGAGGCGCTGCGCCG